>Ga0181526_10002705_pt1 | contig 15110 bp, 15 predicted proteins | sample PEATcosm2014_Bin_35_FD_119750 | JGI IMG/M metagenome (GOLD analysis project Ga0181526, IMG submission 119750) | Peatland microbial communities from MTU Mesocosm Facility, Houghton, MI, USA - PEATcosm2014_Bin06_30_metaG | ecosystem: Environmental > Terrestrial > Soil > Wetlands > Peat | place...
TCGTCCAAAATCGAGTTGCACACCGCGATGCATTCATCGCAGATGTACGCTCGCGGGTAATCACTGGGGGATGAGATGAGCTTCCCAACTACATCTTGGCTTTTGTGGCAGAATGAACATCGCAGGGCCTCATCGGATCCGGCACGCTTCACGCAGTCGCCTCCAGGGTATGCACGTCTCCCGCCTCCGGGGTGGAAGAGTGGGTTCAATCCTATTATCACCCCAAGACGGTGGTTTAGGCAATGTGCTCTGCAACTGGAAAAAGTACTGGCGGGTTTAGGCCCACCCTGTGGGGCGGGATTTGTCCCGCGTGGGGCTTAAGCCCCGCTGTCCTGCGAATTCTGCCGGTCTTTGAAGTATTCGTGGTGGGAAGTGAAACAATTCGGCTTCTGAAGTCACAATTCTAGTGGGGCGTAGCGGCGCATAGGCGGCGGATCGTCCGCGCAGACTACGAAAACCCGGGCAAGGGCTGATCCCGGTTGTATCCGAGCCATGCGGGCAGGTTGTCTTTGCGCCATTGGCGATACTCTTCCATGGTGTCGAAGGAGCGGTAATCCGCATCGTCGAGAACGGGCTTGTACGTTTTGATAAACGAATTTCGAAGGTGTTGATCAAGCGGTCTTTTGGCTGCCGCTTCAAAGTCTTCCCATTCCGGCGGATCTTGTTCGACGATGCTCATGCGACACCCTTCGGATTGTGAAAACGGCGCTGCGGCGGGGCTTAAGCCCCGCGCGGGCTTAAGCCCGCCCTCCACAGGACGGCGGCGCATGGCGCCGCCCCACGACGCTCACGGAACGCGCTTGGCGGTCATTTCCAAGGTCTGCCCGAGGGCCTGCAGCTCCACCGTGAACTTGATCGTGTCGCCGTCCACCTTGCCCTTGTAGACGACCTTTCCTTCGGTGCCCTGCACGTTTACCGTCAGGGTGAACGAAACGTCGTCCCCATCCACCTTGCCATCTTCAATCGTCGACTTGCCAAACCGGGCGCTGTTCGTTTCACCCGTCAGCTTGTGGCCGTCCACCTTGAAAACGAACGTTCTCTCCACCGTACCGTTGGGCGTTTCAGCGGTTCCCTTCCAATTGCCGCTAATATCGGCGGCGGAAGCGGTAACGGCGAATATCGCCAGTAAACACAATAGCCATTTCATGGGATCTATTCCTCTGTCTTTCCGGCGTGCTCAAACAGGAAACTGAGCGTTTTCTCCGTCTGAATATGCGAAGCGATGCGGCCCAGCGTCCCATCCTTCTCAAACCGCAAGCGTACGGCGGCGAACGGTTCGCGCTGCTGCCGGGCGACGCGCTCCACTTCCTTGTCCACCTCGTCGCGCGTGGGCGCGATGGCCTCCCGCTCCGCGATCCGCGATAGCAGCATGGAAGCTTTCACCTCGCGCTGCGCCTTGTCCTGCTGGCTTTCTTTTACCTTCTTCCAGTCCAGCTTGAGCGAGGCGACGTCCTTGCCCTGCTCCGCCATCGCGCGGATGAGTTGCTCCATGCGGTTCTTGATCTGCGTATCGACAAAGGCCTGCGGCACTGGAAAATCGTGCAGGTCCACCAGCTTATCCACCAGTTGAGTCTTGGCCTCCTGCTGCGCCTCGAACTGGCGCTGCCCGAACAGCGATTTGCGCACGGCTTCGCGCAGTTCGTCCACCGTGCGGTAGTCGCCCAGATCCTGTGCGAATTCGTCGTTGATCTCCGGCAGTTCCTTCCGCCGCACACCCTTCACCTGCGCCCGGAAGCGCACGGTCTTCCCGGACAGCTTGGCCTGGCCGTAATCTTCGGGATAGTGAACGTCGAACTCCTTTTCCTCGCCGGGACTCATGCCGCGCAGTTGTTCGCTGAAGTCTTCGAGCGTATCGCCGCCGCCCACTTCCAGCGTCATCTCTTCGTTCTTCACCGGCGGGCCTTCCACGGGGCTCAAGCTTTCAAGCGACAGCACCGCGAAGTCGCCATCCTGCAGCGGCCGCGGATCTTCGTTCACGAAGTCGGCTTTGGTATGCCGCAGTTCCTCGATGCGCTTGTCCACGTCTGCGTCGGTGATTTCCGGATCGTGATACTTCACAGTGAGTCCCTTGTAGTCCTGCAGCTCGACCTGCGGCACGACTTCGAATTCGGCCTTGAAACGCAACGGCTCGCCGGCCTCCAGGTGTACATCGGTGATTTCGGGCTGACCGACCACTTTCAGGTCTTCCGCCTCGAACCGGTTGTGCAGGTATTTTGGGATCAGACTATCCAGCACCTGTTTCCGGATATCGCCTGCAAAATGCTGGCGAATGATGGAGGCGGGCGCCTTTCCGGGCCGGAAACCCGGCAACTTCGCGCGCTGCTGGACCTTGACCACTGCCCTGCCGGTTTCAGCCTCTACCTCCTCGACAGGCACGGTTATTTCCAGGGTCTGCTTGCAACTTTCTACTGAAGCCAATGGGATTTACCTCGGAATCGAACTAAGCCCCCATCATAACATCGTGGCGCAGGCACCCTGCCGCCCTGCCGGCCCCTGCCTGCCGCGCTGCTACTCCTGGCAGCGCAGGCCAGCGAAGCTCGCCCTAGAGGTGAGCCTTACGACCGGCCGGCTACGAGACGCTGGAGCCGTTGACGCGGAGTAACGATGGCGACGGCGCCATAATCCTTGGGAAAGTGCCGAACATTGCCGGTCACGACATACGCGCTTCCGCTGCCAATGCGCATTCAAGAAAACAATCGTCGTCCCAATCGGAACAGAGGGAGAGCTTTTGGGTAGGGGCGACATGTACTGCGAATTTCGCCATTAACTCCAAGACCTCTCGTGCGCGGGCGGCATACGGCCGGAGAACTGGGCCGGCACGTCCAAATACTCGGCCATGATTGCGTCCGATGTGCACGGAGTGAGGACACCGGGCGCAACCAGATCGAGAAGCTGGGCCGGTATGCCGACCCGTTTGAATGCCGCGGAAAAGAGGATGTTGGTAGCGTTGTGCATTGGGACTCCTCATCTGGCTTTGTAGCCCGCCGCGCCCGTCCCGAACAAGCGACGGGAGGCGACACGACCGGTCGGGAAGTGACATAGCGCCCTATAACGCGTAACACCCGAGATCAGGCCAAGCTCGTGCTATACGACATCCAAACCGCCCGTGCCACCGATCTCGTCACCTTCCCCGATAGCAAAGTCGGCGACAACCCAACTTGGTCGCACAATGGCAAGTTCATCTACATCGATGCACCGCTCGCGCCCGATCCCGCCATCTACCGCATCCGTATCGCGGACAAACACTGCGAGCGCGTCGCCAGCCTCAAAGACATCCAGCGCGTAGCGGGCGGTATCGACCAGTGGATCGGCCTCACCCCGGATGGCTCGCCCTTGGTCATGCGCCGGGTTCAAGGTTCGGAGATTTAGGTAGTGGGCTAAAGTAGCCCACTACCGAGATTTACGCCTGGGACTGGGTGGCTCCGTAGCCAATCGCATTGCACAATCCTGCACAAGAGTGCACACCCGATGCCGCCATCGTTAAACGAAGTAAGTTATATATATATCAACAAGTTGGGCTTTGTTTGTCAGGACCTGGTGCGCTCTGCCGAGCCATCCAGGTCGACGAACTTCACTTCCCATGGCGCCCGCCGCAAGTCCAGCCGCGCCACCGTCACCGGCAGCTTGAACCGCCGCCGCCCAGCACTCCCCGGATTGACGAACAGCACACTCCCGCGCTGCGCGGCCGCCGGCTTATGCGAATGCCCCGACACCACCACGCCGAACCCCGCGGCGGCCGGGTCGAGATCCAGCCCGCCCAAATCGTGCAGGACGTAGATGAGTGTGCCGCCAACCTCGGCAACGGCGGTCGCGGGCAACGCCGACGCCCATGCCCCCGTGTCCACATTCCCCCTGACCGCTACCGCCGGCGCCACCGCCCGCAGCGCATCCAGGATCTCGGGCGCACCCACATCGCCAGCGTGTATGATCAGGTCCGAACCCGCCAGCGCCTGCACCGCTGCCGGACGCAGCAATCCATGTGTATCCGAGATCAGTCCGACCATCGCCATAAAACTAAGGATGCGTCATACTTGAGGAACCATGACGGTCGCCCACATCGAGATCCCACCGCGGAGATAGCCGCCCTGTGCCGCCGCCACGGCATTCGGAAGCTCGCCCTTGCTTTAGACGGTGACGGCGATGCGGGGTTCCTGCTGGGAAACCTCTTCGACCTCCACCGAATCGAGTGGACCTTCGGGCAGTGCTTTCCCGTCCTCGATGAATTCCTGGACGATCATGCGGACAACCTCATTGATGCGGCGCAACGCTTCCTCTTTGGTGCGTCCTGAAGTTGCGCCCCCGATACTTTCGAGGGCCGGGCAGTACGCAAACCAAGCCGGATTGCCTTGGGCATCCTCGTCCGGTTCCACCACGACTTTAAAGCTGTAGGTTTTCATGGCCGTTATTACGCGGTATGCCGGCGTTTGCTTTCAGTGTAGACCGCGCACCACGCGCGGTCAAATAGACGCGGGGTTTTTGGCCTTCGTGGAAAAGAGTCACCTGCCCACTAGCGCCGCCCCCATCTCCTCCGCCACCCGCGCCGCCTCCGCCGCAGGATCCGCCGCGCGCGTGATCTGCCGCCCCATCACCACATAGTCCGCCCCGTCGCGCACGGCCTCTGCCGGCGTGGCCACGCGTTTCTGATCGCCTTTCGCAGCGCCGCCCGAGCGCACCCCTGGCGTGACCAGAATCGCTTGCGGACCGGCCTGCGCGCGCACAACCGCGGCGTCCAGCGGCGAGCAGACCAGCCCATCCATTCCCGCCTCCATGGCTTTGCGCACGCGCAGCGAAACCAGATCCGAGATGGCACATTCGTATCCCATATCGGCGAGATCCTGCTGATCGAAACTGGTGAGCACGGTCACTGCCAGCAGTTTCGTCGCGGCATCGCCGCGGCCCTCAATCGCCGCACGCATCACCTGGCTGCTGCCATGCACCGTCAGCAACTGCACGCCGCTGCGCGCCGCCACGCGCACGGCCCGCTTCACCGTCTCGCCGATGTCGTAGTATTTCTGGTCCAGGAACACCTGCTTGCCCTGGCCCAGCAACTCGCGCACGAAGTCCATGCCGGCTGTCGCATATAGTTCCATCCCGACTTTGTAGAAGCCGATCTGCGCGCCCAGCCGCGCCACCAGCGTGCGCGCCTCGGCGGCGGAATCCACGTCCAATGCAACGATGATGTGGTTTTGAGTCATATCAGCCTGATAGGTTTCGCCTGTCGCGCGAGCACCCGCCCGATCGGGTACGCGTCCGGAAACGCGCCCGCCAGCGCCGCCGCATCCCGTTCCGGCAGGGTGATCAGCAATCCGCCCGAGGTCTGCGGATCGTAGAGCAGATCCTCGATCTCGGGCGCCAAATCGCACGCGCCCTCCACGGCGCACGAAGCGTATTCCCGATTGTTCTTCAACCCGCCCGGTAACGCCCCCAGCCGGGCGTATTCCAAAGCCCCGTCCAGAAATCGCAAGCGTTCCACTTCAATCTCCAGCGTCACGCCGCTGGCCCGCGCCATCTCCCGCGCATGCCCGATCAGCCCGAAGCCGGTGACGTCCGTACAGCCGTGTACGTCATATGCCAGCATCGCCTCGCATGCCTTGCGATTGAGCGTCAGCATCGACGCGATAGACGCCGCCACATCCGCCTCGCGCGCCATGCCGCGCTTCAGCGCCGTGGAAATCACGCCCGTGCCCAGCCGCTTGGTGAACACCAGCGCATCGCCGGCGCGCGCCCCCGCATTCGCTTTCACCCGCGCCGGATGCACGGTGCCGGTCACTGCATAACCGAACTTGATCTCGTCGTCCGCCACGCTGTGCCCGCCTACGATGGCGCAATCCGCTTCGCGCATCTTCTCCGCGCCGCCCTTCAGAATCTCCTCCAGATCCTCCAGATCGCCCTGCGCCGGATATGCCAGGATCGACAGCGCGGAAATCGGCCGGCCGCCCATGGCGTAGACATCGCTCAGCGCGTTGACCGCCGCGATGGCCCCGTACGTAAATGGATCGTCGACAATCGGCGTGAAAAAATCCACCGTCTGCACCAGGGCAAGCTCCGCCGTCAACTGGTAGACGCCGGCATCGTCGGCAGTGTCGAAGCCCACCAGCACGTTGTTATTCGGCACCCGCGGAATGCTCGCCAAAACCCTGTCCAACAACTTTGGACTCAGCTTTGACGCTCAACCCGCGGCTTTCACGTGGGCCGTCAGCTTGCGCATCTTTACTATAATAACGGGATGCGTAGAACCGCCGTTGTGGTTGCCGTCTTTGTAATGGCCCTGGCCTTAGCCCTGGCCTCCCGTGAGCCGCAAGCCGACTCGCGGCTGAAGCACGCCTCGCGCCGCGCCGAACAAAATGGCTGGATCTGGGTGCACCTGGAGGGCAGCCCTTCGGATATCGGCTATCAGCACGGCTACCTGCTGGCCCCCGAGATCCGCGATACGCTGCAAACGGTCACTCTGGAAATGGTCCACGAAGAAAAGAAGGACTGGCAGTTCTTCCGCGTCAAAGCCCAGAACTTGCTCTGGCCGCACGTGGAGGCCGAATACCGCGCCGAACTGCAAGGCATCGCAGACGGCGCGGCGGCGCACGGCGTGAAGCTGGACCTGTGGGACGTGGTGGCGCTTAACGCCTGGCTGGAGATGCCCTATTTCGACAAATGGGACGCCAAGCGGCACGGGCTCCCGGATGCCCCGGCTTCAGTATCGGCCGTGCCCGAGCATTGCAGCGCGTTCGTGGCCACCGGCAGCTACACCAAGGACGGCCGCGTGGTCATCGCGCACAATAATTGGACCAGCTATGAAACCGGCGAGCGCTGGAACATCGTCTTCGATATCGTGCCGGCGCAAGGCAACCATATCCTGATGGACGGCATGGCCGGACTGATCCACAGCGGCGACGATTTCGGCGTCAATTCCGCCGGCATGATGATCACCGAGACCACCATCAGCCGCTTCTACGGATTCGATCCGGACGGCGTGCCCGAATTCGTGCGCGCCCGCAAGGCGATGCAATACTCCGCCTCCATCGACGATTTCGCGCGCATCATGAAGGACGGCAACAACGGCGGCTACGCCAACAACTGGCTGGTGGCCGACCGCAAAACCAACGAAATCGCCAGCCTGGAGCTGGGCCTGAAAAACGTGACGCTGGAACGCACGCGCGACGGGTTTTTTGTAGGCTCTAATTTCCCGGTCAACGAAAAGCTGACGCGCGAGGAGACCGAATTCGACCCGAAGAATTCCAGCGAAAGCGCCAACGCGCGACACACGCGCTGGCTGCAGCTTATGCAGCAGAACAAGGGCAAGATCGACGCGCGCGCGGCCGAGCGCTTTCTAGCCGACCACTTCGACACCTACGAGAACAAAGTCGATCCCGACGAGCGCACACTGTGCGGCCACCTGGACCTGTCGCCGCGCGGCTGGCTGCCATGGGCGGGGCCGTATGCGCCGACAGGCGCGGTGCAGAACAAAGTGTCGGATGCCGCGATGGCCGAAGCCATGACGCTGCGCGCCTCCCTCGGCCACTCCTGCGGCATCGGATTCAAAGCCGCCGGGCACCTGCGCAAGCATGCCGAGTTCGCCTGGGAGCGTCCCGTCTTGCGCGACATGCCGTCGCGCCCCTGGACCACTTTCGCCGCGCAATCGCAATAAGGCCGTGGGGCGGACCCCGGGCGGACCCCCTGGTCCCACCCCTGGAGTTTCTACTTGCTGGAGCTGGAATTGGAGGGCGAGCTACGCTCGCCTGTGGAGTTTCTGCATTCTGTGAGCCGTGGTGGGGCAGGACTCCAGTCCTGCGCGGGTTCTCCCGAACCCGCTCCGGCGAGCGTAGCTCGCCCTCGGGCGGGTCTGGAGACCCGCCGCAGGCGTAGACGCCTGCCCCACCAGCTCGCCACCCAACTGAAATCCATGCAGAGCAACCCACGGTACAATGGGCAACACGGAGGTTCCATGGAGCGTCGTCATTTTCTGAGGGCTGCGGGAGCACTCGCCCTGCTGCGTCCCGATTCCGTTCATCGCGCCCGCGCCGCCACGGTGGGCAACAATCGCGCCGCCGAGGATCTGGCGCGCGACGAGGATTTCTGGCGCGACATTCAGTCGGCCTTCACGCTGGACCGGAACATTATCAACCTGAACAACGGCGGGGTCAGCCCTTCGCCGCGCGTGGTGCAGGAGTCTATGCGCCGCGCGCTGGAATACAGCAACATCGCCCCGGCGCGCACCATGTGGGCGGTGCTGGAGCCGGAGGTGGAAACCGTGCGCCAAAGGCTGGCCGCCGATTTCGGCTGCGATCCGGAAGAGATGGCCATCACGCGCAACGCCTCCGAAGCCCTGGAGAACGTGCAACTCGGGCTGGAACTGAAGGCCGGCGACGAGGTGCTGACCACGGATCAAGACTATCCGCGCATGATCACCACCTGGAAGCAGCGTGAGCGCCGCGACGGCATCGTGCTGAAGACCATCTCCTTCCCCACACCGCCGCCCTCGCTCGACGATCTCGCGGAGCGTTTCGAGCGGGCCATCACGCCGCGCACTCGCGTCATCCACTTCTGTCACATCACCAACCTTACGGGCCAAATCTTCCCGGTCCAGCGCATTTGCCAACTGGCGCGCAGCCGCGGCATCGAAGCCATCGTGGATGGCGCGCACGCTTACGCCCAGTTCCCGTTCAAGCACGCCGACCTGGATTGCGATTACTACGGCACCAGCCTGCACAAGTGGCTGCTGGCGCCGCATGGCACGGGCTTCCTCTACGTGCGTAAATCCAAGATCGGCAAAGTGTGGCCGCTGATGGCGGCACCCGCGGAGATGACGGACAACATCCGGAAATTCGAGGAGATCGGGACGCATCCGGCGGCCAACCATAACGCCATCTCCGACGCGCTGGAGTTTCACGCGGCGATCGGCGTGGAGCGCAAGGCGGCTCGCCTGCGCTACCTGCGGACGGTTTGGACGGAGCGTCTCACGCGCCTGCCAGGCGTCTCCACACTGACCAGTCCCGACCCGCGGCAAAGCTGCGGTATCGGGTTGCTGTCGGTGGCGGGCAAGGAGCCGGGCGCATTGGCCGACCAACTGTGGGAAAAGTACCGCATCCTGACGGTGGGCATCGTGCATCCGCAGTTCAAGGGTCTGCGGATCACGCCCAACGTTTATACGACCTTGCCCGAGATGGAGACGTTCTGCGGGGCGGTGGAGAAACTGCTCGCGTAGCCGCGGACGGCCGGTGCTTCATACTGGAAATAGATGAGCTTCCTCGACAATCTCGAAAGCAACCTGAAGAGCATGGAATCGCGGGAAGAACGCGGCGACCAGAACGGCCGCGACGCGAAAGTGCGGGATTCCGAACGTGCGCGGGCGCAAGCTTCCGCGGTCTTAGCGGAGCAACTCCGCAAGGGTCCCTATGCGGCGGAACTGCTGAAGCAGGCCACCCGGCTGGGCCACGCCATGCGCACCAAAGTCCACCTGGCTTGGCTGGGCACGACGCTACGCCTGGAAGCGCGCGGATCGAAGCTCGAACTGCGGCCCACGCCGCAAGGGGTTGTGGCCGCTTTCATCGAGAATAACGCCGAGGTGCGTAGCGTGCCCGTGGATCTGACCGGCGATCCGGAGAGCCTCGTGCGCGAGTGGCTGGCGTCGTTGCCGCCGGTTCAAGTGGCGACGGCGGAACCGGAATTGGAGTGATACCCGGTAGCACAGGCTTCAGCCTGTGATCGGCGAGCGAAGCTCGCCCTCGGGCGGGTCTGGAGACCCGCCGCAGGCGTAGACGCCTGCCCCACCAAATGGCCAATCTTGAGCAACAGCGGCCTCCGCAATCCGTGTGAGGGCGTCGAAGAGAAGGGCCTTGCCCAAGCCCTTGCCTTGTTGATTCCGGTCTACCGCCAATCGGGCTAGAAGCACGATGCCGATGGGGTGATTAGCCAGACCCTTGGCGATGCGTTCCGGGGTCTCATGCTTGTGAATGGACCCGGTCGTCAGGGCATAGTAGCCGGCCGCACGATCCCCGGCCAGGGCCACATATGTCTTGGCCGAATCGGCCTGCTGGTTCGTCCATGCGTATTTATGCGGCCAGTTGTTGAGCGCCGCATTTCCACAATCAAACCGAGTGACATCGTGCTCGCGGCGCAGTTTCTCTATTTTCGAATTTGGGCTTGGGCGCTTCGCTCATGAGTGGCGCTGGGCCACGTGCGGTTCCGCGAATAATCTGCGGAGCCGGGGTTTGCTTCTCGCCGGCCGGTCGAGAGCCGCCGTGAACGCCTTCCACTGCTTATCGTCCAGCACGAATCTCGTCTGGTCGGCGAGCGTCCGCTCCGCCTTCTCGCATGCCCTGACGCCCTGCCGTTCGGCAGCCGCCTTGATGAAGGTCTCTTCGGAAACGGTAGCCCGGAGCTCACTGCTGCGGACGCTTGGCCTGCTCCATCGCAATCTGATTGATGTGCGCCAGCGCCTTGGCGCCCGACGCCCCTTCGATGGCCTTCACCGCGATGTCCTGCACCTGCTGCTTGGCCTCCTCCATCTGCTTCTGCAGCGCCTCGATCTGCGCCGCCTGCCGCGCAATAGTGTCTTCCAACGTCTTCACCTGCAGGACCGCCAGCCGCTTCTCCGTCTCGGCTTCTTTCTTCAGCGACAGGATCTCCTGCGCGAATTTCTGCTCCGCCGCCTTGGCCGCCAGCACCGCCGCTTTCTCGGACTCCGTCTTCAAGCTCTCCGGGAATTCCTGCGCTTCCTTGCGCAGCCGCAGCAATTCCGTCTCCTGCTCCTTCAACCCGGTTTCGCGCTGCTGCCAGCTCTTTTCGAGGGCTTCCTGCCGCTCCTTGTTCTTCTTTTCCTGCAGCCGCTGATCTTCTTCGTATTTGTCCTGCGCTTTCTTGCGCTCCAGGTTCTTCTTGTATTCGTACTCCTCGATTTCCCGCGCGCGCGCCTTCTTCAGATTCTCTTCCTGCTCCTTGCGCTCGCGCTCGGCATCGCCGGTTTCCTCCTCCCAGGCCGCGCGCTGCTCCGCGATCTCGCTCTCCAGCCGCTCTTTCTCGCGGGCGTGATCCTGCACCATCTGGTCGAGCGCCGTGGCAGCCACATCGATCTTGTGCAGCCGCTCCAGTTCGGCGCGCTCCAGGTTGACGGCCTCGCGCACCGCGGAAAGCCGCTCCACCTCTTCCACCAGCTTGCCCGAAACGTTGGCGAGCGCCTTGGAAATCTCCAACCCCAGGCCCGAGATTCCCTGCACCACGCCTTCCACTGTAGTGCCTTCGACGGTTTGCCGGACCTCGGCCGCGCGCAAGCGGGCAGCCTCCGCGGCCTTGGGGTCGGCCGACTCGCGGGCAGACTCCGCCTCCCGCCGGATTTCGGCGAATTCTTCCTGTATTTCGGTTTTGGCGCGCTTGGCGCGCACGGGCGGTTTCGTTGGTTTAGGCATTTTCGCGATTAGCATAAAAGATCTACAGCCGGGCTTGCCGGCCTAGCCCGCCCCGCGTCGCCCGCCCCGCTCCCGCTGTGGTATGGTGGCTTCCGAAGCCATGAAACAAACCGCTCTTCCCATGTTCGCCCTGCTGGCAACCGCCGTGCTCGCACAGACACCGGCGCAAACTCCGGCGCAGAACCCAACCCCGCGCCCGGCGATGGCCGAAACTCCGAACACGGACATCTACTACAAGCTGGCGGTGGACGCGATCCCGCAGGATGGCGTTCCAAGAGGCGAGATCAAAGGTCCGTTCACGCTGCCCTGCAACGCCTATCCCGGGACGCAGCATACCTATTGGGTCTACGTGCCGGCGCAGTACGATCCCGCCGTGCCCGCCAGCCTGATGATCTACAACGATGGGCAGGCCTTCATGGCGCCGGAAGGCGATGTCCGCGCGCAGGTGGTGATGGACAACCTGATCTACAGGCGCGAGCTGCCGGTGATGATCGGCGTGTTTATCAATCCGGGCCGCACGCCCGAACAGCCGGAGCCGGGCGGCAAGGAGTGGGGCGATCGGACTACGAACCGGCCCACCGAGTACAACACTTTGGACGATAAGTACGCGCGGGTGATCGTGGATGAATTGATGCCGGTGCTTTACAAGGACTACAACATCTCGAAGGATCCCGAACGGCACGGCATCGGCGGGTCGAGTTCGGGCGCCATTGCGGCCTTCACCGTGGCGTGGGAGCGCCCCAACGACTTCCGCAAAGTCCTGAGCAACGTCGGCAGCTTCACCAACATTCGCGGCGGCAATGCGTATCCGGATATCATCCGCAAGGCCGATAAGAAGCCCATTCGCATCTTCCTGGTGGATGGGCGGAACGACAACCGCAGTCTGCACGCCGATGGGAGCTACGACCAGGCGCGCGACTGGTTCTACCAGAACGTCCGGATGCAGCAGGCGCTCACCGAGAAGGGCTACGAGGTGAACTACGAGTGGGGCATTCAGCGGCACGGGCAGAAGATGTTGCAGACGGTTTTCCCGGAGACGATGCGCTGGCTGTGGCGCGACTCCGGCGTCTCGACGGACGTGCACGACATGGTAGAGCGGTCGTTTAATGGGGCCAGGAAGCAGCCGTAGGGCGGCGCCGGCAGCGCACGGCGCTGCCCTACGCGCGCGCGCCTGGTGGCTGGCGATTCCGCTGCTCGCGATTCTGTATTTCGCAGGCCTGTCGGCGGCGGGACTGCTCGGGCCGGATGAGCCGCGCTACGCCTCCATCGGCCGCGAAATGGCGCGCTCCGGCGATTGGATTACGCCGCGGCTGTGGGGCGCGCCGTGGTTCGAAAAACCCGCGCTGTTGTATTGGATGACGGGCGCGGCATTCCGGCTGGGGGTCGGCGAAGACTTGGCCCCGCGCATCCCCGTGGCGCTGATGTCGGTGGCTTTCCTGATCCTCTTCCAATGGATTCTGAACCGCCAGTTCGGCGCGCGGGCGGCGTGGGCGGCGACCCTCATCCTGGGCACATCGGTGGCATGGCTGGGGTGCAGCTTCATCGGCACCACGGACCTGCCCATGGCGGCGGCGTTCGCGGCGGCCATGCTGTTGTCGCTCGATTGGATCGAGACGGGCGACCGTCGCCGCTTGCCGCTGGCCGCCGCATTGCTGGGTGTGGCGGCGCTGGCCAAAGGCCTGGTCCCGTTGGCGCTCACCTTGCCGCTGCTATGGTGCGGACGGCGGCGTTGGCGCGATCTGCTGCGGCTGTCCGTCGCCGGAACGTTCCTGACGGTGGCACTGCCGTGGTACCTGCTTTGCTATTTGCGCAACGGCGCGGTGTTCTTGCGGACGTTCTTTTGGGAGCAGCATTTCGCGCGCTACACCACCGCATCGCTAGCGCATGGACAACCGTTCTGGTTCTATGCGCCGGTACTGGCAGCCGCCTTGATGCCATGGACGCCCGCATTTTTGCTTCTGGCGCGCCGCGCGCTCTACCGCGACGCCCGCCGCCAGTTCCTGTTGCTGTGGATGCTTTTCGTATTGGTCTTCTTCTCGTTTTCGAAGAATAAACTGCCCGGTTACCTACTGCCGCTGGCGCCTCCGGCCGCGGCTTTAATGGGGATCGCACTGGCGGAAGCCGGACGCGCACGCTGGGTGCTTCCCGCCGCGGCCGTCTGCCTGACCGCGATACCGGTTGCGCTGCCGATCCTGCCGCGGGCGTTGGCGGCGGGACTTTCGCGCGCGCCTCTGCCCGCGGTCCAGTGGATGTGGCTCTTGCCGGCTGCGCTGGCGTTGGGCATTTACTGGCTGGAACGGCGTGGCAGACGTGCCTGGGCGTTGGCAACCATGGCTGTAGCAATCGCACTCGGCTTGGGGGTGCTGAAGTCGATCGACCTGCCGGCCATCGATCGCGCGTATTCGGCCCGCCCTTTGTGGCGCGAAATCGCGGCGCGGCGCGATGGCGTCTGTGTGGAGAGTATGCACCGGAGCTGGCGCTACGGCTTGAATTACTATTCCGAGATGCCACTGCCGGATTGCAGCCAGGCGGCGCGGCCCTGGCAGGTGCGGCAGGAACCGGGGCGCCCGCCGGTGGTGCGCGCGGCAAACAGCGCCCCTTGACCCGCCCGATACATACGTTGTAGGCTCAGGTTTCAAGCCAAAGGCTTTCATGATCCTACCGCACACCTATATCGCAACCCTACTGGTGGTCCTGTTCAGCATGATCTGTTGGGGATCCTGGGCCAATACACAGAAGATGTCGGGCAAATGGCGTTTCGAGCTGTTCTATTTCGATTACGCGTTCGGCGTCCTGCTGGTCGCCGTAATTTGCGCGTTTACCCTCGGAACGTTGGGTTACGACGGCTTTTCGTTCCTGGACGACATGATGAACGGCGGCAAGCGTTACGAAGCCCTGGGCTTCGGCGCGGGTGTGATTTTCAATCTGGCGAACATGCTGCTGGTAGCGGCCATCGCGGTGGCGGGGTTATCGGTGGCGTTTCCGGTGGGCATCGGACTGGCGCTGATTATCGGAGTCATCTGGAATTACATGATCCGGCCGCAAGGGAACGCCATTCTGCTGTTCGTGGGTTGCACGCTGGTGGTGGGCGCCATCGTAGTCTGCGCCATCGCTTACCGTGCGATGGAACTCCTCCGGGTGGAGGTCAGGGCCCAGGCGGGCAAGGCCAAGAGCACCCGGAAAAAGGTGAGCCTGAAGGGTGTGTTCCTGAGCCTGGCCAGCGGCGTGTTGATGGGTTCTTTCTATCCGCTGGTGGTGATGTCCAAGTCCAGCGAGTGGGGCGGCACCGCCGGGGAGAACGGACTAGGGCCATACGCCATCGCGGTAGTCTTCGCGCTGGGCGTGTTCTTTTCCACCTTCGTCTTCAACCTTTTCTTTATGAATCTCCCCGTGGAGGGTGAGCCGCTGGAGTTTCCGGACTACTTCAAGGGTCTGCCGAAGCAGCATCTGCTGGGCGTGGCTGGCGGCGTGATCTGGTGCGCCGGCACGATCGCCAATTTTGTGGGGTCGAGCGCGCCCGAAGCGGTGCAAGTGGGACCGGCCATCAGCCTGGCGCTGGGTCAGGGGGCAGCCATGGTGAGCGCGCTTTGGGGGCTGCTGGTATGGAAGGAATTCGAGGGCGCCGACTCGCGCATCAAGTCGCTGCTCTTCATCATGTTCGTCCTGTTCATCGCGGGCCTGGCAATGGTTTCGGTGGCGCCGTTGTATGCA
>Ga0181526_10002708_pt1 | contig 15105 bp, 9 predicted proteins | sample PEATcosm2014_Bin_35_FD_119750 | JGI IMG/M metagenome (GOLD analysis project Ga0181526, IMG submission 119750) | Peatland microbial communities from MTU Mesocosm Facility, Houghton, MI, USA - PEATcosm2014_Bin06_30_metaG | ecosystem: Environmental > Terrestrial > Soil > Wetlands > Peat | place...
CCACGGCCGCAGCCACCGCGCCCGACGCGATCATCGCGCAGCACATCCTGGTCATCTACAAGGGCGCCAAGCGGGCACCGAAGACCATCACGCGAAGCAAGGCCGACGCGAAGGCCCGGGCCGCCGAGGCGCTCGCGAAGATCCGGGCCGGCGCGACGTTCGACGACCTGGTGAAGGAGTACTCGGACGACGCGGGCTCGGTCGACAACCGGGGCAGCCTCGGCAAGTTCCACCGCGACGACATGGACCCGGCCTTCAGCGCCGCCGCCTTCGCGCTGCAGCCCGGTCAGGTGAGCGACGTCGTGGAGAGCCCGTTCGGCTTCCACATCATCAAGCGCACGCAGTGATTGGCGGCGTGCGTCCACGTGGATCGTGCGCGCACCAGGCCGATGCGCGGAGATCCACGCGCGCACTGTCCCTCTACAATCCTGCTCGAAATCACGTTCACTTGATCCGGTTTCGTCGACCACGGAAGGCACGTGGTGCCTGGCGCGAGCGTTGCTCTCCTCGTCGGGAACATGGCCAGAGCATCCTTGCTGTCCTCCGCGTGTGGGCTGTTGCCGATCGTCTTCGGGGCGCTCGTGGCCTGCTCCTCCGGCGCAGGTTCCCCCCTGCCCTCCGGTGACGGGAACCTCGCGGGCAACGCGCCTCCCGCGGCAGCGACCACGCCACCCCCGGTCACGACGGGCAGCACCGCGCCGACGTCGACCACGCCCACGCCACCGCCCAGCTCGGGGCAGTGGGACGCCGGCAGCGACAGCGGAGGCTGGGAGGCGGACGGCGGCACGAGCACCGTGATCGACAGCGACGCCGAGTCGCCGTCGGCCATCGTCCCGAGCGTCCAGGTCACCGTTGGCGTTCCGCTCACAGATGCCTCCACGACCGACGTCGGCGAGCCGTCGGCCGTCGTGGGCGGCACCTCATCGACGAGGGTCACGCTCTCGCTCGACATCGTCTGGGTCGCCGCTGCCGACAGCGTCGCCGACGTGTCGCTCGTCACGGCCGTGATCGTCGTCGCAGCGGGGATTCCGAAACCCGAGACGACGTCACCGACTTCGCCCGCCGCGAAGCTGCCGCTCGGTGCCGACAGCGTCGTGGATCCGGCAGCGATCGAGGCATCGGCCACCGTGGTTGCGGGCCCGAACGACACGTAGTCGAGGCCGCTCGGAAACGGATCGCTCACGACGAGGTCCTGCGCCGATTGAGGGCCGTCATTGACGACGTTGAGGGTGTAGGTCTCCGCCGACCCGTCAATGGGATCGGCGTCGCTCGCCGTCTTGGTCAGGACGACGCTCGCCGTTCCCTTCGGGTTGACGACAGCCGATGCCGATTCGGCATCGGCTGTGCCCCCGGCCGAGTTGGGCGTCGTCTGGCTCTCGGTCGCCGTGTTCGTGATGGCGCTCGACGAGGAGGCCACCCGCACCAGCACGACGATCGTCTCGGAAGCAGCGGGAGCAAGAGAGAAGCCCGACAGCGCCGGCGAGCAGGTCGCCCCCCAGGTCACAACACCCGCCGACTCGCAGACGTTCGTCCCGGCCGGGGCCGTGCCCACTTCGTCGAGGATCACCGCCTCGGTGGCCGACGCCGTGGCGGCGATCGACATCGTCGCCGACGTCCCGCTCGCCACAGCCGTGATGACCGTCCCGCTCGCGATGTTGGCGCCAGAGATCGGATACCCGACATCGCCGGCCACGAACGTGCCCGCCGGCGCTGTCACGGTCTCAGAGCCGGCGCTGACGGCCGAGCCGGCCACGCTCACGGGCGAGCCCGATGAGACGTAGTTGACCCCCGCCGGCAGCGGGTCGCTCAGCGTGACACCCTGCGCCGTGTCGGGCCCGTTGCCGGAGACGGTGATCGTGTAGGCCGTCTCGTCGGCCGGATCGGCGCCGCCCACCTGCGGCGTGGGGTTCGAGGCGGTCTTCGTCAGCGTGACGTTGGCGACCGCGGTGGGACTGATCGTGGCAGTACCCGACGCGGAGGTCCCGCCTGAGGCGTTCGGAGTCGTGGCCGACTGCGTCTCGACGGCGGTGTTGACGATGGTGCCCGAGCCGACGGTGACGTCGACGGTGATCGGCAGCTGCAGCACGGCACCGTCCGCCATGGCCCCGATCGTCCAGGTGACGACGTTTCCCGATTCGCTCACGGTGGTGCCCGCTGGCGCCGCGCCGTTCGAGACGAAGCCCTCCCCTGCCGGCAGGGCGTCGACGACACTGACGCTGGCGGCGGAGTCCGGGCCGTTGTTGGTGACCGTCACCGTGTAGGTGTCCTGCGACCCGTCGCCCGGTGTGGCGTTGCTCGCCGTCTTCGTGACGGTGACCGTGGCCACGTTGGCCGAGTCGACGACGGCGCTGGCGGAGGTGACGCCGCTCGGGTTGGCAGTCGTCTGCGTCTCCGTGACGGTGTTGGTGATGGCTCCGGACTGCTTGATCGTGGCCACCATCGTCAAGGTGGCCGTCGTGCCGCTCGCCAGCGCCCCGACCGTCCAGGTGAGTCGGTCGTTGCCGGCGGTGAAGACGGCGGTCCCTGTCGCCGTCGCGCTCGAGACGTAGGTGATGCCGGCGGGCAGGTTGTCGATCAGCTTGACGCCGGCGGCCGGGTCCGGACCGTTGTTCGTCGCCGTCATGGTGTAGGTGACGTTCGTGCCGACCGTCGGGTTCTCCGCTGAGACGGTCTTCGCGATCGAGACGTTGGCGGCCGGGGTAACGGTGATGGAGGCAGACGCCGACGTCGTGTCCTGACCGTCCGGCAAGGGAGCCGACGCCGACTGCGTCTCGACGGCGGTGTTCACGACGGGGCTGCCACCGTTGGACCCGTCGACTTCGGCCAGCACGACGATGGAGGCCGAGTCGCCCGCCGCGAACGTCCCGATGTTCCACGTCAGGGTGTTGCCGGAGGCCGATGCCGACGTCGTCTGCCCGTCGGCCGTCGTGGGCGCCGTGGCAGGTGCCACGAGCACGACGCCCTCGCTGGCGGCCGTTCCCGTCGCCGCCGCGCTGAGCGTGGCGGAGGCTCCCCCGCCGGCTACGCCCGAGATCGTCGTCCCCGTCTTGACGTCCGTGCCGATGACGTAGTCGCCGACCTCACCGGCGCTGAAGGTGCCGGCCGCCCCCGTGATGGTGCTGGAGCCGTTCGTCACCCCGACAGCGGACACCGAGGTGGCCGCCCCGTACTGCACGAGCCCGAGTCCAACGGGCAGCGCGTCGACGACCTGGACGTCCTGGCCGGCGTCGGGGCCGCCGTTCTCCGCTGTCAGCGTGTAGGCGACGGTCGAGCCGTCGAGCGGCGTGGCGTTCGAGACGGCCTTTGTCAACACGACGTCGGCGACCGCGCCCGGCGTGATCGTGGCAGAGGCTTGCTGGGTGCCGGTCAGGTCGGGCGTCGTCGAGGACTGCGACTCGGTCGCCGTGTTGATGAGTGCGCCCTCGCCCGTCTCGACCTGCACCGTGATCGTCAAGGTGGCGGTGCCGCCGTTCGCCAGCGAGCCGACCCCCCAGGTGACCGTCGGCACGCCGTTCTCGACGGCTTCTGTGACGCTGCCGGTGCTCGCCGAGTCGGACACGTAGGCGACGCCCTCGGGCAGCTGGTCGGTCACGAGGACGTTGGCTGCAGCGTTCGGACCGGCATTGCTGGCGGTGATCGTGTAGGTGTCGGAGGAGCCGTCAGCCGGCGAGGCGACCGATGCCGTCTTCGTGATCGAGACATTGGCGACGTTCGTGGAGATGCCGCTCCAGCTGACCGGTTGCGTGGCGGTGAGATACGAGCTCGGCGAGTCGTTGTCGGGACTGGAGAGCCCCACCGTGACGTCGTAGGTGCCGCCCGTCGGCACGACCTGCTGCACCGGGATGCTGATGGGCGGCAGGGGCACGCCGGCCGAGGCGTCGGCACCCGGCGGAGCGTAGGTGCAGGTGTCGCTCGACAACCCGACGCCCGGCGTCGGGCACACCCAGCCGCTTCCCGACGGCGGCTCGTCGCCCACGAACTGCACCCCTGCGGGGAGGTTGATGGTGGCCGACATCGTCTGTGTCTCGTCGGCTCCGGTCGCCAGCACCGCCCCCGTGAAGGTCGTGTAGGCCGTCGTGCCGAGGCTCTCCGACAGCGCCGCGGCGGTGTTCCCGCAGATCGTCGAACCCTCGTCGAGAAGCACGGACTCGCTCGTGGCCGTTGCGGTGGCGGCGGCCGACATCGTCGCCGTCGTGCTGCTCGTGACGGCCGTGATCGTGCTGCCGGCCGGGATGCCACTGCCGATGATGACATCGCCGACGTCGCCCGAGCTCATGCTGGCGGCCGGATCCGTCTACGTCGTGGACCCGCTCGTGATGGCGGCATCGGCGATCGTGCGGGTGACGGGCAGCACGGGGCTCACCGTCACGACGCTGTTCGTCAGGGACGCCGTGGCGGCGCTCGACAGCGTGACCGCCGTGCCGCTCAGGGCGGTGATGGTCGTGCCGTTCGGGATGCCCGTGCCGTAGATGTTGCTCCCGACGTCGTCCGAGGCGAGCGCCGAAGGCGTCGTGATGGTCGTCGAGCCGCTCGTGAGAGTCACCCCTTGCACGACCTGATTGGGGTTGGCGAGCATGCAGAGGTTGGGCTTCACGGGGATGACGGAGGAGACCTCGACATCGTTGATCTCGTGGATCTCCTCGTCGCCACCGGTGCTGGCGGACCAGCCGAACTTGATGGTGGGGACGGACTGCAGGATGGCGGGCTCGGGCACCGTCTCGAAGAGGGCGCCGTCGAGGTACACGAGGATCTCGGGCGAGCCCGGCTGCGACGCCGAGACGGCATTCGAGCAGGGGTAGGTCGAAAACGAGCTCGCACACGACGGCGGATCGAGGTGGATGTGGACCTCCTCGCCGCCGGTCGTGCCGGCGGCCGGGCGGGCCGTGGCGGCGCGGTTGTCCACCGTCGCCGAGACAGCAGGACCGAGGAGGCAGTACTCACCGTTCGCCTCACCGCTCTCGGGGAAGTAGCCGGCCGGGTAGGGCGTCCCGCCGATGGTCTGAGCCGGGTTGAGATAACCCGGGCCGCGCACGGCGATCTCCTCGGGATCGGCGGCGCCCGGCACGTCAGCCTGGTTGCACGATGTGCTCGTCCCCGTGTCGCCGTCGTTGAACTGGTAAGAGAAGTTGCCCCAGGCGTCAAGGGCGATGCCGAGGATCCCGTCGGGAAGGCCGCTGCATTCGCTGTTCGGGCCGATGGCGGGATCGTCCGTCGGGCAGTCGCCGCCCGTGCCGAAGTCGTACCCGCCGGCGCCGCCGAGGGGGCCGATCTTGGTCAAGGAGTCGGCGCCGTTCGTCATGAAGAACGTGATCATGTCGGCGCCGTTGCCGTCGTACTGGTAGGCGTCGTAGGAGACGTCGAAGCCGTCGGCGGTGGGGACCTGGTAGTTGTAGAGGATGTAGCCGTTCGAGTCGGTGGCGTTGCTCGTGAGACGGAGGGCGCCGTCGCCGGGGGCATCGGGAAGCGTTCCCGTGGCGCCGCCTGGCTGGCTCGTCGGACACCCGGGGATCGGCAACTCGCTCGCGTCGGTGGACGCCGTCAGGCAGGGGGTGAACGTGCCGTTCGTCGCCAGCAGGTTCTGTGAGCCGGCCGCGACCTGGCTGCCCCTGAAGTCCTCGGCGAAGAGCACCGTGCCGGGTGCGGCGGCGGCGGCGCGACCGACAGGAGCGAGCGCGCTCGACAGCACGCCGACGACGACCCCGATTCCCGTGCCGGCGACGAGGAGGCAGATTGCGAGGAGGGAGCGGACAGCGCGCCGGTGCACCGGCTGGCGGGCGCGAGACCCCCCGCGCGATCGCGCGCCGCTGTCAGCTTGACTGCTGGCCCTCATGTCCTGGCGCTTCCTCGCTGCACCTCGGCGTTTGCCCAGCCTGCTTGCTCAGGCATCGGCGCGCTACGGCAATATCGTAGGAGCTGGCAGTTTCACTGTCGAGGATCCTCGCCTGGCTTGACAGGCGGTCGAGGGAGGGTGGGCGCCGCTCTCCTACTGGCGCTGGCCTACTGGCGCTGGCCTACTGGCGCTGGATGCTCTGGAACTCGAAGGTGAACTGGCCGATCACGAGGCGCCCGCCCGGCTTGAGCTGGACGGACTCCTCGGCGTGGAGCGTGCGCCACGTCGGCTCCCCGATGTTGAAGACCCGAGTGCCGTTGTGGGAGCCGAGGTCCGAGATGACGACGTCCCACCCGCGGATGTTGACGGCCGCATGCACCCGCGAGATCTTGCCCGTGCCGTCGTCCACCTTGATGGGGCGCGCCCTCCCCTTCGCGACGTCGTCGGCCAACTCCGGCTGGCGGCCGAGCACGTAGTCGCCGTCGAGGCTGTAGGCGGTGCCGTCGTCCAGCAGGAGCACACCGAGAGGCGGCCGTAGACCGGAGACGAGGACGACGGAGTTCTGCACCATGGCAAGCCCACAGATCCCGCAGTAGAGGGCGTGCGGGTTGTTGAAGTGGCCACGGGCGCAGCTCACCCCCTGCACGACTTGTTGGCCGAGCGAGACGGCGTGCGCCGCCACGCTGGGGACCGATGGCGGCGGCGGTGGTGGCTCGACGTCGGCCGCCGCTTCGGCCGCCGCCGCGGGCGGAACCTCGGTCGGCACGGCCGTGGCCTGCTCGGCAGGCACCGCCGCCTTGACCTTCGTCTCGGGCAGCCCACCTGAGCCGTCCGCCCTTGCTGCCGTCTCGGGGACGACCAGCGAGGGCGGGGCAAGCGGCAGCGGTTCACGCTGCAACTCGGGCGTCGACAGGTCGAAGAGCACGACGTGCTCGTCAAGGGCCGGCTCGGGCATGGGCCGCAACCGCTCGACCCCCCACAACGTGATACCGCCGCCCGGCACGACCCCATCGCGCAGGTCGAAGGGCACCGAGCCGGGCCGGTCCAGCTGATCGGGGTCCGTCTCCCCCCGCACGGTGAGCGTGCCGCCGACGGGGAGGTCGACGGAGGCGAGGCTCGTGTCGCCGCGCAGGCGCTCGAGGCCGTCCTCGCTCACGACGACATGTCCGCGCACGACGACCGACGTCGCCGCCTCGGTTTCGACCACGATGCCGAAGGCGGCCGTGGATGCCGAGGCGGCCGCTTCGAGGGCTCCGGCCAGGCCGGCGGCGCCCTCTGCGACGGGGGCCGACGTGGCGAGCTCGAGCAGCTCCTCGGCGACGATGGGGGGGAACCCGGGGGCGAACCATGCCAGCGTGGAGCCGGTCCTGCTCACGGTGCCGGTACCACCGAGCACCTCGAGGCGGCGAGCGCCGTTCACGGCGCACCGACCAGGGCGGTGACGTCGGAGGCGAATTCCTCGGCAGTCGCTGGGCGTTCCGCAGGATCGCGCGCCAGTGCCCGGCCGACGATGCCGGCGAGGTCGCCCGGCAGATCCGGGGAGATGAGCGGCGGCTCCGTCAGCACCCGGCGCATGGCAGCGAACGGGTCGAGGTCGGCGCGCCCAGGGTGAAGGAGCTGACCGTCGCTCATCACCCAGTGCAGGGTTGCCCCGAGAGACCAGATGTCGGAGGCCCGCGAGGGCACCTCGCCCGTGAAGATGGCCGGATCGACGAACTCGATGTCGCTCACGTTCGGCATCACGCTCACCGATGTCCCGGCGTCGAGGTACTTGGCCATCGTGAGGTCGGCGAGCTTGGCTCCCGAGGCGTAGAGAAGGATGCACGAAGGGCGGATGTTCCGATGCGCGATGCCGGCCTCGTGCAAGGCGTGTGCCCCGCGAGCGGCGGCCGCCACGGCCGCCAGCTTCTCGTCGCTGCCGAGGGGCTCCGTCGGCGCCTCGAGGGTGCCGGCCGCCGGGTGCTCAAGTGAGTAGAACAGCTTGTCGCCGTCCTGGCCGGCGTCGTACAGCTCGACAAGAAACGGTGACTTCACGGCCGCCAGAATGCGCAGCTCCTCCGCCGCCCGGTGGAGCTGCCGGGGCCCGACGGTGATCTGCACCACCTTGAGCAGCACGCGGTCGGCGCTCAAGCCGAGGCGTCGAGGCGGGATGGCGGTGAAGAGCGGCTCGCGGTCGTCGCCCGGAATGCTCCCGACGATCTCGTAATCGGCGACACGGTTCATTCCTCAGCTCCAACGGGGGTCGGCGAGCTGCCACCGGCGCCGTCCCCGGCCGGCTGCCGCAAGCGATGCGCTCGGTCCAATCTTACGAGTCGCTGGTCGATCCCGACCCGTTCCGGATCCTCGCTCGAGTAGACGAGGGCGCACGGTCCCGCCACGAGCGGGATGCGCCCGTCGTCCGGCCAGCCACGCACGAGGAGCGACGCGACGGTGGCCGTCTCGTCGCTGACGGCGTTGGCGATGCCGAGCGTCTGCAGCCGCTCGGCGAGCCGCCGCGCTCGCCCCCGACCGGACGGCGTCGCCGGCACGAGGCAGAGGGGGGCCGTTGCCGTCGCAGCCCCGCCGGGGCCTGAGGCCCAGATGCGGGCGGCGATCTCGAGCGCGGCGCCCTCCTCCGGTCCGTCGACGAGGGCCGTCACGCCGCCGCCGCCCTGCGGCCACGGCAGGACGGTCACCACGTCACAGGCGGCCTCCCCGCACAGCCTGCTGGCGGCGTCCCGCTGCCCCACCATGGCGGGGCCGGTGACGACGGCATTCACCCCGGTGCGACCGATGAGGGCCGACACGTCGGCCTCGACGTCCGAGCTCAGCTGGGCGATGGGGCTGACCGAGGCTTCCGGGTAGCGGCCAGCCAGGTCGTTGAGGCCCTCGACTGCGGCGGCCAGGCGCATGAGGGCACCCGAGAGGTCGGCGTGGTGCTCCGGCGCCTCGACGCGCGACAACAGGCGCGCCAACAGCACCTGCCCGCCACCGCCGGCGAGGCGGGCACCGGTCGCCATGAGGGGGACCGGGTCATCGCTCTCGTTGAGCACGACCAGCACGCTGTAGCCACCCGAGGAGGCGAGCCGTTGCTGTGCCTCGGCGATGTCGGCTGCGAGCATTCGATCGGGGTAGACGCGCCGGAGCATGGGCGAGGTCATGAGGGTCGTGACGACCGCCATGGTCACCATCAGGCTGTAGAGGCGGGTGTCGAGAACCCCGATCGTCAAGCCGATCGTCAGCACGACGAGCTCGGTGAGGCCCCGCGTGTTCATGAGTGTCCCGAGCGCCATCGCCCGCCGGCGCGTGACGCCCTGCAGGCGGGCGGCGACGGCGGCACCGAAGAACTTGCCGCCGACGGCGACGGCGAGGATGAGCGCCAGGTAGGGAAGGTCGGAGGTGCCGAGGGAGCGGAGATTGACCGAGAGCCCGGCCACGACGAAGAAGATGGGCAACAGGAGCAGCAAGATGGCGCTCTCGAGGCGCTCCACGACTTCGGCCACGAGCCCTTCGCTCCCGCGTTTCGGCACGGCGGCGCCGAACAGGAACGCCCCGAAGATGAGGTTGATGCCGATCTTGTCGGTGATCCAGGCCGAGACGAGCGTCCCGACGATGATGGCGGCCAAGGTGTTGAGGCTCAGAGCGCCCCGCTTGCGGTCGCGATCGAAGAAGCGACGCAGGACGGGTCGCACGCCGAGCAGCACGACCGCCACGAAGGCGACGAGCTCTCCGATGATGCGAGGCAGGCTGAGGGCACCCGAGGACTGGATGATGCCGATGACGACGGCGAGGATCGTCCAGGCAAAGACGTCGTCCATCGCCGCGCAGGCAAGGGCGAAGGAGCCGAGCTCGGTACCCAGCATGCCCCGCTCGCTCAGGACCCGCGCCAGCACGGGGAAGGCGGTCACCGACATGGTGGCGCCGATGAAGAGCGCGAAGGGCAGCAGCTTGACCTCGTGCGTGCCGACGTGGCCGAAATGCTCGTGGAGGAGGAAGGCGGCGGCGAAACCGAGGCCGAAGGGCAGCACCACCGAGGAGACGGACACGGTGGCCGCCACCCGGCGCCGGCCGCGCAGCAAGCCGAGATCCACCTCGAGGCCGACGATGAAGACGAAGACGACGACGCCGAGCTGAGCGAGGGCGCTCAGCGTTGGGAGGGCGGCCGTCGGGAAGAGGCGACCGGTGAGATGGCCCGGCAGCAGCCCGAGGGCGCTCGGACCGAGCAGGATGCCGCCGATGATCTCGCCGAGCACGGTCGGCTGATGCAGCCGCCTGAAGAGGGCCCCCATGAGGCGAGCGACGACGATGATGATGGCGACGTCGATGCAGACGAGGCCGGGGAGGTCGAGCTTGGTGGCGGCGAGAAGGAGCGGCGGGCTCACACGATCCGGCCCCCCCGGTATCGCCATCTCGGCACGATCACTCGCATGGGCCCGATCGCCACGAGCCACACCATGACCCACAACGGGATGAATTGGGTGAGAAACGTCGCCGTCGTGGCAGCCGGCGGGATCGGGGACGGGCCGATGGCATGCAGGAGCACGTAGGCGAGTACCCCCTCGGGGATCCCCTGCAGGAGGCTGAACATGATCGGCCAGTCCTTCTCCCACCTGAACTGCATGGCGACGTGGTAGAGGGGCTCCCAGAGCACCGAGCCGACGAGCGCCACTTCGGCCAGTACCCAGTAGGTCGTCTCGAACACGCTGGAGATCGAGGCATGGCCGGCATGGGGGCCGATCAGCGAGATGAGGGCCGTCCAGGGGATGCCGATGACGCAGAGGAGGAACAGCCGAGTCTGTATGCGGCCGGAGAGGGTGGGTACCACCTCAGCCCTCCCTCACGGCAGCGGCACCCCGCGCACACAGCGCCACCACTGGCGAAGCGAGGCGGCCGACCCGAGGCGCCGCACCATCCCGATGGCGGCGAGGTCGTCGGTGATCTCGCGGGCAGCAAGCTGGAGGCCGAGGAACGTGTCGACGCCGGGAAAGTAGCCCCCGAGCGTGGCCGCACCCGAGGCGTACATGCGGCCCTCGCCGGACCGCGTTCCCCGCACCTCGAAGGTCCGCTCGACGTCGAGGCGGCCGAGGACGTTCCTGCCGGCGCCGGAGTGCTCGAGGAGGTCAGCCAGGACGCGGTGCTCACTGATGTCGGCCTCGAGGCCGGTGCAGTCGACGACGAAGTCGGCCGACACCTGCAAGGTGGCCGCTTCACCCTGTTGCGAAGTCAGGTGAATGGCCGTGATGACCTTGTCGTCCGGGCCGGGCATGACCTCGAGGACCTCGCCGGTGAGCGTGCGGTACCAGCCTTCGCGCCGACCGCGCTCCTGCTGGCGAAGCCAGTTCTTACGGTGCGGGGTGTTCGTCCCGCCGATGATCTTGTAGAGCTGGAGGCGGTCGTCTCCCTCCAGCTTGCGGAAGCGGGCCCACAGCTCGCCGCCCCAGACGCTCTTCGGGTAGTTGAAACCCTGATAGGCCCAGCCGTCAGCACCGCGGCGCCGGTTGAACCGGTTGGGGCCGTGTGGTCCCGTGACATAGGTGCGGAACAGGTGGATGATCGTCGTCTGCGCCCCGTGGTGGTCGCGATCGTCGATGAGCCGCTGAAGGATGCGGGAGGCGACGATGCCACCGCCGCGCACGACGACGACACCGCTGCGGCGTCTCAGCTCCGCATAGACGTGCTCATGGGGCTCGTAGGCGTTCACGACGTGCTCGTGGTCCTTGTAGCGCTCCCGATAGGCCTGCAGGTCGGGCAGGAACTTGAGGCCCGGGTAGCCGACGGCGACGTGCACGACGCGGCTGCGAAAGGCCACCCGGCGCGTCGCCGTCGTGCCGGCCGGCGGCGTCAGGATCGTGAAGTACCCGCCCTCCTGCCGCCTGCGAACCATGCGGACCTGCCCGCGTTCCACGGCCTGCCAGTAGCCGATGCGGTCTGCCTCCTTTCGCAGCCCGCGAAAGACCATGCCGGCCCGCGGTGTCCAGTAGTCGCACAGGATCGGCTCGCTGAAGACGTTCCAGAGCGAGGCGAGCGACTTCTCCTCGAAGGCCTCCTGCACGGCGTAGCTGGGGAAGCCCCACAGGTTGTTGGGCATCGACGACGAGTCGGAACGGAGTCGCTCAGTCTCGGGGATCTGGGAGTTGCGGGTGAGGTACTCGTAGGTCTGCCAGGGATAGTCGAGCACGGTGAGCACCCTGACGGCGCCGGCGGGCAGCCCCCAGACGCGGAGGAAGTCCACCAGCACGAACGAGCCGATCCCCCCGCCGACCGACACGATGGGGCTGTCGACGACCGGTATGCCGGCCCTTGCCACCATCTCGTCGCTCCACAGCGGCGTGCCGATGAGCTCGGGCGTCAGCTCGCCATGCGTTTCGAGCTGGCCCTGTCCCCCTGCCCCCTCCACCATGGCGACCCCCCACAGCCCCGGCGACCCCCCACAGCCCCGGCGACCAGTGGCTGGAGACTGTATCGTCCCACCGCAGTTGCCTGCAGGGCCGGCCGTCGCGGCGCGGACCCACTCGATGAGGAGCGACGTCGATGCGTGCAGCCGACCCGTCGGAGGAGCTCGAGCGTCTCCTGGACGCCCGCACGACGGCACACCGCCTGGCGGCCTCGCCGATGTCCTCGCTCGGCGAGCTGGAGGACTGGCTGGCCGGCCTCCGCATCGCCCTCGTGAGCGGCCGCAGCGCCCTCCCGAGTGCCGCCGAGGCCATCGCCGGCTGCCCGATCGAGGGAAGCTGGTGGGGCCATCCCGAGGGCTCGCGCATCTACCGCCTGCTGAACGAGCTCGAAGGGGGCGCCTCTGGGTACGCCGATCTCGCCCTCGTCGAGGGCAAGCGGACGCTGCTGGCGGCATCCCTCCTACCGGTGGCCGCCGCTCTCGCCGCTGACGCCGGGCGTCGCCGCCGCGTCATCGAGGGCTTGAGGGCACCTGCCCGGCGCCTGCTCGATGCGCTCGCGAGCGGGCGAGTCGTCCGCTCCGACGACCACGACGACCTCGGGAAGGACGCGAGGTCCGCCCGCCGAGCACTCGAAGCCGGGCTGCTGGCGCGCTCTCGGTCCATTCATACCGCCTCCGGGCGGCACGTGTCGCTGCTCGAGCCCTACGGCGACGACGGCTCGCCGGGCGCCGCCACGGTTGCGGCCGAGCCGCTCTCAGAGCTCCTGGCGGCGGGCCTCTCCGCCTGCGTCGTGGCGGAGCGCCGCGAGATCGACGGCTGGTTCCGCTTCGTCGAGCCGGATGCGAAGCGCCGCTCGGACGCTCTCGATCATCTCGCCACGCGCACCCTCGCCCGTGACGGGCGGATCTGGCTGACGTCGCGTCAGTAGGGCTTGCGCCGGGTTCGGCGGATGAGGGCGACGGCGGCCGCGATGACGGCGACGATGACGGCGATCTCGATGATCTTGACAACGATGCCGACCACGAACCCGAAGATGACGTAGGCGACGATGGCGACGACGAGTACGGTGCCGACGACGATGGCGTTGCGGGCGAGCCGCAAGCCTCCGGAACCTCTGCGGGGCTCGAGCATGTCGATTCCTCCTCACCCGCACCGTAGCCGCGTCCGGGGTGAGGGACGGTTCGCCTCGGCGCCCCGCCGGCCCCGTACGATACGGCGATGGAGCCGCCCGCCTCGGTCCTGCGGGCGCGCCGAGACAGGCTCGTGGCTGCCGTCCTCGATGGCACGCTGGCGCCGGCCGAGATGCCGGCGAGGTACGCCGCCGTCGTGGACACCTGGCTGGCGGGAGTGTTCGCCGAGGTGGTGGGCGCCCGCGGTGGGGGTTTCGCTCTCGTGGCGGTCGGCGGGTACGGGCGGGGTGAGCTCTGCCCCGGCAGCGATCTCGACGTCACGTTGCTGCACGAGCGTCGGCGCAACGTGCGTGACGTCGCCGACCGAGTCTGGTACTCGATCTGGGACAGCGGCGTGCGGCTCGATCACAGCGTGCGCACGCCCAAGGAGGCGATGGCAGTCGCCCGCGACGACCAGCGAGCCCTTCTCGGCTTGCTCGACGGGCGCCTCGTCGCCGGCGACGAGGCGCTGGCCGCCGGCCTCCTCGGCGACGTCGCCGCGTGGTGGCATGCCCATGCGCGCCAGCTTCTGCCCGCTCTCGCCCGCGCCGGCCGAGAACGGCACGCCCGCTTCGGCGAGGTGGCATTCCTCCTCGAGCCCGACCTGAAGGAGTCCGCCGGGGGCCTGCGGGATCTCGACGCCTTGGCACTGGCGGCACGGGCCTTGCCTGCGCTCGCCCCCGTTCTGCTGCCTGAGAGCCTCTTGGCCCACCGTCGCCTCCTCCTTGCTACCCGCGTGGCGCTGCACGCCCGCACGGGCTCCTCCTCCGATCGCCTCGTGCTGCAGGAGCAGGACGAGATCGCCCCGTTGCTCGGCTACGGCGACGCTGACGACCTCATGGCGGGCGTCGCCGCCGCCGGGCGCGAGGTGATGTGGACGGCGAGCGACGGCTGGCGGCGCACGGACTCCTACCTGGCAGGGCCGCTCGGGCGATCCGGCGGCCGCGACGCCCCCGTCGGCGACGGCGTCGTGCTGCGCGACGGCGAGGTCGCCGTCTCGAGCGATGCCGGCGGCTTGGCTGACGCCTCCCTCCTCGTCCGCGTGGCGGTCGCCGCCGCCGAGTACGGCGTCCCGATCGCGACCTCCGCCCTCGCCAGGCTCGTGGGCTCGGCGCCGCGGGCGCCGGAGCCGTGGGACCCTGAGCTCCGCCAGTCCTTCGTGTCCCTCCTGGAGTACGGCGCGGCGGCGACTCCGGTCCTGGAGGTGCTCGACCAGCACCGTCTCCTGGAAGGCCTCCTGCCGGAGTGGCTCGAGGTGCGCCACCGTCCGCAGCGCAACGCCTATCACCGCTTCACGGTCGATCGGCACCTGCTCGAGGCGGCTGCACAGGCTGCCCTCCTGATCCGCGCAGTGCGGAGGCCCGACCTGCTCCTTGTCGGTGCCCTCCTCCACGACATCGGTAAGGGGCAAGGGGGGGACCACAGCGAGGTCGGCCAGGCGATTGCCGGTGAGATCGCCTGCCGGATGGGCTTTCGCCACGACGAGGTCGAGGTCATCGCCCGCCTCGTCCGCCACCACCTCCTGCTGGCGGACACGGCGACCCGCCGCGACCTCGACGACCCGGCGACCATCGACCTCGTCGCATCGGCCGTGAAGGACCGCCTGACGCTCGAGCTGCTGGCGGCCCTCACCGAAGCCGACTCCATTGCCACCGGCGTGACGGCCTGGAGCCCGTGGAAGGCTGAGCTCGTCGCCGAGTTGGTCGCCCGCACCGATGCGAGACTCGCCGGC
>Ga0181526_10002710_pt1 | contig 15101 bp, 9 predicted proteins | sample PEATcosm2014_Bin_35_FD_119750 | JGI IMG/M metagenome (GOLD analysis project Ga0181526, IMG submission 119750) | Peatland microbial communities from MTU Mesocosm Facility, Houghton, MI, USA - PEATcosm2014_Bin06_30_metaG | ecosystem: Environmental > Terrestrial > Soil > Wetlands > Peat | place...
GGTGAAGGGGATGAAGGTGACGCCGGGCCCGGACAGGTCGCGCCCCCTCATGTTGAATTCATCCTTCGCAAGCGTGACGATGCTGCGTCCCTCCGGGGTCTCGTCGGCAAGCGACGCCAGCTGCGCCGCGTCGGCCAGCGCCTTGAGATCGACGCCCATCGCAGGGATGAACTCGGTCGCCATGCGATTGCCCAGCGTGATCGTTCCGGTCTTGTCGAGCAGGAGAACGTCCACGTCGCCGGCGGCCTCGACGGCGCGACCGGAAGTCGCCAGCACGTTGCGCCTCATCAGCCGGTCGATGCCGGCTATGCCGATCGCGCTCAGGAGCCCTCCGATCGTCGTCGGGATAAGGCAGACGATCAGCGAGAGGAGGACGGGCAGCGACGTGAGGACGACGCCCGTCTGGTTCGCCGCCTTCTCGTCGTAGATGGCCATCGGGGGAAGCACGAGCACCACCACGATGAAAAGGGCGGTCAGGCTGACCAGGACGATGTTGAGCGCGATCTCATTCGGGGTCAGCTGGCGGCGGGCCCCCTCGATCATCGAGATCATCCGGTCCAGGAACGAGTTGCCCTCCTCGGCTGTGACGCGGACGACGATCCGGTCGCTCGTGACGCGGGTGCCCCCGGTGACAGCGCTCCGGTCGCCGCCGCTCTCGCGGATTACCGGCGCCGACTCGCCGGTGATGGCGGACTCGTCAACCGTCGCGATGCCCTCGACAACCTCGCCGTCGGCCGCGATCAGGTCGCCCGCCGTGCAGACAATAAGGTCGCCTATCTTAAGCTCGCTGCTGGCCGTCGGGACCTCGCCGGTGCCCACCAGCTTGCGCGCCGTCGTCTTGGTCCGCATCTTGCGCAGCTCGTCCGCATGCGCCTTGCCGCGGCCCTCCGCCATCGCCTCGGCGAAGTTCGCGAAGATGCATGTGAACCACAGCCAGAAGCAGATCTGGACGTTGAAGCTCGAGAAGTCGAAGAACAGCCAGGCGGTCGTCAGGATGGAACCGACCCAGACGACGAACATGACGAGGTTCTTGATCTCGTCGCGCGGGTTCAGCTTCTTGAACGCGTCGAACACCGCCTGGCGGACGAGCGACGAATAGTTGATGTTTAGTGTGGTGCTCATGTTCCAATGTTTCCTGAGGTTCAGAACGCCCTGCCGGCCAGCATCAGCCCGTGCTCGACTATCGGCCCGAGGCAGAGCGCGGGGAAGAATGTCAGGGCCGCCACGATGCAGATGACACCCCCCAGGGTGAGGCCGAAGGTCCAACCGTGCACGGGCAGCGTCCCGGCGGAGGGCTCGACCGTCTTCTTCGAGGCGAGCCGCCCCACGATCGCCAGCGCTGCGGCGATTGGCGCGAAGCGGCCGATGATGATGGCGATCCCCAGCGTCACGTCATACCAGGGAACGTTCGCATTGAGCCCGGCGAAGGCGCTCCCGTTGTTGTTCGCGGCCTCGCCGTACGCATAGAGAACCTCGCTCAGGCCGTGGGGGCCCGCGTTGTTCATGCTCGCGACGCCCGGCGGGTACACGACGGATATGGCCGTCGGGATGAGGCACGCCGCATTGGGCACAAGGACGCCGATCACGGCCCACGTCGCCACCCAGGCGTCGAGCTTCTTCCCGAGGTACTCCGGAGTTCGACCTATCATGAGCCCGGCGATGAACACCGTGATGAGGACGTGGAAGAGCATGCAGTACAGGCCGCAGCCGATGCCCCCGAAGAGCATCTCCCCGATGAGGATGTTCCACATCGGCATCATGCCCGCCAGCGGCTGCCAGCTGTCGTGCATCGAGTTGACGGAGCCGTTGTCGATGGCGGTGCAGGACACCCCCCAGAGCACACTGTTCATCACGCCGAAGCGCTGCTCCTTGCCCTCCATGTTCGGCAGGATGTTGTCGACGACCGGGTTCGGCTTCATCTCGTAGTGCATGGCCACGACGAATGACAGGACGTAGAGGGCGAGCATCACGGCGAACAGGGTCCAGGCGTGCCGCCTGTTGCCGATCAGGAGGCCGAACATGTAAACCTGCGCCATCGGGACCACGATGATGGCCAGCATCTCGACGAAGCCGGAGATCGGCGTCGGGTTCTCAAACGGGTGCGCGCTGTTGACGCCGTACCATCCGCCGCCGTTCGTGAAAAGCTGCTTGCAGGACTCGAACGACGCCACGGGGCCGAGCGGGATGGGCTGGGTGTCGACCTTCTGGTCCACCATCACGGGCTGGTCCACCATCACGGGCTTGCCGTCCGCCCCGACGACCGCCTTGCCGCTGTCATCCACCTTCGGGACAGAGGTCGTGACCGGATTGCCCTTGTCGTCGGTCTTCTGCACCTGGGTCGTGTACGGCTCGACGAGGTTCGCGGTCGGGTACTCCTTCCAGGTCTGGGGCACCCCCTGCCACACGAGAGGGATCGCGAAGAGGAGCGAGAGCGGGATCACTATATAGAGGGTGCAGCGCGTCAGGTCCGCCCAAAAGTTGCCGATTGTCTTCACCGAGGCGCGGGCGAGCGCCCGGCCCACCGCCACCAGGACCGCAAGGCCCGCCGCGCCGCTCAGGAACTGGTGCACCGAGAGCCCGAGCGTCTGCGAGAGGTAGCTCATGGTTGCCTCGCCGGAATACGACTGCCAGTCGGCGTTGCACGTGAAGCTCCAGGCCGTGTTGAACGCAAGGTGCCACGAGAGGTTGTCAAAGGCCTCGGGATTGAGCGGCAGCCATTTCTGGGTCATCAGGATGGTCATCAGCGAGGCGAAGCCGACGGTGGTCATGATGACGCAGGCCCACATGTACCGCAGCCACGACATCTCCTCGTTCGGGTCGATGCCCGAGAGCTTGTAGACGAGCTTCTCGACGGGGAAGAGCAGCGGGTGAAGGAAGGTCCTCTCCCCCCTGAAGACCCGGGCCATGAAGCGGCCGACGACCGGGGTCAGGGCGATACCCAACCCGAAGAAGAGCACGATCTGGAGTATTTCTGTGAATTTCATGGCGCGGTTTCGGAAACGCCGCCCACTATCGCAGAATCGTCGGGGCACCGTTAATAAATCGTCGGCCGATTCACATCAAAACGGCATCAACGGGGCCGGGGGCCCCGCCGGGCCGCGGAGCCGGCGTGCCGGCCCCGAACGCCGCCATCCGCCAAGGCGGGGCGGGCGCGCATATCGTTGCCTCCTGACATCTTGGGGCTGCGACTCTTGACTAACCGCCCATTCTCCGGATTATTCCGCCCCGAATGCCGCGCAAAGGCCAAGAACACTTTTCGCCCCTGAAGCAGGCGATCGCGTCATTGGCGGCAATCCTGGTCCTCGTGCTCACGGTGCTGGCCGCAAGCCCGGAGCTCCACGAGCGAATCCACGGGCACGGTCCCTCCGATGCGCCCCGTCATTCGGGCCCCGGGGCGGGCCAGGGGCAGGACGACGAGGACGGGTGCATCGTGACGCTTTTCGCCCAGGGCATCGTCCTTCCCATCGCGCTGCTGGCGCTGGTTTTCGCGGACGGGGTCCTGCGCCTCTTTGATTTGCTCGGGATCGACCGGCCGGCCGCGGTCGCGCCGCGATTCCTGCTCCTGCCCTCGCAGGCGCCTCCCCTCGGGCTGGGATAATCCTCCGGAACTGCGACGTGTCCCGAAAAGGGCGCGTCCACCCGGTCCGGCTGCGCGGCGCCTCGCTCGCCTCGCGGCCTTGATGTCAACGGGAAGCTGCTGCACAGGCGCATGCTGCCCGCGCGCTCCACTGCAACCTCAGATCGTATATGAATTTTAGATACCTAATCCTTGCCATTCTGGCAGGCGGCGCCGCCGCCACGGCCAGATCCCAATCCACTCCGGCGACCGACTCGAACCCGGGCGTCACAAAGCTCGACGCCTATGTCGTGACGGGCCAGCTGGACCAGACCCGCGAGGCCATCCAGCCCAGCCTGGGGGCCACGTCGTTCATCATGGACCAGACCCAGATCCTGAGCCTCCCCCAGGGGGCCGACGCGCCGTTCAACCAGGTCCTCCTTCGCGCCCCGGGCGTCGCCGAGGACTCGGCCGCCAACGGCGATCTGCACGTACGCGGCGAGCACGCAAACCTGCAGTACCGCATCAACGACGTCCTCCTTCCGGAGGGCATCACGGGGTTCGGGCTCGAGCTCGACCCGCGCTTTGTCCAAAGCATGCAGCTCATCACCGGCTCCCTGCCCGCTCAGTACGGGTTCCGGACCGCGGGCGTCGTGGACATCAAGACCAAGACCGGGGGGTTCGACCAGGGCGGGACCACGTCCCTCTACGCGGGCAGCTTTGACACGGTGCGCCCGAGCTTCGAGGTGGGCGGCACCGAGGGAAACCTGAGCTATTTCACCGACGCCAGCTACGACCACAACGCGATCGGCATCGAGAACCCGACCCCCAGCGCGACTCCGGTCCACGACGATTCCGACCAGTACAAGGCCTTCACCTACCTCTCCTACATCCTCGACCGGACAAGCCGGATCACCTTCATGGGCAGCGCGTCGTACAGCAATTTCCAGGTGCCCGACACCCCGGGCCTGCCGGCGGGAACCTCGCCGGATGGGAGCCAATGGCTGCCCGGCGCCTTCGACTCCTCCAAGCTCAACGAGAACCAGAACGAGCAGAACTACTACGGGGTGGCCACCTACCAGAAGTCCGCCGGCGACCTCAACTACCAGGTGTCCGCCTTCGGCCGGGACAGCTCGGTCCACTTCACGCCCGACCCGGTCGGCGACCTCTATTTCAACGGCGTCGCAAGCAACGTCGACCGGAGGTTGCTTTCGGCGGGCCTCCAGGGCGACGGAAGCTACGCGCTTGCCGCCGGCCACACGCTTCGGGGCGGCTTCACGCTCCTTGACGAGTCTGTCGACGCCAATTCCGTGACGACCGTGTTCCCGGTCGACGCAGGCGGCGACCCCGACGGCCCGGCATATTCGGTTGCGAACAGCCAGCTGCTCCACGGCCTTTTTGCCGGCGCGTATCTCCAGGACGAATGGAAGCTCACTCGCGAGCTCACGCTCAACTACGGGGCGCGCTTCGACGTCTTCAACGCATCCTTTGACAAGGAGGACCAGCTCAGCCCGCGCGTGAACCTGATCTACAAACCCGTACGCTCGACGACCCTGCACGCGGGGTATTCGCGGTACTTCACTCCCCCGCCCGTCGAGAACGTGCCCGGCGGCACGGTCGCGGAGTTCAACGGCACGTCGAACGCGTCGGCCACGGACCTGGACGACCCGGTCAAGGCGGAGCGGGCGGACTATTTCGACGCGGGAATAAGCCAGAAAGTCGGCTCGCATTTCCAGGTGGGACTAGACGGCTACTACAAGAAGGCGAAGAACCAGCTGGACGACGGGCTGTTCGGCCAGACGCTCATCCTCTCGGCGTTCAATTACGCCGAGGGCAGGGTCTACGGCCTGGAACTCACCAGCTCCTATGCGAACGGCGGCCTATCCACTTACGTCAACCTCGCCCACTCCGTCGCCATGGGCAAGGATTGGAACTCTGCCCAGTTCCTGTTCGACCCGGATGACCTCGCCTATGTCAAGGACCACTGGATATTCCTGGATCATGACCAGGCGCTCACCGCATCGTACGGGGCGTCGTACGTCTGGAAGGAGGCAGTGGGCGATTCGCGCGTCTATGTTGACGCACTCTACGGCACCGGCCTTCGGGCCGACCAGACGGAACCCGACGGATCGGTCATTCCCAACGGATCGACGGTCCCCTCCTACTATACGATCAGCGTCGGCGGCGAGCAGAGCTTCAAGGCCGGCCTCCACCGCGTCTGGAAAGTCCGCATCGACGTCCTGAACCTGACGGACAACTCGTACGAGCTGCGCAATGGCTCCGGCGTCGGCGTCAATGCCGCGCAATACGGCATGCGCCGGGGATTCTTCGGCAGCCTCTCCCTCTCCTACTAGGGTCGGTGCGCTAGCCGCGGGCGAACTCGAGCAGCGGAGCCATGTCTCCCGATTCCGCCGCCCCGATTGCATCGAGATAGCGCGCCCGCGCGGACCCGGCCTCATGCCCGGCCGACCGCGAGCCCCACGTCAACGGCTCCTCGCCATGGGCCGCCACCACGATGTCGGCCACCAGCCGCGCGTGCCGGCCGCTGCCGTTGGCCCACGGCTTCACCGCGACCAGCCGGTGGTGGAGCCGCACCGCGGACTCGTCGACCGGATAGGTCGAGAACCGAAGCCAGCCCTCCGTGTCGTCAAGGAACATCCGGACGCCCTTGGAAATCTGGCCGGGCTCCCAACCCGAACCGCCCGCCGTCGTCCTGTAGCGCCCGGCGCCGCGCCAGACCCCGCCGAACATCCGCCTGTGAAGTTCCCTCAGGAATGCCTCGGTGAGGAGGTCCGGCCTCCTGAGCACGGCCGGCCGCATCGCCCACACGCGGGCCGCGTTGATGCCGAGTCGCTCGATCTCGTTCAGCTGCTCGCGCGTCGAGAGGCTCGGCAGTAGCCGCGCCTGCTCTTCCGCCGTCAGCGCGCCGGGGGCCTCAGGCGCCGTTGCCCTTTCAATCGGGGTCATCCGGGCCCTCCGGTTCCTCAATCTTCATCGACTGGTCGGTCGCGCTGAGATGCCTCGCCATCGGATCATGGACCAGAGCCAGCCCGGCGTAGGTGCGTGCCACGGCCTCCCGGGGCAGGATATAGTACACTAGCTCGCAATCCATCGCCTGCGCCGCGCGGCGCAGGGACGCGATGCTGATCGAGCCCCGGCCCTCGGCGTTTTCAAACTGGGCATAGGACTGGCGCTTCACTCCGGCCCGTCCCGCGACGTCGGCCTGCGTCAGGCCCACAGCTTCGCGCACCGCGCGAAGCCAGCCGCGCGCGGGAACCACCGCGGCTGAGCGCGCGGCACTCAGGGTTTCAGCCTTCGATTCCAGGCCTTCGAGGATGATCGCTCTGATTTTATCTGTAATGACGTCTTTAGACTGCTATTTATTTCAATACGCAATCATTAATTTGCTATTTATCTTAATAAGCAGTTTATAATATGCTTTATTGGCCGTTGGCCATTTTTGCCCATAGCGGGAGTGCAACTCGGTGCTCGAATCGTTGGATGCCGGGTCCGCCCATAGGCTCCCAGGTCTGGCCAACGTCCCTCAACCAACGCCCGCCTACGGGCACCAAAGGATGGCCGGTTGGGCAAAAGGGGAAGGCCGGCAATGGACCATGGGGACAAATCCCCATGGCATCAGTGCGGCGCGGGCGTTATGCTTTCCAAGTGACGGCTGTTCCACGCATCCAACAGGGGGCAACCGGATGAGCGCCGATACGGATAAGGGGCCGAAGCCCGATGCAAAGGACGACCTGAAATCCCTGCCGATTGGGGAGGTGGAGAAGAGGCTGGGCTCGTCGCCAAACGGCCTCAGCCAGGCGGAGGCGCAGAAGCGGCTGGTTCAATACGGGCCGAACGAGATAGAGGAAAAAAAGACCAACCTGCTCCTCAAGTTCCTGGGCTATTTCTGGGGGCCCATACCGTGGATGATCGAGATTGCCGTGATCCTTTCGGGCGTCGTTCGCCACTGGCCGGACTTCTTCATCATCCTGCTGCTTCTAGTCGCAAATGCCGTGGTCGGGTTCTGGGAGGAACGGCAGGCGGGCAACGAGATTGCGGCCCTCAAGGCGAAGCTCGCGATCAAGGCGCGCGTGATTCGCGACGGGAAATGGATCAATCCCGCGGCGAGGGAGCTCGTGCCGGGTGACATCATCCGCCTGAGGCTGGGTGACATCGCCCCGGCGGACGCGCGCCTTCTGGATGGCGACCCCGTCGAGGTCGACCAGTCCGCCCTGACGGGCGAGTCCCTCCCCGTTGAAAAGAAGCCGGGTGATGCCGTCTTCTCCGGCTCGATCATCCGCCGGGGCGAGATAGGGGCCCTGGTGTACGCAACCGGGGGGAACACCTATTTTGGCAAGACCGCGCAGCTGGTGCAGGACGCCCACACGGTCAGCCATTTCCAGAGGGCGGTCCTGAAGATCGGCAATTACCTGATCATCCTGGCGGTCGCGCTGGTGGCGCTCATCATCGGCTTCGCGGTCTACCGCGGCGACGCAATCCTCAGCACGCTGCAATTCGCGCTGGTGCTGACCGTGGCCGCGATACCCGTCGCGATGCCGACGGTCCTGTCGGTGACGATGGCCGTCGGCGCGCGCCTGCTTGCGAAGAGGCAGGCGATCGTCAGCCGGCTGGTGGCCATCGAGGAACTGGCGGGCGTCGACGTGCTGTGCGCCGACAAGACCGGCACCCTGACCCAGAACAAGCTGACGCTGGGGGCGCCGTTCGCCCTCGGCGATGTCCCCGTCGGCCAGGTCATCCTCGACGGCGCCCTCGCGTCGCGCGCGGACAACAATGACACGATCGACCTGGCCGTGATCGGGGGCCTCAAGGACAAGGGCGAGCTGCAGCGCTATGAGGTTGTCCACTTCCAGCCGTTCGACCCGGTGCACAAGCGCACGGAGGCCACGGTAAAGTCCAAGGACGGGGGGACGTTCAAGGTGACGAAGGGCGCGCCGCAGGTGATCCTGGCGCTGTGCGCCAATACCGGGCAGGCGGGAGCCGCGGTCGGGCGCGCGGTCGACGAATTCGCGGCGCGCGGCTTCCGGTCCCTGGGCGTGGCGCGGGCCGAGGGCGACGGGCAGTGGCGGTTTCGCGGCGTGCTGCCCCTTTTCGGCCCGCCGCGGGACGACGCCAAGGCGACCATCGCCAACGCGCTCGAGATGGGGGTCAAGGTCAAGATGGTGACGGGCGACGCGCTCGCGATCGCCAAGGAGACCGCCGCAAGGCTGGGCATGGGCGCGAACATCCTCGACGCCGGGAGCCTGGGTGACTCGAAGCGGCAGGAGACGGAGGCGATGGCCGAGTCGATAGAGAAGGCCGACGGCTTTGCCCAGGTGTTCCCCGAGCACAAGTACCACATCGTGGACGTGCTCCAGAAGCGCGGCCACATCGTCGGGATGACGGGAGACGGGGTGAACGACGCCCCCGCGCTCAAGAAGGCCGACTGCGGCATCGCCGTCTCGGGGGCGACCGATGCGGCGCGGGCCGCGGCGGCCATAGTCCTGATGACGCCCGGCCTGTCCGTGATCATCGACGCGATCAGGGAGAGCCGGAGGATATTCCAGCGGATGAACAGCTATGCGATCTACCGCATCGCGGAGACGCTGCGCGTCCTGTTCTTCATGACGCTGGCGATACTGGTCTTCAACTTCTACCCCTTGACCGCGGTGATGATCGTGATGCTGGCGCTGCTCAATGACGGCGCCATCCTGTCGATCGCGTATGACAACGTCCACTACAAGAACCGCCCCGAGGCCTGGAACATGCGCATGGTTTTGGGCGTTTCCACCGTGCTCGGCGCCATCGGCGTCGTCTCCGCCTTCGGCCTGTTCTTTCTCGGTGAGCGCGTCTTCCACCTGGACCGCCCCCACATCCAGACGCTGATGTACCTGAAGCTGTCCGTCGCGGGGCACCTTACGATCTTCCTGACGCGCACTCGCGGCCCGTTCTGGTCGATACGCCCCGCGCGGATCCTGTTGGTCGCCGTCTTCGGCACCCAGGCCGCCGCGACCCTGATCGCGGTCTACGGCCTGTTCATGGCGCCCCTGGGCTGGGGCTGGGCCCTGTTCGTCTGGGGATATGCCGTCGCATGGTTCCTCCTGAACGACCGCCTGAAGCTGCTGGCCTACCGGATATTCGACCCCGCAAAGGCCGGAGCCCCCGCGGATGCCAGCCGCGGCATCGCCGAGCGCGCCTACGAGCTGTATGTGCAGGAGGGCCGCCGCGACGGCCATGCGTCGGAGGACTGGGAAAAGGCGGAGCGGGAGATCCGGGGCCGTCAATCAAAGGACTGACGCCCCGGTGGGCCGTGCCGCCGGCCCGGGCGGCAACCCCGGCTGCCGGCATCGCTTGGCCGGCCCGCATTGTAACATCATTAATCCCTGAGACGGCTCGACATCGGCCGCTCCACCGGCCACTCCTCTCGGGGCTAACCCCTGAAAATGTCCAAATCGGGAGATGACCGGCGGCTGTCAAAGAAGGCCTATGAGGCCCGCCTTCCCGACGTTCGCGCGGCGCTTGTCCGGGTGCAGGTCGAGCTGAAGGCCGCCAAGTTCCCGGTGATACTCGTGATCGCGGGCGTCGAGGCCTCGGGCAAGGGCGACGTCGTCAACATCCTGAACGGGTGGCTCGACCCGCGGGGATTCGAGACCTTCGCCTTCCACGAGCCCACCGACGAGGAGAGGGACCGGCCCTCCATGTGGCGCTACTGGCGGACGCTCCCGCCCAACGGCCGGATGGCAATCTACGCCGGCGGCTGGCATTCGGATGCGCTCCAGGACGACCCCCGCAGCGCGCGCGAGCTCGCGCAGTTTGACGCCATGCTCCGCAGGATCCAGTGGTTCGAGGGGCAGCTCGCCGCCAGCGGGGCCCTGATCATCAAGATCTGGCTCAACCTGAGCAAGGCGGCCCAGAGGGCGCGGCTGAGGGAGCTCGAGTCGGACACCCGCACGGCCTGGCGGGTCACGCCCGAGGACTGGAAGAGCCACCGCGACTATGACCGCCTCGCCAGGCTGGCGGAGCGGATGCGCAGCGCAACCCACCAGCCCAGCGCGCCATGGTACGTCGTCAGCGCCGAGGATCCGCGCGCGCGCAACCTCGCGGTCGCCGACATCGTCCTCTCGCGCTTCCGTATCCACATGCGCACCCGGGCGCGCGCCAGCGCGGCGCGGGGCCGAAGGCCCAAGAGGATCGTTCCCATCCGGCCGTCGGGACTGCGCCGGCTCCTCTCGCTCTCCCTGGAGAGCAAGCTGTCGCAACCCTCGTATGAGAAGAAGAGGGACAAGTGGCTTGGCAGGCTGAACAGGGTCGTTCGCGCGGCCTGGCAGGAGCGCCGCTCCATCGTCTGGGTGTTCGAGGGCTGGGACGCCGCCGGCAAGGGCGGGGCCATCCGGAGGCTTACCGACGCGATCGATGCGCGCGACTTCCGCGTCATCCCGGTCTCAAAGCCGAACGACGAGGAGAAGGCCCACCATTACCTGTGGCGCTTCTGGAGGCACGTGCCCCGCGCGGGCATGGTGACGATCTACGACAGGTCCTGGTACGGCCGGGTGCTCGTCGAGCGCATAGAGGGCTTTGCCGCCGAGGCCGAGTGGAAGCGCGCCTACCGCGAGCTGAACGAGTTTGAGCGAGAGCTCGCCGAGCATGGGGTCATCGTCCTGAAGTTCTGGCTCCACATCGGGAAGGAGGAGCAGCTGAGGCGGTTCCGGAGCCGCGAGGCCACGCTCTACAAGCGCCACAAGATGAACGCCGAGGACTGGCGCAACCGGCGCAAGTGGCAGGCCTACGAGATCTCGGTGGGCGACATGATCGCGCTCACGAGCACGAGGCACGCCCCGTGGCACCTCGTCGCGGCGAACAACAAGCGCCACGCCCGCCTCGAGATCATCAAGACCTCCTGCCGGCAGATAGAGGCCGCGCTCGGCCTGTAGCGGGCCAACGGGGCAAAAAAAAACGCCGCGGGGCGTGCCCGCGGCGTGAATTGGCCAGATTGCCGTTTCCTCAGGAAACGTGGCCCGAGACGAGCTTGGTCATCTCGAACATGCTGACCTTGGACTTGCCGCTGAAAACGGCCTTGAGGGCGCCGTCGGCATTGATCATCTTGCGGTCCTTCTTGTCCTGGAGGCCGTTCTTCTTGATGTAGTCCCAGAGCTTCTTGGTAAGTTCGGTGCGTGGCAGCGGCTTGGAGCCGACCACGGCGGAGAGTGCGGCGTCCGGTTGGACGGGCTTCATGAATGCGGCGTTTGGTTTACGAGCGGATTTTTTGGACATATTGATTTTGGTTCTAGGGTTCTTTCCTCTGAAAGCAATGACTTTATAGAGGGAAAATCGCGCGTTTTCCGAGGAAAATCTTCTTGCGTGGGTCCCGCTTGGAATTATCGGCGGTCGTCGACCTGGACAAACTGCCTGTAAAGCGCCGAATAGTGCCCGCCCCTGGCCAGCAGCTCCGGGTGCGTCCCGCGCTCGATGATGCGCCCCTGGTCGAGCACGAGGACCAGGTCCGCGGTGCGGATCGTGCTCAGCCGGTGCGCCACCACGAAGCTCGTCCTCTCCCGCAGGAGCGCGGCCAGCGCCCCCTGCAGGCGCGACTCGGTGAGCGCGTCGATCGAGCTCGTCGCCTCGTCGAGGATGATGATCCGCGGGTCGGCGAGGAACGCCCGGAGGAAGCACACGAGCTGCCTCTGCCCGACCGAGAGGCCGGCCCCGCGCTCGCCCACCTGCGTCTCAAGCCCGTCCTGGAGCTCGTCCAGCACGTCCAGGCAGCCGAGCCGCGCGGCGGCATCCCGGACCTCCCGGAGCGTCGCCTCGGGCCTGCTGAGGAGGATGTTCTCGAGGACCGACCCGCTGAACAGGAAGTTCTGCTGCTGCACCATCCCCATCTGGCGGTGGAGCGACCGGCTTGTGACGAGCCGGATCTCGCGGCCGTCCACCAGGATCTCCCCGGCCGTCGGGAGGTAGAACTTGGACACAAGGTTCACTATCGAGCTCTTCCCGCTGCCGGTGTGCCCGACGAGCGCGACGGTCCGCCCGGGTTCCGCCACGAAGTTGATGTCGTGCAGGACAAGCCGGGCGGGGTCGTACCCGAAGGAGACGCCGCGGAACTCGACGCGGGCGCCGCCCGCCGCGCCGCCCTTGCCCGCCCTGGGATCGGCCAGGGGGGCCGCGTCGGGCGAGTCCGTCCAGTCCGGCTTCATGTCCAGCAGGTAGAAGATCCGCTCGGCGCTGGCCATGGCCAGCAGCCCCTGGTTGTACTGGTTGCCGATGATGGTGAACGGCGAGAAGAAGAAGTTCGAGAGAAGGATGAAGACGATCAGGTCGGTGGGGGCCATCGCATGGTGGAAGATGCGCCATCCCCCCACCGTGAGGAGGATCGCCACGAAGAACTGGCTATTCAGCTCGAGGATCGGCGCCAGCACCGCCGAGGTCCTCGCAAGCGCGATGTTGAACCTGGAGTGGTCCGACAGGAGGCTCCTGAAGAGCCCGGCGTTCGTGTCCTGCCGGACGAACCCCTGCGTGACCCGTATGCCGTTCACCGACTCCGCAAGCGTCGCGGTGACGCGGCTGAAGCTCTCCTGCGAGGCCCGGGTGAGCCGGCTGAGCTTCATCCTGAAGTGGTTATTCACAGCCCACAGGACCGGCGCCATGCCAACCACGACCAGGAACATCTTCCAGTCCCTGAGGGCCAGCACCGCGGCCGTGAATATCATCTGCCCGAACTGGATCGCGCTCACGAACCCGACGTCCTGCACGCCGACCCGCACCGCCTCCACGTCGCTCGTGACGCGGCTCAGGATCCGGCCGAGCTTCATCCGGTGGAAGAAGCTCATGGGCTGGCGCTGGGTCTTCGCGAAGATGTCGGACCGGAGGCCGTTCACGACGGTCTCGCCGATCTCGAGCGCGTAGCGCTGCCGGAAATGGAACATCAGGTCCGTCACGATCGCGAGCGAGGCGAAGCAGAGCGTCCCCACGAGGATGCCGTGGATGTCGCCGTGCGCGATCGGGCCCGTGATCACGGTGGCGGAAAGCCAGGCCAGCGCGGGAAGCTGGGCGGACCGGATGACGGTCAGGACGGCCATGGCCCAGAGCTTGCCCCTCACCGGGCCCGCATAGGTGAGGAGCCTGCGGATGAGCCGCCAGTCGAGGGGCTTGAACTGCTCCTCGTCATCGTCCGCCTCCCGCGCGCGCTGGATGACGATCAGGCTGCGCACGGCGTCGCGGTCGCTCATGACCCCTCCCCCCTGGCCGCGTCGAGGAGCTCGCGGCCGTCGACAAGCTGAAGGTTGGCCACGTGCAGGTAGGGCCCCGGCACGCCGATGAGCTCGGCGTGCGTCCCGCGCTGCACGATGCGGCCGTTCTCAAGCACGATGATGATGTCCGCGCGCCGCAGCGTGCTCAGCCGGTGGGCGACGATGAAGGTCGTCCTGCCGGCGATGGCCCGGTCGAGCGCCTCGAAGATCTCGTGCTCCGTCTCGCTGTCGATCGCCGCCGTGGGGTCGTCGAGGAGCAGGATCGCCGGCTCGAGGAGGACGGCGCGCGCGATCGCCAGCCGCTGCCTCTGGCCCCCGGAGAGGCTGTTTCCGCTTTCCCCCAGCACGGTGTCGTAGCCCCTGGGCAGGCCCATGATGAAGTCGTGGGCCGCCGAGATGCGGGCCGCGCGCTCGATTTGGGCCCGGGTCGCGTCCGGGTGGCCGAAGGCTATGTTCGCGGCCACCGTGTTGGAGAAGAGAAAGCTCTCCTGGAAGACCGTCCCGATGTTGCGGCGCAGGTCGTCCAGGTGGAGGCGGCGGACGTCGATCCCGTCGACGAGGATCCTCCCCCTCGAGACGTCGTAGAACCTGGGGATCAGGCTCATGAGCACGCTCTTCCCCGATCCCGTGGCCCCCAGGACGGCCACGCATTCGCCCGGCTTGACCTCGAGGTTGACGTCCCTGAGCACGGGGTCCAGCCGGCCGTACTCGAAGGACACGCCCTCGAAGCGGACCGCACCCTCGAAGCGGGCGCGCCGGACGGCGTCCGGGGCCGAGCGGACGTCCACCGGTGCATCCAGGATCTCGAAGACCCGCCTGGCCCCGATGAGCGACTGCTGCACGGAGTTGACGATCGCGGCGACGTTGTTCACCTGGCCCGCGAACTGGTCCAGGAGGCCCGCGAACACCACCAGGCCGGCGCCCAGGGGCAGCGATCCGCGCGCGACCAGCGTCCCGCCGTACCCGAGGAGGACGATGGTGTTGATGCGGGTCAGGAACCCCGCGGTCGGCGAGAAGAGGCTCACCAGCCAGAAGATGTTGTACTGCTGGGTGAGGATGGCCGTGTTGCCGGCCTCGAACTTCTCCCGGTTCTCGTCCTCCCTGCCGAATCCCTTGACGACGGCCACGCCCTGGATGCTCTCGGAGAGGTACTGGACCATCTTCTCGACAAGGTTCCGGTTCTCCGCGTATTCCGGCTGGATCTTGCGGGAGAAGAGCGCGGCGAGGATCCAGAGGACGGGCGTGGTCGCCAGGCACGCCAGGGTCAGCCCGGGGCTCAGGCTCGCCATGTAGACGGCGTA
>Ga0181526_10002713_pt1 | contig 15092 bp, 12 predicted proteins | sample PEATcosm2014_Bin_35_FD_119750 | JGI IMG/M metagenome (GOLD analysis project Ga0181526, IMG submission 119750) | Peatland microbial communities from MTU Mesocosm Facility, Houghton, MI, USA - PEATcosm2014_Bin06_30_metaG | ecosystem: Environmental > Terrestrial > Soil > Wetlands > Peat | place...
ATCTGCACCATGGGGGCATCAGCCTGACGAGTTGCACCTGCTTGGAGGCAGTGAGCAGGGGTCAGTAAGGCTAATGTAGCCATTGAACGAAGGCAAGGGAAAGCGATCTTGGGGAAAGCGATCTTGGGTAGTGGGCTACTTTGAACTTTTGCCGAAAATAATCCTTCCAGTCCACATGTGACCGCCGTTCCATTTGCTTAAGCGATTTCCGCAGACGCATCTGAAGTAATCCTTGGCAGGCATAATCGTCTTTACCTTAGTCAAATTCCAAATCCTGCCGCAATCGCATGTGATCTCTCTGGATGTCATTCAGGCCGCTCTTTCCGCCCTCTGCGTCGTACTGCTCCCACAGGGCTCCCAGATGCCGTCGTTTTTCATCTCACGCCCTCAAAGGATAACGCTGAATGGTATGAGGAACGCATTAAGCTGTTGAGTGATCAGCAAATCCAAGCGCTCTTGTCGTTCTTCCGTTACCTTACGAAACATCACGCCAAGGACTTCAATATTGGAGTCAGGCGAACTCAGATCGACGTCGCTATCCGCGGTTTAGAAGCACACTTGAGGGAGCGAACTGAGTGATGGAGTACCCCCAAAGCTTGTTGCAGTTGGGGCTAATTAGCTCCTAAGGCGCTAAAACAGAATGGGGTTCCCGTGGTTATGATGAGAAGGCTCGAGGATAACCACGGGGACCCATTGGTTCCCCGTTTCGGTGATATCACATGCCAATTTTGCTGGTCTGTTGGGCGTCCTACATACGCGGGAGATTGTTGTTCGTTCGCCCCATTTCGGGACCTGCTTTGAAGCAGCGGAATCGCTTAAGCGTAGGTCACGTTTCGTACGTCGCGGATGCTTGCGCGTACCAGCAGTAAAGCCAATGTAGGATACCCTACAGAAGCATTGTGCTTTGGGAGAGCACTGTACAATTGTCCGAGTGGAGCGAATAAGCAGGGTTCCTGTTTCGCAGATCACGAGGTCTAGTTAACTCCCGCAGCTGGGATGGTTTCAGTTCTGGTCTATGGCACGCAAAAACCCCCAAGTCGTGGAGTCTGGCGGGCGGACGAATACCGATGGGAAACCAGTCAGCAACATAATACTTCTATCGATCTCCGATAGCGACTACAGCTCGCTTCGTCCTCATCTCGAATACGTCAGCTTGCCAAACCATCTAGTCCTTCACGAGGCGGGTGGAAAGCAAGAGTTTGCGTATTTCCCGAATCGAGGTTTGATTTCTCTTGTCGTCGTAATGAAAGACGGAAAAACGGCCGAAGCTGGCATAGTCGGAAACGAGGGCTTTACAGGAACGCTGGCGGCCGTTGGCCTGAGCGGGGGCCCGCTTCGAGCAGTGGTACAAATCACGGGGGATGGGTTTCGGGTAGCGGTCGGGGCTTTGCAGCACGCTTTGGAATCCGCTCCACACCTGCAATTGATTTTGAGCCGCTATGCCGCAATTCGGGGTATGCAGGTTGCACAAACCGCCGCGTGTAATCGACTGCACGATATTGAGCAGCGCCTTGCGCGGTGGTTGCTAATGACTCAGGATAGAGTGGATTCGGGGTCGCTGCTGATCACTCATGATTTTCTCGCAACGATGCTAGGGACAGATAGGCCCACCGTCAGCTTGGCAGCTGGTGTTTTACAGAGGAAGAAGCTCATCGAGTACACCCGTGGTGCAGTGAAGATCGTGAATCGCAAGAAACTTGAAGACTCCGCCTGCGAGTGCTACGCGGTCATCCAACAGTACGATGGCGAGCTTGGCTTGAAATAAGTTCAGTAGTGAAGGCCTGCGCTTGTTGATGAATTCCCTACAAACCAACCACCGTTCAATCGATGTGGCCATGCATGCACTTGCGCGTTGTTGGGCCTGCGCGGTTGGTGTTATCGTGGGGATGCGCCTGAACCTCTTCCGCAAATGCCACGCTTCATGCCGTCCCGGTGCCAAGTCTTTTGCTTGCTTGCCACGCTGCTCGTCTGTGCCTTGCAACGCCAGGCCGCGGCGCAGCAAGCAATTGGCGAGCTATATGCCACCGACGCCAGCGTGAAGGGATCGGTCATCCTCGCGGGCTCGGGGACAAGCGTGCTAAGCGGTTCGTCCATCCAGGCTGGAGCACAAGCCGCAACTCTCAAGCTGGAGCGCGGAGGCAACCTGCTGGTTTGCGAGGGAACGAAGCTGTCCATCACGGCCTCGCAAAGCGGACGCGAGATGCTGTTCGGCCTGAACAGCGGCAACGTCGAGATGAACTATCCCTTGGGCGCGGAGGCCGATACGCTACTCACGCCGGACTTGCGGCTGCTTATGCCCGGACCGGGCAAAGTGCACGTCGCGGTTCGGGTGTCGGCGCAGGGGGACACATGCGTGCAGTCGTTGCCGGGAAATGTGGCTGCGATCGTGGTCTCCGAAACCATGGGCGATGCGACCTATCAGGTTAAGCCCGACGAGGCGGTTCTCTTCAAGAGCGGACACCTGGGGCAGGCGAGCCAGTCGAAACAGAATTGCGGATGTCCGGCCTCCCCGCCGATACCGACGCAGGTGGCTAAAGCTGCGCCGGCGCCACCTCCTGCTGCAACGCCTAAGCCAGTGCCGCAGCCCGCGCCACCGCCCCCGTCGCCTGAGCAGCACATGGCAGTCGAAGCCCCATTCATTTTCCGCGGGAGTGATCCAGCGCCTGATCTCAGCGCAAATGTCGCCATCCTGAAGCTGGAGAATAACAAGATGGTGCAGCTTGAGCCAACGGTTCTTCCGCCGCCTGCAGGCAAGAAGAAATCTGAAACGAGCAGCACTACGGAGACCGCGAAGAAGCAATCGCACGGCTTCTTCAGCAAGGTCGGGGCATTCTTCGCGACTATTTTTCATTGAGGAAGCCGGCAGCTTTTCGCTTCGCGCTTTTCGCTTTTCGCCATACAGCCTTTAGCTCTTAGCTGTTAGCAATCAGGATGTCCGACGATGCATACGGTCGTACTGGTGGCTAAAGGCTAAGAGCTAATAGCTAACAGCCAGGCGAGCATAGTAGCTGACGACTGATAGCTGATAGCTGACGGCTTTCTTCTGCTAAACTTAACTCTCCTTTATGACCGAACAGCCGCGTTCGCGTGTCTTTCTTTGGGTATTGCTTGGCGGAGGAGCCTTCTTCCTCTTCCTGGTTGCAATCTTCGCGTTGGTATATTTCTCCGTCCGCTCCCAGCAGAAAGATAGCTTCGGAGGCTTTGGCGACAAGATCGCCGTGGTCGATCTGGAAGGAGTAATTCTCACTCCCAAGGACGTGGTCGAACAGCTACGTAAATTCGCCGATGACAGCTCGGTGAAGGCCATCGTCCTGCACGTCAATTCGCCCGGAGGCGGAGCCGCTGCTTCGGAGGAGATTTATCGCGAGGTGCTGCGCATTCGCGATCAGAAGAAAAAGCGCATTGTCGCCTCCATCGAAACGGTCGGAGCCAGCGGCGCGTACTATGTCTCGTCCGCGGCCGACAAGATTTTTGCCGACAACGCCAGCATTGTTGGCTCCATCGGCGTTATCGCGGAATGGTACAACTATGAAGAGCTGATGAAGTGGGCCAAGCTGCAACAGATCACGCTGAAGGCCGGTGAGTTCAAGGACACTGGCTCGCCGACGCGCCCCATGACCCCCGAAGAACGCGCCTACATGCAAGGCCTGATCGACAACATGCACGTGCAGTTCATCCATAGCGTTGCGGTGGGCCGCAAGATGAAGGATGACCAGGTGCGCGCGCTGGCGAATGGTAAGGTTTGGACCGGCGAAGAGGCGGTGCCGCTGAAGCTCGTGGACCAGATCGGCGACTTCCGCGCCGCCATCGAGGACACCGCAAAATCTGTCGGCATCAAGGGCGAGCCCACGCTGGTGCATAACGAAAAGGACCGAAAGAGCTTACTCGACCTGCTGTTTGGCGACGTTTCCGACTACCTGCCCAATCCGGCCAAGCTGATGCAAACCAATGTGGGCTTCTACTATCTGTGGAAATAGCCTGCCGGCGAGTGCGCAGGATTGGGAAAAATCAATCAAAACTTGTACTTGCCAACGTTATAGCAATTTGAGAGTATCCGATGTGCTGGTAAACTTGAGCCGTATCGCGACAAAGGGGCGTGCGAGATGACCAAGGCAGACTTGATCGATGAAGTTTCCCGGCTGACCGAGATCACGCGGAAGGATAGCGAGGTCATCGTCGAGACCATCTTCGAAAGCGTGGTGCGCTCGCTGCGCGCCGGCGACAAGATCGAGATCCGCGGCTTTGGCAGCTTCCGCACTCGCCAGCGCAAGCCTCGCGTAGGACGCAATCCCAAGACCGGAGACCGCGTGGACGTTCCGGCCAAGAAGATCCCCTTCTTCAAGCCCAGCAAGGAACTCAAGGACATGGTCAACAATTCCACCGAGCCACGCCCCCAAAGTCCATCCGTAGCGGCGCCAGCCGCCGAAACGGGCGGTACTGGTAACGGATAGTTCTTGGGCGAAGGCTGCTGAACCTCAGCCTCCAGAAACAGGAAAGCCCGGGCCGTTTTGCCCGGGCTCTTCACTTTTCGCTTCGGATTGCGCCTTCGTCCAGGTTCTGGCGATGGTCGCGTCCGTTCCGTTTTCAGGTCAAGCGAATCTTTTGTGTCACCGCTGCGTTCGTCACCTACTGCTGTCCCGCGATTTACATCACCAGCGCTATGCTTTCCAACTCTCGCTGAAAGGTTTCCAACGTGCCACCCAAGAGTCCCACTCTGCTTACCGCATTGCGTGCTTCCTCAGCCGAGACACCGTAGCCGTGTCCGGCGAGGAACATCTGTAGCAGCTCGGCTGCGTCCCGGGAGTCAAATCCGTGAAGCAGCTCGCTTCGCAGCGCGGCCAACTCCGGGACGGAAAATTTTTCTGCCATCATCGACCTCACCTCCGACCCTTCCGGGTTTTGCTTGTTAGACTCGCTCGCATGCTATTTAGTTGCAGGCAATTCGATTGCCGAAATCCAATTGTCACCAAGCAACACCCCTGTCTTTGAATATTTCAACCCCTGCATCTCGAAATAGTTGCTACTGCTAGGTTTGTGATACGTAGCCGGGAGCGGTTTGTTCCACGCAAGTGGGACGAGTCGCACCACAGCCTCGCATCCGACGGCAAGCCGGAGGAAGACAATTGCCACTATCGATGGTCAGGAGTATGTCTTGATTCGGGGATTTTGGGGGATTTTTACCATTTCGGGAAACGATATGTGCTATACCGCGCAGCTGCTTCTTTGACTGAATGTTCATTCAGCAGTTACTGCACCGGCTCACAATTGCTCGATTGTCGCTTCAGGTTCCAGCAGCATTGGGATGCCGTTGCGGATGGGATACACCCGTTTGCACTCGTTGCACTTCAGTCCTTCTTCGCCGCGCAGCACCAGCGGCTTCAGGCACACGGGGCAGGCAAGGATGTCCAGCATTTCCAGAATGTCAGGAGGGACCATATAGATCCCAATTCTAGCAGTATGGATAATCGGCAATTATGAAATCCGGGATTTTCGACTGCCGCAGCGTCCTGGAAAAGCGCCCTGCTACAGCCTGGCGGTTACCAAAGCCGGAGCAATCCAATCGCTCATGGGATGCATTCTTCCACAATCCAGGCACCGCGTTGCAGAGTATTGGATCGCGCAGTACGGACAAACGGCCCGCGTTTCGAAGGCGTCAAACATCGTCTTGCACTGTCCGCAAGTCCATAGATTTCCTATTGGCGGCGCTGCTTTGCACCACGGACAGACAAATCCCTCGCGGCGCGGCAACTTCGCCAGGCGCAACAATGCTAAAGATTGTTTTAGCCCTCCCCAGCAATTCAGCAGGATGAACGCCGAGATAACGCCAAACCAAACTGAACCAATCCGCAAGGCGAGCACGATCAACCCCGCCACGCCGACGAAGCCAATCAGGGTGGCCACCATCAAGCTTCGCGCGCGGCCCATTACAAACCAGAGCAGCGATCGAACTACCTGGCCGCCATCCAGCGGATAGATCGGCAACATGTTGAAGACCAGCAAGACTACGTCGATGTATAAGACTGATCGCAGCAACTCGTACACATTGGGCATCGCGTACGCCCCACCTGAGGCTCGGCACGCTGCGAAAAGCAACATTAAGATAGGAACGAGCGCGACATTCACCAGCGGTCCCGCCGCGATGCTCCATAGGGTTGCGCCAGGCCGGGGCGGCGGATCGACGTACGCCACTCCGCCAAGTGGCCAAAGCACGATCTGGTTTGCTCTTCCTCCTACCTGTCGACAAGCCAGCGCGTGTCCGAACTCGTGGAGTAACACAATAAGAAACACCGCCAGATACTCGACCACGTTCCAGCCGATAAAGGAATATCTTCCCGCTCGGGCATTGATTTCGAACACAGCCAGCGCAAACCAGGACCAATGCAAAAACACATCAATGCCTTTGAAACGGAACAGGCGGATCGATCCTTGGCGGCTGTTTAGCATTTACGAGATTTATAACACGACGTTGCGCGCTAACCGTGCTTCAGTCAAGCCATCGCAGCCGAGAAGGCCCAGCTTCGATCCCGTTGGTTTTTTGCTTCGGTTGGTCACCGAGGCGTGCGGCAGCGGTCACTGACAAAGCATCGCCGCAGGCGCTAAATGCGGATGGAAAGGGATTTCCTGCCTTTTTCCCCACGCAGTTCCGATCGCGCCCACGGCGAGGAACAAGACATTGACATCCTTCTCCGGGGCGTCTGAGTGCGCTCGTCCGTAGGCCCATCTCGATTCGACTCGGTGGCAAGGAGAACAACCCGATGCACAGCCAATCGCGATCTCTCAGTTCCCTGTTCCGCACAATCTCTCTGGCGATAGTCGCTACGTTCGTGATGGCGGTGGCGATGGTTCCCGCCTGGGCACAGGATTCGGTTCCACCGACAGCGGTGCAGGCAGCGAAGATGCCGGCGTTCGCGTCGAAGCTGGCTCATCCAGTGAAGCGGCCGAGCCCGCCCATATCTCCGGCGGTTGCGCGCGCCAGGATGCATCGCGGGCCGCTGCAAGCCAATGACATTTACGATAACGGCCCCATCAACGGCAATACCGATGCCTGGACGATTAACTTCGGTTTCGTCGTTAGCGACACCTTCACCGTGCCGAGTGGCGGCGCCACCCTCACCGGCGCCGCATTTGGAATGTGGCTGTTCTCGGGCGACACGCTGAGCACGGCCGAACTGTCGATCACTTCGGGCGAAAACGGCGGCACCAGTTATTTTGATCAGACCGTGAACTTCACGCAGGGCAGCTGCACCGTCAATGAATATGGCTACAATGTCTGCTCCGTGACGACGAGCTTCAATGGCCCGGCTCTGAATGCCGGTACCTACTGGGTGAACCTGCAGAACGCCAGCGTTCCCAGCGGCGATCCAGTCTACTGGGATGAGAACAGCGGTGTTGGCTGCACGGGCACAGGCTGCCCATCTTCCGCTTCGGAGAGCGAGGTGGGCACGATTCCTTCGGAGGCGTTCACTATCCTGGGCAGCAGCACCACCACGAGTACCAGCACCTCTAGTACCTCTTGCACACTTTGGGGGGCGGATGAGGTGCGTGATCTCGGCACACTTGCACCGTCAAATTCCCCCTCCGGCGTGGCCATCGACCTGGCGGGCAACCTCTACGGGACGCTTTCAGCCGGCGGCAGCTATGCGCAGGGCCTGCTCTATGAGCTGTCGCAGAAAGCCAGCCAGTGGTTCGTCAGCTCGCTGTACAACTTCATGGGCGGCAGCAGCGGCAGCAGCCCCAGCGGCGTTTTCGTCGGCCCGGGAGGGGACCTCTTCGGAGCAGCGAGCGGCGGCATCCAGAATTGCGGAACGAGCGGAACCTCGTATTGCGGGCTGATCTTTAAGGCGACACCGGCTGAGACCCCGTGTGCTACGGCATTGTGCACCTCGAACGAGACCACCATTTATCAATTTACCGGCAACACCGACGCGTGGGGCGGCACAGTCACAACCTTCGACTTGGCCGGCAATCTGTACGGCATAGGCAACGGAGTTTACGGGGCTGGCGCCATATTTGAGCTTTCGCCCTCGCAGGATGGCTGGACGGAGAAAATACTTTACAACTTCACCGGCGGAAGTGATGGCGGACAGCCCACCAGCCTGGTGCTGGACCTTGACGGAAGTCTGTACGGCACAACGTTGTCAGGTGGCAACAATGATTGCCCCTACTGGGGCGGGCCGTGCGGCGTAGTTTTTCAATTAGTGGCTTCAAGCAGCGGCTGGGCGGAAAACGTTTGTTACAGTTTCACCGGCAGCGGCAACGATGGCGGACACCCTGGCGGGCTGATTCAAGACAGCCATGGCAATCTCTACGGCTTTAGTCAATGTTGGACGCAGTTTGGAGGTTGTTGGGAAGGATATGCGGACGGTTTGATTTTTGAGCTGTCGCCCCCCGGTGGCGTCAGCTTTCTAAGATCCCACAGCAGCGACGGTCAATTTTGTCCTGGGTGTGGGTCGTGGAGCTGGTTCTCCGCGTTGACCGTTGATCCCGCAGGGAACCTCTACGCGGCTGCGGACGGGTTCGGGTATTACGACCCAGGTGGCTACTATTGCTATTGCGGCGCGGTCGGGAACGTTCGTAACGGACTCCAATCTCTAGTCTCAAGCAATGATTGGATCTTTGAGAACCTCTCCTCGGACAAAAAGGGCAATCTCTACGGGACCGTCTCGTACTGCGGGCCCGGAAACCATGGCATGATCTGGCAGTACTCGCCGTAAAAATCCCCGGGAATCAGTTGTCAGTGAATTCCACCCAAGCTTTCGTCTGCTTGGGTGGAGTCTCCTATGGATCGCAGAAATTCCGGAGTCCTTAGCGGTGACACCAACGCCGGATGCAGGCGTCCGCATCGGACTTGCATCAGGAACGACTTCCCTACTGCTGATCCCAGCCGCCGCCGAGTGATTGATACAGTTGCACGTAGTATTGCATCTCCTGAAACCAAGCCTGAGACAGACTCAGTTCAGCGGCGAAGTAGTCTTGCTCGGTCACCAGAACTTCCAGGAAGCTGGTAACGCCTCCCTGATAGCGTACGGTAGCCAGGCGGGCGGTTTCCTTGTATGTATTAGCCTGCTCTTCAAGCTTCATGCGATACTTTCGGGAATCGTTGTAACCCACGAGGCTGTTAGAGACATCGCCGAAGGCATTCAACACCGTTTGTTTGTACACCAACTCTGCCTGGTCGCGCTGTGCCCAAGCCAAACGGTAATTGCTTCTGATCCTGCCGCCTTCGAAGATGGGCTGCGCGATCTGTCCACCGACAGCCCAGAAGGTTGCCGGACCTGCCAGGAAGCTGCTGATGGCGGTGCTCTGTGCGCCAAACTCGCCGGTAAGCGAAATCTGCGGAAAGAAGGCCGCCTTGGCGACGCCCACATTGGCATTGGCGGCAACCAGGCTCTCCTCGTCGCGGCGGACGTCCGGCCGGCGTTCCAGTAGCGCGGAGGGTAATCCCGCCGGCACGTCAGGTATGTGGGGCTGTTCAACCAGACTGAGACCACGGGGCACCGACGCCGGGTTCTTGCCGAGCAGGATGCTGATATTGTTTTGCGTCTGCTCGATCGCCTGCTGCAGGCTGATGGCCTGAGCCTCGGCCTGCTGCACCAGCACCTGTGCCTGATAGACGTCGGTAATCGCGGCGTCGCCGCCTTTGTACTTGATGGTGTTGAGTCTCAGGATGTCTTTGTCCGCTTCAATCGTCTCATTGGAGTACTTGAGCTGGGCGTCATATTGAAGCAGCAAGTAGTAGTTGGTCGCCACCATCGAAATCAAAGTAGTTTGAACCAGGTCTTTTCCGTAGACCGTGGACAGGAGAACCGCGCGTGCCGCCTCGGTCGCTCGGCGATACTGTCCCCAGAAGTCGACAATATAGTTGAGCTGAAGCCCAGCCGTATCGATGGTGGGAGCGCCCGTATAAAGCGGCGTTGCCTGTTGATTGATGATGGAGAAAGTTCCACCCACCGTTGGAAACTGATTGGCGCGTGTGATTCCCAGGTTAGCGCTGGCTTGCAAAATGCGAGTGGCGGCGATGCGCAGGTCGTAATTGTTCGCCAGCGCGTCCTTGATCAAGCCTCGCAGCGTGTCATCCTGGAAAACCGTATCCCACTTCAGCAGCGCAAAATCTTCCGTGCCCGCCTGCTGAGTGGAAGCGTCAGGAGCCAGTCCGCGATATTGGTCGGGAACTGTGAGTGGCGGCCGCTGGTAATTCGGTCCCACCTTGCACCCACACAGCGCGAGCAGCAATACGATGACGGTGGATGTTCTCAAGTTAGTCATGTCCCGCTCCTTTCGGAGTGGTACTAGACTGGTCTTTCGGCGGCGGTGGCTCATCTTTCTTCTTGCCGCCCGCCAGAAACAGACCGAAGCGCTCGACCACATCAAACGACACTGGAATAAAGAAAATCGCAAGAATCGTTGCGGCCAGCATGCCGCCAATCACCACTGATCCCAGCACTTGCCGCGAGATGCCACCGGCGCCGGTCGCCACCCACAGCGGCACGCAACCCAGAATGAAGGCGAACGCGGTCATCAGAATCGGTCGGAGGCGCAGCCGCGCTCCGGTCAGCGAAGCGTCGAGTAGTGTCGCTCCCTTGTCGTATTCCATCTTGGCGAACTCGACAATCAGAATGGCATTCTTGGCCGACAACCCGATGAGCATGACCAGACCAATCTGGGCATACACGTCGTTGTCGAGCTTACGGAAGTACAGCGCCACGAACGCTCCGAAGACCGCGATAGGAACGCCGAGCAGCACGGAGAACGGGAGCGTCCAGCTCTCGTACTGCGCCGCCATGATGAGAAAGACCACCAGGAAAGACAAACTGAAGATTGTCGTCGGGCTGACGCCCTGGGCAGCCTTCTGCTGCTGGTAGCTCATGCCGCTCCAGTCGTAGCCCATCTGTCCCGGCATGGTTTTCTTGAAGACGTCTTCCAACGCTGCCATCGCCTGGCCGGAGCTGTAACCCGGGGCGGCCGAGCCGTTGATCTGCACGCACTGGTACAGGTTCTGGCGCATGACAAACTCCGTACCGCTGCGCGAATACGTGCTGGTCAAGGTGCTCAACGGAACCATGTCCCCGCTGACGTTCCTCACGTAGAACTTGCCCAGATTATCCACGTTAGTTCGGAACTTGCCGTCGGCTTGCACCCAAACCTGCCATTGCAGACCGAACTGGTTGTAGTAGTTCACCAGCGCTCCGCCCATGAAGGCTTGTAGCGTCTGGTAGACATTGCTCAGACTCACCTGCTGGGTCAGCACCTTCGCCTTGTCCACATCCACGCCGACCTGCGGTACGCCGAAGAGCGCCGTGGTCATCACCCCTGTCAGCTCCGGCCGCTTGCGGGCTTCGGCCATGAATGCCTGTGCATTCTTGGCAAGGAAGTCGGTGCCGCTGCCGGACCGGTCTTCAAGAATGAAAGTGAATCCTCCCGAGGTGCCTACGCCCAGAATCGCCGGCGGCGGGAAGGCAAACGCCAGCCCCGAATTGATCTGCGAAAGCGCACGCGCCAGATGGAGTTTGATTCCGTCATAACTCGTCTCCGGAGTCTTGCGCTCATCCCACGGCTTAAACGAAATAAAGAAAAATGAGCTGTAGGTGGTCTGCACTCCGCTGAGCAGGCTGTATCCCAGCACCGAGCTGACGTTCTCCACGCCCGGCGTATCCATGATGATTTTCTCTGCCTGCTTTGCCGCTTCGGAAGATCGTTGCAGCGAGGAGGCATCGGGCAGTTGCAGCGCTCCGAAAACGTATCCCTGATCTTCATCAGGAAGGAAGCTGCCTGGCACCTTGGATCCGAAGAAGTAAGCACCGACGCAGAGAATACCCAGAAGAATAAACGCGAATCCGGCTTTGTGGATCAAGTGCCGGCAAATGCCGACGTAGCCGTCGGTAGCTCTGCCAAAGACGCGATTGAACCACCGAAAGAAAGCGGCTAGCGGACCGCGCCCTTCCTTTTTCGGACGTAACAGCATTGCGGAGAGTGCGGGACTGAGGGACAGCGCGTTGAAAGCGGAGAAGAGCACCGATACGGCGATAGTTACGGCGAACTGCTGGTAGAGCTGTCCTGTAATACCGGGAACGAAAGCCGTAGGTATAAAAACCGCGGCCAGAATCAGGGCGATGGCGATGACCGGGCCCGCCACCTCCTCCATCGCTTTCTGGGCAGCGTCGTGCGGCGTCATACCCTGCTCGATGTGGTGTGCCACGGCCTCAACCACGACGATCGCGTCGTCCACCACCAATCCGATGGCAAGCACCAGTCCAAACAGCGACAACGTATTGATGGAAAATCCAAGAATCGGAAAGACGATGAACGCGCCGACCAGCGAGACCGGAACCGCCAGCAGTGGGATCAGCGTGGCTCGCCAGCCCTGCAGGAAGATGAAGACTACGAAAATGACCAGCGCCAGCGCCTCGATCAGCGTCTTTTTGATCTCGTGGATACCGGCGGTAATGGCCAGCGTGGTATCCAGCGGGACGCTATACGTCAGGTCCTGTGGAAACCTGCCTTTGGCTTCCTCCATGAACTTGCGGACTTCGCCGGCGGTCTGTAGAGCGTTGGCGCCCGGCGTGAGGTAGATACCCAACAGCGCCGCAGGTTTCCCGTTGAAGCGCCCTTCCAGGTTGTAGTTCTGGGCTCCCAATTCCACCCGCGCTACATCCTTCAGGCGCAGCACGCCGCCTTCAGGCGTAGCGCGAATAATGATCTGGCCGAACTCCTCAGGCGTGGTCAGGCGGCCCGGCGCGCGCACGTTGTAGGTGAACGTTTGTCCTGGCGGGACGGGTGCTCCGCCGATCTGGCCTGCCGGGTTCACTGCGTTCTGTGCTTGAATCGCGCTGATGATCTCGGGAACGGTGACGCTGAGATTCGCCAGCGTATCAGGGTTCACCCAGACGCGCATGGAGTACTGACCCGCGCCGAACACCGATACCGAAGCTATGCCCGGCAATCGCGTCAGTGCGTAATTGAGATTGATGTATGCGTAGTTTGCCAGAAAGATGTTGTCGTAGGTCCCGTTGGGCGAGGAGAGCGCGAGCAGCATCAGCGGCGACGACGTCGATTGCTGAACCGTCACTCCGTAGTTAGTCACAGCGCTGGGCAGTTGCGAGTTGGCCTGCCCCTGCCGCATCTGCGCCAGAATCTGGTCGGTGTTGGCATTCGTTCCCAGCGCGAAGTCAACGGTGAGCGTCATCAAGCCGTTGCTGGCGCTGGTGGAGTACATGTAGTTCATGCCGCTGACGCCCGACATCTGCTGTTCAATCGGCGTAGCGACTGACTCGGCCACGGTTTGCGCGTCCGCGCCGGGATAGGTTGCCAGAACCTGAATCTGCGGATCGGCGATGTTGGGAAATTGCGCCGTGGGCAGGCTCAGCATCGCCACTACCCCGACCAGAACCATCAGGATGGAAATGCACATCGCCACGATGGGGCGATTGATGAAAAATTTCGGCATGGTCAGTTGCCCCCTGCCGGCGCCGCGGCGGGCACATAAGGCTTGGCGACGACTGGAATACCTGTCTTGGCCAGCTCAGGCATCTGTGCCGCAGCCATCTGAATCTTCAGGAGACCATCGACCACGACCTTCTCGCCCGGTTGCAGCCCTTCCGTGATGATCCAGTTCGTACCCACACGCTCGCCCACCTTCACCGGGCGAAATACGGCCTTGTTTTCGGGAGTAACTACAGCCAGCATGTACATCGATTGGACTTGCGTAACCGCGGCCTGCGGAACCAGCAGCGCCCCTTTGTTCACGCCGGACTGGATGCGAATTCGTCCGAAACCACCGGGACGAAGCACTGCACCGGGGTTGGAGAATTGCGCCGCCACCTGAATGGTTCCGGTCTGGGTGCCGACCTGACGGTTGACGTAGACGAACTCGCCCTTCGTCGGAAACGGTTGGTTGTTGGCCTGAATGTATTCAATCGGCGTCGAGTCTGTCGAGGATGCATTCACCTTGCCGGTAATAATTTGGGTAACCTTTGGCGCGATCTCCAGGAAGTGGCTTTCGCTGATATTGAAGTAGGCCCAGATAGGATCGACTTGCGAGACGGTTGCCATCTTGGTCGTGGTGCCCACTAAGTCGCCGATCTGGGAGTTGGAAACCCCGGCGATGCCGTCAATGGGCGAGTACACCTTGGTCCAGCCGAGATTTAGCTCCGCATTCGCCAGAGCCGCTTTCTTAGCTTTGAGCTGTGCCTCCCAGGAGGCTTGATCCTGAACGTCGTTATCGAGCTGCTTTTGCGGGATGGCGCTCTGCGCCGCCAGCGGTGTATCGCGGGCCACGTCAGCCTGGGTTCGGGTGAGGTTGGCTACGGCCACGGCAACATCGGCTGCGGCCTGATCGACGGAAGCCTGGTATTGCCGCGGATCGAGCTCGAACAGAAGTTGCCCCTCCTTGACGAAAAAGCCGTTCTGATAATTCTGCTTGAGCAGATAGCCTTGGACTTTGGGAGTGATATCGGCATTCACCGGCCCGTTCAGTTGCGCCACATACTCGTCAACTATGGGGACATCCTGCTGCAGTGGCTCCATCACTCCGACTTCGGGCGGCCCGGGCTTGGGGGCTTCCTCTTTCTTTTCGCAGCCCACGAGCAACAACGCGCCCAGAAGCACACTGACGACAACTGCAACGCGCCAATCACGGCGTCGGGCCAAGTATGAGTGCTGGTACTCTCCGGCGCCGGCCGGTGATATTTCAGGACAGACAAACTCGGATCCGTTTCGCATTGATACACTCCTGCAGCTTGCTCAGGGAGAATAAGGCGTTAGGTGCAACTAATTTTCCGTTTACGTGGTTAACTGCTTTTCTAGCTGAAACTTCTCCGGATTGCTACTAGTTTTTTTCGTCACCTCTCCGTCCTCTCGAAACTAGGCCACAGCAGCGACCCGGCGCACAGCGGGCGGGCCGCTGGGCTCGTACAATAGGGAGTCGCTTGGGTGGCGCGCAGCCATGAAATATCGCATCACGGCCGAAGGCGTTCTGGAGACCGGGCTCTCGGGCTTTGACCTGATTAACTTTCCCATGCTCAACAAGGGAACCGCGTTCACTGAAAGCGAGCGCACCGACTTCGCCCTGCACGGACTGCTGCCGCCACATGTCG
>Ga0181526_10002715_pt1 | contig 15085 bp, 17 predicted proteins | sample PEATcosm2014_Bin_35_FD_119750 | JGI IMG/M metagenome (GOLD analysis project Ga0181526, IMG submission 119750) | Peatland microbial communities from MTU Mesocosm Facility, Houghton, MI, USA - PEATcosm2014_Bin06_30_metaG | ecosystem: Environmental > Terrestrial > Soil > Wetlands > Peat | place...
GCACGGGCCACCGCACACGGCAGGCAGATGATCCGCCTCGCCCCCAACGACACGCTGCCGGCTCCTCCGTGGTGGAACGGGAGATGTGACGTCGGCAACGACCCTCACTCGTTCGAGTTGCCCGCTCGTTTCGACGGTTTGGCAGACTGCGGACCCGGCACACCGCAGCACTCGGACTTCCTCGTCAATTTCTTTCCTGGCGCCTGGGGCGAACTCGAGTGGGAGTGCGTCGAGCTGTCCATGCGCTGGATGTACATGGCCTGGGGTGTCGATCCCTATCCTGCCAACGGCAACGGCGTCGTCCCCAACTACCCGAACGGCACCGCCGGTTACCCGAGGCTGTCCGTCGTGAAGAACGGCACGATCGACCGGGCGCCGCAACCGGGCGACGTCCTCTCCATCGACAACAGCAACCCGGACGGTCACACGGAGGTGGTCGCTTCGTCCTCGGTGGACGGAGCGGGCAACGGCACCCTCACCGTCATCACCGAGAACGACCCACCGGGCGCCAGCGGTTGGGGTGCCCTCTCGGTCTCACACTGGGTGGTGTCCGACGGGGATGCCCATGATCACGTCATCGGGTGGCTCCACAACCCGAACTGGACCCTCGAGCAGCCGCTCCTCTGGGAGGTCACGCCTTCGGGCGAGCTCGAGATAAAGGACAGCGGTGGCCTCGGCGGACCTTTCGTGAGCATCGCCAGCGGCATCGCAACGGCCCAGGTCGCCGGCGGGGGCGGGTATGGCCCGGCACCCGTCGTCGTCGCCCTCACCACGAGCGGTGTGCTCGTCGGTGGCAGCTATCTCCCCGGCCGCGGCGTTCAGCTCTGGCCCATCGCCTCCGGGGTGAGCTCGTTCAGCGTCTCGGCCGGCGCCGGACCGAGCGGCCACACCGTCCTCGCGTGGGTGACCGAGGCCGGAGACCTCGAGGTCGCCGCCGGCGGTTTGCACAGCACGCCGGTCGAAGAGGCACGTGGCGCCGCCACCGTCCAGCTGGCGCCCGGCTCCGGCCCGAGCGGCGCTGTCATCGGCTTCCGCTCGCGTGGCGGCACGTTCTACGACCGAGCGGGCGTGAACGCCCTCCGGGCGGGCAGCCCATGGCACGTCGTGGCACGGGGCGTCACCTCGATCGCCCTTGCCGGCGGCGACGAGCCGGCCGATGACGTCGTGGAGGCTTACACGAGGGCCGGCCACTTCTTTGCTCGCCAAGGCATGGGCGGGCCGTTCACGAGCGAGGCAAGCCGTGTCAGCGCGATGGCCGTGGCCACGGTCGGGACACACGCAGAGCCGCTGCTTGCCTTCGTGTCGGGTGGCAAGCTCGAGTCCGAGCTCGGCAGCATCACCTCGGCAGCCTTTGCCCTGCAGGCCAGCGGCGTGACGGCGGTCTCACTGGCTGCCGGCGCTACGGCGGCGGCTTTCCCGATCCTCGGTGCCTTGACGAGCCGGGGCTTTGTCACCGAAGACGGCACGTTGAACCGTCAGTGGACGATGGAAGCGCGTTCTCAGAGCTCGGACGCCGGCGTGGCCGCCCTCACCGTCTCGTGAGGCGTGCCTAGAGCTTCGGAAGAGCCTTGCGCAGTGCCCGCACGCCCTGGGTGATGCGCTGCTCGTTCTCGATGAGGGCGAGGCGCACGTAGCCGTCGCCCCCGACGCCGAAGCCGACGCCCGGTGAGGTCGCCACCTTGCCTTCCGACACGAGGTAGCGGGAGAACTCGAGCGAGCCCATCTCGCGGTACGGCTCGGGGATCTTCGCCCACACGAATACTGTGACCGCTTGGCGCTGTTGTGAGCACTAGAGGGCTTCCAGATGACCCTGGATCGGAAGCTCGCCCCACCAAACACGGAGTCCATCGATATCTTCAGGCAGTGGCTCGCAGTCGGCTCACAGTGGAGGTACAGCGATCCGGTCGGCTTGAGCGCCCGGCGCACCTCCATCGGGCGTGGTGCCACCATCTCGGGGTAAGCGGAGGATGCGCTCGGCTACTACTTCACCCTGGTTGTGCTCACCTGTGGGTCGGAACCCCAGACGTTCGTAGAAGCCTTCCGGGCCGTTGTCTTGCAGATGGTAGGACACGGTCAGCCGGCGCTGTCCGCGGCGCACGGCCTCCTGGCACAGGCCTTCGACGGCGAACGAGCCGTAGCCGCTGCCTTGGTGCTCGGCGTCGATGTTGAGCCGTACCAGGTAGCTGTGGAACAGGTCGTCGGGGTTATCCAGATCAAATACGGCCATGATGAAACCGACCAGTTGGTCGCCGTCGTAGATCAGGCGTGGCCATGCGATATCGGGGACCGTGTAGGCGTCAGCCAGAGACCAGGAGACCGGGGCGACGAGATTCTCCTGGTCAGGTCGTAGCTTCAGCTTGCAGGCGGCCCTGACGTTCTCCTGGGTTACGGGTTCCAGTCGCAGCCCTGATGACACGTCGGCCACATTACGCCCGACGCCACGAGGCGGGCTCACCGTGCGCGGCCGCAGCCGTGGGGCTGGTGAGCAGTGGATGCCTTCTGAGGAGCTACCGGGCGAGGCTGACAGGTTGGTCGAGTCTCAGGACTGAGCGCAGGTTGCGGACAGCCTGGCCGATCCGCTGTTCGTTCTCAATCAGGGCAAAGCGCACGTACTCCTCGCCGCCGGGTCCGAACCCAACACCCGGTGACGTAGCTACTTTTGCCTCCTTGACCAGGAACTTCGCAAAGCCGACCGAGTCCCCCTTGAAACGGTCGTCTGGAATCTTCGCCCACACGAACATCGTTCCCTTCGGGCGCTCGACCTCCCACCCGATGCGCCCGAGACCGTCACAGAGGGTGTTGCGACGCCCTCGATAGATCTCGTTCACCTCGAGGGGGTAGTCGGAGGCCTCGTTCATGGCGACGATGGCGGCGATCTGGATCGGCTGGAAGGTGCCGTAGTCGAGGTAGCTCTTGAGCTTCGTGAGGGCTTGCACGAGCTGGGCGTTCCCGACCAGGAAGGCCACTCTCCAGCCGGCCATCGAGAAGGACTTCGTCAACGTGTACAGCTCGACGGCCACGTCCTTGGCCCCGGGCACCTGCAGGATCGACGGGGGACGGTAGCCGTCGAAGGCCGTGTCAGAGTAGGCGAAGTCGTGCACGAGCACCACGCTGCGCTCGCGCGCCCACTCGACGAGGCGTGTCATCGTGGCGAGGTCGATGCAGGTAGTCGTGGGGTTGTGCGGGAACGAGAGGATGGCGACGCGCGGCTTCGGCCAGGCCGACTCCCAGGCCTCCACCAGATTGGCGAAGAAGCCCTCCCCTGCCCCCACCTCGTCGCCGCCGAGGCCCTCCAGTCGGATCATGCGGATATCGGCGCCGGCGAACAGCGGGGCGTAGATGTGAATTGGATAGGACGGCGAGGGCACCAGCGCCGTGTCACCGGGGCCGACGAGCACCCACATGAGGTGGGAGAGCCCTTCCTTGGCGCCGATCGTGGTGACGACTTCGCTCTCCGGGTCTATCTCGACGTCGAATCGCCGCCGGTACAGGTCGGCAATGGCCGAGCGCAGCTTCGGGATACCGCGGCTGGCGGAGTAGCGATGGTTGCGCGGGTTGCGAGCCGCCTCCACGAGTTTCTCGACGGCAACGTTCGGCGAGGGGATGTCCGGGTTGCCGAAGCCGAGGTCGATGATGTCCTCACCGGCTCGGCGCGCCGCCAGCTTGAGCTCGTTGATCTCAGCAAAAACGTAGGGCGGGAGCCCGGTGACACGGCGCAGTTCCATCTGCGGAGGCTACATCGCGCCTTGGGTGAGCCCGATTCCGGCCTCCGTGGCCGCAGCCACGACGGCTGCGAGCGACTGCGGCCAGCCCCAGACGGCCCAGGTGGCGCCGGCGGCGGCCACGGCGCCCAGCACCTCGGCGGCAGACCCATCCTTGGGGAGCGGCCCTGCCCAGCTCACGACCTGGCCGTCGGACGTGTGGGATCGCACGAGGGAAGGTGCCGCCCCCCAGAGGTTCAACGTGGCCCCGCTGCGGCGGGCGGTCTCGTTCGTCGACGGGCCGCCCGCCCCGATCCATGTCTCCATGCCGGCAGCGCGCAACGCTTCGGCGACGGCTGCGAGTCGCTCCCGCCGCGATCGCGCCGACGGGTAGGGGATGCCGAGGTGCTCGTTCTCGTCGGCGCTCGATGCATCGCCCGTCCCGATGCCGGCGAGGAGCCTGCCGTCGGCCATGCGCCCCAGGCTGACGATCGATGCCAGCACGACCTCGTCCGGCAGCAGGCCGATGCGGGCGACGAGGGGCCCGACTCGGATGCGCCGCGTGCCGGCAAGGACAGCCGCGAGCATCGGGTAGAGCGAGAGCGCCGGCCGGGAGGGGCTGCCCATCGGCCAGAGGTGATCGAACACGAAGACCCCGTCGAGGCCGGCTTCTTCGGCATCCCGGGCCGCTCGGATGACGGCGGCGGCATCCGAGCTGAACGTCGGGAGCGTGATGCCGAGGCGCACCGGTCAGCCGCCTGCCAGGTCGCTCGCCCGCCGTTGTGCCTGTGGCGACCTCTCGGCGGCGAGGAGGGCGGCACCGACGGCGCCGCTTCGTTCCCCGAGGGCGGCGGGCACGATCTCGATGACCGGTCGCACCTTCGGTGCGAGGAGGTGATGCCCGAAGGCCGCTCGCACGGGCTCGAAGAGGGCGTCGCCTGCGGCGACGAGACCCCCGCCGATCACGATCATCTGAGGGTCGAGGACATTGGCGAGATTGCCGAGGCCGAGGGCGAGCCACCAGGCGAACTCCTCGAGGACGGCGACAGCCTCCGGGTCGCCTTCGGCGGCGGCGAGCACGACGTGCTCTCCCCTCACGTCGTCCGGATCCCCGCCGGCGAGCGCCCGCACGCGGGCGGCTCTGCCGGCGAGGGCGGCGTCGCGGGCCATGCGGCCGAGCCCCGATCCGGAGGCGTACCGTTCCCAGCAACCGCGGCGCCCGCAGCCACAGGGCGGGCCTTGCGGATCGACGACGACGTGCCCGATCTCGGCAGCGAAGTTGGAGGCGCCGCGCAGCAGCCGACCACCGGAGAGGATGCCGCCTCCGATGCCGGTCCCGAGGTTGACGAAGATCACGTCACTGCGCCCCCGCCCGGCGCCCGCCCGGCACTCGCCCACCGCTGCGCAGGTGCCGTCGTTGTCCACGTGTACGAAGGCTGCCGGGCCGAGGCGGCCCTGCAGGCCGTGACGCACCTGGCTGCCGTTTGCCCCAAGGAGGTTCGGGGCGAAGCGGAGCAAGCCGTCCAGATCGACGATGCCCGGTATCCCGACACCGACCGTCAGTGTTGACCCATTGCTCCCGGTCTCGGCCGGCGGAGCGGTCTCGAGCGCCGCCACGAGGTGCTCACACAGGTCCGATAGCTCGTCGAGGAGCGACTCACCGTGGTTGACGGTCTCGCGTCGCTCCTCCACGAGCACGTTCCCGTGTTCGTCGAGAACGACGCCGAGGACCTTGGTGCCTCCGACGTCGATGCCGATGACCGCCGCCGTATTCAGACCTCGGACTCCACGCGGGCTTTCAGGTCCCGGATGGCGGCGTGCAGGATGTTGCCCTCGGCGCGGCGCTTGATGAACCCCGGCAGGGGGACGCGCAGCTCGACGACCAGGTTGTAGGTGATCTCGGTGCCTCCGCCCGGGGCGTCCGTGAAGCGGTAGAAACCGTCGAGGCGATCGGTGAGGTCCCCCGTGCGCTGCACCCATCCGAACTGGACGGGCGCCTTCGAGTAGTCGTAGACGAGCGTGTAGCTCGTCGAGCGGCCGAAGGCGGCTGCGCGAAAGGCCACTACGACAGGGCGATCCTGTTCGTCGCGCTCGAGGACATGGACCTCTTTCAGGTCGGCCACCCACTCGGGATAGTGCTCGATGTCCGCCACCGCCTCGAAACACCGCGCAGGGGAAGCCTCGACGACCATGCGCTCGGTGGTCTGCTCCGCCACAGGTCCTCCCTTCTCAGGCGCTCGACGTCGTGCCGGCTGATCGTGCTGTACCGACGCAGGACAGTACCCGGCCCGGGCCGTCGTGCGCCTGATGGTGGACGAGATCGCCCCCCGGCGTCACGCTCCGACACCCTCGAGGGCCAGCCGTAGGCGTTCGGCCAGGACGGCGTAGTCGAAATCCGCCACGGCTCGCTCCCGAGCCGCCTCACCGAGGCTACGGCGGCGAGCAGGGTCCTCGAGCAAGCTTCGTAAGGCCGCTGCCACGGCTTTCGCATCGGACGGGTGGTCGACGACGAGACCCGTCTCGCCGTTCACGACGGCTTCGTGTGCTCCACCGCTGCGGCCCGCCACCTGCGGCACGCCGGCAGCAGCCGCCTCCAGGAAGACGATACCGAAGCCCTCCTGCTCGAGACCCAACCAGCGATCCCGGCACAACATCGCCCAGACGTCGGCGGAGGCGTCCAGCCCCCCGAGATCTTCCTCGGGGACTCGTCCGAGCAGGTGAACGGCACCCCCGATGCCTTCCCTTTCGATCAGCCTCCGAAGGCGGGCTCCGTCTCGACCCTGTCCGCCGATGGCGAGGTGGAGGTCGGGCATGGTGGGTCGCAGCAGGCCGACCGCCCGGATCAGGACGTCCATGCCCTTGCGGGGAACGAGCCGGCTCACGCTGACGATGAGCCGACCCTCCGTCGGCAAGCCGAAGCGCTCTCGCACGTCCGTGCGCTCGGTCGCCGTCAGGGGCCGGAAACGGTCGAGGTCGACTCCCGGTGGAACGATGACGACTCGCGGCATCCGCCGCCCGAGGGCGTGACGCGCCTCATCGGCTGAGTAACCGCCGAATGCCACGACCAGGTCGGCCGGCGCCAGCACGGAGGCGAGCAACTGACGCCCGACCGGAAGCCGGCCGGGCACGGACACCTCGGCCCCGTGCAACAGGACGGCATATCGCAACCCGAGGTGACGGCCGACAAGCCCGAGGGGCAGCGCCGGGTCGAGCACGACGAGCTCGGCGCCTGTCTCTTCGGACAGCTGTCGAATCTGGCGAATCACCTCCGGTGTCGGCAGCAGCACGGGGGAACGTGATCGCACGATCCGGAATGCCTGCTGGCGATCGAAACGCTCCGCCCCCTCGTAACGGGTCGTCAGCACGGTCACGTCCTCCGGCGGCAAGCGCCGCCAGAACTCGTGGAGCAGGTTCTGGATACCCCCGATCTTCGGTGGGAAGTCATTCGTGACGAGCAGGTGCCTCATGACTGCCCGGCCTCGCCAGCAATCGAGACCGCTCTTCCGGCTGGGTCGCTCAGCCGACCCGCCGCTCGAAGCGCAACGTGGGCACGAGCCCCGCCGAGTGCAAGAGCCGCATCGCCCGAGCTTCGGCGGCATCGACGATCACCGCCCCGTTCGAGGGCCGCGCCACGAGCTCCACTGGCGAGTCCCTGACGAGGTCGTCGCAGAGCAGGAAGGAGAGAACACAGTCGTTGCAAGCCGCTGTCCCCTCGAGGCAGCACTCGTCGCAGCTGATCGTCAAGGGTTCCATCGCGCTTGTCCTCTTCCCCGAGCTCGTTGTCGCTTCTGCTCACGCGCAACCATGAGGACATGATCGCAGGGGGGTGTGTCACAACGTCCTGAGCTGCGGGATTGCAGGTTCTGACGTCGAGGGCTGGCTGTCGGATCAGCCGGCGAACTCGGATCAGCCGGCCGCCGCCGGGTGGAGGGGGCCGAGCGACGGCTCGCCCAGCCGTTCGATCGACTTCGAGCTCCCGCACCAGCGGCACGTGACCGCTTCGATCGTCTCGGACAGCACCTCGGTCTCGTCAACAGAGAGCTCGCCGCCGATGCTGAAGTGGTGGAACGACCGAGTCCGGCGCGTCGCCACGACGTCAAAACGAGTGAGGTTCCCGCATGCCCCGCATCGATACCGTTCCGTCATCGAGGTGAGATTACTCCGCTCCGCCCTTCAGACCCCCACGCGCACTAGCTTGCCCGCCATGGTGAGTCGCCGCGTGAGAGCCGTGTGGGACCTCGACATCTCAGAGATTCGCGAGTACGCCGGCGTGCACGACTACGACGGCGTCGTCATGGACCTCTCACCGAGCGGCCTGCGGGCGGCGTTGGACCGGCTCGGGCCGACGGGGCCGGAGGAACGGCTGGCCGATCCGCATGACGAGGCCCACCTCGACGCATTCGAGCGGGGTGCTGTCGCCTTGGTCGAGCTCGCCGAGATGCACCGCTGGAACCCCTTCCCCCACCTGTCCAATCTCGATCTCGCCTGCTACGACCGCCAGTACGCCCCCGAGGCGGAGCGCAGTGCTGCCCGGCGGGCTCACCTCGCGAGATGGCCCGAGGCCGTCGACGCCTCTCTCGAATCGCTCGACGCCATCCCTGCCCCGGTGGCAGAAGCGCTCGTCGGGGCGGTCGCCGGGCTGGCCGAGGGTGTCGACCCGTCCGAGACGGCTGCCCTCGTCGCCCATGGCCGCCTGCTCGAACGGGTGCAGCAGGCCGTCAGTTCCGGGACTCCGGAGGTATCCCTCGGGGCCACGACGCTCTCCCGCCTCCTCGGGGACGGCGAGGGCATGCCGGTTGACCTCGGCCGCCTCGAGTCGACAGCTGACGCCGAGCGCGACAGGCTGCGCGGACGGCTCGAGGAGGAGTGCCGGCGCATCTCGCCCGGATCCAAGCCGGCAGAGCTCATCCGCCAGCTCGTGCGCGACCACCCGGACGACGAGGGCATCTATGCCGCTGCTCGATCTTTGATCGAGGAGGCGACGGCGTTCACGCTCGAGCACGACCTCCTGCCGGCCCTCGGAGGGGAATGCCTCGTCGGACCGGCGCCTCCCTCTCGGCGTTACGCCGTCGCCATGATGTCGTGGACGGGTGCCTACGAGGCCGACGCTCCCGCCTGGTACTACGTGAATCCCCCTGACGAGTCCTGGGACGAGGAGGCGAAGGACGAGTGGCGCTCCATGTTCAGCGCCACGACGCTGCCGGCCATCACGGTCCACGAGGTGACGCCCGGGCACTACGCGCATGGCCGTGTCCTGCGCGAGCGCGCTCGAGGGGACGTACGGCGCAGTCTTTGCTCGCCGGCCTTCGTCGAGGGCTGGGCGCACTACGGCGAGGAGCTCATGGTGGAGGCGGGTTTCCGGGCCGAGGACCCCCGGTTCGCCCTCGGCGTTTGGATCGAAGCGCTCCTGCGCGTGACTCGCCTCGCCGCCGCTCTCGGCATCCATCGGGGCACGATGACGGTGGACGAGGCGACGCGGCGGTTCGAGTCGGACGCATACCTACTCGGTCCCGCCGCCCGCTCGGAAGCGACACGGGCAACCTTCGACCCGACCTACGGCCGTTACACCTGGGGCAAGCTCGAGATCATGGCCCTTCGGGACGAAGCCATCGCCACGTGGGGCAACCGCTTCTCGCTGCGTCGTTTCCACGAGGCGCTCCTCACCCTCGGCGGACCGCCCCTCGGGACGATGGGCGACATCCTCGGCCCATGAGGCCTGCCGGCGTCAGTCGGCGAGGACCGTGGCCGTGCCGACCACCTTCCGCTCGCCGTCGGCGTTGCTGAGGGTGCACTCCACATCGACGAGGCGGCGTCCCTCGTGCTCGCGCTTTCCGGTGACGCTGACATAGCTCACAAGCGTCTCGCCCGGCCAGGTCTGCTTGGAGAACCGCACAGCGACGCGCACGACGTTGCCGGGGCCGGCCCAATCCGTGAGGGCCGAGCACAGCAGACCCATCGAGAACATGCCGTGCCCGAACACCGACGGCATGCCGGCCGCCGTTGCCAGCAGCTCGTCGTGATGCATCGGGTTGAAATCGCCCGAGGCGCCGGCGTACTTGACGAGATCGGTGCGAGTCAGGACATGCCGGCGCTCGGGTGCCTCGGCCCCCACCTCGACGGCGTCGTAGCTGATCGTCATGGCGTCACGTCCTCACGAGCAGGTTCGTCCGGGACGTCACGACCGGCTCACCCGTGGCGTCGTCGCGCCAGGTCGTCTCCAGCACGACGAAGGTCAAGGTGTTGGCACCGGACAGCTTCTCGTAGGCGTCTGCGACCCGTCCCTCCCCGACGAGCACGTCACCGACGAAGACGGGGCGGTAGTACTCGAACTCCTGCTCGCCATGCAGGAGGAGTCCCCCCTGCGCCAGGAGCGGACCGAGCACCGAACCCATGCCGGCCGTGGGCTCGTCGCCGCCCTCTGGCTGGATCTCGGGAAACGTCCCCCAGTGGCCCATCACGAACGGGTAGGTCGGAGGTACCGGGATGGCCGGTAGCCCGGCCGCAAGAGCCGCCTCCGGATCCCGGTAGATCGGGCTGGAGTCCTTTACGGCGTCGGCGAACACCGCCACAGGGCCGCGCTCGACCACGACCTTGGAGCGCCCCGTTGACTTCCCGACGACGGTGCGATCGACCGGCACGGATCCCCTTTCCGTCTCTCCTACACCACCCAGCCGCCTCGGCTGGGCGCGAGCCCGACGCTACCGCGGCGGCCGGTCGACGACAGCCCTGCCCACGCACCCGGTGCGACGCACGCTCCCCGGTACGATCCGAACATGCGCCTCCCGGATCTCCCCACGCCAGCGCTGGTCGTCGACTCCGAAGCGCTTGAGCACAATCTCGCCACGATGACAGCCGCCCTCCCCGGAGACCGCTTGCGGCCGCACATCAAGGCGCACAAGTGCACGTCACTTGCTCGTCGACAAGCACTCGGGGGCCACCTCGGCTTCACGTGTGCCACCGTCCGTGAGTGCGAGGGCCTCGCTGCGGCTGGCCTCGGCAGCGACCTCTTGCTGGCGAACGAGATCCTGGACGCTCGCAGGGTGGGCGCCCTCGTGGAGGCCGGTCACCGCGTCACCTTGACGGTGGACTCGCCCGAGACGATCGAGGCCGCCGCCGCCGGCGGCGTGCGCGAGGTGCTCATCGACGTGAACGTCGGGCTGCCGCGTTGCGGTTGCGCCCCGGAGGATGCCGCCACCCTTGCGGACCTCGCCCGCTCTCGCGGCCTGACGGTACGCGGCGTGCAGGGCTACGAGGGCCATGTCGTCGGCATCGAGAGTGCGGAATCGCGCGCTGAGCAGTGCCGCATCTCGATGGCGTTGCTGGTTGCAGCACACGAGGCAGTGGGCGGCGAGCTCATGACGGGCGGCGGGACCGGCACCTACAGGCTCAACACCTGGGTGGACGAGATCCAGGCGGGCAGCTACGTCCTCATGGACACCGCCTACGGCCGCCTCGGCCTGCCCTTCCGCCAGGCCGTCTTCGTGCTCGCCACGGTCATCTCCACCTCGAGGCCACCTTCGGGCGGGTGGTCGGTGGCCAACGCCGGCCTCAAGGCTTTCGGCATGGACCACGGCCTTCCGTCCATCGAGGGCTCCAACGTCTGGTTCTGCTCGGACGAGCACCTCACGTTCGACCCGCCCCGCCCCGTCGGCGAGCGCGTGCTCGTCGCCCCGGCGCACATCGACCCGACTCTCGCCTACCACGAACGGATGTACCTGGCGGACTTCGCTTCTGGCGACGTCCTCGAGACCTGGCCGATCGACCTCCGAGGCTGGTAGGCGACCGACACAGCTGAGCAGGTGGGCAGGCTCAGCCCGCCTGCCGCGCCGCGAGGGCATCCGCCAGGGCACGAAACGCCCGCCCACGGTGCGAGACGGCGTTCTTCTCGACAAGCGACATCTCCGCGAACGTCCTGCCGGCGCCGCCCTCGGGAAGGAAGACCGGGTCGTAGCCGAACCCGCCGCTGCCGCGTGCCGTCGTGGCGATATGACCTTCGACGAAGCCGCTCGCCACGACCTCTGAGCCGTCGGGGAAGCGAACGAACGCCACGGTCCGAAAGCGCGCCGTGCGGGCGGCCGGCTCGACGCCGGCGAGGTCGCCGAGGAGTTTGGCGACGTTGTCGGCGTAGGTGGCGTGCTCGCCGGCAAAGCGAGCCGAGAAGACACCCGGAGCGCCCCCGAGGGCATCAACCTCGAGGCCCGTGTCGTCAGCCACGGCCGCCTCGCCGGTGGCCGCCGCCAGGGCGACCGCCTTCAGGCGAGCGTTCTCCTCCAGTGTCTCGCCATCCTCCTCGACGTCGTCAACACCCGCCGGCCGCGGCATCAGATCGATCTCGCCGAGCGCCTCCGTCAAGATGTGGCGCACCTCGGCTGCCTTGTCCGGGTTGGCCGTCGCGAGCACGAAGCGAGTCGTCACGGCCTCGGAGGTGGGGAGACGGCCAGCACGTCCGCCTGGGCGGCGTGAAGGGTGCGGATGCCGTCCTCGGCGAGCTCCAGCATGCCCTCGAGCTCGCTGCGGGAGAACGGCAGCCCTTCGGCGGTGCCCTGCACCTCCACAAAACGGCCGGACGCCGTCATCACGACGTTCATGTCCACCTCGGCCCGCGAGTCCTCCGAGTAGTCGAGGTCGAGCATCGCTACGGCGTCGACGATCCCGACCGACACGGCGGCGAGGTGCTCGCTGAGGGGGTGCCTCGTGATGGCTCGAGCCGCCACAAGGCGCGAGCACGCGTCGTGCAGGGCGACGTAGGCGCCCGTCACGGCCGCCGTCCGGGTGCCGCCGTCGGCTTGCAGCACATCGCAGTCGAGGACGATCTGTCGCTCACCGAGAGCGACCATGTCACAGACAGCCCGAAGGGAACGGCCGATGAGACGCTGGATCTCCTGCGTGCGACCCGACTGCCTCCCCTTGGCCGCCTCCCGCGAGATGCGCTCTCGCGACGAGCCGGGCAGCAACGAGTACTCGGCCGTCACCCAGCCCTTCCCGGTACCCCGCATCCAGCGGGGGACGTCCTCGTCCAGCGACGCCGTGCAGAGGACCCTCGTCTTGCCCATCACGGCGAGAACCGAGCCGGCGGCGAACTCCGTGAAGTCCCGGATCAGCTCCACGGGGCGAAGCTCCTCGGGGGCGCGCCCGTCGCGGCGCTTCAAAGGCTCGTTTGTCATGGCCGCAGGCTACCGGGCGCGCTCGGAGCGCTCCGTAGCCCCGTCGTGAGGGCGAAACGGATCAGAAATAGATCGTCTTCTTCGCCCGCTCGACGACGTCGTCGATGTCGCCGGTCCAGGCTTCGGTGGAGAGATACTTCCAGCCGCCGTCGGCGGCGACGAACACGATGACGCCGGCGTCGATGCTGGAAGCGCACTTGACGGCTCCGGCAAGGGCGGCGCCGGCGGAGATGCCGGCGAAGATACCGACGTCGGCGAGACGCCGCGTCCACAGGATGGAGTCCTTCGGGCCGACGATCGTCTTTCGATCCAGCAAATCCTCGCCGCCGAGATCCGTGAAGATGGGCGGGATGTAGCCGTCGTCCAGGTTGCGGAGTCCGTCGACCATCTCGCCGGCTGGCGGTTCCACGGCCCAGACCTGCACAGCCGGGTTCTGCTCCTTCAGGTAACGACCGACGCCGAGGAGCGTGCCGCTCGTGCCGAGGCCGGCCACGAAGTGGGTGATGTCCGGGCAATCTCGCCAGATCTCGGGTCCGGTGCCCTCGTAGTGCGCCCGCGGGTTGGCCGGATTGCCGTACTGGTAGAGGAAGACCCACTCCGGATGCCCGTCGGCGAGGGCTCTCGCCATGCGCACGGCGCCGTTGGAGCCTTCGGAGCCCGGGCTCTCGATGATCTCGGCTCCCCACAGCTCGAGCAGCTGGCGACGCTCGTGCGAGACGTTGCTCGGGAGCACCACCTTCAGGTGGTAGCCCTTCACGCGACAGACCATGGCGAGGCCAATGCCGGTATTGCCGGACGTCGGCTCCAGCAGGGTGGCACCGGGCCGCAGGAGGCCGGAGCGCTCGGCGTCCTCGATCATGGCGCGAGCCGGTCGGTCCTTCACCGAACCGCCCGGGTTGTGGCCCTCCAGCTTGACGTAGATGGACGCCTCAGGGTTCGGGCTGAGCACCGAGACGTCGACGATCGGGGTGTTGCCGATGAGGTCGAGGATGCTTCGGTACACCGTCATATGAGCACGGGCTCCCGCCGGCGGCGCCGGCCAGAGCGTTGAAGGAGTGACTCAGTGCGACCCACCGGCAACGGCCGGCAGGATCGAGACGACGTCGTCGGGGGCGAGTTTGGTGTCCAGCTTGTCGAGGTAGCGCACGTCGTCGTCGTTGACGTAGACGTTCACGAACCGGTGCAGGCTGCCCTCGTGCGTGAGCACCTGGCCGGCGATGCCCGGGTAGGTCAGCTGCAGCGTCTCGAGGACCTCGCCGATGGTCGCGCCGTCGACGTTCACGACCGACTGGCCGCTGACGGCGGGGCGGAGCATGGTGGGCAGGCGGATTGCGACGGACACGGAGCCTCCGAAAGTTGACTGGTTAGGTCGGATTATATCTATCCAGCACAACCACGGGCTCTTCGCAGATGTTCCCGTCGACAATCCGGTACGAGCGCGTCGAGGCTGCCTCGTGACGCAGCCCGATGAGGACGTAGTGCCACGCCGCGTCCGGTGCCTGGCGGACGTCGGTAGGTGACGGCCAGGGATCGGTGTGGGTGTGAGAGTGGAACACGCCGATGACGGCCAGCCCGTCGTCTTCCGCCTGCCGGTCGATTCGCAGGTACTCACGAGGATCGACCGTGTACACCTGCGCCGAGGCGGCGACGTTTTGCGTCGGGTGCACGGAGACGACGCTGCCGTCCTGCTCCCCCACCAGCAAGCCGCAGCCCTCCTCCGGCACGCATCGGATGCAATGGGCCACCATCTCCGCCAAGCGCTCCTCGGTGATCCGCAGGCTGGAGACGAGCTCGCCGAGGTCTTCCTCGTCGGGGTTCTCTGGCATCTGGCCGGACATGCACAGATCATGACCGCGCAGGACCGGCTGGCGCCCGTTGGCCCGTACCGGTCTGGCCCGGTTCGCAAGTAGCGTCACGACGTGGCAAAGAAAGGCTCCTCGCGAAAGGCACGAGCTCGCTCCGACCTGGAGCGGGGCATCCACCGCGTCGCCTCCAACCGGCGTGCCCGCCACGACTACGAGATCCTGGAGACCTTCGAGGCCGGACTCTCGCTCACAGGCGCCGAGGTGAAATCGCTTCGCGCCGGTCACGTCGCCCTGCAGGACGCCTATGCCCGCATCGACCACGGTGAGGCCTGGCTCATCGGAGCCCATGTGGCCCCTTACGAGTATGCGACCGGTTATGGGCGCTTCGACCCGGACCGGGCCCGCAAGCTGCTCC
>Ga0181526_10002716_pt1 | contig 15081 bp, 10 predicted proteins | sample PEATcosm2014_Bin_35_FD_119750 | JGI IMG/M metagenome (GOLD analysis project Ga0181526, IMG submission 119750) | Peatland microbial communities from MTU Mesocosm Facility, Houghton, MI, USA - PEATcosm2014_Bin06_30_metaG | ecosystem: Environmental > Terrestrial > Soil > Wetlands > Peat | place...
CGGCGCGTACACCCGACGCTTGCCGCGCCCCCGCTTGTGTGCACCCTTCAAGGAACACCTCCATTCCCCATTCGCTGAAATGTGTCCCTATTATATTTGTCTCACTTTTGGGGTGCACTCCAGACCTTGTCCTTTGTTTTCATAGACATTCTCGCTTTGTTCCGTCATTTCTTGGCATCTCGCAGGCCCGACCTTCAGGTCGACATGACGCCGCTGCTGACATGTAAGGTAAGCGCCACTGCGCTGCTCGACTTATTGACCCTGTCCTTTGTTTTCATAGATATTCCCGGTTCGTTCGTGGAAATTCAGAATCGCGGCCATGCGTCTGCGAGACCCACGGCACGCCTGTTTCCCACCCTGCCAGCCTCACGGACACGAAGTCGGCCCCACAAAGCGACGAAATCGGCCATCTTCGCATCACCCGACAATTGTAGCCTATGATTTTGATTTGTCAAGAGACAAGACGTCCGAAAGCCACCGTGCGGGCGTCCTGCGCGGCTTCACAGCTCCTGATTTTTTTGGTAGACAATCTACTACCTTATGTGGTAGATTACCTTCCACTATGACCAGGCAATCTTCGGAAGATCGGCTTGAACTTGTTTACGGCTCGCTCGACATGCTCATTCTACGCACCTTGCAGTGGGGTCCAACCCATGGACACGGAATCGCCAAATCCATTGAGCGCATGTCGGAAGAGAGTCTCAAAGTGGAACACGGATCGCTCTACCCTGCCCTTCAACGCCTTCAGCAGGAAGGCTGGATCACCGCGGAGTGGGGCGTCTCCCAAAACAATCAGCGGGCAAAATATTACAGTTTGACGGCCGCAGGCCGGCGCCAGCTTACGGCCGAGACGTCGCGCTGGGAGCGTTATGTGAGAGCCATCACCGGCGTTCTGCGGCCGGTTGACAGCGGTGGTTAGTGGCTAGCCGTCAGTTGTCAGTCGTCTGTTGTCAGTTGTCAGTCGTCAGTAAGAACGGCAATGGACTGACTGATGACTGATAACTGAGCACTGAGAACTTCGCATGAGTTTACGGCGCGGATTTTCCAAACTCGCTGCTTTGTTTCGCCGGACGAAGCCGGTGGACGATATCGAGGAAGAAATTCGCGCGCACCTGGCGATGGAAGAGCGCGAGAACCTCGAATCGGGCATGTCTGCCGAGGAAGCTTACTATGCCGCGCTGCGGCGTTTTGGAAATGTGCCTTTGACCCAGGAGAGGAGCAGGGAAATGTGGAGCTGGAATTCGCTCGAGACGTTTTGGCAGGACGTGCGCTATGGCCTTCGAATGCTCCTCAAGAGTCCGGCCTTTACGATCGTGGCCGTGATCACGCTGGCGCTGGGGATTGGGGCCAACTCCGCGATCTTCAACATGCTCGACTCGGTGCTGCTTCGCTTGCTCCCCGTGAAGGCGCCCGAACAACTCGTGGTTCTCACTGACCCGGACTCGCACGGAAGGAATTACGGCGCCGAGACTGGAGACCGCTCGCTGCTGGGCTTCAATGAGTTCGAATATCTTCGCGATCACAATGATGTCTACTCCGGCGTTTTCGCCGCTGACAGCGACGCTCCGAAAATGGAAGTAAGCATCGGCAGCTTTTCCGGCAACCTGGCGGCAGAACCGGAAACTGCTCGCGTCCAACTGGTAAGTGGAAACTACTTCTCCGTGCTGGGAGTGAGTGCCGCCGTGGGCCGGACCTTTCCCCCCGAAACTGATCGAGCGCGCGGGGGTTCGCCCCTGGCGGTGATCAGCTACCCTTACTGGAAGGAGCGTTTCAGCCTTGATCCGGGGGTTCTGGGAAAATCCATCCGGATTCATCAGACCGCATTCGAAGTCATTGGCGTTACGCCTCCCGGATTCTTTGGCGCTACGGTCGGCGAGGAGCCGGACGTCTGGGTCCCGCTGATGATGCAGGACACCGTTTATCCGGGGCTGGACCTGCTGGCGCCGATTCAGGCCCTCGGAAATAATTATGCCTGGCTTCAGGTGATGGCGCGCCTGAAGCCGGGAGTGACGCTCCAGCAGTCCAAGGCAGCCATCAACGTCGCTTTCAAGGCATTCCTCGTCGACGCGTTGGGATCTCGGGGCACTGAGAAAGACCGGCATGGTTTCCTCAATCAGCAGATCAATCCGCAGCCCGGCGGCCGCGGTGCCTCTTCCGTCCACGAGACCTTTGCCCATCCGCTCAAGGTTCTGATGGGCATCGTGGCGTTGGTGCTGCTGATCGCCTGTGCCAACGTCGCCAACCTACTGCTGGCGCGGGGCGCGGCGCGCCAAAAGGAATTTGCCGTGCGTCTGGCCGTGGGCGCCGGGCGTTCCCGGCTGATCCGGCAACTCCTGGTGGAGAGCCTCTTGTTAGCCGTGCTGGGCGCGGCGGTTGGGGCGGTTCTGGCGCGCTGGGTTGACGTACTCCTGCTAAGAAGGGTCGTGGGAGTCTCCGCAGGACCTGAGGCGATTCAATTGACTCTGCCAACGGACGCCCGCACCTTGGGCTTTACCATGCTGGTGGCGATGCTCACTACGGTGCTCTTCGGGGTAATCCCCGCTCTGCGCGCCACCTCGATGCAAGTTTCACCGGTTTTAAAGGCCGCGGCGAGCGCCAGAACCGGCGGCACGTCGCATCAATTCTTGTCCACGGGCCGATTTCTCGTGGTCGCTCAAGTGGCCATTTCAATGATCCTTCTGGTGGCGGCGGGATTGTTCATTCACAGCCTGGCAAGACTGGGCGAGGTGAGCCTCGGGTACAACCGCGACCGGCTGCTGTTATTCAGGCTGGATACTGCGCCCGCCGGCTACAAGGGCGCCGCCGTCATTCGACTGGAGCAAGACCTACTCGCCAGAATTTCCACGATTCCGGGCGTACGTTCGGCGACGCTGTCGGGCGATGGTCTGTTCCAAGGCTCGGAATCCCAGGACCCGATCGCCGTCGAGGGTTACACGCCAAAGTCGAGCGAGGAGATCCACTCGCGCTTCGATCACGTCGGACCCGGCTATTTTTCCACCGTGGGCATTCCGCTGCTGCGTGGGCGGGAAATCGGCCCGCAAGACAGCGTCGCCCAACCTCGAGCCGCAGTCATCAATCAGGCGTTTGCGCGGGAGTTCTTTCCCAACACCGACCCACTCGGAAAACACGTGAGCGATACCTTTCCGGGCAACCCCGGTGAAATGCAAATCGTGGGTGTGGTCGCCGACACTAAGCTTAACAGCCTGCGCGAGCGGGTTCGGCCTCGCATTTATGCTCCCCTCTTCAATCCGGTTTGGGAGGAGACGGAGATCTCGTACGAAATCCGCAGCGCCGGCAATGCCGAGGGCCTTGGCAAGGCGCTCCGCAAGGTTGTCCAGGAGGCCAGTCCGGCTCTGCCTCAAATCGAGATTTCAACCATGTCCGGACTGGTGGACCGGTCCCTTGGTACGGACCGCTTGATTGCCACGCTTTCGAGCTGCTTCGGCGCGCTGGCGCTGCTGCTGGCCTCCATCGGCCTTTACGGCGTGATGTCGTATGCCGTGGCGCGCCGCACAAACGAAATCGGCATTCGCATGGCGTTGGGGGCGCGGCGCGGCAATGTGCTGCGGCTTGTTCTGGGGAATGGCTCCAAGCTGGTATTGGCCGGAGTGGCCGTGGGGATTGTGGCGGCACTGGGATTGACTCGTTTCTTGTCCAGCCTGCTCTTTGACGTCAAACCCTTCGACCCGCTAACCTTCGTCGCCGTCGCAGTGTTGCTCGGCGGCGTGGCGCTGCTGGCCAGCTACATCCCCGCGCGGCGAGCCACGAAAGTGGATCCGATGGTGGCGCTGAGGTACGAATGACGGACGATTTTCGATTGACGATTACCGATTGCGGAAAAACGAAGGTGGATAAAGGAGTATCTAGTGGAGAGCGGTCAGTCGCTGGTCGCAATCCTCCGTCGCTGTTCGCTCACAGAGACTCAGAGCCGAGTCATTCAAGGGCGGTACTCATCCAGCAAGGTTTCCACTTCGGCACGAAGGGTGGGGAGGTTTGTTTCGAGGACGCCCCATACGATGTCGTCCGCCAGGGAATCGTAGCCGTGAATCAACCGGTTCCTGAAGGCGATGATGCGCCGGGTGTGGCTGATGCGAGATGCAATTGTGGGCTCGAAGCGCAGCATTTGGCTGAGGGCCTCGCCGGCAATTTCGAATTGACGCTCGACGGCGGAGCGGAGGAGAGGGTCTGCCGAGTAATCCGCAAAGGACTTGCCCCGCGTGAACTTGAGTAACAAGTCGCATGCTTGCTGGATGTCAAAAAGGTATTTGCGGACTTCAAGGTGCGGCATAGATAAGCTCTTGGCTTTGCTCGACGGCTTGGCGGAAGTAAGGATTGCGGATGGGTTCGGGCTCAACCAGATCCACGGGGCGCCCGAAGAGCTGCTCCAAGTCCTCTTGCAGGCTGAAATAACATTCCGCGTGTTGGGCGGGGCTCAGCTTTGGAAACTGGACAAGAAAGTCGAGGTCGCTAGAGGCCGGATCGAAGGAGCCGCGGGCAGCCGATCCGAACAGCAACAATCGCTGCACTTGCCGTCGACGGCAAATTTCTCGAAGCTCCAGCGCCTTTATCTCGAGGATGGGGTGCACAATCCTTCCTCCGGTTGCAGTTCTTCAAACAGTATTGTACGCCAGGGCGCTGGCGTTCTTCATCTTTGATTTTATGATCGCGCGAATTCTTTACGGGAAAGAAGCTTAAGTTGAGCCTACGACGCAAATTTTCCAAACTCGGCACTCTATTTCACCGGTCGAAGCCGGTGGATGATCTCGAGGAAGAAATTCGCGCACACCTCGAGATGGAAGAGCAGGAGAACCTGGAATCCGGCATGTCGCCCGAGGACGCCCACTACGCCGCGCTGCGCCGCTTCGGCAACGTGGTCTTGACGCAAGAGAGGAGCCGCGAAATGTGGAAATGGAGCACCGTTGAAACGCTCTGGCAGGACCTCGGCTACGGAGTTCGGCAACTCCGTCGCAGCCCCGGCTTCGCGATCGTTGCCATCCTGACACTCGCATTGGGCGTGGGCGCCAACACCGCAATATTCAGTGTCATCAACGCGGTGCTGCTCCGTCCGCTCCCGGTGAAAAACCCCCAGGAAATAATTCAGCTAACGACCGTGGGTTCGTATGGTGTCGGTAGTTTCTCTTACCCGGAATACAAGCTCTTTCGCGATGAAAACCACGTTTGCGCGGAGATGGCAGCGATCGGTTGGATCAACAATTTGGATGCGACCATCGACAGCCAAGTGGAAAGGGTGGAGGGACGAATTGTTTCCGGCAATTTCTTTTCTCTTCTCGGAGTGGGCGCCCGCGCCGGCCGGACGTTCACGAGCGAAGACGAGAAGAACCAGAAGTCGGGGGCGGCGGCCCTCATCAGCTACGCGTACTGGAGGCGCCGGTTCGGCCTCAGCCCCGCGGCCGTAGGCAGAAGCATCACGCTCGGCCGAACGGTCTTCACGATTGTAGGTGTAGCACCAGAGGGCTTCTCGGGCGCTGAAATCGGATACGCGCCGGATATCTACGTGCCAATGACAATGGAGCCGGCGTTTCGCGACGATCGCTCCTGGCTCGATCAGCCCGGCTTTCATTGGTTGAGAATTGTCGGGAGGCTCAAGCCGGATGTGCGCCGACCCGAAGCGCGAGCGGATCTGGAGGTCATCCTCCGTCAAATCCTTGGCGACGTCGATACAAGGGCCTGGTCGCCGGCGGAAAAGAAGGATCTTCTCGCGACTCGTTTGGAGGTCAACTCGGCTGCCACCGGGATTGTCTTTGGCTTGCCCGAGCAGTTCTCAGGGACGCTCTACATTCTGATGGGGATGGTAGGACTGGTGCTGCTGATCGCATGCGCCAACGTTGCCAATCTCTTGCTAGGACGGGCCTCCGCGCGACAAAAGGAGATTGCAGTGCGCGTGGCGCTCGGAGCCGGCCGTTTTCGACTGGTCCGGCAGCTTTTGACTGAAAGTGTGGTGCTCGCAGCGGCCGCGGGCACGCTCGGCCTGCTGTGCGCTTATTGGGCCAGCGCCGGTATTGTCGCCTTGATGTCCGCCGGGCGCGACCCTCTCTTCCTCGATGTGCATCCTGACCCGCGTGTCCTCGGCTTCACAGCAGCCGTGGCCCTGCTCGCGACCGTACTGTTCGGACTCGCCCCCGCCCTGCGCGGCACTCGGGTCCATCTGGCGCCGGCCCTCAAACAGGGCTCCAGCGTATTCGGCGGCCGTGGTTCCCGCCTGGGTCTGGGCAACGGTCTGGTGGTTTCGCAGGTGGCGATCTCCCTCCTGTTGCTATTTGGCGCAGGCCTCTTTGTGCGCACGCTCGAGAACCTGGAGAACCTCGACCCGGGCTTCGACCGCAAGGGCGTCCTGCTCTTCGACCTTGAGCCCGCGAAGAGCGGCTATAAGGTTCCTGCCGTAGGCACCCTCTACAAGCAGATCGTGGAGCACATTGATGCCATTCCCGGTGTTAGCGTTGCGAGCCTTTCCATGGTGACGCCCGTCACCGGTGGCGGTGGTATTGCCAATTCCGTTTGGGTCGAAGGCTACGCTGCGCGCCCGGACGAGAACCTGACGGTGTACGTCAATGGCGTGGGGCCGAAGTATTTCGAGACGCTCCACACACCCCTCCTGCTTGGCCGCGACTTCAGCCAACGCGACACAGAAACCACTCCGAAAGTCGCGATCATCAACCAAACTATGGCCCGCTATTTTTTTGGGAACAGCAACCCAATAGGCAAGAAGTTCGGCTGGTTTGGCGAAGATAAGAACAAAGTGCAATATGAAATCGTGGGAGTCGCGAAAGACTCCAAATATGAAACGCTGCGCGAACAGGTCCCGCGTACCGCTTATCTCGACTGCTTCCAGAGACCGCTCGAGGGCATCACTTTTGGAGTTCGCACCTCGGTTAAACCATCGTCGTTGGTCTCCCCAATCCGCGGCGCGGTGCACGCTATTGACCCCAGTCTGCGGCCGGGCGGATTTACGACCCTCGAGGCGCACGTGGAGAATTCCCTGGGCCACGAGCGCCTGATGGCCACGCTGTCGAGCCTGTTTGCGATCTTGGCAGTCGTGCTCGCCTGCGTCGGCTTATACGGGGTGATGGCCTACTCCGTGGCGCGCCGGACAAGCGAAATCGGCATTCGCATGGCGCTGGGCGCTAACCGCGCGCGAATCGTGGGAACAATCCTGCGGGAGTCGGCGTTATTGATTCTTGCAGGCGTGGCCCTCGGACTGCCCGTCGCCATTGCCGCCGCGCGGATGATCTCGAGCCGGCTCTACGGGTTGAAACCGGCCGACCCTCTGACGATCGTAGGGGCGATCATCTTGCTCACCGCAGTCACGGGCCTGGCGAGTTACATTCCCGCGCGCCGAGCGACGAGAGTCGATCCACTGGTGGCGCTGAGAAGCGAATGAAGTCGTCAGTAGTCAGTTCTCAGTAAGAACGGCGATGGAACTGACTGATGACTGAAAACTGAGGACTGAGAACTTCGCATGAGCTTTCGACGTGGACTTTCCAAACTCGGCGCCTTAATTCGCCGGTCGAAGCCGGTGGATGACATCGAGGAAGAAATTCGCGCGCATCTGGAAATGGAAGAACGGGAGAACCTGGATGCCGGCATGTCGCCGGAAGAGGCCTACTACGCAGCGTTGCGGCGGTTCGGCAACGTGCCGCTGACGCAAGAGAGGAGCAGGGAGATGTGGACATGGACTTCGCTGGAGACGCTATGGCAGGACATCCGCTACGGCCTGCGCATGCTCCGCAAGGATCTCGGGTTCACGGTGGTTGCCGTGCTGACGCTGGCGCTCGGCATTGGCGCCAACACGGCGATTTTCAGCCTGGGCAATGTCTTCATGTTTCGCCCGCTGCCCGTGAAGGACGCCGGGCGGTTGGCAGTTGTTGCCGTGCAATATCACTCCGACGACGATCCCGGCCAACTTTCTTATCTGGATTACCAGGATTTCCGCAAGCAGTCGGATGTCTTCACCGACATGACGTTTTACGACCTCAGCCTTTCTGGAATCAGCTACCAGGGGCACGCTAACCGCATCATCATGGCGTACGTTCCAAGCAACTTTTTTTCCATGCTCGGCATTCAACCGGCGCTCGGCCGCTTGATCGCTCCCGGCGAAGGCGACGAGCCAAAGACCGGACCGGTCGTAGTGCTCGGCCACAGTTACTGGATGAACCATTTCGGCAGCGACTCGGGCATCATCGGGCGCAGCGTCACCTTGGACGGGCAAGTGGTCACTGTGATTGGCGTGGTGCCGAAGGATTTCAACGGCCCTTACAACCTCGTCGAACTGGATGCGTACGCTCCGATCGGAATTCACGATACGCCCACGCATTCCGGGTTCTATCGAGACCGAGGTGACACCGAACTTCGGGTCCTGGCCACGTTGAAGCCCGGCGTGACCACAAAACAAGCGGAAGCCTCTCTCAACGTCATCGCGCAGCGCCTGGCGAAGGCCTATCCTGAAACCAACAAGGGGCAGATCGTGCGAGTAGTTCCGGAGCGGCTGGCCCGGCCCGAACCGGCTGTCGAAAGCTATATGCCGCTTGTGACCACGATCTTTCTGATCATGGTCGGACTGGTTCTGTTGGTGGCGTGCTTCAATGTGGCCAACCTGCAACTGGCGCGGGCGGCGGCGCGCGAGAAGGAAATCGCGGTGCGGGCGGCGATGGGCGCGGGGCGGGCTCGTTTGATCCGGCAGATGTTCACCGAGAGCCTGGTGCTTGCCGTGGCGGGCGCGGTGGGCGGAGCCTTGGTGGGGAATTGGGTGATCCGAGCCCTCGAGACGCTGCGCCCGCTGGGCGACTTTTCGCTGCGGCTTGCCTTCACTTTTGACTGGCGCGTCTTTGCATACGTGGCGGGAATTGCGTTGCTGGCGGGAATTGTTTCGGGTTTGGCGCCGGCGCTGCGCGCCTCCCGCACCAACCTCAACCAGACGTTGCGCGAAGGAGGGCGTGGGCTGGTGGGCAACTCGCGCCGCCACTGGCTGCGCAACGGACTGGTGGTGGCGCAGGTGGCCGGATCGTTGATCGTGCTTGTCGCCGCCGGCCTCTTCACGCGCAGTCTCAGAAATGCCGAAGCCGTCGACTTGGGCTACGACCCGCATCATGTGCTGAACATGAGCCTCGACCCAAGCCTTCAGGGTTACAATCAGCCGCAGAGCGAGGCATTCTTCCGCGAGTTGCTGCCCCGAGTGAAAGCGCTTCCCGGCGTTCAATCGGTCAGCCTCGCTTTCTCGGTCCCTTTGGGCTATTACGGCGATGGCACGAGTATCTACCCCGAGGGACAGGCGCGTGACTCGACGGATAAGCGCACGCCGGCGGCGGGTTACAACTGCGTGACGCAGGATTATTTCACCACTTTGCGCATGAGGATTCTCGAGGGACGCGCCTTCACGGAAAGCGACACCAGCACTTCCCCGCTTGTCGCAGTGGTGAACGAAGCGATGGCCAAGCAGCTCTGGCCGCACCAGGATGCGGTCGGGCGGCGCTTCAGCTACAAAGGCGCGCAGGGACCGTTTGGGTCGGCACCGCGGCAAGGCAAGCCAGATTCTCTGGTGACGGTGGTCGGCGTGGTGCAGAATGGGAGGGTACAGGGCCTGATGGACGCGCCCGGCAGTTTCTTCTATGTGCCTCAAGCGCAGAACTACAAGGCGCTGCACGTTCTGCAACTACGCACGTCGGTGCCTCCCCAACTGCTGAGGGCTCCGGTGGAAGCTTTGGTGCGAGGACTGGAGCCTAATTTGCCGATCTACGACGTGATGACCATGGACCAGACGGTGGCCGGCGCCAACGGTTATTTCCTCTTCAAGATGGGCGCAGGGCTCGCTGCAGCGCTTGGCATTCTCGGCTTGATCCTGGCCGTGGTTGGGGTCTATGGCGTGGTTTCCTATGGCGCCACCCAGCGCCAACACGAGATTGGCATTCGCATGGCGCTCGGTGCGGGTTCGAGGGGCGTCCTGGCGCTGATCATTCGGCAGGCCGTGATCCTGGTTGGAGCCGGGATCGGCATCGGAGTGCTCGCAGCGCTGGGCGTCAATCGCCTGCTGCTGAGCCTGCTGGTCGGCGTGACTTCTTCCGATCCTCTCACACTCGTCACGGTTTGCGGGCTGATGTTGGCCGTAGCGCTGCTCGCTTGCTACATCCCCGCCCGCCGCGCCACCAAGGTCGATCCGCTGGTGGCGCTGCGGCACGAGTGAGGAAGTTGTCAGTCGTCAGTTGTCAGTGGTCAGTTGTGGGGTTGGGCAGAAGCCCTCTCCCTCGGGAAGAGGGTGGCCTGCGACGGCACTTTCATCAGCAAGCGCGGGACGGGTGGATGGTTGGTTCGGTGACGGCGGCGTGCCCCGCTACGCCCTCCGAACGCCGAGGAAAACGCTTAGATAGTTCACCAGCAGTACCGATGCGTTACTCATCTCGAGATCAAGGGTCTCCAGATTGCTCTTGAGGTATCTGTAGCCCAGCCACGCTGGTATAGCTACGAGAAAGGCCAGTATCGTCGGCGCCAGAGCGTGTGCAAGCCCGTCGAAGGTAGCCGCCATGCAGGTCGACCGGGCCGCCCCGCATCCCCTGAATGAACCAACGATGCCCAACAGTGTGCCCACCGCCCCGACCAACGGCGCGGTCGACGCAATGGCGGCGAGGGCGCTCAGATCACGCCTCAACCCTGTGTGAACAACCGCCGCCGCGCGCCGCGATGCTCGCTGGACGGCTTCGAGCACTTCTGCGTCGGATAGAGCCATAGGACGCTTCCTCCTCTATAACTCTACCGATTATTCTACTCGCCTCACTCTTGCAAATAAGGTCTGTGGCGGCGTGCAGACACCCTAGTCCGTGTGCCCCCTCCGCGCCAAAATTCGGCGGCGGAGGAGCGGAGCGGGCGAGACGCCCACACTACATGCCCTAGAAAAATGCGTTACGCCCCCAGGTACATGACGTGCACGTACGTCCCCAACCTCACGTTATAGGCAAGGTACCAGCCGATGTGGTCGGGATCATCGTAGATGACGATTTCGTCGGAATCCCAGAGCCAGCCATCGCAAAAGCCAACATCGTACGGGGCAACGCTAAAAAAGAACCCGCCAAACCAGAAACGCCCTGGGCCGCCTCCGCCGAGGCGCCAGCGATGGCTAGGGCCGAAGCCGCCCGTGAAGTGTCCATGCTCCCAGGGATGATCGAGATGGTAATGAGGATCATTCTTGCCCGTGTCGTGCCCGACCCACTTATTACCCTTATCGACGTGTGGAACGTTTGGGTGGCCGGCCTTGTCACTGTAATTACGCTTTTCCTGGGCGGGATGCGGGGTGCCCCGGACCGCCGCCGGGCCGCGGGTTGGAGGCGCGGCGTGAGGGGCGGCGTGTTCTTCATGTCCCCCGCCTTTCTGACCAAAAGCTGCGAGCGAAATCACTAATAACGCTACGAGAAGTCCGATGTACTTTTTCATGTTATGCTCCGTGGGTTGAATTGGTAAAGTCTCATCAGCACTTGTTTGGTTCGGGCAACCCCGGGGGTAGCCCGCGTCGAGCGGCCAAAGGAGCCGCACCTCTTGGATGCATGGAACTCCGAGGGCGGCTGCAAGAAATAAGCCAGCCGCGCCGGAAGGGCGGGGATTCATCCCCGCCGTAGAGAATAGGCCACTTCTCGGGGCTTTAGCCCCTGAAACCGAAGTGCTTCAGGGCCTAAAGGCCGCTTCAACCGTGCTCTGCGTACCGGCGGGGCTAAAGCCCCGCCCTTCCAGGACTCACAACGATTGCGCTTATTAATACCACTAAACACTAAGCGTGCGCAGCGGCGATGCGGCTAATCAAGTCAAGCTGCTCTTTGCGATTCTCGGCGCCGATGGTGAAGGCGTGCAGCAGGTCCAGCGAGAGGGCGGATCTCAACGCCTCGTCTACGCGCGTTCGCATGTCACCCTGGCCGAGGATCTTCATGCCGATAATCGCCTTGCCGGATTGGCGTCCCTCTCGCAGCGTCGCCACAACGGTGGCCGGGTCGGCATCCATATGCGATCCGATGGGGTTCACGCGCGAGAGCATGACCTGGACCCAAGGTGATTTGGCCGCCGCGCGCAGTGCGCCGATCGTGTGGCAGGAGCAGCCGTGGGCGCGGACAATTCCCTTCTCCTGCGCTTCCGAGATGGCGTCCATCGCGGGACGGCTTTTCTCGGTCCAGTCGTCGTCCGTCAGGCAGTGCATCATCAGGATGTCGATGTAGTCGGTTCCCAGTTCTTTGCGGAAGCGGTCAATGTCCGCCCGCATTCCCGCGGCGTCGCGCGCCCAGGATTTTGACATGACGGTAATCTTTTCCCTGGGCAGTTTCTTCAAGGCTGCCGCCACGTGCGCATGCGTCCCATAGGAGTCCGCCGTGTCAAAGAAACGCAGCCCATGATCGTATCCCTGCATGAGCAGATCGGCGAGGCCCTGGACGCCCAAGGCTGATTGGTTGGAATGGTGATTGACACCCACCGTCCCCGTTCCGCAGGCCAACCGCGAAGTCTTGAGGCCGGTCTGGCCAAGGGTGACGATGTCTGAGGCGCTGAAACTGCCTGCCGCCGGCGGCAAGGCCTCCGCCCATGCCTTCGGAGCAAGCCACGTCCCCGCAGCCCCTGCCAACGACCTGGCCAGAAAATCTCTTCGCCTCACGGAAGCACCTCCAAAAGAGCTTATTTAACGCAGCATGCGCCGCCTACATTCCCTAAGCAAAATCAGCCCGAACCGCAAACCTGATGCCCCAACTTTACCATGGCCGGCGTGCCGGAGCAACCAGCGGCCGGGGCGAGCACTTCAGGGCGCGGGCGATACAGCCATGTTCGACTTTCCTCCTTGACTTCGCGAATTCACGGGAGAATACTTCCACCGTGAGAGCGCGGATGGTTTTAAGTTCGTCCTTGGGCGCGGCCGTGTGGGTCAGTGCCCTGGTCGTCGGGCTGGAGCAATCTGCGGCAGCTCCCCAACAGCCCATCCCTAGGTTTGAACTTACCCCCGCAGAAATCGAGCTTTACAAAGGCGCTCACACGCTCATCGATTGGACTCCCCGTGAGATTCACCAATGCCCGTATTTACACAAGCTCAGGCCAGTTGCCGGCCAGGAGGCTTTGGAAACGGTCCTTGAGCGCGTCGGCGACACAGTTGCCGGCCAGCTTCGCGACTTCCCCCGCATAGCGTGCGACGAAGTCATATTCGAATCGCTTCCCGGCCTGGGCGCCTACGACCTTAACGGAATGAGGGAGCCGACTCGATACCTAAAGTATCGCTATATCGTCATACCCCAGGCATCCTTCGACATCCCCGCGTTTGATGAGTACCGCACCGACCTCGATGGCAAGCCTATCGATGCCCTACGCATGCGCGGTCTCGCTATGACCAGTTCGAAATACGCCTCAACGTCCCTGTACTTCAGCCCGTCCGACCAGGGCGACAGCCGTTTCCGTTATTTCGGTACGGAGCGGCTTCGAGATCGGGAATGCCACGTCGTGGGCTTTGCGCAAGTACCTGCGCGAGCGCGACGAATTATCCGCTTCCGTACTCAGAGGGAGACAGCAGGTCTGTTATGCCAAGGACTTGGGTGGATCGATTCTGAAACCTCCCAGATTCTGCGCATCACAGTTTGGCTTCTCGCGCCTCGGATGGATATCGGCATGAGTTCCCAATCGTCCACAGTTGATTTCTCACCCGTCAAACCGATCGGTCTTGATAGAGAGCTCTGGATGCCCCGCGAGGTGGCAGTCGTGCTCGTTTTTCAGGGCAAACCGCTTCGCAACACCTATCGCTATTCCAATTACCAACTCTTCCGGGTAGAAAGTACGATAAAACCGGAGAGTTAACCGGGCTGCGGGGGCCGCAACGATGGCAGCGTGCCGATTTGTAAATCAGGCCACCAAAGGACACTTCCGATGTCGAGCAACAATTCATCACACCCGCGAGACCTCCTTGGCAGAATCTCGCGTCGTCACTTCCTGGGAGGCACTACAGCTATGGCCTTGATGAATTCACCGCTCGCCTCGCAGGGGCAGGAGAATTCGATGCACAACTCAATCCTGGCTTATGTTGGTACTTACAGCTCGCCGCAAGGCCCCGAGGGGAGCAAGGGGTGCGGGCAAGGCATTTATCTATTTCGCATGAATCCCGCTACCGGGGCGCTTGTGCAATCCTCGCTCTTTGCGGACGACTCGAATCCCTCCTGGCTGGCGTTCGATCCCTCCCGCACGCACCTGTATGCTGCGAATGAAGCGGGCAATTTCGAAGGCGCGAATTCAGGCTCGGTAAGCGCCTTTTCCATCGATCGGACGAATGGCCATCTCACTCGCCTTAACACCGTCAGCTCACGGGGCGCCGGCCCTGCCCACCTGAGCGTCCACCCCTCGGGCAAGTACGTGCTGGTAGCCAATTATGCGGGAGGGACGGTAGCGGTGTTACCCATCCTGGCGAATGGCGAGTTGGGCGCTGCCACCGATGTGAAGAAAGACGAAGGCAAGGTGGGCCCGGAGCATGCTGGCAGCGCACCGCCCGGAAGCTTTGCCATCAGCGGCCACGAGGCTCCTCACGCGCACATGATCGAGGCCGATCCTTCAGGCCGATTCGTTCTGGTCAACGATCTGGGATTGGACCAGACCTTGATCTGGAAGTTCGATGCCGAGAAAGGCACGCTCACCGCCAATGATCCATCGTCGGTTTCGCTGCCGCCCGGCGACGGGCCGCGCCACTTCGCCTTCCACCCCAATCACCGGTGGATGTATTCGCTGCAGGAAGAGGCCTCCACGATGGTGGTGTATGACTTCGACGCCACACGCGGAACGCTGACCGCGAAGCAAACCCTCTCGACCTTGCCCAAAGGCTTTGCGGGAACCAATTTCACTTCGGAAGTCCTGGTCTCGTCCGACGGCAAGTTCGTTTATGCCGCCAACCGGCTTCACGACACCATCGCAGTCTTTTCCATTGGCACGAACGGCGCTCTCACCTGGGTGAGTGAAGCCTGGACTCGGGGCGATTACCCGCGCAGCTTCAACATCGACCCCACAGGAAACTTTCTCTACGTCTGCAATCAGAGGAGTGACGCCATCACCACCTTCCGCGTCGATCGGGAGACCGGC
>Ga0181526_10002722_pt1 | contig 15070 bp, 9 predicted proteins | sample PEATcosm2014_Bin_35_FD_119750 | JGI IMG/M metagenome (GOLD analysis project Ga0181526, IMG submission 119750) | Peatland microbial communities from MTU Mesocosm Facility, Houghton, MI, USA - PEATcosm2014_Bin06_30_metaG | ecosystem: Environmental > Terrestrial > Soil > Wetlands > Peat | place...
ATCCGGCAAGCGGCCATGATCTCTTCCTCGCTTGCGTCTGGCCGCGCGTATGCGACGTTCTCCCGGATAGTTCCATCAAACAAAAACGTTTCCTGCAGAACTACCCCGAGTTGTGTGCGGTAGGAACTCAGTCGCGCCGTAGCCACGTCGATTCCATCGACTAAAAGACGCCCCTTCGTTGGCACATAAAAAGCCGAAATCAATCCGATCATGGTCGATTTGCCAGATCCCGACGGCCCGACGAGTGCGGTGACGGTCCCCGGTTCGGAAACGAAGCTGATGCCGTGCAGCACCTCCTTATTCGGTTCATACGAAAAGTGCACATCCTCAAATTGCACGCGGCCCTCAATCCGGTGGAGAGACACGGTTCGCCGGGGATCCTGGTCTTCCTTCGATTCGTTCAGAATCTCGCGCGTACGCTCGAGGCCGGTGATGGCCTCGGTGATCTGCGTTCCGATGTTCACGATTTGAAAGACGGGGGCGATCATGAGCACAAGATACGCGGAGTAGGCAATCAGGTCGCCCTTGGTCATGGTTCCGGCCAAGACTTGGCGCGCGCCAAGATACATGATGATGGCACTGACAATGCCCATGAGTGAGGCGCCAGAAAGGCTCATCAGCGAAGTAGTCGTCAAAGTCTTTAGCACGTTGTCCAACAAACGCTGGGCGCCGCTGGCGAAAACTTGCTCTTCGCGATCCTCGGCGTGATAGCCCTTTACCACGCGTACACCGCCAAGGGACTCTGTCAGGCGGCCCGTGACTTCCGCGTTGATTTTAGGCCTGGCGCGGAAAATCGGACGGATTGCCGCAAAAGCCTTGTTCAGAAAGAGGGCGAAGGCGACAAGCACCGTGAACGCGACGAGAGTCATCACCGCGCTGGTACGCAGGAGAATGATCAAGGCCAGGACAGCGGTGAGAAGGCCGCCGACGAACTCCACCAGGCCGGTGCCGATCAGGTTTCGGATGCCTTCCACGTCGCTCATGATGCGCGATACCAGCACCCCGGTCTTGTTGGCGTCGTAATAGGCCACCGGCAAGCGGCCGATGTGCGCCTGCACCTGCTTGCGCATATCCGTAATCATGCGTTGGGCCGACTTGGACAAAAGCTGGGTCAAAGTGAACGAGGTGATGCCCTGGAGGAGAGTAGCGCCAACCACAGCCAGCACGATGGGCAGAAGAAGCTTGACCTGATGCTTGTCGATGACGTTGTCGAACAAATATTTGCTGGAGCCGGGAAGAACCAAGCCAGCCACGCGGTTGATTGCCACCAGCGCAAGGCCAAGCAGCAACATGCCGCGCCGCGGGTGCAGCAGCGCCCAGATATCGGGCAGGGAACTCCACCGGATCTTTTTCTTTGCCGGTTTTGCGGCAGCGCCCGCTACAGCCGGCACAGTGCTAGCAGTTGTGGCCATTGGGTTCCCAGTCACCTGAGAGAATACCCTGTTCGATGCAGTAGGCGGCAAAGGAAATACGAGGAAGAAAAGAATGCGAGATGAAAGCAACAAAGGAGACAAGGTTGTATCGGATTTACGCGCAGAGTGGAGGCCCCACTGTCTTTGCACATCCCTGAAAGGAAAGAAGATGCGAGCGCAGAACGGGAAGTTTCACGGAAAAAGGAGGGACAGAAAAGTTTCGCAGGGATGCTTTACGACCTCCTGATGCACAACTGCGACCGTGATAGGATGGCCTACACATCGAATCTATGATCGGACAAACACTGGATCATTACCGAATCCTCGCACAGATTGGCGAGGGCGGTATGGGCGTGGTGTACCGCGCGCGGGATGAAGTGTTGAACCGCGACGTGGCGCTGAAGCTGCTTGCCCAAGGAGCTCTCGATAAAGTTAGTCCTGGCCATCTGCTGCGCGAGGCGCAAACGGCCTCATCTCTGAGTCATCCGAATATTTGCACTATTCACCAAGTGGGACATATCGGCAACGACTTCTATGTGGTGATGGAACTGATTGAGGGGCGCTCGCTCAGCGACTTGATCACGGCGACGGGTCTTTCCATGGAAACCGTGACGCGCTATGGCATGCAAATCTCTGACGCGCTGGCGCACGCCCATGACCGCGGGATCGTGCATCGCGACCTGAAGGGGGCGAACGTGATGGTGACGCCCGAAGGACGCGTAAAAGTGCTGGATTTTGGGCTGGCTACGCGGCTGGACCGCGAGGAAATCAGCGAGCTCACCCTTTCGTATAGTTCTTTGGAAAGCAAGCTGGTCGGAACTCTCCCGTACATGGCGCCGGAAGTTTTGCGCGGGCAGAAGGGGGATCAGCTGAGCGATGTGTGGTCACTCGGCGTGCTTCTCTATGAAGCGGCTGCAGGAAGGTTGCCGTTCCGTGGAAAAACCGGGTTCGAAGTGACCTCGGCGATCCTGCGCGAGCCACTTCCCGCACTTCCTTCCACAGTTCCGTACGGATTGGCCGCAGTGATTCAACGTTGCTTGATGAAGCAGCCTGCGGAGCGTTACCAGCGCGCGAGTGAAGTCCGCGCGGCGCTGGAGGCCGTTCAGGGCGCCGTCCTGCAGAGCCGGCGTCCTTCGGAAGAAGCGCGGGGGCCGCGGACGCTGGTTCTGAGGGGCATGGAACATCTCGCGGTGAAAAATGGAGACGTGCTGTTGCTGGTTGGCACGAACAAGGGTGCATTTCTGCTGCGATCGTCCCGTGACCGCAAGAAATGGGACATCGCCGGACCCTATTTTCACGGCCATGGCGTGTACGCAATGGCCTATGACGGGCGAAACGGCCGGCACCGCTTGTGGATTTCGGCGAACAACGTGATGTGGGGCACGATTCTGAGATCAAGCGATGACTTCGGGAGAATTTGGACCAATCCACTGGAGCCGACTCTCAGGTTTCCCGTGGAGTCCGGCGCGTCATTGAGGAACATTTGGCAGATTTGCTTGGGAAGGAACGACGAATCGGAGAAACTCTATTGCGGCGTGGAACCCGCAGCCCTGTTCGAATCGCGTGATGATGGCGAATCTTGGTCCCTGGTCCGTGGGCTATACGATCATCCCCATCGGCCCCGTTGGCTGCCCAGCAATGGCGGGCTGATTCTGCACACAGTCTTGCCGGATCCTTGCAATAAAGACCGGATGTACGTGGCGATCTCTTCAGGGGGCGTCTATCGAACGGAGGACTGCGGAACCTCATGGCAAGCCCGCAACAGTGGAGTTCGTGTGGTGTTCCTCCCAGAGAAATTCCCCGAGTTCGGGCAGTGCGTGCATAAGATCGTACTTCACGAATCTCGGCCTGAGCGATTGTTCTTGCAAAACCATTGGGGGCTCTATCGCTCCGATAACCGTGGCGACACTTGGCAGGACATCGCGCGCGGAGTGCCTTCGGATTTTGGCTTCGCGATGGTGATGCACCCACACGACGCGGATTGCGTCTACATCGTGCCCGTGGAATCGGATGAATTTCGCTGCACACCAGAGGGCCATTTGCGGGTCTATCGTACGCGGAATGCGGGCGGTTCGTGGGAGGCTCTGGAGCTCGGGTTGCCCCAGAAAGGGGCCTACGAAACCGTATTGCGAGACGCCATGTCGACCGATTCACTTGATCCGGCGGGAATTTATTTTGGAACGCGGAGTGGGAAGCTTTACGGATCGAGAGATGAAGGCAGAAGTTGGAGGAGAATCCTGGAAGGATTGCCGCAAGTCCTGTGCGTGAAGGCTGCGGTTATCCAGATGGATGGTGTACCAACCGCAAGACCTGGCTTGAAGCTGAAAACCGCGAAAACGAAGAAGCCGCCGCGCACTAAAATCGTCAGCCGAAAAAAGCCACGCTGATGCAGGTCTCGTTCCATATTCCTGGCCCGCTGCGCGAGTTCACTGGAAATCAGCGCGCCGTGGAGGTCGAGGTGAAGACCGGCGCCAATCTGCTCGAAGCTTTGCAAGTGTTGTTCACTGCCTATCCGGGGCTGCGTTACAGGGTTGTGACCGAGGCGGGCGAGGTTCGCCCCCACGTGCACATTTATGTGGCAAACGAGAACGTGCGTTACACGGGTGGGCTCGCAACGGCCATTCCTGCAGGAGCAGAAATTTCGATTCTGCCCGCGATCAGCGGCGGATGAAAACTAGGACGAAATGCTCGCTTAGGTCGCGGAAGGGACGGATAGGGGTATCTAGGCGTAATCGAACAGAGTCATGAAGCCGAAGTCCATGTGAAGCTGCTGGTGGCAGTGGAAGAGGGTGAGGCCGGGATTGTCGGCGACGAAATCGACTTCAGCCTCCTGATATCCGCCAACCATGACGACATCCTTGAGGATGCCGGCAGTGGGAACACCGGCAAGGCGGGTGAGTTCAAAACTGTGGCGGTGAAGGTGGATGGGGTGGACATCGTCGCTGGCATTGCGCATCTTGAGGCGGTAGCGCTTGCCTTGTTGGAGATGGAAGGTGGCGGGGACAGTGCCCGCGGACATGGGGAAAGCCGTCCCATTGATGGTCCAGAGGTTGAAGCCTTCGTGAACGGCGTTGTCCTTAGCAAAAGTCATTTCGATGGTCACGTCGGGTGGAGCTGCAGTCGCGCCGGGTTTGCCAAATCGCCCGTAGCTCCATTGGAAAGGTGGCGGTGCAATCCACGCAGGAGTGCTTTTCTGACCCGCGTACTCCACAACGATGCCCATACCGTGACGGCGGTCATCGTTGTCGAGATCGCCGAGGATCCAAACTCCGGGATGGTTCATCTCCACGATGGCAGAGATGCGCTCAGCGGTTCCGAGCCACAGCACGCGGACTTTCGCCGGATTCGGCACGGGATTTCCATCGAGCGCTACGATTTGAAACGAGTGGCCAGGCAGGGCGAGACTGCGAATTTCCGTGGCGCTGCCGTTTAGTGCGTGCAATAGAACACGCTCTCCCGCTCTTACTCGAACTGGATCGCCATGGCCCAACATCCGCCCATTGATGGTGAATGCCCCGTAGCCAACTTCAAAGCCGTGCGGCAAGCCTTTTGCCAGGGAAGCCTTCATGGCGGATTCGCCGGTAGATTCCAGCGATTTCACGCGCGTGGCGGGCGAAAGAAAATTCATGTCCATATCGCCGCCACGGCTGAAAGTGGGCTCGAATTCCTTCAACACCAGAAAAATCTCCCGGTCATAATTTCCAGGGGAAGATTTGGGTTCGATATAGACCGGTCCGACTTGTCCGCTATACTGCCCGGCCGCAAGATCGGCGGCCGCGCGATTGTGCGAGTGATAAAAGCGAAGGCCCGAAGGTCCGGGTGTGAAAGTGATCCGGCGCATGCCGCGGGCGGAAATGTAAGGAGTGCCTTCCTCAGCGGCGCCGTCCACATCGGTGGGAACACGCTGGCCATGCCAGTGGAGCTGCTCCGGCGTATCGGTGTCGTTGAAAAGATCGATGGTGACGGGCTGGCCCTCTTTGAAGCGAAGGAGCGGCCCGGGGAACTGGCCGTTGTACGTGGTCACGCCGACGATGCGCTTTGGGGCAATCTCCACCGGCGAATTTTTGATGTGGATAGTGTAATCGGCGGGAGTTGCAGTCTGTGCAGGTTCGGCGGCGGCAGGCAAAGACCTGGAAACAAGGCACGCCGTCGTGGCTAATCCTGTCGTCCTCAAGAAGACGCGACGGGAAACGAATGAATTCCTCATGAACTACTCACGAAGCGGACAACCGACGGTGTCGCTGGATGGCCCACGTGCCGCCTCCCTCGGAGATAAGGAAGAGAATGGAACAGAGCATAGCGAAGTCAGTACGGGCATCGCTGACCATGTACCAGAAGCCTTGGGCGGGGCGAGAGAGTTCCGGGAGTTTAGTAGTGGCAATGGCGGTGATGATGATGATCAAGAGAGGAATGCAAGCGGCGCGAGTCCACAGTCCGATGAGGACCAGAAAGCCGCAGACAATCTCAAACGTTCCGACAAAGTGGGCCGTGAAATAAGGATGCGAGAAGCCGATGCGGGCAAAGCGGGCAACGCCCAGGTTTGGATCCGTGAATTTAAGCATGCCTTGAGAGAAGAAAATCAATCCGACTGCAAGGCGTATAAGGAAAATGCTTGCCGGTCCAGGGGCGGGTTGGAAGAAGAATCGAATTAGAGAGCTCATGGTTGCAAGGTCAAAATGCGGAGTTATTTGGCAGGTTCTACGACGCCCACTTTATCCACGCCGCTGCAGGCAATATAGACGCGCCCGTCGGACGTGGCAACCATATTGCGGACCACGCCGCCCCCGGAAGGAATGTCGGCGCGAGCAAAAGTCTCGGTTTTCGGGTTGAAGCGCACAATGGTGTTCGGTTTCACGCCGGATTCGCTGTACCAGATCATTCCATCCGGTGTGATGGTGACGCCGTAGGGATTGGACTCGGCCCCTCCCGGCGAAGCGTACATTTTCACGGCTCTCGTGCTGGTATTCAGCACGCCCAGGTGCCCGCTCTTAAAGTCCGTGAAGTACACCGTGTCATCCTGGGCAATCGCCAGGCGCCGCGGTCGGGCGAATTCCGGCAGAACATATTCGGTGATCTTTAGCGTTGCGGGATCGATGGAAGCCATTTTGTTGGTGCCCAATTCGCAGAAGACGGGTACGCCCTTGCTGTTGATCTGAATTCCGTACGGTAGCGCGCTTTCCGTAGGCACTTCCTTCAACTCGATCTTGCCGCTAGCGGGATTCAGCCGGCCCACCATGTTCCCGCCCTGCACCGTGAACCACAGAATTCCGTGGACATCAAAGACTGCGGTGTGCGGATCATCCGCTTTTTCGCTGGGCATTTTGTATTCCGTTATCTTGCCGGTGCGCGGCTCCAGCTTGCCGATATACCCTCCGAAGTTGGCGGTGAACCAGATGTTTCCTTCGTGATCGGCTACCAGTCCATGCGGACCGGAGTTCTTGTCTTCGGTGAGCGGATACTCTTTGAATTCACCGCTGTTCGGATCGAGCCGCCCTAGCTTGTTGGTCATCTGTTCGGTGAACCAGAGCGCGCCATCGGGGCCGACGGCGGGATCGTGCGGATGCGCGCCCTTGGTTGGAACGTCCCACTCCCGGATGGTGACCTTAAGTTCGGTGACATCTCCGGGTTGCGTCGGGGAGTGATGTCTCGGCGAAGCGAGCGCGACCAATACCCCCACCAGCACGATTGCTGCAATCGCCAGTGTTCTGTTCTTCATGGTTTGGCCTCCTCCGCGAAACAATTCCAGCCCGTGCGCTGGGACCCTGCAAACCGCCACTGTACATCCGTTCCTTGGACGCAGCGCTGGCCTGCTTTGATACACTTCGCTTGACTCGTCTCTACTCCCAAGGTCACCTATCCTACCAAGGCTATTGCCTATTTTGGGGTCAAAGTGCCATGATTTGAGGAGTTCCTCCCGCACGGGTCGATGGCTGACCCCGTCACCGCCTTTGTCCCCTCGCTCCATGGACTTGGGACCTGCGAGCAGCTGCTCCAGTGGCTTGAGGTTCAGGCAAATGATCGTGGGGGGCTCCGTCCAGAGGAACAAAGGTAATCCTATGCCACTCACAGAAGAACAATTGCTTAGTGCAAAAGAGCTTATCGCCATGGAAGACGCTTTTGGGGCGCACAACTACCTCCCACTGGATGTTGTCATCGAGCGGGCCGAGGGTTGCTGGGTATATGACGTGGAAGGGAAGCGCTACCTGGATTGCTTGGCAGCGTATTCCGCGGTGAACCAAGGCCACTGCCACCCGCGGATTTTGGCGGCGTTGATCGAGCAAGCGCGCAAGGTGACGCTGACCTCGCGTGCATTTCGAAATGCGCAACTCCCCTTGCTCTATAAAGATCTGCACGAACTGACTGGGATGGAAATGACTTTGCCGATGAATTCCGGGGCGGAAGCCGTGGAAACCGCGGTGAAAGCGGCGCGGAAATGGGGCCACACAAAGAGAGGGATTCCTGACGGAAAAGCGGAAATCATCGTTTGCGCGGGAAACTTCCACGGGCGCACAGTGACGGTAATCAGTTTTTCCAGCGACGAACAGTATCGCAGCGGCTTCGGGCCGCTGACACCAGGTTTTCGGATCGTTCCGTTTGGCGACGCACGAGCGCTGCGCGAGTCTATCACGCCCAACACCTGTGCATTTTTGTGCGAGCCCATCCAGGGTGAAGCGGGTATCGTCATTCCACCTGACGGTTATTTGCGAGAAGCGGCCGCCATCTGCCGGGAAAACCGCGTGCTGCTGATGGTGGACGAAATTCAGTCTGGCCTGGGCCGCACGGGGAAGCTGTTTGCGTACATGCACGAGAAAATTCAGCCGGATGTTCTGATTGTCGGCAAAGCGCTTGGCGGCGGTTTTTATCCGGTCTCTGCGGTGCTGTCGTCGAAGGAAATCCTTGGGGTATTCGGACCGGGTGACCATGGCAGCACGTTCGGCGGGAATCCGCTCGCTTGTGCCGTGGCACGAACCGCATTGCGCGTGCTTATCGAGGAGAAATTGGTGGAACGTTCGGCGGAGTTGGGCGGATATTTCCTGGCTAAGCTGCAGAGTATGCGCAGTCCGGTGATTAAAGAGGTTCGCGGCCGCGGGTTGTGGATTGGAGTCGAACTGCACACCAAAGCGCGGAATTATTGCGAAGCGCTGAAAGAAGAGGGAGTGCTGTGTAAGGAGACGCACGAACGGGTTATTCGGATTGCGCCGCCGCTCGTGATTCAGCGCGAGGAGATTGACTGGGCAATCGAGCGCTTCCAGAAGATTTTAGCGTAGAGTCTGAGATTCAATCGGCCGCGTCGGACGTAGGCGTCTTTGCGGATGGATGATCGAAGCGAAGGACGCTATTGACGAATTGGCTGAGAGTCCCGCCGAGGTGGCTGAGGACGCGCTGCTTCAGGGATGTGTAGTCCTGGGTGCCACAGAACAAATCCGATAGCAATTGACGGAAGACGGCATTGCGCTGCAGGAATTGCACCATGCGCGTAGTGACTGCCGTGCCCAGGAACGAACCGCGGTAGAAGCGGCGTACAATGCGAGCCGCAAATTCGAGTTCCAACGAAAACGACGAACGCACCTGCGCCGGATACTTCTCCGGGCAGCCATCTGCCAGCGACCGTCCCAGAATTTCCCCCGAGCGCATGGCGTAGAAAAGGCCTTCGCCGGTCAGTGGATCGACCCACGCGGCAGCATCGCCGCAAAGCGCCCAGTTGCGGCCAATGACGGCGCGGTCGGACAGAGTGCGCACTTGGGGCGAGGGCAGGACGTGGCTATAAAATTTGGCGTTGGCCGTGTCGAATTTTTCGGTGCCGGCAAATCGGTGCAAGTGGTCGCGCAATTCGGTGCTGGTGTGCGCCTGCATGCTTCCGCAGATGCCGAGAGAAAGATGGTCGGAGCGGGGAAACGACCAGATGTAGCCTTCGAATTCCGGTAGAAACTTGATCAAAATGCGATCGGCAGTCTGCGGGACGAAATAGCCCTGGGTCATTTCGAGTTCGTCACGGGCGAGAGCGCGGGTACCGGGAAGAAACTGGTTGCGGGCGCCACCGGCGAGCACGATAAAGTCACCCTGGAACCATTCGCCATCCACCAAATAGCGCGCCCTGTCCGTGGAAGTGTCCACGGTCTGGACACGGGAGTGATGAATGCGACAGCCAGCGTCGCGGGCGCGATCGAGCAGCAGACCATTCAAAATGGTACGCGAGTATATGACGATGGGATGTTGCAGGTCTAACGCAGCACGCTGATTTTCTGCGCTGATGATTTCCACTTTTTGAATCAGTTTCTTGGGGAGAGGATTGTCCAGCAGAAAGGGGAAGCACTGCGTTGCCTTATAAGTTAATCCGCCACCGCAGGGTTTTTCCCAGGCTAGATGCTCGTCGTAAATGTCTACGGTGTGACCGGCGCGGGCGAGTTGTTCGCCGCACATGGCACCAGAAGGCCCACCACCGACAATGACAAAGTCAGCCATTCATTCACCGCAATCCGTTGTTTCCATTTCCGGCGGAGGAGGGAGGGGCCACACTTCGAGAGCCTAACAACTCCTACGACAATGGAAAGAGCACCAGACAAAATCCTGCAAGAAGTATAGCACCGAACAGTGCGGCGGCTGTTGGGGAGCCTGATTCACGGCGTACCAATTGGATACCCAGGCCGGAAAGAAGAAATTGCAAAGCGAAGTACGGGGACAACAGGACCAGCAGGATTTCGCCGCTTCTCAGATAGAGCACACCGAAGGCAAGAGCAAGCCAAGCCAGAACCGGTAACAAGACCCAGAACCCATAGCGGGCACGCGCATTGCCGACTGGACCGGCAACCAGTTCGATGGCGTAGAGAAACAGGAAAGCGGCCAGCAGGAAAAGGGGGAAGTGCGCCCAACGCTGCAAGTTCAGCCAAGCGCCAGTGGCGGTAAGTTCGAACCATCCAGTAACGAGAAAGTGCAAGAGGATGGCGGCGAATGCCGCGCCGAGCAGCAAAGCGGGCCGCGTGCGGAAGCCTTCTCGGGCGAGCTTCAGGTGAAGGAGGATTACTCCGAAACCTACGATGAGGAAAAAACTGGCCAAATAATCGCCCTCGACCAAGTGAAGGATGCGAAGAGGTTGCCAGTAGTGGAGCACATGAATAGCCAAGAAAGAGAAGAGAGCGACTTCAAGCGCGCCACGAAAGCGGGGCACGGAACTCGCAGATTCCAAATCCGCAAGAGCTTTGTTGCCCACCATCTCCCGAAGGAAAGGCCCGCCAATGAGCAGTATTCCTGCGATTCCGAGGAGGCAGCCGAGCAGGTTTGCACGCGTGGGCAAGCGCGCATCGTTGGGCAAAGAGAGCGCGCGGGCAGCCCAATCTTGTGATTCGCGTGCTACCGTGGGCGAAAACAGCATGCTGACGTGGCTGTTCCACGGTACTTGGGAAAAGCTCACCCAGGAGTTTGGGCTGTTCGCCGCGAGATCCGCGGCATTGCCTCGGATTCCCTGAGGCTCGAACTGGCCGACAAGAATGAGGGTATTTGGCGTCAGAAGTGGCAGAGTGCGGAACAACAGATTTTCGTGAATGACGCCATGCGCTGGCTGCATAGGAGCGGGCGAAATGGCGATGACGCCGGCGGGACGAAACTTGTCCGCGACACGAAGGGCGATAGCTCCGCCCATGGAGTGTCCCGCAAGAATAGTGCGATTGGGGACGATCATTCCTCGCGCGGCCAGGCCACGCAAGAGTGACGCTGTGCAGGATTCGGCCTGCTCTGGCGAGAATGGACCCGGGGAGTTTCCATGGCCGGGAAGATCCGGAATATAGACACGCAAGCCCAGTTCCGCGAAGGCGCGCGCCAGGTATTGCATGATGACCTTATTGGCGGAAATTCCGTGCAAAAGCACAACCGATCCGGTATCTGGGCGCGCCAGAAGGTCCGCACGGCTCACCATCAAAAGATCCATGCGGCATGCGGCGGCGTCGACAATGTAGCGGTGTTCGGCATATCTGCGCGTGGGATAAAGCGCCAGCAACGCGCCGAGAAGTAAGCAGAGAATTCCAGCGGCGGCCTGCAGCACCTGTTTTTTCTTATCCAAGCTGGTCTCTCCCGAAACGGCCAAATCGGAGGGCGTGATAAACTGATATTTCGAAACATGCAGCGATCCTGTTTCTTTCAGCGAACATGGTGAGCCCTTGCACCCAGCGGTTTTAACATTGGAAGAAATAATTGTGGGGTTTGCGCGAGAGAAACGCAACGGCAAGCGCGTGGTGTTCACCAACGGTTGTTTCGACCTGCTGCATCCGGGGCACATTCATAGCCTGGAAGCCGCCCGAGCGCTGGGAGATTTCTTGATTGTGGGCGTAAACAGCGACGAAAGCGTGCGCACGCTCAAAGGAGCGGGCAGACCTCTGATACCGGCGGAAGAGCGTGCTGAGATTCTGGCCAGCCTGGAATGTGTGGATGGCGTGTTGATTTTTGACGAATTGACACCACAAAAGGTAATTGCAGGACTTCAGCCGGATATCCTCGTGAAGGGCAGCGACTGGCCTGGAAACCAGATTGTCGGCAGGGAAGAGGTCGAAGCGGCGGGAGGAAAAGTTGTGCTGATCGATGTGGTGCCGGGTTATTCGACCACCGAGATACTGAAAAAGATTCGTGGCTAGAGATTGCAGAAAAAAACAAAGTGTTGAACGAACGCGCCGAGCACGAGGGACCAACCCCAGGAAGAAATGATACTGCCGGCGGTGAGAGAGCGATTGGAAGCACTCCTACGCCACCCTGCAATGGAAGGCGTGGTGGGAGAGGTGCGCGCGGGTGCCAATCTGGTGGGGCTCTCGGGCTTGCACGAAGTGGCGAAGGCGCTAGTTGCCGCCCATATCGTCCATGAGTTACGGCGTCCGGCTTACTTTGTTACGGAAAACAACCGGCGAGCCGAGGAATTAGCCGAAACGCTACGATTCTTCGCTCAGATTTTCCCTGGGCCGAATGGCGGAATTGCGGTGCTGCCCGCATTCGACAGCCTTCCTTGGGATCCGCAAGCAGCTCACGCCGACATCCTGGAACGAAGAGCCGCCACACTGTACCGCTTGGCGAATGGAGAGGTTTCGGTAGTGCTGGCGCCGGCAGCAGCGGCGCTTTGGCGCTATCAGGACCCCTACGTATATCTCACGCTGGCGCGCACCTTCTCGAAAGATTCCGAAGCGAGCCATGAAGAGCTGATCACGCATCTGGCCAGCATCGGCTATGCACGCACGGAAATGGTCGAGCTGCCCGGGCAGTTTGCCGTGCGCGGCGGGATCGTCGACGTGTTCTCTCCGGAAGCATTGCGACCGGTGCGCATCGAGTTGCTCGGCGATACCGTCGAATCCGTGCGCGAATTTGACCCGCGTACACAGCGCTCGATTGCACCGGTCGTGAAAACCACGATTCTGCCTCTCGCGGAGTGGAGCGTGCCAGCCCCCAGCAGCCGCGAGGCGGAAGAATGGGAACCTGGCGGGTGGTTTGGGGGCACAAAAGAACCGGGCGGCAGCGCTTTGTTCGAGCTGGCCGAAAGCTCGCTGAAGCCGATCGTGTTTGTGGATGAGCCTGAAACCTTGCGCGAGTCCCGAAAGAAGATCCTGGAAGCGGCGACAGAAAACTACGAGCGGCATGGCCAGGCAAACGCGCCTGTTGTCTCCGACTTTTTCTGGAGCGAAGAGCAATGGGAAAAAGCGCTGAACAAGACATCGCGGATCGAAGTGGAGCAACTGAATTTGGCGCTGTCCGGCGGAAAGCGGTTTGAACTGAATGCGCGACCGAGCACGCGGTTCCACGGCGACGTGGTGGCTTGCCTGGGTGATGTGAGGTCGCAAATCGCGGCCGGTGGAACTGTTTTCTTGACGGCGGCCAGCACGGGCGAACTTGAACGCTACGCCGATATCTGCCGGGAGTACGAAGTTCCCTACGTGCTTGGGGAGACGGAAGAAGCGGCGGCCGGATTTACCGCAGAGAGTGCATCGGAGACCGCGCGGTTGCTGTTGGTACGTGCCCCATTCGCCGCGGGAGTGGCGTTTCCGCAAGTTAACCTGACACTGTTCGGCAACGCGGACCTATTTGATGTGACGCCGGCAGTGGAGCGCCCGAGCCGGAAGATCCGCACGTCCGGGTTTTTCACGGATTTCGCGGAATTGAAGCCCGGGGATTTCGTGGTGCATGTCGACCATGGGATCGGCCAGTTTGAGGGGCTACGATTGATCGAGTCCGACGGCCGGCGCGGCGAGTTCATGTTGCTGCGCTACGCCGAAGATTCGCGCTTGTACGTGCCGCTGGAACGAATGGATTTGGTCCAGAGTTACCGCGTGGTGGAAGGGACCCATCCGCCGCTGGACAAACTAGGTGGAACTGCCTGGAACACCCGCAAAACGCGAGTGCGGAAATCCCTGGAGGACATGGCGGATAAGCTGCTTGTGCTCTATGCCGAGCGGAAAACGGCGAAGGGTTTTGCCTTTTCCCCAGACGGAACCTGGCAGAGAGAGTTTGAAGACGCCTTCGAGTTTGAAGAGACTCCGGACCAGATGACCGCCATTGCGGATGTGAAACGCGACCTGGAAAAATCCTCGCCGATGGACCGATTGCTTTGCGGCGATGTAGGGTACGGCAAGACCGAGGTGGCTATGCGCGCCGCCTTTAAGGCGGTGATTGAGGGGAAACAGGTGGCGGTACTAACGCCCACTACGGTGCTGGCCTTTCAACACTTTGAAACATTCAAAAGGCGATTCGCGGCATTTCCGGCGCGGATCGAAATGCTAAGCCGGTTCCGGAACACGGCCGAACAGAAGAAGATCATGGGTGATCTGGAGACCGGCAAGGTCGATATCGTCATTGGGACCCACCGGCTGCTGTCGAAGGACGTGAAGTTCCAGGATTTAGGTTTGCTGGTCGTCGACGAAGAGCAACGCTTTGGCGTGGCGCACAAAGAACGGTTGAAGGAAATGCGGAAAAACGTGCACGCCTTGGCGCTTTCCGCCACACCGATACCCCGGACGTTGCACATGTCGCTGGTCGGATTGCGAGACATGTCCGTGATCGAAACGCCGCCAAGGGACCGGTTGGCCATTCAGACGGTGGTGTCCCCGTTCAACGAAGAGATCGTCAGAAAGGCCATCGAGAATGAATTGGCGCGGGACGGGCAAGTGTACTTCATTCATAACCGAGTGGAGTCCATCTATTCGCTCGGCAACCTGGTGGCCAAGCTGGTTCCTAAGGCGCGAGTTGTGGTCGGGCACGGGCAGTTGGGGGAGCGCGAACTGGAGCAGGTGATGCTCAAATTCATTCGCGACGAAGCGGACGTGCTGGTGGCAACGACCATTGTGGAAAACGGGCTGGATATTCCACGAGCAAACACAATCCTGATCAATCGCGCAGACCGCCTGGGGCTGGCCGAGCTTTACCAGTTGAGAGGACGAGTCGGGCGATCGAGCCAACGCGCTTATGCGTACCTGCTGGTGCCCCCTGAGCGTGTTTTGACCGATGTCGCCCGCAAACGGCTGGCGGCGATGAAGGAGTTCAGCGAACTAGGTGCCGGATTCCGGATCGCGGCGCTGGATTTGGAGCTACGCGGGGCGGGCAATATGCTTGGGCGGCAGCAACACGGGCACATCGAAGCCATCGGCTTTGACATGTACGTGCAAATGCTGGAACGCGCGGTGGCCAAGCTGAAG
>Ga0181526_10002723_pt1 | contig 15066 bp, 7 predicted proteins | sample PEATcosm2014_Bin_35_FD_119750 | JGI IMG/M metagenome (GOLD analysis project Ga0181526, IMG submission 119750) | Peatland microbial communities from MTU Mesocosm Facility, Houghton, MI, USA - PEATcosm2014_Bin06_30_metaG | ecosystem: Environmental > Terrestrial > Soil > Wetlands > Peat | place...
GCCAGGCCGCACATCGCAGACCGCATAGCCAACCGCCGGGACCTTGGCCATAAACAACACCTTGCCGCGCGCGTTCTGTGCCGATACCTCCCTGCCATCGGGCCCGACTGCGTGGACCGCGCCCGGCACCACACCGCCAGGGAAGTTCAGGTTGGCTTCCACCAGGTCCTCCCGTGCGATGTTCAGCGTGTTGAAGACCACCACCGGGACACCCGTGGTCTCGGTGTTCAGCGCCGCCGCAACGGCTTCGGTGGCGTTGCGCAACACGCCGGCGAACTGATTCATGGCGATCACGTCGTCGTTCCAGGCGAATTCGTAGGATTTGGGAGTCGCGGTGCCGGCGGCGATGTCATGGAAGTGGCCGCCCATCGCCAGCGTCCAGGCATCGTTGAGACGCGCGAGCGGATACGGCCGCGCACCCAGCCATTCCGCCGCGATGGAGGCCTTCTCGGCCGCGTCGGCCAGCAACTCTTCCTTGCGAATCCAACGCTTCTGGTAGGCCTGCGACGTCAGTGACCCAGCCGAATGGTTGGTCAGCTCCATTTCGCCGGTGTAGCGCGGCAGCCCGGCGGACTCGGACGGCGTGATATCGAGGAACATCTGTTCCGCGTTCGCGGATATCACGTGGACAGGGCCATCGCCCACCTTCAGGGCCGGCCACTCCGGATGCGGCTGCCCGGAAACGAGGAATACGCCCCACGGCGGCAGGCTGGCGGTCCCTTTCGTGACGATGGCTTCCAAACGCTTTACGGATTCCTCCTCCGGAGTTCCGCCGATGTCGCCCGTGCCGTAATAGTGATAATCGGTATAAACGCCGCTGATTTTTCCGTTCTGCTCTACGCGCACCGCCCAATCGTCCTGATAGCGGTCCTGCCGCCGATCGCTTTCCGCCTTCGCAAGCGCTCTCTCCTGGCTCTGCAGGGCCATGTACTCCTGGATATCCTTCGGATCAAGCGGCTGCCCGCTTTGCTCCTGGCGCTGGAGCTTCTGCCGCAGCGGCTGGAGCTTCTTGCGGGTCTCCTCCAGTGCGGCGTTGGGCGGCGCGGGAGGCAGAGGCTTGCTCAGATCGGTGTCGATGCCCCCGCTATAGTCTCCGGGGTTCAATCCGGCCAGCACGCTCTCGCCATCGGGTCCCACCCAAACACCCACGTTGAACGGCGTGCCTTCCGGAGTCTTCTCGAGCGATTCCGGGCCTCCGGCGTCCGCCGAGGAGCCCCAAACCAGCTTTTGCGTCGAGAAGCCCACCACGCCGGAGTGCGCCAGGATGGTCGGTAGCGAGGCGGGGAATCCGAAGCAGTCGGGCAGCATGTATTCCGCGCTGGCCTTGCCGAGTTCCTTCCGAAACCAATTGTTGCCGTACAGGACTTGCCGGATGATGCCCTCGGCGCTGGGTGCGTTCACGTCGCCCTCTTCCATGGAAGAGCCCGTCGGAAACCACCTGCCGGAATCCACATAACTCTTCAGCTTTGCGAAATCGGCCGGGAAATACTCCTTCATGAAACGATAGCGGTTTGCGCCGCTGAAATTGAAAACATAATGCGGGTATCTGTCCAATAGCTTGAAATTATCCTCCATAGTCTTGCGAATATATTCATTGATGACTTGGGGATATTCCCAGCGCCACTCCGTATCCAGGTGGGCATAACCGACCACGTAAAGGGTGGGCTGCCTGGTTAGATCGGGCTTTTGGGCCGTCTGCGCACAGGCTGCGGGGAAGAACAGGCAGGCCATCGGAACCGCCAGGAAAGCCGTGCAGCATCGGAGCATCGCAACTCTCCAATCGGACATGGAGCAAACCTCGGGCTCACATTAACATGACAGCACCGGTTCGCGCAGTTCTAAGTGGTGAGAGAATCCTGAAATTGTGATGAAATAAATGGACGGTCGTCGTCGTGGGCCAGATCCCGGTCCTGTTCGTGCCGAATCGCACCTCATTTCCGGCTATCCAAACGCCGTGCACCAACGTCCGTTGTATCATCGGGTGGAGCGATGCGAGCACTGATCCAAGATCTGCGCTACGGCCTTCGGGTGATGGCCAAGAATCCAGGCTTCGCGGCAGTGGCTGTGCTTACGCTGGCATTGGGCATTGGCGCCAACGTTGCTATTTTCAGCCTCGTCGATGCCGTTCTCCTTCGCCCACTGCCTTATCCGAATCCGGAGCAGCTCGTGGGGCTCGGGCAGTGGCGCAATCAGAAGGGTGAAGGCTATATACAGACTGGCGTCTCGGCTCCCAATATCGCGGACATCGCCAGGGCCGGAGTCTTCCAGTATGTCGCCTATTATCGCTGGTCGGGGTTTAACATTACGGAAGGGAGCCGGCCGGAAAGCGTGAATGGCATCCTGGCTTCGGCGGAGTTGCTGCCGATGTTTGGCGTTCAGCCGGCGATGGGACGCTCTCTGACGTCCGAAGAAACGGAGGCGGGCCACGACCAGGTGGCCGTCATCGGCCATCGCCTGTGGCAGATGCGTTATGGCTCCGACCCATCCATTCTGGGCAAAACCATCGACCTCGACCGGCGGCGCTACACCATCGTGGGCGTGATGCCGGCTTCGTTCCGCTTTACCTGGGACCAGGAGATCGACGTCTTCGTTCCGCTGGTGCTGACGCCTGAAGAGCGCAGCGAAACCGGACGCGGCACATCCCGGGATCTGCAAACCCAGGCGCGGCTCAACGCCGGCCTGAACATTCCGCAAGCACAGGCCGCCATGAACGCCTTGGCCGATACGCTGGCCCGGGAATATCCGGCAGCCGACCAGGGTTGGGGTATCAAAGTTGAGCCTCTGCACGCTGCCTATCACCGTCAGATGCAGACGCCGCTGTTGATCATGCTGGGCGCGGTCATGTTCGTGCTGCTCATCGCCTGCGTCAACGTGGCCAACCTGCTTCTGGCGCGCGCCACTGGACGCAAGCGCGAAGTCGCGGTCCGCGTCGCCATCGGCGCCACGCGCCGGCGGCTGATCGCGCAGTTGCTCACCGAAAGCCTGCTGCTCGCCGTTTGCGGCGGAGCGATTGGACTCCTGCTGGCGTATGCCGGAGATCGCCTGCAGACGCTGTCCATGGCCCGCTACCGGCTCAGTCTCCCGAACGCCCGGGTCATCAACATCGACTGGCGTGTATTGGTTTTTAGCCTGGCGATCACCATGGCTACGGGAGCGATCTTCGGCCTGGCGCCGTCGTGGGCGACAGCCAAAGCCGGACTGAGCGAGTCGCTGAAGGAAGGCGGGTTGAGCACCACCGCTGAAGCCGGCCGCCGGCGGCTGCGCAACGCACTAGTGATTTGCGAGATGGCACTGGCGCTGATCTTGTTGACCGGCGCGGGCCTGCTGGTGCGCACCTTCGTCGCACTGGCGAACGTGGACCTGGGCATCGACCCGACCAACGTAATTACCATGGGGGTCCGCCTGCCCGCGTACAAGTATTCGTCGGCCTTGCAGCAGGCCGTCTTCTTCCGGGACCTGATGCAGAAGATCGGGAACATAACCGGGGTTAAGTCCGCGGGAGCCGAGGGCGGCGGCGGCAACGTTTTTTTCCAGCCGCAAGGTCAGCCACCGGCGGCGGCCGGACAGGAACCGACGGCCAGTTATAAAATCGTGACACCCGACCTTCTGAAGGCCATGGGAACTCGCTTGGTGGCGGGACGCGAGTTCACGGAACGCGACAACGACGGCGCCACACCGGTTGCCATCATCAGCGAAACAGTGGTGCACCGCTACTGGCCCGACTCCAGCCCGCTGGGAAGCCATCTGACGGTGCTGGTGCGAGTCTACTCGGGGGAGAACTCCCGCTCCTCCCGGCCTCTCGAAATCGTAGGCGTAGCCAAGGACGTTCGAAACGACGACCTTTGGAAGCCCGAAGCCGCCTTGTACGTGCCATTCCTGCAAAACCCGGCGCCATCGGTGTTCCTGGTTGCGCGAACGGCCGTGCCGCCCATGAGCGTGGTGCCGGCCATACGCGACGCCGTGCTGTCTCTCGACAAGGAACAGCCCGTGAACGAGGTCCGGACGATGGGCGAGATTGTTGCGGAAACATATGGTGCGGTGCGTTTTCCGATGACCCTGCTGTGGGTCTTCTCGGCTCTGGCCCTGGTGCTTTCCGCGGTGGGAATCTTCGGTGTGATGTCGTACGCGGTGAGCCGGCGCACGCGGGAGATAGCCATCCGCATGGCCCTGGGAGCGAGCCGCCGCGAGGTGCTGCGCCTGGTGTTGCGGGAAGGGCTTGCGGTGACGCTGTTCGGAGTCGCGCTGGGATTAGTCGGAGCGCTGCTTCTGAGCCGCGTTATGGCGGGCTACGTTTATGGCATCACTTCGACCGACCCGCTCACCTTCGCGGTGGCGCCTCTGCTGCTGACAGTGGTAGCCTTGCTGGCAAGCTATATTCCCGCGCAGCGGGCGGCCAGAGTCGATCCGATGGTGGCATTACGCTACGAGTGACGTCCCCCATTCGCCCCACAAGCCAAAATGTGGACACCTAGGGTCAGCGGGTCAATTAACCGGAACGCGGGTATCCAAACCCGGAGAGGCGCGATCGGTGTTGGGAACTAGACCCTCGGTTCTCCACGTCATCGATGTGCCGGCCGGCATCTGCGCGGATGCGGCGGGCTCGTAGATCGTGCTGACTCCGGGGATTTCAGGATCGATCATTTCCCGGCTGCCACTCACGTCCGGCACAGCCTCGAACGCCGCATGCCCTTTCTTCTTGCGCGTCCCTGCGACACCTCCCCAAGCAGTCATCTTCGCGTAGAATTTGCACCCAACCTTATTTGCACCCAACCTCCATGGGTTTGAAGGCGGTCGAATTCGATCGTCACGGCGCTTTGCTCGAAATCCGGTAGCGGCCGGAGCTGCCGTACGTGTCCTTCGAGCCGAGCTCCTTGGGAGACGATTTCTTTGCCCTTCCAGAGCACAGGCTTGGCGATGGCGGCTTCGAGCGGATCGCCTGGCGCGGCGGTAGCGGCGTCCAGCGTAGTCTACAGCGTCGCGATAATGTCCAGACCCGTGGGCAGCGCAAAGTCTCCGGAAGGCGCTTTAGTACGTGAACCGGTTTGCGCATCGTCGAACGATAACGTAGAATCGGCTCCGAAGGCGCGGCGGTGATGGAAGAAGACGTGGCTCAGGTGTTCTTTTCCAGTCCGCTCGAAAGCGTCGACCCACGCTTTGGCGGGAAGCAACACCCGCCGGTCCGCGATCACCACCGCTTCGTAGTCGATTACCAGATGAAGCTCCTTCAGCCCGACGTTCGACGGAACGGCGCTCACCTCAAGGCGGCGCAGGCCGAGATTCGTCGCTTCCACCCAAAAGGATCCGCGCTCACCGGCTACACCGGACTCCTGGCCCACCGGATGTTCCATTGCCCCTCCGGCGCGGGAATCTGAAAATCATAGCGGTACCCCGGCTCGCCGTTCAGTTTTCCCTCGCCGACGAACTGGAAATCGTCATTCTTGCCGGCCATTAGTCCGCGCACAAAGGTTCCGTATAACCCTGTCGCACGCAGACCCCCGGGGATCATTTGTGAAAGCTGCCGATCCAAGAAACGCTCGCCGTTAGGCCAACCGTAGGTCTCTTTTTGATTGACCACGGCGACCGCCACGCGCCGGTGGCGGGGATTGGGAGTGCGCCGCCGGGGCGATGAGAAAGAGCAGTAATAACCGGGACGGTACTCGCATTTTTAATTCCGCCGGCCCAGCACTCTCTCGACAAAGTCGCCCAACTGTTGCACGGTAAATTCGTTTCCTTCAAGGTTCGCAACTACTTTTCCGTCACGGCCTACGATCACAGTGTGCAACGAATGCATCATGAGGCCCTCCTCCGGCCAGAAGTTCATTCCGAACATGCGGCACACTTTCTGGACTTCAGGCGTGGGTCCCGTGAGAAAGTACCATCCCTTCGCATCTGACTTCCAAGTGCGCGCATAACGAGCCAGGACCTCCGGTTGATCATGCTCCGGATCGAAGGTGATGCTTAACAGAACCAGGTCGCGATCCATCCGCTCCGCAAAACGCTTGCGCAGGATTCCGAAATTGTTCGAAAGCCGAAAGCAGTAATTCGGCAGCGGACAGCTTGTATAGATAAAAGTGATGGCCACAATCTTTCCGGCAAGCCTGGAAAAGCTCACGTTCTGGCGAGTCTGGTCAATCAACGTGAAGTCCGGCACGGACTGGCCAACCTCTAACGTGGTCTCCCCGTTTGGCGCCACGAGATTTTCCAGGAGTTTCAGTTGGCGAACTGCCATCGGCTCCTGATCCGCGCTTTCGTATTGGTGGATGCGAATGTTTTCTACGTAGGCCGAGTGTTTCGTTACGGTCAGCGTGAATTCAATCATCATGCCCGGCTGCAGGCCGTCGAGCGCTTTTTGTTGGCGTACCGGAAAACGCATCTCCATCGCATTCATGTAGCCCGGAATCGCCTGGCAGGAGACGTCTATCGCCTGATGGGCAGGGTCCACCTGAACGAGCAAGCCCAACGCGGAATATCGCTGCGCGCCCTGGCTGTGACCCGCCGCCAGGAACACCGCGGCCACCCACGCAACACGATTCATAGGCTTTGTCCCCGCCTCACTGCGCGCCTCCCAAACGGATCTGCTTGCGCTCGAGCCTCGTGTAGTTCTTGGCGAACTCCTGGATTTCAATAAATTGGTTCGCGACCACACTGGAGAAATTCTGGCGCGTGTTGCTGGCCGGCCACCACACCTCCAGGCTTAAGATTCGCGCGGATTTGCCCAACCCGATGTGCTGGGCCAGTGGCGACGCTCCGAAAGATCCTCCGCTGCCTACCGCACGATAGATGGACCGCGCTCCATGTCCTTCATTTTCGACCGTCACCTTGATCTGCGCTCCGACGCCCGCCCGGTTCGTCTTTACTCCAGCGAGCTTCACGCCGATCCAGTCATTCGAATTCCCGGGATTTTCAAAAACACGGAATGCATGCGCATCGCCGGGAGTAGCCCCGCCGCTGCTCACCAGGATGTCTTCGCGGCCGTTGTTTTCGAGGTCGGCAAATGCCACGGCATGTCCTTTATGCAAGTCTCCCGTTCCCGAGGAGGCGGTGATGTCCACGAAGGATTTCCCCGCTTTGTTGCGAAGCAAAACGTTGGGGACTAGAGCTCCGTACTCGGGCCCGCCGGTGGCCAGATAGATATCCGGAAAGCCATCGTTGTCCACGTCGCCAAAATTCGCGCCCATAGGCATAAAGATCTTGTCTAGCCCGGCCTCGGCTGTCACGTCCTGGAACGTTCCGTTGCCCAAGTTTCGGTACAGCTTTATGGTCTCGGCATTGTGCGGAAGCCCTAGATAACTGCGCAGACTTTCGTCCACGGAAAAAAAGTATGAGGTGACGAACAGATCGGGCCAGCCATCGTTGTCATAGTCGAAGAACCAGGTGGCAAAGCTTTGCGATAGCGGCTGGTGTACGCCCGCGTGCTCGGAAACCTCGGTGAACGTGCGGTCGTGGTTGTTGTGGTAGAGGAAGTTCCCGTCGTACAGATTGGAGACGTAGAAGTCCACATAGCCGTCGTTGTCGTAATCGGCAGCCACCACCCCTTTGGTATACGCAATCCGGTCCACTCCGGCGGAATGCGAGATATCTTCAAACGTGCCGTCGCCCCGGTTGCGGAAAAGCTGGCTCGGGCCGGTCTCATTGCCCACGAACAGATCGAGCCAGCCGTCATTGTCGATGTCGGCCCAGACGGCGGTTTGCGTACGGGTGGCGGGTTCCGCAAGCCCGGCCGCGCGCGTAACGTCGGTGAATGTGCCGTCGCAGTTGTTTCGCAACAACGATTTGCGCATCGGAAATTCCCATCCTCCGCGCAACACCAGAATGTCCATGCAGCCGTCGTTATTGTAATCGGCCTGGATCATGTTCAGCCCACCCAACTGATCCGCGAGGCCCGCCTGAGCGGCTCGATCCGTGAAGGTGCCGTCTCCATTGTTGTGAAAGTATTGCAGTGGCCCGCACATGTCGAAGGTGGATGCGACGATGTCCAACTGGCCGTCGTTCTCGAAGTCATCGGCGATCACACCCCCGGCCATGGAAAAGAAATCCAACCCGGCAGCGGGTGCCACATCCACGAAACGCCCGATGTCATCCTTGGATTCAAATTCCACCGGCGCGATCAGATACTGCTGCGCAACGCCTTTCGGGTATTTTCCCAGCGTCATGTAGGCCAGGTTCATCAGCCATTTCACCTGGAGCAGGTGCCGCGGTTCCGGCTTTAGCGCGAGATATTTTAGGAAGTACGCGATGGCCTTCTCCGAATCCTCCGTTTTCCGATACATGCCGCCCGGCCGCGGCGGGAAAAGACATCGCTCGCCGGGCTTCCGGTAAACGCCGTTCTCCATCTCCGACTTGTGCAAATAGGCGACGCCGAGCACTTCGGTCAATTGCGGCACACCCGCTGGGACGTCCACGGAGGCTATCCGATACGCCGCCTCCCACTGCGCAACCGCCTTATCCATACTCCCCTGATACGCCTCGATCTGTGCCAACGCATAGTGCTCCTGGATTACATCGAATGGCTTCATCTTCGACAGACGCTGGGGATCCGCAAAGAGCCTGTCCAGTTGCTCCACGGCTTGCGCGAGCGACTGCTTGCGCACGTCGCAAATACTGCGCAAGTCCTGGCTCCAATTCACTGGCTTGGGAAATTTCTGAAAGAGCATTTCTGCGAGTACCTGCCCGGCAACGTCGGCCGGGTACTGAATGGCGCCCTTGCCAGCCAGGTGAAGATTCCGGTTGGATCCCATACCCGGCGCCTGTCCCATGTCTTGCCCGGCGGCGTCCTCCTTTTCCAGAAGGACTTTCAGGATCAGATACCCGGACGGGATCTTGACCGCTCCCGTGATCTGCCCCGGTTTCAATCCCAGCAGGGATTCTCTCACCTCGGGCCGCAGGTCTTTGGCATCCACCGCGCCGACGCTGCCGCCACTGCCTGCGCTCGGATCGATTGACTTTTCCTTCGCGAGAGCGGCAAAGTCCTCTCCCTCCTTCAGCCGGGCCAGAATTTCCTGCGCGGTCACCGGAGAATCCACGACGATCACCTGCAAGTTGACTTGGTTTGAGGGAGTTGCCTGCGCCGCCGGAGCATTATTTTGCGCCGGCAACGCAGATTGAAGAAATTGCACGGTCCCGAGGGCCACCAACGCCAATCCACGCGCGCGCGGGGACCGATGTCTTGCCGATGCGGAGATGGTTTCAACCGGAATCTCCGATTTCAACTTCATTTTCGGTGAACCCCGTCCATCATGGCGGACTTTAGAATCCTTCAAACGATGGTGACATGCCCCTCACGCTGAGTAGCATATCAAAAAATTTGACGGGCTTTGAAAAATGTGGCTCTGCGCGGGAATCTCAATGCGGCTTCAGGTCTGGGGGCGCTCCGAAAGCGCCAGCAGCGCACTCCTGGCATCCACGACTTCGGGGACATCCGCATCCGCGTCTTTCCAGATCTGCAGGAACCGCTCGTAGGCCGCGCGGGCTTGCTCGGTCTCACCTTTTTGCCGATAAGCCTGGGCCAGATGGTATTGCGCCAAGGGGTAGTTCGGATTGAAGCGCAGAATGCGTTGGTACTCTGGGATGGCTTCATCGAGGCGCGCCAATTCCAGGTAGGCATTGGCCAGACAGTCTTCATAGAGGTCCAGCCCTGAACTGGGCGGCAGGTGGTGGAGCGCCGCTTGGAAGTGGGCGATCGCCTGGCTGGGCTGCTTTTCGTGCAACGCCAGGGCCCCCAGATAATATTCGTAGCTCCTGCGTTCATCTCGCGACCCGCGCCCTGGATACGGCACATCCTGAGAATACTTCAGAAACCTGCCTTTCAAGCCGGCCGCCCTGGCAGTCTCACCACGTTGCAACGCCAGGAGCAGTTCGCTCCAGACCGCTCCCTTCGCGTACCGGGTCTCGTTCCGCGCGGCTTGTTCCGCGCGGCTGAAATCCCGCTGCCGCCAGTACACGCGCGCCAGGCTGCTGTAGCCGACCGCGCGCGCCGTATCCGCTCCGGTCACTAGAATGTAGCGCTGGTACTGGCGGAGGGCGTCGCGGTAGCGGCCCTGTTGGAAGTAGACGTCACCGAGGTGAATTATGGCCGGCTCAAATTCCGGATCGAGCGCCAAAGCGGCGCTATACTCCGCGGTGGCTCTCTCATACCTTCCGGCCTGCTGAAAGGACATGCCCAGGCTATCGTGCGCATTGGGCTCGGCCGGCGCAAGCTGCACGTAGCGCTGATGCGCCGCGATGGCCTCATCGTATCTCCCCAGTCCCAGGTAGCAGACGCCCAGCACGTTGTACAGATCGCCGAATTCAGGATCTACCGCAAGCCCGCGCCGCACTACCGCGATGGTTTCTTGGGGCCGCTCCTCTCCGTACAGCAGCCGAGCCAGGCGCGTGTAGGCTTCCGTTTCCAGCGGGAATTGGTCGACAATCTGTTGCAAGGTCCGGATCGCGCCGGAGTAATCCTGCCGGGCGATCGCGTACCAAGCCGTGACAAACAGACGGTCCTTGGGCGTCAGGCGATCCGACAATTGGATCGCCTGTGCCAGGAACGGCCTGCCTTTCTCCGGTACGAAATCCGTTACGGAGTAGGCGTATCCGATGCGCGCATAGGCCATGGCGAATTTCGGATCCAGTTGGACGGCTTTGCGCAATAGCGCAATGGCCTGCGCGTTCTGAAACGCCTGCGCCTTGCTCACGCCCAGAGAATAGTATCGGTAAGCCTCCAGATTGTTCGTCATGGCCTCGGCAAGGCCGGTCTGATGGCGCATGTCGAGAGGCGTAGTGCCCAAGTAAGCCGCCAGTTTGGGCGACAACAGATCGATTCGCGCCAGAATATCTGCCGGCTGGTCCACCGCGACCTGGTCCGCAGTGAGCAGTTGGCCGCTGGCGGTTTCAAACAGCCTGGTGTTGATCAGGATTTTTTCTCCGAGCGTCTGATAAGTTCCCAGCAGGACGCCATCGGCATGGCTCTTGCGTGCGATATCCAGCGCGTCGTCCAGGTGTATTCCATCCTGAGGTTTGTGGCCGTTCCTCTTGACGCTTCTCATCAGGAGCAGATGAAGCTGTTGGCGGCTCAGGACGGTCACGTTGTCGAAACGGGCGAGATCGGTGATGAACATGTCGGCCAAGCCCTCGCTGAGCCAGTTTAGAGCCGGCTTGGCGCTCTGATTCTCGAAATACATTACGGCGAGCGCCTTTCGTCCGGGAACCCGGGGCAGAGTCACTTCCACTCTGGGGGCCGTGGAATCGTGAAGTACGCTCCACGCCAGGACAATGCCTCCCGCGGCGGCCAGGCCCAGCACAATCCATCGGAGCCACGGCTTCAAACGCGAGTGGAGGCTTCTTATCGCGGCGGCAGCGTCAGCCTTCGTTCTAGCTCCAACCGCGATGGCTTCAACCCCAGACGGCTTTCCGGCGAAAGGCGGTCCGGCCCCCGCGATCTCCGGGCCTGGATGGCCCGCTTCGGCAGCCAACGCCTCTTCCACGACGTTTGCAACAAAGCGGTAGCCAATCTTGTGAATCGTCCGGATGAATCGCGGTTCATGCGGATCGTCACCCAGGGCCTTTCGAATCTCCTTGATGCACTGGACGACCGCATTGTCGGTGACCGTGGCGCCCTGCCAGAAGTTCTCAATCAGCTCGTCTTTGGTGATCAGCCGCTGGCGCCGCTCGACCATGTACAGCAGTACGTGAAAGGATTGTTGACGAAGGTGCTGCTCCAGTCCGCCGCGTTTCAGACAACCCAGGGAAGGGTCAATCTCCACATCATCGCTGCGGTAGATTTGCCTGCGCTGCGCCGCCGCCTCACCGCCGGCTCCCCCTCCATGCACTGCGGGAGTGGCGGCGGCAACTCTCCCTCGTGCGGGATCGGCCGGTCTCCCATCCCCCCCGTGAAGCATGGGGATGATTATATCGCAAGTCGGCGGACCTGGCGGATCGCTCAAAACGCGGTCCGTTTTGGCGGGCGCGGCTGTCGGTTAAAATGATGTTACAGGCCGCGGCAGGTCCCGCGCAGGGCTGTCACCGTGTGTTCATGCCTTGCGTTGCGCTTTGCGGTCATACAGATCCGCGACGCCAGGTTCGAACCTGCACGGAACCGTCCAACCCGCTGTATCCAAAGAATTTCATCAAAATTTCAGGAATTCCTCACCACTCGTGGCCAACATGTCGTTAATAATAACCCACTAGGGTAAAAACACGAGGGGTGTTTGCTTCTCTGGGATCGCTTTCAACACATTTCTAACAAGGAGCCGCACATGAGGGTTTTCTCGATGCTGTCACGCCTCGCCACCTTGACTGGCTGGCGCCTGTTGCCCGTCTGTTTGGCCGTCTGCATTGTGTTTCTTACCTCTCCGGCCACCCTGCACGGCCAAGCTCTGAGTTCGATTACGGGGACGGTGATTGACGCCACCGGCGGAGTCATGCCCAATGTAAAGATCACGGTGACCAATACGGCCACCCAAGTGGCCAGCCACACGGTCACCAGTTCTTCCGGCGCGTACACCGTCACGGACCTGATTCCCGGCACGTACACCGTGCAAGCCGAGAGCCCAGGGTTTCAGACTGCCCTGCACAACGGCGTGCTGGTGGAGGTGGGGCGTCCTTCCACGGTGGACGTCTCCATGCAGACCGGTAACGTCACCCAGAGCGTGGAAGTCCAAGAGAGCGCCATTACCTTGAATACAACGGAGCCAGAACTTGGCACCACAATTGAAAACTCGGTGATTCAGTCGCTGCCCGTCGAGTTGGATGAAGGCGATGGCCGCGGCCGTCAGATCGACTCGTTCATTTTTCTGGCGCCCGGCGTCACCGGCGGCAGCTTCAGCAAACGAATCAACGGCGGCGTGGACTTTGAGAGCGAAGTGGTATTTAACGGTATCCCCATGGCTCAGTCCGAAACGCAAGGCTTCCAGACCATCTGGAACCCACCTTTCGAACAGGTGAATGAAGCCACAGTGTTGCGTTCGTCTTTCTCGGCGCAATATGGCTTGGCCCAGGGTGTCGTGACCTATCAAACCGCTTCGGGGACCAACCAGCTTCACGGAGACGTCTTCGAGATTCTGCGCAACAACTTCTTCGATGCCCGTGGCGCTTACAACCCGACCGTCCCGGTCGACAACGAAAACAACTACGGCTTCACCGTCGCGGGGCCTGTGTGGCTTCCCAAAATCTATAACGGCAAAAACCGTTTATTCTTCCACTTCAACACGGAGTGGTATCGCCGGAATTACCCCGATCTGACCTTCATGTCGCTGCCCACCGCCGCCGAAAAAGCGGGGAATTTCACCGCGACGGGCTTAACGATTTTCGACCCGACCACCGGGGCGCCCTTTCCCAACGACCAGATTCCCACGAACCGCTTCAGTCCATTGTCGAACACGTTGATACCGTTGATGCCCAATCCGACTTTTTCGGGATATGTGAACAATTTCCAATCCAACGAGGGTGTTCTCCCCGTCCGGCAAACGAATTGGGGTTACAACATCGATTACAACATCAACGACAAGCAGTCCATCCACTGGAGCGAGTGGCGCGATAAGCAAACGTCCTACGCCACGGAGACGAGTTCGCACCTTCTGGGTGTGCTGGGCAGCGAAACCCGCAACCCGGATCTGGGTACGGTGTTCCTTTTGAACTACTCCAATGCCATCACCCCGCACCTGGTCATGACCGCCGGTGCCAGCTGGCTGGGCGAGTTGAACGATCAGATCAGCCTCGAGACAAACGTCAGTTTCGCCGCCGCCCCCGGCACTCCGGAACTTCCCGCGATTAACTTCAGCGGCCCCCTTTCGCCAACCACGTTCGGGTCGCCGTGGATTGATTCCATCAACCGGAAGCTGGGGTGGGTCATCGAGAATAACTACTTGTGGGTCCATGGTAAACACACGTTCAATATCGGGTGGGAGGCGCGGCGCACTTACCAGGACGACAACGAATGCCAGCAATGCGCGGGCAACTTCAATTTCAGCAACAACACGACGGCCGACCCGAACAACCTGGGGACCACGGGCAATGCATTCGCCAGTTTCCTTCTGGGTCAAGTGGACAGCGCCGACAGGGTGGGCTCGCAGGAAGAGAAACTGCGCAACCGCGATTTCTCGCCGTACATTCAGGATGACATCAAGTTAAGACCCAACTTGACCGTCAACATCGGTTTGCGCTGGGATATCATGGTGCCGTTTACCGCGATCGGCAATAACATCGTTTTCAACAACCCCGCGATACCCAATCCCGCCGCGGGCGGACTCCTGGGCACCGCCACCGAGTTCGGTAATTGCGCGGGTTGCGCGGGATACGATCGCGCCTACATCCGCTGGAATCACCTGAGCCCCCGGCTCGGCGTGTCATACGCCATTAACAATAAGACCGTCATACAAGGAGGGTTCGCGCAGAATTATATGGATGGCGGCGCGTACGAATATGGCACCAGCAAGGTGGCCGTGAATTATGGCAACCTGCTCATCGGATCGTTTCACCGCAATTCGACGGGGAGCACCACGCCCGGTTTCGGCTCCTGGGACACCAATATTCTTCCCCAACCGGCTCTTACTCCGTTCAGCCCAAGCCTTGGGATTGGCCAGAGTATTGACGCTTTCTCTCCCACGGACGGCATTGCGCCGTACGTTATCGCCTGGAACATCGGCATCCAGCGCGAGCTGCCGCACAATATGTTGCTTTCGGTGAACTACGCGGGCAACCGGGGCAATTATCTGCCAGGTCAGTTGAACCCACCCGATCAGATGAGTCCGCAGTATCTCAGCCTAGGCGCCACACTCGGACTGCCTATTACCTCTCCGCAGGCTATTGCCGCTGGCATCACCGCACCCTTTCCGAGTTTCCTTGCCACTTATGGAAGCAGCGCCACGGTGCAGCAGGCTTTGCGCCCTTACCCGCAGTATTCGAGCATTTTCAATAACTTCGATGACAGCGGATCTTCGCTGTACAACGCGCTCCAGGTGGAGTTGAGGAGGCGGTTCTCCAATGGAGTGATGTTCCTGGTGACTTATAACCTCTCGCGCATGATGTCGGACACGCAATCCGGCTTTACGTCCTTCGGCTCCGCTTCCCTGAACAAGAACAACCAGA
>Ga0181526_10002725_pt1 | contig 15044 bp, 11 predicted proteins | sample PEATcosm2014_Bin_35_FD_119750 | JGI IMG/M metagenome (GOLD analysis project Ga0181526, IMG submission 119750) | Peatland microbial communities from MTU Mesocosm Facility, Houghton, MI, USA - PEATcosm2014_Bin06_30_metaG | ecosystem: Environmental > Terrestrial > Soil > Wetlands > Peat | place...
CCCTGCCGGGCGAGGTTGGCAGCTCGCAGCCCAAGTTCTTCGACATGGATCGCATCGAGGTGCTGCGCGGGCCCCAGGGCACGCTCTACGGCTCGAGCTCCGAGGGCGGCACGCTGCGCTATATCGAGAAGCCGGCCGACCCGAGTGCGTTCTCGGCCGACGTGGCCGCCGACGGCTCCTACACCCAGCATGGCAGCGGCAACGATGACTTCCGTGCGGTCTTGAACCAGCCGGTCATCAATGACGTGCTGGCGGTGCGCATCGGCGTCCAATACGCCGACCAGAGCGGCTGGATCGACCGCTACGCACACCCGCCCGGATACACCAATCTGAGTATCTCCACCGGGCAATTGCTGGGCTCCGGAGTCAATCAGGAGCACGACATCGCGCTCAAGCTCGCGGTGACCTACAAGCCCACCGAGGCATTGACCATCACGCCGCTGGCCTATTATCAGCGCACCAAGGCGGACGATCAGCCGGCGTTCTTTCTGGGCCAGGCGCTCTACACGCAGGAAAACAATGTTCCGCAACCCGTGCGCGATGAGTTCTTCATCGGCAGCCTCAAGATCGAACAGGACTTCGGCTTCGCGAAGCTCACCTCGAACTCGAGCTATTACTGGAAGGACATCAATCGGCAGGCCGATGGCACCTACTACGACCCGGCCTACGTGGTGCCGTACATTCTCGATCCCGCCTTGCCGCAGTTCCAGCCGAAGGCCGACCCGGCGCTGAGCTCGCTGCCGACCACCGCCTACGACAACCAGACCGTCACCAACCTGGTGCAGGAATTCCGCCTCGCCTCACGGCCGCCGACGGGCGATGAGTTGCCGCTGCGCTGGGTCGGCGGCCTCTACCTGTCGTATCAGTCCTACCGGCTGCTGCACAAGGAAGTCGCACCGGGCTGGAATCAGATCTTCCAGTCGGTCTATGGCTTCAGTCCGGACAGCCCGCTCTCGCCGGTCTCCGATCCTGCTTTTCCAAATCTCTGGGCCGGCGATCAGTTCCAGCACAACCGAGAGGAGCGCAAGGAGCTCGAATACGCAGCGTTTGGACAGTTGGATTACGATTTCACCGCGCGCTTTCACGGCGCCGTTGGTGCGCGCTACGACTGGGCCAGCCTGCCCTATGATCGTTTCGCCGGCGGCTTCTTCAATGTCGGCCTGCCGACCTTCTTCTCGGCCGTGACGCACGACGACGCGCTGACGCCCAAGGTGTCGCTCAAGTTCGACATTTCGAGCACTTCGAACGTGTACGCGTCGGCCGCGGAAGGCTTTCGCGTCGGTGGCATCAACAATCCGGTGCCGTACAGCATTTGCCAGCAGGACTATATCAATCTCGGCATTTCAGCCGAACCGGCCGCCTACGCGCACGACAGCCTGTGGACCTACGAACTCGGCTCCAAGGCGGCGCTGTTTGAGCAGACCCTGTCTTTCACGGGCGCCATCTACGACACTCAATGGAAGAATATCCAGCAGGAAATCGAGCTGCCGCTGTGCGGTTACGCCTATGTCAGCAACGTTGGCGATGCGCAGATCCGCGGCGCGGAATTCGAACTGCATTACAAGATTCCCGCGCTGCGGGGCTTCACGGTCGGCCTCAACGGCGACGTGCAGAACGCGCGCATCACCGCAGCTCCGCCCGGCAGCCCGGCAGCGGTGGGGCAGCATGTGCTCTATACGCCCGAATGGGACGCAGCGGCGACGGCGGACTACACCTGGCCGGTCAGCGACGATCTGAAGGCGTTCGTGCACGCCGATGTGGAGTTGACCGGGCCGTCAAATGGCGGCTTTCAGGTCGGAACTCCGAACTACGATGATTCCGCCTATGCGGTCGTGAATGCGAATTTTGGGGTCGATATCCACGGCTGCGAGGTTTCGCTGTACTCGACCAACCTGCTCGACGACACGACCATCATCAAGCACCCGCAGGTCAACCTCGTCATCGAGGCGTACTCGGTGCAGCCGCGCACGGTGGGGCTGCGCGTCGCCAAGCACTTTCTCTGAGCTGCCGCGGCGCGCGTCAGAGCAGCGCGCCGATGATCCCGGCAATCAGCTCGGCGAGCGGCGCGGCCAGTTGCGGCTCGAAGCGCGGCGCGCCTTCCTCGGACATGTAGGCCCGCTGCGCGATCTCGAGCTGCACCGCATGCACCCCACGGGCGGGCGCGCCGAAGTGGCGCGTGATGTGGCCGCCCTTGAAGCGGCCGTCGATGACGTACGAGAAGCGCTGCTGCGCGCCGAGCCGCTCGAGGATGCGGCTGCTGATATCTGCATCGGCGCTGCGGCCGCCGAACGTGCCGAGGTTGAGCTCCGGCAGCTCGCCGTCGAACAGGCGCGGCGAGCGCGATCGGATCGAATGTGCGTCCCAGATCACGCAGCGCTCGTGGGCGGCGAGGATTCGATCGCGCTCGGCGGCGATCGCATCGTGGTAGGGCTGCCAGTAGCGCGCTATCCGCTCGGGGATCTCGACGCCCGACAGCTCGTGCCCGGCGCGGTAGATCGCATCGCCCTCGAAGCTCTCGCTGGGGCACACGGCCGACTCGATACGGCCCGGATAGAGCGCCGAGCCGTCCGCGGGGCGGTTCAGATCCGCGATGTAGCGCGAATGCGTGGCGATGAGCGTGCTGACATCGAAGCGATCGAGACAGCGGCGGTAGAGCTCGGGCACGAACCAGTCCGTATCGGGCAGCGAGCGTCCCTTGGCCGTGAAGCGATCGCGCAGCGACTGCGGCAGGAAGGTTCCGGAGTGCGGAAAGCTCACCAACAGCGGCAACGAGCCGCGCCGCTGCTCGAACAGCGGCAGCGTCACGCCGCAGCTCTCGAGGGGAGTTTGCGCGCGAGATCGGCTGCCATGCGTCCGGTGCGAACCCAGGACTGTGCGCAGACGATGTCGGGCGAGAAGTAGCGATCGACCTCGTAGAACGGCACCTCGGCGCGGATCGCCGCGTGCGCGGCTTCCAGCGGCACCGAGGAGCGGTACGGCCGGTGGAAATCGATGCCCTGCGCGGCGGCCAGCAGCTCCACGCCCACGACCGCGGCGGCATTGTCGAGCATGCGCTCGAGCCGGCGTGCCGCGTGCGTGGCCATGCTGACGTGATCCTCCTGGTTGGCCGAGGTCGGAATCGAGTCGACGCTGCAGGGCGCAGCCAGCGTCTTGTTCTCCGAGACCAGTGCCGCGGCTGTGACCTGCGCCAGCATGAAGCCCGAATTCAGTCCGCTGTTCTCGACCAGGAAGGCGGGCAGGCCGCTCATCTTGGGATCGACCAGCACCGCCATGCGCCGCTCGGACAGGCTGCCGATCTCGGCGATGGCCAGCGCCAGCGTATCGGCCGCAAACGCCATCGGCTCGGCGTGAAAATTGCCGCCCGAGAGAACCTCGGCCTCATCGACGAACAGCAGCGGATTGTCGGTGACTGCGTTGGCCTCGATCTGTATCGTTGCCGCGCACTGTCGGATCAGATCCAGACACGCCCCCATGACCTGCGGCTGGCAGCGGAAGGAATAAGGGTCCTGCACGCGCGAGCAGTCCAGGTGCGAGGCGCGGATGGCGCTGCCGGCCAGCAGCGCGCGATACAGGCGCGCGACCTCGATCTGGCCGGGCTGGCCACGCGTGAGATGAATGCGCTCGTCGAACGGCACATCGCTGCCCTTGAGCGCATCGACCGACATCGCGCCGGAAAGCACGGCGGCAGCCCAGAGATCCTCGGCGCCGAACAATCCCGCGAGCGCCAGCGCGGTGGAGACTTGTGTGCCATTGATGAGCGCCAGACCTTCCTTGGGGCGCAAGCGTATGGGCGTCAGTCCGGCGCGGCGCAGTCCCTCGGTGGCCGGCAGCCGGTGGCCGTCGATACGTACCTCGCCGACTCCGAGCAGCACGGCACTCAAGTGCGCAAGCGGAGCAAGATCGCCCGAAGCCCCGACCGAGCCCTGGCCGGGAATCACGGGATAGACCTCGTGCGCGAGCAGCGCCTGCAACCCCTCGATGACGCTTAAGGTGATGCCGGAGTGGCCGCGAGCGAGCGAGTTGATCTTGAGCGCGAGTATCAGCCGCACGACCGCATCGGGCAGCGCTTCGCCGACGCCCGCGGCATGCGAGAGCAGCAGATTGCGCTGCAGGAGCTCGAGCTGCTCCGCGGGAATGCGCGTCTGCGCGAGCAGCCCGAAGCCGGTGTTGATGCCATAGGCGGCCTGGCCGCGCGCGACGATCGCATCCACCAGCGCAGCCGCGGCGTTGACGCGCTCAATGTCGGACGCACTGAGCCGGATCGCCGCCGGTTGCGCGTGAATCTGCCGCAGCGTGGCCAGCGACAGATGACCGGCGTTGAGCTCGATCGCAGGGGTCACGGGGCGGGCCGCGCGCGCCGCATGCGCTCAGCGTTCCCTTAGCATCGGCAGATTCAGTCCGTTGGCGCGCGCGCAGTCGATCGCTGTCTCGTAGCCGGCATCCGCGTGGCGCATGACGCCCGTCGCCGGATCGTTCCAGAGCACGCGCGCAATGCGTTTGGCGGCGGCCGGCGTGCCGTCGCAGACGATGACCACGCCGGCATGCTGGGAGTAGCCCATGCCGACGCCGCCGCCATGATGAATCGATACCCAGGTGGCGCCGCTCGCGGTGTTGAGCAGCGCGTTGAGCAGCGGCCAGTCCGATACCGCATCCGATCCGTCGCGCATCGACTCGGTCTCGCGATTGGGGCTCGCAACCGAGCCTGAATCGAGATGATCGCGTCCGATTACGATGGGCGCCGCCAGCTCCCCGCTGGCCACCATCTCGTTGAAGGCGAGTCCAAGCCGGTGGCGCTGACCGAGCCCCACCCAGCAGATGCGTGCGGGCAGGCCCTGGAACTGGATGCGGGTCTGCGCCATGTCGAGCCAGTGATGCAAGTGCGGATCGTCCGGAATGAGCTGCTTGACCTTGGCGTCGGTCTTGGCGATGTCGGCCGGATCGCCTGACAACGCAGCCCAGCGGAACGGGCCGATGCCACGGCAGAAAAGCGGGCGGATGTACTCGGGCACGAATCCGGGAATATCGAACGCGCGCATGACGCCCTGATCGCGCGCCACCTGGCGGATGTTGTTGCCGTAGTCGAACACTGGAAGCCCCATGTCCTTGAAGCGCAGCAGGCACTCGACGTGGTGCGCCATCGAGCGGCTGGCTGCCGCCGCGGTAGCCACCGGGTCGGCCACGCGCCGCTCGTCCCACTGCTCGACGCTCCAGCCCTGCGGCAGATAGCCATTGACCGGATCGTGCGCCGAGGTCTGATCGGTGAGGGCATCGGGCCTGATGTCGCGCGCGAGCAGCGCATCGAGCACGTCGTTGATGTTGGCCAGCAGCGCTACCGATGTCGGCTGCTGCGCCCGCTGCGCGCGCGCAAGGGTCTCGAGCGCCGCATCCAGCGTTGGTGCCTGCACATCGACGTAGCCCGTCTCCAGGCGCTTGCTGATGCTGCTCTGGCGGCATTCCACGGCGAGCATGCTCGCGCCCGCCATGGTCGCGGCGAGCGGCTGCGCGCCGCCCATGCCGCCGAGGCCCGCGGTGAGAATCCACTTGTCGCTCAAGCGATCGTTGAAATGGCGCCGACCCATCTCGGCGAAGGTCTCGTACGTGCCCTGCACGATGCCCTGGCTGCCGATGTAGATCCACGAGCCGGCCGTCATCTGCCCGAACATCGCCAGCCCGCGCCGGTCGAGCTCGTTGAAGTGCTCCCACGTGGCCCAGTGCGGCACGAGGTTGGAGTTTGCGATCAGCACGCGCGGCGCATCGGCGTGCGTATTGAACACGCCCACCGGCTTGCCCGATTGAATCAGCAGCGTCTGGTCCTGCTCCAGGCGCTTGAGCGTCTCGACGATGCGGTCGAAGCACTCCCAGTTGCGGGCGGCGCGGCCGATGCCGCCGTACACCACCAGCTCAGCCGGATTTTCAGCGACCTCGGGATCGAGATTATTCATGAGCATGCGCAGCGGCGCCTCGGTGGTCCAATGGCGCGCACTGAGCGTGCGACCGCGAGCGGCGCGGATCGTCCTCGACGGCAACGGGCTAAGCATGATTGGAGCCTCCGGGCTGGGCCCGTCCCGACATCTCGTAGCGGGAACCGGGGTACTGCAGGCGCGCCACCGAGGCGATCACCCCGGCGGTCCAGGTGCGGCGGATTACCAGCAGGCACGGCTCGCGCTGTTTCATCTTCAGGAGCTTGCGCGTGCGCTCATCGGGCATCACGGCGCGCAGCACGTGCTCGGCGGCCTGCAGCGGCGCGACCTTCATGAGGTAGTCGTACGCGGTCATCCTCGTGAAATCGACCTGCAGATAATCGGGGGCGATGCGCGGCAGCACGTGCCGGTCCTCGAGCAGGATCGGCACGTCGTTCTCGTAGTGCACGATGGCGGAGTAGAACAGCTCAGTCCTGGACGGGACACCGAAGTCCTGCGCCAGCGCCGCCACCGCGCGCACGCGCTCGAGCGCGATCAGCTCGGCGCGGTGCACATGACCGCGGGCGCGGATCTCCTCGGCGATGTTGTGGATCTCGAGCGGGTGCGTATTGGGCTGGCGATTGGCGACGAAGCTGCCGACGCCGGCAATGCGCACCAGTACGCCCTCATCGGACAGCTCGCGCAGCGCGCGGTTGGCGGTCATGCGCGAGACGCCGAACTCCCTGACGATCTGGTTTTCCGAAGGCACGCGCGTCGAGGCCGTCCAGCGACCCGAGTCGATGTTGGCGCGAATGTGCTGCTTGACCTGCAGGTAGAGCGGTTGCATCGCGAGGTTGGGTTTGGACATCGGTGGCGGCTCGATGATTGCTGCGCAGTCTAGGCTGTATAGACAGGTACAGTCAAGTGGCTGGCAGGCGCCTGCGCTCGAGCCAGGCGGCGAAGCGGCGCGCCGCTTCCTGCTCGCCGCCGTGGCGTCCGCCCTCGATGACCCAGCGGCCCGCGACCATGACGTCGCGTATGGCGGCCTGGCCGCCGCCGAACACCAGCCGATCGAGCAGCCCATCGCCGCTCGCGCCGGCCATCGCGGGATGCTCGGTATCGAGCACCAGCCAGTCGGCGCGGCGTCCGACCTCGATGGCGCCGACCGCCTGCCCGAGCGCGCGTGCGCCGCAACGCGCGGCCGCGCGCCAAAGGCGCGCGCCGACGTTCGGTTCCCGACGCGTGGCGAGCACCGCGCGGCGCCGGCGCCGGATGCGCTGCTGGTACTCCAGCCAGCGCAGCTCCTCGGCGGGACTCACGCTGGCCTCACTGTCCGAGCCGATGCACAGGCCACCGCCCGCCGCGAGCAGCCGTCCGGCATCGAAGAAGCCGTCACCGAGATTGCCCTCGGTGCTGGGGCATACACACACCCCGGCGCCGCTGGCCGCGACCGCGCGTATCTCCGCGGCCGTTGCGTGCGTGGCGTGCACGAGGCACCAGTGCGGACCGACCAGTCCGGTGTCGAGCAGCAGCTCGATCGGACGGCGGCCGGTGCTCGCCTGGCAGGCCCGGACCTCGAGCAGCTGCTCGGCGATATGAATGTGGATGACGCCGGCGGGCTCCATTGCGACCAGTCCCTCGACGGCCTCGCGCAGGCTCGGAAGCGGCACGGCGCGCAGGCTGTGCAGCGCCGCGCCGGTGTGCAGCGTCGCGGCAGCGTGCGCGCCGAGTGCGCTGCGACGTCGCGCTACCGCATCGAGGAATTCCCGCACGCGCAGTCCAAAGCGCCGCTGCTCGGGCAGCAGCGGGCGGCCGCCGAAGTCGCTGCTAAGATAGAGCGTCGGCAGCAGCGTGAGGCCGATGCCGGAGGCGAGCGCCGCAGCGTCGATCCCCTGCCACAAGGCGTTGACGCCCTCGTAGGCGCTGCCATCGGGCTGACGATGCAAGTAGTGGAACTCTGCGACCGAGGTGTAGCCGGCCTTGAGCATCTCGATGAAAAGTTGCGTTGCGATCAGCGTGAGGTCGGCAGGCGTGAGGCTGTTGGCCAGCGCATACATGGCGCTGCGCCAGGTCCAGAAACTCTCGTGCGAGGCCGCGCGGAATTCGCTGTCGCCGGACATCGCGCGCTGGAACGCGTGGCTGTGCGCATTCGGCATGCCGGGCACGACCGCGCCGCGCACACGCCTGGCGTCGGCCGGCGGGCTCGCGCCGGCGGCGATCGCCGTGATCAATCCCTGCTCGGACACCGTGACCGTGGCATCGCGCAGCCAGCCGGCCCCCGACAACAGCGTATCCACGTGGTAGGTGGGCATGGTTGACTATACCTGTATAGGGAGGCTAGTTTGGCGCAACGGCACCCGGTGCGCAACGAGCCGCGCGGCGGCGGGGACATGAGCGCGGAAGCGGAAGACTGGGATTTCGTCTGGATCGGCGCGGATCTGGCGACCATGCGTAGCGGCGCGGGCGCGTACGGCGCAGTGCGCGATGCAGCGCTCGCGGTCAAGGGCGAGCGCATCGCCTGGATCGGCTCGGCGGTGGATGCGCGCACGCGGCTCGCAAGCCGCGCCACGCCGTCCTTCGACGCCTCGGGACTGTGGATCACGCCCGGCTTCATCGACTGCCACACACATCTGATCTACGGCGGCAATCGCGCGGGCGAATTCGAGCAGCGGCTGCTCGGGGCCTCCTATGAGCAGATCGCGCGCTCCGGCGGTGGCATCCAGTCCACCGTCGATGCCACGCGCACGGCGAGCGGTGAGGCGCTGCTGTCGAGCGCCGTGGCGCGGGCGCGGGCGCTGAGCGCCGAGGGCGTGACGACCATCGAGATCAAGTCGGGCTACGGGCTCGACCTGGACAGCGAGGCGCGCATGCTCGCCATTGCACGCGATGTCGGGCGACGCGTAGCGTTGTCGGTGCGCACGACCTTCCTGGGGCTGCACGCGCTGCCGCGCGAGTTCGCGCAGGACCGCCAGGGCTTCGTCGATCGCGCCAGCGGTCCCTGGCTCGATGCCATCGCTGCCGCCGGGCTCGCCGATGCGGTGGATGCGTTCTGCGAGTCGATCGGCTTCTCGCCCGCGGAGACCGAGCAGTTCCTGCGCGCCGCCCAGGCGCGGCAGCTGCCGATTCACCTGCACGCCGGTCAGCTCTCGGATCTCGGAGCCGCGCAACTCGCCGCCCGCTTCCAGGCACTGTCCGCGGACCATCTGGAGTACCTGTCCGAGGAGGGCGCGCGCGCCATGGGTGCGGCGGGCACCGTGGCGGTGCTGCTGCCGGGGGCCTATTACACGCTGCGCCAGACGCATCCGCCGCCAGTGCCGCTGCTGCGCGCCGCGGGCGTCGAGATGGCCGTTTCGACCGACAACAATCCCGGCACCTCGCCCTGCACCTCGATGCTGCTGATGCTGAACATGGCCTGCACGCTGTTCCGGCTCACGGCCGAGGAGGCCCTCAGCGGCGTCACGCGGGTTGCGGCGCGAGCGCTGGGTCTGCTCGCCGATCGCGGGACGCTCGAGGTCGGCAAGCGCGCCGATCTGGCGCTGTGGCGCATCGGCCAGCCCGCGGAGCTGTGCTACGCGATGGGCGGCAATCCGTGTGCCGGCATCGTGCACGGAGGCATATCGGTGCGATAGATCAGGGCGCAAAGGCGAGCGCCAGCGCCGGCGCGGGCTCGGCGGGATTGGTGGCATGGAAGGTCCACGGCGCATCGGCGGCCTGATCGAGCCAGAGCAGGCAGTGCGCGGGCAGGTGGACGGGTGCGGCCTGCGGCGTGCTCCAGTGGCCCGCGACGCGCGTGAACACGCCGCGCATTGCGAGCGGCGATCGGAAAGCGATGCCTGACCGGATCAGGCTCATGCTCGCGCGCCCGCGGGTATGCATGAGATTCAGATCCGTGGTCGGACCCCCGATGAGCGTGCACGTGACGGGCAGCTCGCCGCTGAAGTGCAGCGGCTCGTGTCCGGGAGTCAGCAACCGGTCCTGGCCCGGAAGTCCGAGGCGCACGCCGGCGCCGTCGATGACCGAGAACCAGCGCTCGACACCCGGAAAGCGCGAGAACGGTCCGTCACTGCCGACTTCCGCCAGGCTGATGCGCAGCTGCCAGGCGCTCACGCCGGCGGGCCGCGTCAGCAGCTCGCGCGTCAGTCCGCCGCCGTTGCGCCACGGCTGGGCCGCGACGTGCGCGGCAGGAATCAGGACCGGGGCGCTGGCGGTGGACATGCGTCGCGGGGTCGAAGCTATGGCGGGTGCTCGAAGATTAGCGCGAGTAGTTGCATCATGTCCTACGTCGCGGCAAGCGGTGCGCATGGAGCGAGCGTGTCAAAAGGATCGCCAGTCAGGAAGAAGATCGTCGTCGTCGGCGCGGGATTCGGCGGCATGGCCGTGGTGCAGTCGCTCAAGGGCGTCGATGCGGACGTGACGCTCATCGATCGCACCAACCACCATTTGTTCCAGCCGCTGCTGTATCAGGTTGCCACGGCGGCACTGTCCCCGGCGGACATCGCCACCGCCACTCGCGTGCTGCTGCGCCGGCATCGCAATGCCACCGTGCTGATGGCGGAGGTCATCGGCGTCGATCCCAGCCAGCGGCGCGTGCAGCTAGCCAACGGCATGGAGCTGCCCTACGACTACCTGGTGCTGGCCACGGGCGCCGCCTACAGCTTCTTCGGTCATGACGATTGGGCCGCGCATTCGCACGTGCTCAAGACCCTTGATGATGCGCTCTCGATCCGAGAGCGGCTGCTCAGCGCGTTCGAGTGGGCCGAGGAATCGAACGATCCCGCGCAGATCGAGCGGCTGATGACTTTCGCCGTCATCGGCGGGGGTCCCACGGGTGTCGAGCTTGCCGGCACCATGGCCGAGCTGGCGCGCTCGACGCTGGCGCGGGACTTCAAGCGCATCGATCCGCGCTCGGCGCGCATCGTGCTGTGCGAGGCCGGACCGCGGCTGCTCTCGGCCTTTCCGGAGCATCTGTCGGCCTATGCGCTCGGTGCGCTGCGCGCGCTCGGGGTCGAAGTACGGCTCGGAGAGGCTGTCAGGCAGATCGACGCGCATGGGCTTCAGGTTGGCGACACCCGCATCGATGCGGCGCTGGTGCTCTGGTGCGCCGGAACCGCTGCACGTCCGGCGGCGCGCTGGATCGCAGCTCCCGCGGCCCGCAACGGCGCCGTCGTGGTCGCGGCCGACTGCTCGGTGCCGGCGTGGCCGGACATCTTTGCGATCGGCGACGTCGCCAGCTACGCCGAAGGGCTCAGCGCGCCGTTGCCGGGGCTCGGCCCCGTCGCCAAGCAGCAGGGGTACTACGTGGGCCGCGTGCTCAAGGCGCGCATCACGGGCGCACCCCCGCCGGCACGGTTTCGCTATCGGGACTGGGGAACGATGGCCGTGATCGGCCGTTCCCATGCCATCGCCGACTTCGGCCGCTTCAAGTTCACGGGCTTCATAGCCTGGCTCACCTGGTCGCTCGTGCACCTGATGCTGCTGGTGGACTTCCGCAGCCGCGTGGCGGTGTACTGGAACTGGTCGTGGGCCTTCTTCACCTATGGTCGCGGTGCACGGCTGCTGACCGGAGACGCGCACATGTACCACACTGCCGCTTCCGGCCCCGCACCTGCGCCATGAGGACTGTCATCGCATGCATCCCCATCCCGTGAAGCTGCTCGCGCGGCTGTCGATCTGTCTGCTGCCGTTGGTGGCACACGGCGCTGCGCGGCCGGCCGGGGACATCGGTGCCGAAATCGACGCCGTCTATCCGCAGGCCGACGCGCTGTATCTGGATCTGCATCGCCATCCCGAGCTCTCGCTGCACGAGCAGCGCACGGCTGCGACGCTTGCGGCCGCGTTGCGCGAGTTGAACTTCGAGGTCACCGAGCACGTCGGCGGCACTGGCGTGGTCGGGGTGCTTCGCAACGGCAAGGGACCCGTGGTGTTGCTGCGCACGGAGCTCGACGCGCTGCCGGTGGAGGAAAAGACCGGTCTTGCCTTTGCAAGCACCGTGCGTGCCACGAACGATGACGGCCATGAGGTTGGCGTCATGCACGCCTGCGGCCACGACGCGCACATGGCCGCATGGATGAGCACCGCGCGCATCATGGCCGCCACGCGCGATCGATGGCACGGCACGCTGGTGCTCATCGGCCAGCCGGCCGAGGAGAGCGGCGATGGCGCCGGCGCGATGCTGGCTGACGGGCTGTTCACGCGGTTCCCGCGGCCGGACTACGCGCTGGCCGTGCACGATGATCCGCGCTATGCGGCGGGGCTCATCGGCTTCCACGCCGGGCCCATCATGAGCAACATCGATGAGCTGACGCTCACCGTGTTTGGACGCGGCGGGCATGGGGCACGACCCGAGACGACCGTGGATCCGATCGTGATTGCCGCGCGCACGGTGCTGGCACTGCAGACCATCGTCTCGCGCGAGACCTCCCCGCTCGAGCCCTCGGTCATCACGGTCGGCTCCATCCACGGCGGCACGCGCCCGAACATCATTCCCGACGAGGTGCGCCTGCAGCTGTCGGTGCGCTCGTTCAGCGACTCCAACCGGCAGCACCTGCTCGCAGCCATCGCGCGCGTGGCCAAGGGCGAGGCGGCGGCGGCCGGCGCGCCGCGCGAGCCGCTGCTCGAATCGGATGGACACATATCGGCGCTGATCAACGATCCGGCACTGACGCAACGCGTCTCCGCGGCGTTGCTGCGGCAGCTCGGACCGGATCGTGTCAAGGACGTGAGCCCTGAGATGATCAGCGAGGATTTCTCGGTCTTCGAGAAGGCCGGGGTGCCGTCGCTGATGCTGCGCATCGGCGCGACCAGCCAGTCCGCGCTCGATGCGGCGGCGCAGTCCGGCGTCCCCGTGCCCTCGCTGCACTCGGCGCTGTTCTACCCCGAGCGCGAACCGACCATCAAGGCGGCCAGCGCCGCGGAGGTCATTGCGCTGCGCGAGCTGATGACGGCCCCGGTCGGTCATGCGGGTTCTGCTCGTTGAGGATGACCGGATGATCGCGCAGGGCCTGCAGACGGCCCTGCGCCAGGACGGCCACACGGTGGACTGGGTCGGCGACGGGCGCGCCGCCGATGCGGCGCTGCATAGCGCGCAATTCGACCTGGTGCTGCTCGATCTCGGACTGCCCGAGCGCGACGGATTGTCGGTGCTGCGCGCCCTGCGCCGCCGCGGCGACGCGACGCCGGTCATCATCCTGACCGCGCGCGATGACATCCACGACCGCATCGGCGGACTGGATGCGGGTGCGGACGACTACATCGTCAAGCCGTTCGATCTGGATGAGGTGGCGGCGCGCATGCGCTCGGTCGTGCGCCGCGCGAGCGGGCGCGGCGATCCGTGCATCCGCGTCGGGGAGGTATCGCTGAACCCAGCGACGCACACGGTCGAGCGCGCAGGCGCGCCGGTGCAATTGTCGGCGCACGAGTACGCGGTGCTCGAGGCGCTGCTGCAGCGACCCGGTGCCATTCTGTCGCGCGCACAGCTGGAGGATCGGCTCTACGGCTGGCAGGCCGAAGTCGAGAGCAACGCCATCGAGGTCTATATCCACAGTCTGCGGCGCAAGCTCGGCAGCGAATCGATCCGCACCGTGCGCGGCGTCGGCTACTACGTTCCCAAACAATGACCTCGATCCAGGCTCGCCTGCTGGTCGCGCTGCTGACGCTGGTCGCCCTGGCATCGCTGCTGGCGGGCGCGCTGACCTACCGGCGGGTGCTGGCGGAGACCTCGACGCTGTTCGACTATCAGCTGCGGCAGATGGCGCTGTCGCTGCGCAGCCAGGTGTCGCTGGCGCCGCGGCTGGAGCTGCCGCCACAGCAGGGCGATGCCGATTTCGTGGTGCAGATCTGGGATCCGTTCGGTGCGCGCGTCTATCTGTCGCGCCCCGGCCTGCCGCTGATCAATCGCGCAGTGCTCGGCTTCGAGGACCTGAACCTCGGCGGCGATGTCTGGCGCGTCTTCGGTCTGCAGACCGCCGCCGGCGTGATTCAGATCGCCCAGCCCGTGCGCGTGCGCGAGGAGCTGGCGCAGCGTGCGGCCCTGCGCGTGGCGATTCCGTTGTTGCTGTTGCTGCCGCTGCTCGGCGCTGCGGTCGTGTGGGTGGTGCGCGGCAGCCTGCTGCCGTTGCGTCGCATCGCGGCGGACGTGCAGCGCCGCGACGTGCATATGCTGGATCCCGTGGCCGCGATCGCCGCGCCGCAGGAGATCGCGCCGTTGATCGATGCGTTCAATCAGCTGCTGATGCGACTCAAGGCGGCATTCCAGACGCAGCGCGCCTTCGTGGCCGACGCCGCGCACGAACTGCGCTCGCCGCTGACCGCCGTACGGCTGCAGCTGCAGCTGCTCGATCGGGCGCCCGATGAGAGCGCGCGTCGCGAGGCGCGCAGCGAGCTCGGCGCGGCGGTCGAGCGTGCGATCCATCTGGTCGAGCAGCTGCTCACGCTGGCTCGCAACGAGCCGCGCGCCGAGGGCAGCGAACTGGTGCCGCTCACGCTCGATGTGCCTGCCGCCGAGGGAATCGCCGACAGCCATGCGCTGGCCGTGGAACGCGGCATTGAGCTGCGCCTGGACGCGGTGCCGGGACTGACGGTGCGCGGGGATCGCGAAGCGCTGCGCGTGCTGGTGCGCAACCTGGTGGACAACGCGGTGCGCCACACCCCATTCAAAGGGCGCGTGCGCGTGTCCGTGCGGCCGTCCGCCGACGCGGTGCTGCTCGAGGTCACCGATACCGGCCCCGGCATCCCGGCGGCCGACCGGGAGCGCGCCTTCGATCGCTTCTATCGACGTGCGAGCGCCCCGGAGGGCGGCAGCGGACTTGGACTGGCGATAGTGCGGGCAATTGCCGAGCGGCACGGCGCCCGCGTGAGCCTCGGGGACGCCCCCGGCGGGGGCCTTGAGGTCACCGTGAGCTTCCGGCGCGCGTTTTAAGATTGGCTTAAGCCTTGGCGGCGAAGCTCCCGGCAGCGATCCGAAGCTGACAGCTTCACTTTCAAGGAGAAGATTTCATGTCCATCAAGACCAGACAGCTCGCGTGGGCGGCTGCCGGCATCTTTGCCGTCGGCGCCGTGTCGGGCTGGACCGCACCCGCACTGCTGCACGTCGCCGAGGCGACCCCGGCAAGCGCGGGAAGCAGCGTGGCTGCCACGCCGGCCGGC
>Ga0181526_10002727_pt1 | contig 15042 bp, 14 predicted proteins | sample PEATcosm2014_Bin_35_FD_119750 | JGI IMG/M metagenome (GOLD analysis project Ga0181526, IMG submission 119750) | Peatland microbial communities from MTU Mesocosm Facility, Houghton, MI, USA - PEATcosm2014_Bin06_30_metaG | ecosystem: Environmental > Terrestrial > Soil > Wetlands > Peat | place...
AGTCCGATGCGGCCAAGGCGCAAGCCGACGCGGCAAAGGCGCAAGCCGACGCGGCCAAGGCCCAGGCCGATATGGTCACCAACCAGACGGCATCGGCAGCCGCGATCTCCGCTGCCCAGGCCGATGCGGAGCAGGCTCGTCTAGCCGCGCAGGCGGCTCAGCAGGGTGAACACCAGGCCAACAGCGACAAGGCCGCAATGCGCGCGCAGTTGTCCTTGCAGTTGAACACGATTCTTGAAACCCGCGATAGCGCTCGCGGACTGATTGTCAGCATGTCCGATGTGTTGTTCGACACTGGACGGTACACGTTGAAGCCGGGAGCGAGAGAAAAACTCGCGAAGGTTGCCGGAATTCTTCTCGCCTACCCTGGGCTCAACATCGAAGTTGACGGCTACACCGACAACGTCGGCGGCGATGCAATGAATCAAACGCTGTCGGAGAATCGCGCTGGCGCCGTTCTTAGCTACCTGGTGGAAGAAGGCGTAACCTCAAACTCAGTAAGCGCCAAGGGCTACGGCAACACGCTGCCGGTGGCATCCAACGACAACGCGGCAGGCAGGCAGGAAAACAGACGGGTGGAACTGGTTGTTTCCGGCGACGCAATCGGCAGCCCCACCAATGCAACGACGGGAAGTTTGAACTAACGTAGCTGTGTAACCGCCGCGGTCTCGAAGAGAGATCGCGGCGCATGTTTGTCTATGCCGCCTGCGAGCACGACAGCGAGGAGTGAAGATGCTTGGAACAATACTGATTGTAATTCTGGTCCTGGCGCTATTGGGCGCCTTGTTGCGGTGGCCGCACAGCAGAAGTTGGGGGTATTATCCGAGCGGCGGGGTGGGACTGGTCCTCTTGATTCTTGTCATTCTCCTGGCTCTTGGCCGGATTTGAATAGGAAAGAAGGATATCGTGCCGTCTCCCGATCGCATCCATCCCGAGAACGATACCGGAAATCCCGCTCCGGAAGCGGTTTCGCAAATTGCAATGAAAGCATGCAAGCTGCCCCTGCCAACCCGCATTGCGTTTGTCGGGAACTACCTGCCTCGCGAATGCGGCATTGCCACTTTCACCACCGACCTGTGCACTGCGCTCGCTGCCGAATACGGAGAGGAACGTCTCTTCGCCATTCCCGTCAACGATCTCGAGTCGCGCTATCAGTACCCCGAGCAAGTTCGCCTTGAGCTGGAGCAAGACGATGCTGCTTCCTACGAACGGGCCGCTGAATTCCTCAACTTCAACGGCAACGATGTTGTTTGCCTGCAACACGAATATGGCATCTTTGGAGGAAGCGCCGGCTCCCACATCCTTGCGTTGCTGCACAAGCTGAAGATGCCGGTTGTGACCACGCTGCACACCGTGCTGCGGGAACCGAGTTTGAATCAGCGAGTCGTGCTTGAGGAGATAGCGCGGCTCTCCGATCGCCTGGTTGTCATGAGCGAGCAGTCGGCGCGGTGTCTGCGCGAGGTGTATGCCGTTCCGAATGAGAGGATCGATATCATCCCGCACGGCGTGCCCGATTTCCAGTTCATGGACCCCAATTACTTTAAAGACCGGTTCGGCACCGAAGGCAAGTCCGTGCTGTTGACCTTCGGCCTGCTGTCGCCGAACAAGGGAATCGAGAACGTGATTCAAGCCTTGCCGGCGATTTTGGCCAGGCATCCAAACGTGGTGTACATGGTTTCTGGAGCGACGCATCCGCAGATACGGCGGCGCGATGGCGAGCGCTATCGCGATGGGTTGCGGACGCTAGCGGAGCAGCTTGGCGTCTCTTCTCAATTGATCTTCAACAACCGCTTTGTAAGTGCGGAAGAGTTGGTTGAGCTGGTAAGTACAGCGGATATTTACATCACGCCCTACCGGCAAGCGGCGCAAGCCGTATCGGGAACGCTCGCCATTGCGCTTGGCGCGGGAAAGGCCGTCGTCTCCACTCCCTATTGGCACGCGAAGGAAATGCTGGCGGACGGGAGAGGCGTGATTGTGCCTTTCGAGAATCCCGATGCCATTGCGGAAGCTGTACTCGGATTGCTTGAAAACGATGCGGAGCGTCATGCCATGCGGAAGAGGGCTTATCTTCACTCACGCGAAACAATCTGGCACAAAACGGCGCAGAAATACATGGCGAGTTTTCAGCGCGCCCGATTCGAGCGCACCTTGAAGCCCAGAGCAGCCCAGAATGAGAAGGTTGCAGTGAATGACGGCGGCTGCCTGCCGGCGCTGAACGCTGCTCACATGCTGAGAATGACAGACGACACAGGCATTCTGCAGCACGCAATCTTCTCGGTGCCCAATGCCAGCGAGGGCTACACGACCGACGACAATGCGCGCGCTCTCATCGTGTCGGTTCTTCTGGATGAGAACCCGGCTCACGCGGGCAGGCGGGATTATCCGAATCTCCCCCATCGCTATCTTGCATTCTTATGGCTTGCCTTCAACACCGATGCCGGGAAGTTCAGGAACTTTCTGGGTTATGACCGCAGATGGCTAGAAGACGTTGGGTCGGACGACAGTCACGGGCGCGCGTTGTGGTCGCTGGGCAAAGTGCTTGGCCATTCGCGAAACGCGGGCTTGAGAGGAGCGGCAGGGAGGCTTTTCGAAGCCGCGGTCCCCGCGACGCTCACGTTTACCAGTCCGCGCGCCTGGGCGTTCTGCATCCTGGGCATGCAAGCCTACTTGGACTGGTTCCCTGGCGACAGGGCTATTCAGAGAGCGCGCAATACCCTCGCCAATCGGCTCCTCAACATCTATGATCTGAGTCACTCCGCGACATGGAAGTGGTTCGAGAAGAGCCTTTCGTACTCGAATGCAAGACTCTCGCAGGCGCTTATCCTGACAGGATGGCGGAGCGACAACCAAAGAATGATCGAAGCGGGAATGGATTCTCTGAAGTGGCTGGTCGGCGAGCAACACCGCGACGATGCAGAGGTATTTGTCCCGATAGGATCCAGCGGATTCTATGTCGAGGGATGCGAGAAGGCGCGCTTCGATCAACAGCCAGTGGAGGCTTGTGCAACGGTTTCTGCTTGCCTTGAGGTATATAGGTTGACAGAAGAAAGCCAATGGCTTGAGGAAGCCCGTAGGGTCTTTGGTTGGTTTCTCGGCAAGAACGATTTACAAGTTCCGCTGTACGATGTAACGACAGGCGGATGCCGGGATGGGCTTCATCCGGATCGCGTGAACGAAAACCAGGGAGCCGAATCTACGCTCTCGTTCCTCATGGCTCTGCTGGAAATGCAGGCGGCCAAAGTGGCAAGCGTTGACAACCTGCATCATGGAATGAGCGTCTTCAGTTGAATCCAACGATCTTGTCGGATACATCGCCGGAATCTGTCGCACAAGGGCAGCAAGTACGAGGAGCCTGTGCCGACGATCCCTTGTTTATGCGTTTTTCCGGCAATCCGCTTCTCAGCCGGCAAGACTGGCCCTATCCCATCAATAGCGTTCTGAACGCAGGGGTCGTGCAGTTACCGGATGGAGATACCTTGCTCCTTTGCCGCGTTGAAGACAGAAGCGGACTATCGCATCTGTGCGCGGCGCGTTCTGCCGATGGTGTCGACCATTGGCGCATCGACTCCAAGCCAACTTTGCTTGCAAATCCGGACGAGTATCCGGAAGAGATTTGGGGCATCGAGGATCCGCGCATTACCTATGTTCCGGAACTTGAGCAATATGCAGTAGCATACACATCCTTTGCGCGGGGAGGGCCCGGTGTCTCGCTGGCGTTGACGAAGGATTTCCGGAGCTTCGAGCGATTCGGCGTCATCATGTCTCCGGAGGACAAGGATGCTGCGTTGCTGCCGCGCAGGATCGGCGGCCGCTGGGCTCTCATTCACCGGCCCATGACGGCGTTAGGCGCTCACATGTGGATCTCCTATTCGCCGGATCTGCGGCATTGGGGAAGCCACAAGATCATTCTCGAAGCGCGGCGTGGCGGGTGGTGGGACGCAAACAAGATTGGCCTTTGCTCGCCGCCGATAGAGACGGCCAAGGGCTGGCTGGCGATCTATCACGGAGTGAGGCAAACCGCGTCGGGAAGCATTTATCGGCTGGGCCTGGCGCTCTTTGATTTGGAGAAGCCGGAGGTTTGTCTGCAACGGGGAAATTCATGGATATTCGGGCCAGAGGCTCCCTATGAACGGAACGGCGATGTGAACGATGTAGTGTTCCCTTGCGGGCAAACCATCGGAATTGACGGAGATACCATCAGCCTTTACTACGGCGCAGCAGATTCCTGCATCGCTTTGGCCACCGGCAGCATCCGCCGTCTGCTTTCCTGGCTGGACTCGAATGGAAGTCAAGCAGAGCGCCGCGCATTCTAGCGAACGCGGCGATAAGTTCGGAAGGGGTAGGCACATGAGTAGTGCAGGGCGAAATTGGCCCGATTGGCTGCCGCATCCGCTTTGGATACGGCGAGAGTGCCCGCGCTGCAATTCAGTGAAATTCAAACCAGCGGAGTTGCGCGCGCTCGACGGCCTGTTGGCAATGTTTGCGTTGCGCCCCGTTCGCTGCACATTCTGTTGGCGACGGTATTACTGGCTCACTCTGCGCGGTGCGAATGCGGGATGATTCCTCGATTGTTTGCAGTTGTTTCGAAACGGTAGCAATCAAATGCAAACGCAGGGGCAAATCCTCATGAATGTCTTGATCCAGCATCCGGCTCGAATCTCAGCGCCAACCACGCATGCGCCGCTGGCGCCGCACTGGCTCACTCACTTGGGAGCGCTGGGGCTTTTTTCCGTTGCCGTCATCGACTCTTCGGTCATTCCTCTGCCGCTTCCCGGCAGTACCGACCTGCTGCTGCTTTGGCTGGTGGCGCACAGCGGCGATCCCTGGCTGCTTGCTCCCTGTGCCATTGCCGGCAGTATCCTGGGCGGATATACCACCTGGCACATTGGGCGGAGAGGCGGCAAAGAAGCGTTGCGTCAGTACGTACCGGGTCGCCTCCTTCGCCGCATCGTCGGATGGGTCGAGCGCCATCCAGTCCTGGCGGTCTTTCTTCCTGCCGTGCTTCCACCGCCGATACCGCTATTGCCGTTTGCGCTCGCTTCCGGCGCGCTGGGTGTCTCTCGCCAGCGCTTTCTCATCGTCTTCGGCGCGGCTCGCAGCCTGCGCTACTCCTTCATCGCATGGCTCGGCGTGGCCTATGGACGCAAGATAGTCCGACTGTGGTCGGGAACCCTCCAGACATGGTCGACGCCGCTGCTTTGCGTATTTGCTGGTCTATTGGTTGCCGGTCTCTGCTTCGGGATATGGAAGATTCGCGGACTGCGCAAGATCGATGCCGCGAAGAAACTCGCGTTGCATGCCAACGCGGTTTAGGCCGATTAAACCCGAAGGGCGCTTCGTGGGCACTCCTTACACAACAAACATCGCAACGCCGGCCGCAAACATCGCGATTGTGGTGACCGCGACGACAACCCATCCCAGGCGGGAGCTCGGTTGGCCCTGCATCAGCTTCTTGTCCGCAGCGACAATCAGAATTGCGACCAGAAGGAAGGGCGCGAGCAATCCGTTGATGACCGCTGTCCAGTAAAGCGCCTTTACCGGGTTAATCCCGATAAAGTCCAGCCCAACCCCTGCCGCTGTCGAGACCAGAATCAGAGCGTAAAACCAGCGCGCCTGTCTCAGTTTCCTGTTCAGTCCCTGGCGCCAGCCAAGAGTTTCAGCAAAGGCGTATGCCGTAGATCCCGCCAGCGTGGGGATAGCGAGAAAGCCTACGCCGACAATCCCCAGGGTGAACAGGGTTGCGGCGAAGTTGCCGACAAGAGGCCGCAGGGCTTCGGCTGCCTGGCGAGAGGTTTCAATCTTTGTAATGCCGTGCCGGTTGAGGGTGATGGCCGTGGTCAGAATGATAAAGAACATGACCATATTCGAGAAGAACGCACCTACGCCCACATCGATGTTTCTGAGATCGAGCTCACGGGGCGTGGCTCCTTTGCGCAGAGCAAGCGTGCTCTGGCCTGCCGACTTCTCCTCTTCAACCTCTTCGCTCGCTTGCCAGAAAAACAGATACGGACTGATTGTAGTGCCAAGGATCGCGACCAGCGTAGCCCATTCATCTCTGCTGTGCGGCATCGACGGAATGAGTGTATCGCGCAGCACCTGGCCCCAGTCGGCCCCCACCACAAACGCGGTAATGGGGTATGCGAAGAGCACAAGGACCAGCCACTTGAGCACATTCGCAATCTGCTGATAATGGAGCCGGACCGTAGCCCACGAAATAAGCAGCGCGAAGACCACCACAAACCAGTGGGAATTGATTCGCGACAGCATTGCAGCCGCATCCGCCATGCCGGCGAGGTCCGCCGCAATGTTAATCGTGTTCGCGGCCAGAAGGGCGATAACGAAAGCAAGCAGAAGCCACCGTGGAAATCGCTGCTTGAAGTTCCCGGCCAGGCCTTGCCCCGTCACCTTGCCGATGCGGGCGCACATCATTTGAACCGCGGCCATCAGCGGCCAGGTGATGAGTGCGGTCCAGAGAAGCTTGGTCCCGAGCTGCGCGCCGGCAACGGAATATGTGGCGATGCCTGAAGGGTCATCGTCTGCGGCCCCAGTGATGACGCCGGGGCCGATCGATCTCAACAGCGATCGAATCCACCCGGATTGGCCAAGTGGTTGGGTCGTTACGGCGATTCGTGCAGGTTTTACTTGCCTTTGCTGCAAGCGGGATCCGCCGTTGAATTCTTCGATCTCAGCGTTACATGGGCATCGAGGTGCAACTCAGTATCCTCAATGACATCGCGGACCGCATCCTTTGCCTGGCCCCAGGCGCTTTCGACCTTGCCCTTCGCCTGCTGAACAATGCCTTCAACCTGGAGTTTGGTATTGCCCGTCATTCCGCCCGCCTTGCGCTTGGCGCTTCCCGCAACTTCGTCGATCATGCCCTTCACTCGAGCCCTATTCATCGTTCCACCTCCGTGGATTCAACGCTTGCAGATTGATTTGAGGCGCCGGAAAACCATTCAAGCGCTTTAACCAACAGGAAAGCAGCAGGGTGACCGTCAAACTACAGCGACGCCGCTCGACCTCAGAGAGAGGAGCGGTGCCATGAATGCCCTTGCGAACAGTCGGCTGTCTTTCTTCCCCGGCATGATTGAGAGTAGCGATTCAAATTGCATTGTTCTGAGCTATTGAGACCATCCCCGTCGCTACGGATACCGGCCTTTGGGAGACTCTGCACAAGTGTCTATTGTGCGGCCGGCATTCCCTCAGGGGTTAAAAGGCCAACATCAGTTTTGTTGCATTTGCGGCACGACACCCCGCCCAGAGGGTTCCCCAGCACCCGATAGGGGCCGGTTACAAAGCGGGCTTGCGCAGAGGTTCCCCAGCCCTCGGATTCGCTGCAACGGTTTCCAATCGAGAAACTGAGTTATAAGGCAAGGTATTTGTTCCGTGATGATTGCGCCGGATGCTACGACTCTAGCCGTACACTGCGAGCTCGTTCCTTCATCTATTCTTTCTCCCCCGCGGGACGAAGTTATCGTTGCCCGGCCAATCCCGCGCATGCGCTCAGTGCTCTTCTCTTCCCGGCCGGAGCATGAGGTCCTTTATGGCTTCGCGGGGGTCTTTGCCTTCATTGAGAATCAGCTCCATCTGTTCGGTGATCGGCATTTCGATACGGTGTATGCGGGCGAGGCCGAGGGCGGCGCGGGTGGTGAGGACGCCTTCAGCGACCTTGCCGCCCAGGCTATCGAGAATCTCCGCGAGGCTGCGGCCCTGGCCCAATGCCTGGCCGACCGTCCGGTTGCGGCTGAGCGAGCCGGTGCAGGTGAGCACCAGGTCGCCGACGCCGGAGAGGCCGGCGAGGGTTTCTCGGCGGCCTCCGCAAGCCACGGCAAGACGCGTGATTTCGGCGATGCCGCGGGTGATGAGGGCGGCGGCGGAGTTGTGGCCGAGGCCGACTCCGGCGGCGACTCCGGCGGCGATGGCAATGACGTTCTTGAGCGCGCCGCCGAGTTCGACGCCGACAACATCGGTGCTGGTATAAAGTCGAAGGGTTTCAGACGAAAACTCATGCTGGATGCGGGCGGCGTTTGCGGCATCCTCGAAGGCGACGGTAATTGCGGTGGGCTGGCCCTGGGCGACTTCAAGGGCGAAGCTGGGGCCAGAGAGGGCGCCTATGGGCACCCTGAGACCGATTTCTCCCAGGCTGGCGGCGATCACCTGCGTCATGCGCAGATAGGTGCGGTTTTCAACGCCCTTGGTGGCGCTGACGACGATCTGGCCGGGATGAAAATGGGTGCGGAGACGGGCCAGAGCGGGGCGGAGAAACTCAGAGGGGACGACGGAGACTACAATTTCGGCATCGGCGACGGCGGAGTTCTCGCCGGTGACGGCGATAGCGCGGGGGATGGGAAAGCCGGGAAAGAAGAGCGTGTTTTCGCCGGCATCGACGATCTCCTGAGCAAACTCCGGGCTGTGGGCCCAGAGGGTGATCCGGTGACCGCCACGGCGGTAAAGCGAGAGCGCGATGGCGGTTCCCCAGGCGCCGGAACCTAAGACGACGATGCGGCTCATATGGCTTTCCTGGCTCCCAGGCGGGATTCCGTGCCGGCCAACAGACGCCGGATGTTCTGGTGGTGCTTGACGACGATGAGCAGGGCGACAGCGAACTGGGCGGCAATGAAGATGGGCGGTCGAGGGCCGCTGACGAGAAGCCAGGCGAAAGCCGGGAAACTGGCCGCGCCAAGGATGGAGGCCAGAGAGACATAGCGGCTGACGAGCAGCACCAGGAAGAAGACGCCGATGGCGGCCAGCGCCGCAGTTGGAGCGGCAACGAGGAAGACGCCGAAGCCCGTGGCCACGCCCTTTCCGCCGCGAAAACCGAGCCAGACGGGAAACATGTGGCCGAGGACAGCGAAGAGAGCGGCGATGGCCTGGGCGGTGCGCGCCGGAGCGGAGGGCATGAGCAGAGCTCCGAGCAGGGCGCCCAGCCACACGGCCGAGCAGCCCTTGAACATGTCGAGCAGAAAGGTAGCCGCGCCCAGGCCCTTGCCGCCGGAACGGAGGACGTTGGTGGCGCCGATGTTGCCGCTGCCAACGGAGCGGATGTCCTGGTGGCGGAAGATGCGGACCAGCAGGTATCCGGTAGGGATGGAGCCCAGCAGGTAAGCAGCGGCCGCGATCAGAAAGCTTGCGAGGAGCATGACGAGTGAGAGTTTAGCAGGTCGAGGGGCGTCTACCCCAGCGACGACTTGTGCGTCATGATACCCTCCGGGGTCGGGGGATCGTCTGGGTCGCCCTTGAACCGGCGAATAGACCGCCCGGCGATATAATTGCGCGCATGAAGCGTTTTCTGTTGATTTCGCTCTTGTCCCTCACAGCTCATTTCTGCGCGCAGGACGACTGTTCTCCCACCGCCCTTTCGCAGGCGGCCGCCCAAGTTTTGGCTCTTCAAAAGGAACTTGGACAAGCCCAGGTCGGCGAGTCGGACACTGATGTTCCCCCTTTGGTCGCAGACAAAATTACGAAGCTCAAAGACGCCTTGGTCCGTGCCGCCGACGCTGCTCTTGCCTGTACAAAACCGTCCGTGGATCCAACCGAGCTGCAAAAAGATATGGTTCGTGTGCTTCACGCAAATCAAACGGAATACGATGGAAACCCAAACATTTCCAGGGACGACCCTCGCTTTGTCAAACTGCCGGGGTATTACGGCCACAATTTGAGAGTTCAGGTGAGTCGACAGTCAGGCGCTGTAGGAATTCTTGAGATCCAGTTTTCGTTTGATATTGAGTGCGGCGATGACAACATGCTCTTGGCTTACGGACTTCGCAACGGAAAATGGGTACAGGCGCTGCGTTGGCAATCGCCACCTCTCAAGAGTGTTTCGGACGCCTTCGGCGATTTTTTCCTGTCAACAATCCTTCTCGGTCCTTCAGCTTTGGAGAGTGGGACGCCGAAGTGGCGAATCGTTGTGGCGCACGGTACGCCTTGGTGCACGTCTCGCTTCAGCAGTTTCAAGATTGATGTGCTAACCCCTGGCCCCGATCCAGCTTCACCTAAAGTTCTATGGCATACCGAAAGAGGTTATTCACGAGGCGATTTTGACACCAGGCTCAAATCGTCTGGAAGTACATTCGAGTTGCGGTTGAACAGCCCTTGCATGAATGCGGATTCTTACGAACGCCACGTGATCTATCGATACAGCGTAGACGAGAATCAGGCTGTCCATCGGATTGAACCGATTGCCACCAATGCTCGTGGTTTTGTGGAAGAGTGGCTATACTCGCCATGGTCCGAATCGCGAGACTTTTCTGAAGCGGATCATGCGGCCGAGCTGAAAGAGGTCCATGACCAATTCGATCTGCCATCCAACGATTCCAAATACGTCAGTCATAGCTACGGTCCGGTTCGAGCTTGTGCGGCTCCCGGCATATTTCAGGTCCAAATCGATTCAACACTGGAAACGATCGTTCCTGGGAAACCTGGCGGAGACTCCAAGCCCCTTCCCAGCCGCTATTTCCATGTGCGTGAGGTAAAGGATGGATACTTGATGCTTTCTGCTCCAACCATGCCTGATTTAACATGTGCCGGGGCAAACCTGATGCCGGCAGGGGGCAGCTAGCCGCTCCCGAACCACCTGCCAACTTGGCATTCCACTAAGGACCGTCAATCTCGTCAAACCGATTCACTGTCCTGTTGCGGCTTCAGTCGGAGACCATGAGCTCGCCGGGGACGATGGGGCGGGTGCGATAGAGCAAGCCGCGCTGCGCGAGCAACCCCATCAGGAGCAATGCGGCTAAGTAGACGAGGAGCTTGGCCAAGTCGCCTGCATGGCTGCGCGGCAGGGTCTTCCACAGGACGAGCAGGAGGGTTTGCGCCGCGGTGACGGCCCAGACTGAGCCGTAGAAGTAGCGGCGTTCGGTGCCTTCGGTTCTGGTGGAGGGTCCGACGCGGGGCAGCATGCCGAGGCCGCCCAGCAGCAGGATGACGGCGCACAACGGCAGATAAGCGTAGTTGTAGATCTGCTTCATGTACCAGATGCCGGTGAAGACGGCGATGACCAGGCCAGCGAGGTTGAGCAGGGCGAAGTTCAGCACGGCGTTCCAGGCGAAGGTGTAGCAGACGCGCCGGTAGAGGGGGTTGGACTTGTCCTCGTCGAAGCGCAGGATGTAGGGACGGGGTTCAGCGCCGGGCAACTGTCCGCGCAGGCCGGCGATGCCCGTGCCCAACAGCACCGCGGCGAGCCAGGCCAGATTGCCCCCATGAAAGCCGCGGGCAAAGAGCGAAAAGGTCAGGGGTCCGGGAGTGAGAAAGAAGACCCAAATCCAGATGGGCCAGTGGCACAGCCGGTAGATGCGGGTGTTCCGCTCGCGGATCTTCCGTTCCTGGGCAAACTCCACTTTTCCGCGATATTGCATTGGCAAGAGTCTCTCAAGGCAATGGGGCAAGCGTCAATGCCGCGGCGAGGGGGATGACAGATACGCTAGGGCGAGGCGATCCGAATTGGGTTCGGAGGCTCAGGGAAACGATCTCAGCGCTGAAGAATAGCCTGGCGGGCAGAGCGAACCTCGGCGGCCAGGACTTGCAGAACCTTGAGCGACATGAGTGGATCGGATTGCATGAGGGCGGTGAAGTCGTCGCGGGTGATGAAGCCGAGCTTGGCTCCGCTGCGGGCGGTTGCGGTCAACGTGTAGGGCTCATTGCCGATCAATCCAGGCAGGCCAAGCACCGAGCCAGGCGCTGCATGGGCAGACAAAATGGCTTCGCCCGCCAGGGAAGTCATGGTGAGGGTAACCTCTCCCGTGTGCAAAATGTATAGGCCGGCAGGCTTGTCTCCCTGACGGAAAAGGACGCTTTCCGCGCCACATGAGAGTTCGATGGCTCGTTGACCAAGCGCCTGAATGAGCTTCGGATCGGCGACAAATGCAGATGGGTCAAGCTTCAAGTGCGGCCTCCAAGAGTGGAACTGGGGAGTGAGCGGCTCACGGGCCCTTAAGGGCTTTGGGGCTATGGTCGCACCGATGGGACCGGAGTTTTGTGATGGGCATCACCTATCAGCGGTTAACGCGGTTGCAGCCTGCTCACACTCCCCGTCGGTGGCGACGGGCAGTGTGAACAAGCCCAAATTACGAGAGTTCCGGTATTGCGTTACGAAATAGGTGCATCGCGGAACCGGCTTACGAATCAGGTAAATATGGACAAGTGCCTGGGCGTTTCTGTATTGGATATTGTCGAAATGCGAGTCGGAGAGCCGGCGGGAAGCGCGATTGCGCGGACGGTGGAACTGGCACGGAACGTGGAGCAGTGGGGCTACAAGCGCTACTGGCTGGGGGAACACCACTCGATTGCGGGGCTGGCCGGCTCGGCGACGCAGGTGCTGGTTGGGCATGTGGCGTCGGCGACGAAGCGAATCCGAGTGGGCGCCGGCGGTGTGATGCTGCCCAATCATGCGCCGCTGGTGGTGGCCGAGCAGTTTGGGACGCTGGATGCTTTGTATCCGGGGCGAATCGACCTGGGTGTGGGAAGGGCTCCGGGCGGCGATCCGAACGCGATGAAGGCGCTAGGACGGATTCTGGTGAAGGGCGGGGATCTTTCTTCGAGGTTCGATACTTTTTCAGAACTTCTGGAGGAATTGCGGGGTTATTTGGAAGCGGAGAAGCCGGGCCAGGCCGTCAGGGCGATTCCGGGCCAGGGAAGCAACGTGCCGATTACCGTGCTGGGGTCCAGTGTTTTCAGCGCTCAGCTTGCGGGCAGGCTGGGCCTCCCGTATGCCTTTGCAGCCCATTTTGCGCCGGAGCATAGGATTGCGGCGGCTGAAGCTTACCACCAGCACTTCCGGCCTAACGAGACGCAGACCAAGCCGTACCTAATGATGGCGGTTCCGGTGATTGCCGCGGCTACGGATGGCGCTGCGATGCGGCTGTTTACCACTCTGCAGCAGAGATCCTTGAGGCTCATCCGAAATGAGCCGGTGTGGTTGCTCCCCCCTGTGGATTCGATGCAGCCGCTGTGGTCGGCATCGGAGCAGGTGGCTGTCGAGAACCGGCTGACGGCGGCGATTGTGGGCTCGGACTGGACGGTGAAGGCTGGGCTCGAGAGGCTGGTGCGCCAGACCGGCGCCGACGAGGTGCTGGTGGTGACGGATGCCTACGTGCAGGCGGATCGGCTGGAGTCTCATCGGAGGGTTGCGGAGATTGCGGCGGGGATAAAGATCGAGAGCGTCAATCGGGGCGATGAGGCGGAATGGGCAAAAACCGCGAAGACTTCTGCCCCGTTGCTGCGAAGGGTCGTCTGAATTCCCGGCGACGCGCCGCATTGATTGAATGCAGCGCGAAGCGCTGCGAAATGGCCCACCCTGCTTTCAAGTTAACCAGTCAACGCCGCGGAGTATCCCATGTCACTGCGTGCGGAGGACGATACTTGGATGGGGCAATCACAAATACCTCAGCCGTCCATCAGGCTTTCATATTGAGCGTTGGAACTGCCGGACCGGGAAGGATGGTTCGGGCCTCCGTGTGCATATTCATGCAATGGAATCAACAAGTTCATAAAGATGGAGTGCTTGCTGGCTCACCGCAAAAGTCTGTTGCGACGGTTGCCTCTCATGCTCCCGTTCGCCCTTCCCTTTCAGCGCCTGCTTGACACAGTTCGACGCCAGCCATGAAACTGCCAGCAAGGTTGCTGAGGCACGGAAGGGCGAATGCGCCCGGCCCGTTCCGGAAGAGGCGGATTTGATCCCGGTGAGCGCACCCAAAACTAGGCTGAGCTTTTCGCTCGCTTCCACCATGGAGAGCGTTGACGCGGTGGAGGCGGCCGCGGAGAAGATGGCCCTCGAGGCCGGCCTGGACGAGGACGAGCGATTCCACGTAACCATGGCGGTGCGCGAGGCAGCCGTGAACGCCGTCTTGCACGGCAACGAATACGACCCCGCCAAATCCATTGAAGTCAGCCTTGAGAACACCGGCGCGGCGCTGGTCTTTACAATCGCGGACCAGGGCAGGGGCCTTGATCCCGAGACGCTGCCCGACCCCAGAGCGCCGGAAAACCTCTTGCGCGGAACCGGCCGCGGCATCTTCCTTATCCGTTCCTTCATGGATGAGGTACACTTTCGGCAACTGCATCCCGGAACCGAGTTGACGCTGGTCAAGCATCTGGCGCCGCCAGGCGAAGACACCTGAGCGCAATTCGCGCACGGAGCATTGGCGGCTGACAGGGGTCGACCTTTCTCAGCCCCAGACCTGGGCAGGTTGGAAGATTCCCGCCGCCTGAAACCGCAAAGGCACTATAATCGCAGTATCAACAAGGAGGATTTTCCGTGGCACTTACTATTGCTTCCCGTGAAGTGGACGGCGTCGCCGTTCTTGATCTCAGCGGCCGGATCACTCTGGGCGAGGGCAGCGTGCAGATTCGCGATGCCATTCGCGACCTGATCGGCAAAGGTCAGAAAAACATCCTGCTCAATTTGGGAGACGTGAACTACATCGATAGCTCGGGGTTAGGCGAGCTGGTGAGCGCCTACACATCGGCGCGGAACCAGAGCGCCGCGCTCAAGCTGCTCAAGCTGACCAAGAAGGTCCATGACCTGCTACAGTTGACCAAGCTTTACACCGTCTTCGATATCTACGACGACGAGGCGCTCGCCATCTCCTCCTTCAAGTAGGTCGCGCCGCGCCCAGACCATAGAGCATTTTCGGGTCAGGTGTTAACAAAGTGCTGGGTGCCCCATCCTTGATTCGCTTTTTGATTCAAGGGTGGGAGACCTCAAGTCTCATTTCGAATCGTAAACAGTCAGGCCGAGAATTCTCTAGCCATTCGCGAAGGCCATCCCGCGCTCCGGGATGGCCTTTTAGCATGGGTCCGCAGCGCCGGCGCGGAATCCGGCCTCAGAACTTAACCGATGGCACGGCCTGCGCGGCGGGACTGGCCGCGAAGTAGGCTGTGTTTTCCTTGAAGCCGGCCATGCCCGCCCAGATGTTATTGGGGAACTGAAGGATGAAAGTGTTGTAATCCTGGATGGCGTCGTTATAGCGCTTGCGGGCAACACTGATGCGGTTCTCGGTGCCTGCAAGCTCATCCTGCAAGCGCATGAACTGATCGCTGGAGCGC
>Ga0181526_10002729_pt1 | contig 15026 bp, 12 predicted proteins | sample PEATcosm2014_Bin_35_FD_119750 | JGI IMG/M metagenome (GOLD analysis project Ga0181526, IMG submission 119750) | Peatland microbial communities from MTU Mesocosm Facility, Houghton, MI, USA - PEATcosm2014_Bin06_30_metaG | ecosystem: Environmental > Terrestrial > Soil > Wetlands > Peat | place...
ATCCGCACCGGCGATCTCGCGCGTCTCACCAAAATTCCCGGCGTTGGCCGCAAGACCGCCGAGCGCATGGTCGTCGAGCTGAAGGACAAACTCGAGTCCGTCGCCGCCGAAGCCGAAAAACCTGCTCCCGCATCTCCTGCAGGCATGGAAAGCGATGTTAAGTCCGCACTCATCAATCTCGGATACGATGAACGCACCGCCGAATCGGCCGTTGCCGAAGCCAAGCGCGAAGCTGGCGCCACAAACTTTGAAAAATTATTGCGTGTGACGCTGGCAACTCTCAGCGCCCCACAAAACAGGTGATGGGGAGCAGCTCGTGTACTGGCCGCCTTCTGAGGCGGGCGGCTAATGAAAGCAAAAGAGGATATGCCGGCAAGTAAAATGACGAATTTCGGCTCCAAAAAACCACCCGAGAATCACCCGCCTCGCATTGTCTCCGGCGCGCCATGGGATGATGACGCGCGCCTCGACGCCAGCGTTCGTCCTAAAACCCTCAACGAATACATCGGACAGAAGCGCGTCAAAGAAAACATCTCCATCGCTCTCGAAGCCGCCCGCAATCGCGACGAAGCCCTCGATCATGTCCTTCTCTACGGCCCGCCAGGCCTTGGCAAAACTACCCTGGCCCAGATTATCGCCAACGAACTCCAAGTCTCCATCAAGACCAGCGCTGGTCCGCTCCTCGAACGCAAAGGCGACCTCACTGCCATCCTCACTTCCCTCGAAGCCAAGGAAGTTTTCTTTCTCGACGAAATCCATCGTCTCCAGCCTGCCGTCGAAGAAATCCTCTATCCCGCCATGGAAGATTTTCGCGTCGATCTCGTCATCGGACAAGGCCCCGGCGCGCGTATTCATCCCTTCCACTTGAATCATTTCACGCTCATTGGTGCCACTACTCGCGCAGGACTCATCACCGCGCCCCTTCGTTCGCGCTTCGGCATCGTCCACCGTCTCGATTTCTACGAACCGGCGGACCTGCTCATTATCCTCCACCGCTCCGCCAAAATTCTGAACATTCAGATGGACGATGCCGGCGCCGAAGAAATCGCCGGACGCTGCCGCGGCACGCCGCGCATTGCCAACCGACTCCTCCGCCGCGCCCGCGATTTCGCCGAAGTCCGCGCTGGTGGTCGCATCACCCGCGAAGTTGCCCGCGAAGCCTTGCACATGCTCGGCGTCGATGAGCACGGTCTCGACGAAGTCGACCGCAATCTCATGGTTGCTTTACTCGATAAGTATGCCGGTGGACCAGTCGGACTGGGCACTCTCGCCGCCGCCCTCAGCGAAGAAGAAGACGCCATCGAAGAAATGTACGAGCCCTACCTCATGCAAATTGGCATGCTCGACCGCACGCCGCGCGGCCGCGTCGCTACTCCTCGCGCCTATGAATATTTCGGCCGCGCTCTGCCCAAGCGCCAGCCCCACCTGTTCTAGTTTTAACGCAGGCGCCGGGCTTCAGCCCAGCGTGCATTCTCGGCTGCGTGTGCCTCAGTTGTGCTTCACGAATTCGCCCTTGGTTCCCGTCAGCGAGTTATACAGCGTCTCAATAAACTTGTTCGAATCGATGAAATCTCCCGACCACTTCTTCCACGGCTCCAGGATCTTCTCCTGCTGCATCTGGGCCATCGTCTTATGCTCGTCGATCCCTTTCTGCACCGCTGCCGACGTCTCCTTCAGCATCTTCACAAATGCCCGCACGTCGTCCAGATTCGATAGCGCCCCATGTCCCGGAATCACCTTCACGTCCGCCGGCAATTCTGCAGACACTTTTTCCATCGCTGCAATCATCCCCTGCACGCTTCCGCCGCTTGCCACATCGATGAACGGAAATCCATAGCGCACAAAATCGTCGCCCATATGAACCACGTTGTTCTTCGGAAAGAAAATCACAGCATCGCCGTCCGTGTGCCCGGCAGGGAAGTGCAGCGCCCGAATATCTTCGCCGTTTAGATGCACGGTCACGTCATGGTCAAACGTAATCACCGGCAAAGCCGCTTTCGGCGCCGGCGGAATATCCATCTTTATGGATCCCCCATTTCCGCCAGTCCCTCCCGACTCCAGCCGTTTCCGCACGTTGTCCTGCGCGATCACCGTCGATCCCGCATTCGCAAACGGTACGTTCCCACCTGTGTGATCGCCGTGGTAGTGCGTGTTGATCACAAATCGCACCGGCTTGTCCGTAATCCCCAGATTCTTCAGCGCAGCCTGAATTTTCTCCGCCAACGGTGCAAACTGATCGTCTACAATCACGATTCCGTCTCCCCCAACCGACGCCGCAATATTTCCCCCCTCGCCCTCCAGCATATAGATGTTCCCGGAAACCTTGGTCACCTTGATCTGCACTTTCGAAAAATCCTGCTGCTGTTGCGCGTGTGCCCTTTGCCCCAACGCCATCATCCCCACCAGCACTACGATTCCCACAATCCACGCATTCTTGTTCATAGAACCTCCGTTGTCGCGCCGCATTCTATCACTCCACGGCACAAAGTAACTTCTCGGCACATCTTTCCAATTCGTTTCCATCCCGCAGACGCTGGTAAGCTATCTTCAATCTACAGTGCCGCGGGCCATCTACTATTTGCACGCAAAGTGAGCCGCAGCTCTGGTTCTGAAAAAAATGGTTCGTCATTCCGAACGCACCCGCGGAGTGAAAAATACCTCCTCCTTTGAGGCGCACTCCACCTTGGATAATCTCGTGACCGATCCCACCAACCCTAAATCGCAACCCGCCAATTCCAAGCGATTCGCCTTCCTTGTGGCCTCCGGCATTTTCCTGAGCCGTATCGCCGGCCTCATTCGCGATCGTGTCTTTGCCCACTACTTCGGCAATTCCGCCGTTGCTGATGCCTTTCGCGCCGCCTTCCGTATTCCCAACCTATTGCAAAACCTGTTTGGCGAAGGCGTCCTCTCCGCCTCGTTTATTCCTGTCTACGCGCGCCTCCTGGCGAGTGGCGACAAAGAGGAGGCGAGAAAAACCGCTGGCGCCATTGCCGCGCTGCTCATGCTTACGACCTCACTGATCGTCCTGATCGGTGTGCTCGCTGCACCCTGGCTCATTGAGGCCATCGCCCCAGGTTTCCAGGGCGAAAAGCGCGAACTCACCATTCTCCTCGTCCGAATACTCTTTCCCGGCGCAGGCCTTCTCGTCGCGTCCGCTTGGTGCCTTGGCGTTCTGAACAGCCATCACAAATTCTTTATCTCGTACACTGCGCCTGTCCTTTGGAACGTCGCCATGATTGCGGGCATGATCGCGTTCGGCGCCGGCCGCCCGCAGAATTCCCTCGTTGTCTACACTGCCTGGGCCTCCGTCGTGGGCAGCGCCCTCCAGGTTGGCATCCAGCTTCCCATTGTGTTGAAGCTTCTCGGCGGCTTGAAACTCTCCCTAGCTCATCAAGCCGAAAACGTTCGTACCGTCATTCGCAATTTCTTTCCCGTGTTTATCAGCCGCGGTGTTGTCCAGATCAGCGCCTACATTGACGCTTTCCTCGCCAGTTGGTTGCCCACCGGCGCGGTTGCCGCTCTCGCCTACGCGCAAACTCTATACACTCTACCTGTCAGTCTTTTCGGCATGTCCGTTTCCGCTGCCGAGCTTCCGGTTATGAGTGGCGCGCTCGGGGCGGCCGCCGAAGTCGCCGGCATTCTCCGCAACCGACTTAATCACGGCCTTCGCCAAATTACGTTCCTGGTTGTCCCTTCGGTTGTAGGTTTTCTCATACTCGGCGATGTCATCGTGGCGGCCATCTACCAATCCGGCCGTTTCATGCACAATGATGTGATTTACGTCTGGGGAATTCTAGTCGGCTCCACCGTAGGCCTCCTTGCTTCTACTCTTGGCCGCCTCTACTCTTCCGCTTATTACGCCCTGCGTGATACCCGCACGCCGTTGCGCTTCGCCATCATCCGCGTCCTGCTCACTTCGCTTCTTGGCTATCTCGCCGCTCTTCCACTTCCACACCTTCTCGGCATCGAGCAGCGCTGGGGTGTTGCAGGTCTCACCATCTCCGCCGGTATTGCCTCTTGGGTGGAATTCACTCTTCTTCAGCGCGGAATCCGCAGTCGCGTTGGCCAGGTGGGCGTCCCGCTCGGTTTTCTCGCGCAAGTCTGGTTCGCCGCACTCCTCGCTGCAGCCGCGGCCCGCGGCCTGACCTACTCCCTCGGACCGCGGAACCACATCTTTCTCGCTGTTCTCGTTCTCAGCCTGTATGGGATCGTCTTCTTCGCCGTCAGTCTCGCGTTGAGGCTTCCCGAAGCCCACTCCATGATTGGCCTCGTTTCCCGCCGCTTCGGCATAAAATAGTCTGTCATGGCCACAGTTTATCTCGCGCTAGGATCCAACATCGGCGACCGCGAACAAAGCCTGTGCGAAGCCATTCGCTTGCTTGGTGCCGCGAACATCCGCATCAAAAAAATCTCCAGCACCTACGAAACCGAACCCGTCGATTACCTCGACCAACCCTGGTTCCTCAATGCCGTGCTCGAAGCGCAGACCGATCTTTCCCCCGCTCAACTCCTTGGTATTGTTCGCGCCGTCGAATCGCAAATGGGCAGCAAAAAACCTTTCGCCAAAGGTCCTCGCCTCATCGACCTCGACATTCTTCTTTATGACAACGATACCATCGCCACCCCCGACCTCCAGGTCCCTCATCCCCGCATGCTTCAACGCAATTTCGTCCTGGTCCCCCTGGCCGAGATCGCTCCCACACTCCGCCACTCTTCCTGGCCTGCTACCGCCTCAGAACTCCTTTCCCGTTCTGCCGACACCAGTATTGTCCGCAAGCACTCGTAGACTTCCGCGATTCATGGATTCCATCGTCAGAAAAGTGCTGTCATCCTGGGGGCCGCGTCTTTTGCGGCCCGAAGGATCTCTTAGCGTCCTTTACGCAAGCTTCACCATTGCGCGTTTTTCTTCCCGCCGATGAAGCAAGACTCGTGAACGCCCGGGCTTAACTCGTCTTTCTTACCACCATCCGGTGCAACGTCATCACCTTCGGCTGCAACGCATCCAACTCAATCTGCGACAGTCTCCCCTCGTTAATTTCTCTCCAAACGTACACTCCCGGTTCGGACTCGGTCTGTTCCCGCCCCTTCAGCCGCTGCAGAAACTCCTGCGCATCTTCGACCGACGCCTTCGCTCGCAACGTCGGCCGCGTCACAGCCTCCACTGCGTAGCTCCGCAACAACTTGTTCCAATATTGGTCGAACAGTTCGCTTGACGCGAAAATGTCGCTCCACGCGACTTCGCCTCCGTACGCGATCACCACCCCCACCACGCGTTCGCCTTTCAGTCCCACAGTCTGCTTTCGGAATCGACGCAGTACCTCGTCCACCATCGCATCCACCGAGGGTGCCACCCGCCGCGATCCATAAATCTTTTCGTACGACTGCGTCGGTGCCTCCGACTGCATCGTCACCTCTATCGATTCCGTCGTCACCTGCGGAGCTGGTGCTGCAGCTGACCGTTGTGCCGTGGACCCCGCCGTCACCGACGCCCACACGTCCCCTTGCTTCTGATTTACCGCTGCCTGTTCCCGCACGCTCGGGTGCACAATCGTATTCGCTGCAGTGAACTGCGATCCCGATGACCATCTTCCGTGTTCTACGCAAAACACATCCAGTGGCAGCGGCTCCGCTCCCACTGGCACGATTCGATCCTTTCCGATGATGCGGTCCTGCTTTCCTCCACTCACCAGCTCACCTGCCAGCAAGAGAAGTGGCCGCTTGCTCCGATTCATCAGCACCAACTGATTCACCGACGGCCCGCCATAGTTCTGCACTGCCGGGCGCGTGCCGTCGCGATCGCGCACTAATGTTCCTGCGCCCTGCTCGCGAACGATCACTTCGCCGCGCGAAAGCCCCTCCTCGAGCGTCATAAATGCTCCGGTGTCGTACCCGGAAGACGCCACCACGGGAAACACGGTCAAGTTTTCGTACGTGATCGGCTCCAGCAGCCGCCATTCCCCCTCTGCCTTTCCCGGTGGTGTCGGCTGCCCAGGGGAAGGCCACAGCATTCCCAAGGTTGCAATACCAAGCGTTGCCATCCCGAATAAAGAACTGCCAACCAGCGTGTGTGCCGTACGAACCATGCCATCCTCCTCCGCGTGCTCCAAAGCACGCCCTGGAGTTGGAACGTTCATGTAGGGTTTTCTTGCAGGGGGGTAATGGCAGGGGCGGCCCAATCACTTCATTACATCTTTCCTTCCACTTTATCCTCTCGGATCTCCCAAGTTCGTCCGTGGCTTGATGCGCCGGGTCTTGGAGGCTTCGGATTCCTGGCGTTCATACTCCGCCAGCTCTTCTTCTGTATACGAATAGGAATCCCTCGAGGCGAACATCGACGTCGTCCGGCTGCTCTGCTTTTTCTTTTTCCTTGCCTCGCCAAATTCGTACCGCGTCATGCGCAGCGGCGCTTCAATGGCCTTCACTTCCACCAGCAAATCACTCACTTTTTCCAGCAGATCGTGCAAATGGAACGGGCGCACCGCGTAAGGTACCCTCGCCTGCTCCAACGCCGAAACATACTCATTACCTGCCATTTCCGGCACTACGAATAGCACTCGGATTCGCCCGCCATCTTCCGGGGCCACCGCGGCCAGTTCGCGCAGTACATGAAAGGTCGGTGAAGCCAGTCCGATCAGCACCACATTTGCGATTAACAGGGAGTATTCCCCGGTCTTCAACTCCGCGTGGAGCATCGACAAATCCTGCACCAGGCGCACGCGCCAGCCCTCGCTGTCCAGAATCTGCTTCAACGCGACCGCGTTGCTCGCCTCGTCTTCCAACACAAGAAGGCCTACTTGACGCGGTGCTGCCGTGGGAGGGGTCGCCATGCTTAAAGTATAGGCAAGGGTCCTCGCAAGGACGGTCAACCCGATCTTCAGGAGTCCTAAGCGCTAACTGTCCCAATGGCCGGGGGCCTTTGGCGTGCGGCGCCTCGGCGCCGTTGCCTGTCGGACCCTTCCTCTTTTACTTTACCCCAGCCGCCCCCACTTGCTTCAGGATCATGTCCACCCGTGACGGGTTTCCCCGCGTCAGCACGGGGTACGACTGCCCGTTGATGAACCGCAACTCCCCATCCACGGTTACCTTCGCGCTCAACGAGTAGGAATGTTTCGGATCGATCTTCGCGGTATCAAAATTCAGCTCAAACGGTACAGGCACCTGCCGCTGTCCCAGGTTGATCGTTTCTTCCGCAATTACTTTCGCCGGCGCATCGGCTAGCGACACGTCCCGCAATTGCACCTGGATCACGGCGTTTGGCGGCAACGCCACTCGCTGCAGGTAGCTTACCGTCCCGCTCACCGTTCCCTCATTCAACGGCATGTCCAGCTTGCAATCCCTCACGATCATCTTACCGTTGCCGTCCGGCGTATCTTCCTGCAGGAATCCGCCGTTCCCCCTACCCCACCACAGCATTTTCCCGTCGGAGTAGCGGTTGCCATCGGCGGACACGGTCTGCTTCATCAAATACGCATTATTCCCAAACCGGATCTTCGCCAGTTGCTCGCCAAGATACACCGTCAGCTTCGCTCCGCCTTCGCAGGTGTAGTCGAACTGCTTCCAGCGGATAGCCTTCCGCACGTTGTTATGCGCGGGTGGAGCCGCTGGCTGGGTCTCCGTCGGTCCTGCGCCGGGCTCCTGCCCTAAAGCCACTCCGCCCAGTAAACTCCCGAGTGCCACCGCCGCCGCATACCTTACAGTTCTCGTTTTCATCGCCTGCCCTCTTCGGCCGGTATTGTAATCCACCCGGCCGGCGGTAGTTCACTCCCTCACGCCTTCTATAGCTCAGCCCCTTTGAAGGAGGCCTTTCTTTCAGCTGCTACTTCCGATCGCCAGCCATCCGGCAAATCTTCTTGCCCCCTAAGGACAGCAAATCCTCCTCTTTCTTCGAAAGTAGAAGTCTCTTCGTCCTAGTAGCCGATGCTCTCTTCTCTGCCTGGCTAATAAATCCCTGGCACGGGCTACCGTCGAAATCTTGGGCCGGGAGGCCGCGGGAGAACTACTGAGATTTCTTGATGTCGGAACCCGCTTGTTCGATGCTGCCTTTGACGAGTTCGGTTTTCACTTCGGACTTCTGACCGGCAAGCAGGTTGACATCGGTTTCAAACGTGCGATAGCCAGCCAGTTCGACTTTGATGTGATGATTTCCCGGGCTGACTAGCAACGAATGAACGGAGCCACCCAGCTCGCCGGCATGGCCCACATAATTCCCATCGAGAAAAACAGCGGCGCGGGCGGGTTCAATGGTCAGTTTAAGTTGCGAGGTGACTTTCGGCGTCACCGCGCCGGGCAGCAAGGACAACTTTACGCTCACAATCTGTGTTTGTCCCGGCTCGACAACGATGTCGCGCACGAAATCGCCGTACCCAGACTGGCGAACCGTGATCTGATGTTTGCCGGGCAGAAGCAATACCTTCTTGTCTCCCTTGAGTTCCTTGACGTAGCCGAGATATTCGCCGTCCACCCAAACCCCAGAGTCCTTCTCTACCTTGGTAGCTCCCGTGAATTTGACTTCGCCCATCACCTTGCTGTCTTGCGCGGGCAAAGACGGGGTTGCAGGCAAGGTACAAAATGGCACCAAGAGACACACAACGCCGAGAAGCCACAAACGTCTGTGCATTTTTCCCCCTGATTGCGGCTGGGAGTCCATGGTAACGCAGAAGCAAACAGAAGGCACATCCTCACGGAGGATCAGTGATGGGAAGCTATTTCCCAACGACCAGGGAATTTCCGGCAGAGTAGCGCTTTTCGCCCGTGCCATCCCAGAACATGCGGTCGGTAACCAGAGGAGTCTTGCCGGGAACGCCGCGCGTGAAGAAGATCTGTAAACCGTCTCGAGACCATTCGGCATTGCGCGTGAAGGCGTCAGCCGGACCGAGAATTGTGCGTCGATGCGCGCGCACTTCGTAAAGGAAGAAAGTCTGGTTCAGACCCATCTGATCGGTGGGCGCTCCGAGAGGCGCCTTTAGATAGTAAGCAGAAACGACAAGCAGATCGGGGTTGATCGGGTTTGTGCGAATGGTGTCACTGCTCATGATCTGAAAATTGTCGCCGTAAATGTCCTTGAGCGGGACAGCTTGCGATGGCTTGTCCGCGCTCAGCCAGAAAGCGTTCTGCATGTCCGCGGCTAGAACGGTGGTGGGGTTGACCCAGCCGTGGAGCGAATCGATATTGAGCGGAGAGAGCAAAGTAGCTTTTTCCGGCGTGCTGATGGGAGCAGTCCAGACCTGCCAGATCTTTCCATCGAACTTCAGGTAAGCGATGCGCGTATCGTCGGACGACCAAAACGCCTGGCGCACATTGTTTCCGGCGACCTCGCGCGAGCGGCCAGTGTCGAACTCATACAGCATGATGGAGCGCTCAGGACCAGTCTTGGAGTCGGAACGCGTGTAGAGCAGCAATTTACCATCGTGCGAAAGCGCAGGCTCCTGGCCGGAAGGGGCAGCCGTTTTTCTGACCTCGCCGCGGCTTAGGATTAAACGCCCACCGGAATCGAAGTACGCAGTCGCGACGGGGGAATGGAAATTGGTGATGGGATCGAGGACGGTCTTTTTGTTGTCCTTGTCTTTGTCGCTGCCCTTTGTATCCGTGTCGTCGGGCATGTCGAGCTGGTTCTTCTTGCGAAATTCAGGGAACTTGTCGGGGGCGCTTTGTCCGCAACCCTTTAGTGGACCAATTTGCGCGTGGTCAACTTCCACGCTGAAGGTGTACTTCGTGTCGGACATCGCGTCGGAACAGGTTTCCCGCGTGAGCTTAACGGCAACCAGCGCACCCGTCGCGTCGTCTTTGGCATTGTAGGTCCAGGAATTGCCGGACGCGTCGGCGGCGATTTCGGCGGGATCCAGGACGATCGGTGGATAACCAGCGCGGTCGAGTCGCTCAGGTCCCTTCATGCCCAGGCGGAGAGACCAGAAGGGCTCATTGCCATGCGCGATGATGAGTATCGGATAGTGGCGGGAGACCGGCGAAGGAATCGTCTCCTGCGCGGGGGTGGGCGGGGAGCTCGCGGTCGGTGGCTTGGGCGTAGGTTTCTGCCCCGGAGCCTGAGACTGCGCGGCGGCGAAGGGAAAGGCTAAGACGAGAGCGCTGAGCAGGAAACGTTGCATGCGCACGAAATCCCCAGTGGTTCTCAAGAGGGTGAGACGCGAAGCAACCAGGGAAACGCTGCTCATAGGCAAACGCCCACCAAGATATCCTCGCCGTCGAGATTAGAACAGAGCGCGAAGGGGAGACGCAAGGGGAAGTGAAGTTGGCCGGAGCGAACGGCGAGTAGGCGAATAAAAAGAGAAAAGTACTTGACAAGGCGAAGAAAAGGCGAAATACTGGCCGGGCTCGAGGTGAGCTATGTCCCCAGTTCTTCCCCTTACGACGCCGAGTTTCGCGACACGGCGCCGCCGCGTTCGTCGCCCCGCAGTTCGATTCCTACCTTTTTGCCCTGAAACGCCTGACCCAACAGCAGAGGCCGGTCCCCGTGCCCCGGGTGCCACCGGCTGGTGCAAGGGAAGTCTGGAAGGCCCTACGGCGGATTGCCCCCCGCCACATCTCCAGACTCCCCGTGCGCCACTGGTGGGCATAGCACGCCTCGCAGCAAATTCTCCTGCAGCGGAAACACGGAGAAAATCCTCGGAGAAGCCAGAATATTTTCTTCTGCCAGTGAAATCGATCTTGAACCGCTGCGATTCGGAACGGGTGCCCTTTGATTGGACGATCAATCCCTATCGCGGGTGCGAATTCGGGTGCAAGTATTGCTACGCGCGGTATACGCACGAATACATGGAAATTGACGGCGGAGAATTCGAGCGCAAGATATTCGTCAAGAAAGACGCGGCAGTGCTCTTGGCAAGTGACATTTCAAGGAAATACTCCTACGAATCGAAAACTTCCGGGTACACGCAATCCGAGCACATTGCCATCGGCACCGCGACGGATCCCTATCAACCGGCAGAAAAGGAATACGGTGTGACGCGGGCTTGCTTGGAGGAACTCGCGAACCGAGAAGGGCTGAGCGTTTCGATCATTACAAAATCGAACCAGATCGTGCGCGATATTGATATTTTGCGGGTGATTGCAGGGAAATCCGCGCTGACTGTGAATATCACAGTGACCACGCTCCGGCCGAGGCTGGCGCGGTTGCTGGAGCCGAGAGCGCCCCGCCCTGATCTGCGCTTGGCAGCGGTGAAAGAACTGCGCGAGGCGGGATTGGAGGTGGGAGTATCTGCCTCGCCGCTGCTGCCCGGTATCAATGATGCCGAACTGGAGGCGGTGGCGGAAGCGGCGAGAGGGGCGGGAGCCCAATGGTTCTATTCGGGGGTATTGTTCCTGATGCCTGCTTCAGCGAAACAGTTTTTGCCGTTCATTCAAAGGAAATTTCCAAAGCTCGCGAAGCAGTATGAACAGTGGTATGCAAAGAATGGCTATGCCCCCGAGGTGTACCGGAAGAGAATTTCGGAGCGCGTGCGGGGGATCCGGGAGAAATTTGGGTTTGCTACGAGGCCGTGGGAAGGAATGCGACCGGCGGCGCGTCCCGCGCAGATGAGTCTTGGCTGGGATGCTGGCGCGATCAGCGGAGAATTGCAGCACAGGAACGTGAGTGACGAGTTGACGAAGTTCTGGGCGGCGAATTCTGACAGTGCGGCATAGAGTTCCTGCGCGGATCCTGCGGTAGAAGGAGCCAACCCTGGACAGCAGATGGCTAACTTACCTTGAAATAGGTGGAGTAAGGCGCAGCTGCAAGGACGAAGAACGGCAGCAAGGTCATGGGCGCTCCGGCCGTTTGAACTTGCCAGGAATTGGGAGAGGTTTGTTCGGCCGCTAACAACTGAGCGCGCGTAAAGGTGTGTGCGGTCGCATTGATTCCGAACAGGACGAGTGGGCCGTAGAGCAGCGCGACCGTGTCGGTGTGGCGCTTGTCGATGGATTCGAGGCGCGTTTTCATCGGCAAGTCGAGTTCGATAATATCGCCGTTTTTCCATTCGCGCTGAATGGTGGCGAATGTACCGGGAAGAACGGCAGTACTGGTCCGTTTGCCATTTACGAACAAAGCGGGAGCCTCGGTCCAGAGGGGGATGCGAAAAGTGAGCGCGAAAGTTCTCGATTGTGTCGCATGGATTTCGAACTGCAAAAGGGAATCGAGCGGATAAGCTGTGGACTGCTTTAGCCTGAAGCGGGCGCCATCCTGGATCCACTGCAAGGTGGAAGGGATGTAGAGGTTCACGTAAATGCTGTTCGGATCGCGGAAGTAAGTGCTGATGCGATAGTCGGCGGCGATTTGCGGCATGGTGCCGGAACAACAGGGCCAGTGGGCGTCCTTGTAAAATTTTTTGCCATCGAAATTGTAATCGGAATAGTAGAAGGCTCGGCCATCGGGCTGGAGAGGTTTGGCGCCGAGAATGGTGTTGTACATGACGCGTTCCATGCTGTCGCCATAGCGCGAATCGCGCGTGACGCGCAGCAAGTAGCGCGTGAGTTTGAAATGCGCATAGGAGCCGCAAGGAGTCTCAAAGCTACTGTGAGTGTTGGATAGGCTGGCGAGAAGGTCATCGCTGTCTGGCGCACGCAAAGTTTCGTCGGGTCCCCAGCCGCCCGTGGCGTAGCTCTGGGCGAGGAGCATGTCGAAGCCATTTTTCGCGGCGCGGAGATGTTTCTCGCTGCCGAGGGTGAAGTACGCCTGCATCGCCGAACAAAGGGAATTGACGTGGCTGTAGGCGTGCCGTCCGGCGAGATTGTTTCTGCCTTCGGAAAGAGGCCCGTAGTAGGCATCGTCCAGATACTGAACAGCGAGTTGTTTGTAGCGTGAGCCCCCGCCACGCTGAAACGCAAGAAAGAGATTTTCCGAAATGGTGTAGGACTCGTCCCAGGTGTAGGTCTCATCAGTTCCAGGGCGCCAGCTTATGCCATGCTCGACAGCGATTTTCGGCAAGTGCGGTAGAGCCATGTCGGTGGTGTGTTCGAGAATGCCGAGCGCCTCGGGATCGTGGACGAACTGATGCGAGTCGATCAGTCCGCAGACGAATTTGTCATAGCAATAAGCGGGGAAGCGATTCTTTTCGTAGAAATCGCCGGAGATGGTTTGCGCATACAGTCGGTTGAGGCGCAGAACCTTTTCGCGCACGGCAGGGTCGGACTTGATGGCGTAGGCGCGGGCCAAGGCGGAAACCCATTGGCCAAATGTGCAGGCGGGAGCAAAACCCGTGTCGCCCTTGTGTTTGTCGTAGTCGGGATCGTAAAGATACCAGCCGCCCAGTTCCTCGCCCGGCGCAGGCATTCCGGCCATTTCGCGCAACGGCTTGAGCATGCTGTCTTCGCTTAGATTCATCAGGACGGAGAGCGTGTTCTCCAGTTGGTGCTCGTGAAGTTCGCTGGAAAGGGAAACGTCAGCGTAATTGAATTCATCGAGGAAGGCGCGAGTGTCAAGAGCGCAGAGAAGAGAACCTTGGGCGAATCGAGGAACAGCCAGACAGGCCAGCGAAGTGGAAGCCGAATGAAGAAATGAACGGCGGGAAGTCGTGTACATCGGAATGCCGACTCCTTTTGATGACTACGGGACAATGATACGCGATTGTTCTCGTTGGAGTTCTTGTGCGCCGGGGAACTGGCCACGCAGGAATTCGATGAACCGACGTGATCGCGGGCGGCCATTCGTGCGCAGCAGGCCCATGCGGAACAGAAAGACCAGCAGCTGAAAAATCTCGGAGTCTTTCACCGGGCCGAACGAAGGTGGCGCAGTGTTCTGCTTTGCTTCGGTGAGGAAGGCAGAGACAGCACCGTAAAGTTCACGTGGGATGTTAGGCACGGGCGGTTGCTCGTAGACGATGCCGGCGACGAGGGTTTTGTAGGTTTCGGCCTGGGCGCGAAGCGCGGCGAGGACATCGGGATCGGTGGCGGCGGACTGACTGGCGCAAAACTTCGCGATGGTGAAAGCGAGCGCGGAGAGAAATGGGCCGTGAGCGTGGACGGCGTCGGAGGAAATGCGCGCGTCCAACAGTGGCGTATCAGCAGGGAGAGCGCGAGGATGGTCGTTCTCGTAGCGGTGGGCGGAAAGAAGATAGCCGCAATCGGAGGGGCAGTCGATGGAGACTTCCCGATCGGTTCCACAACAAACGGCGCAAATTTTCTCAGCTTTAGCCGGACAAAAGCGGCCTGGCTTGCGCTTCTGACAGATTGGACAACTCATGAATGATCCCCTGGAGACAGGCAGCAACACAGAATATCACGCCATGATCACTTTGTTGTGGAAGCGGCGTGCGGCGATGACGAGCAGGACCGTGCCCATGAGGAAAAGCGCGAGCCCGTCCGACCAGAGATGGACCCAGCTGGCCCCGCGAAGAATGATGCCGCGGGTGATGTTGATGAAATAGGTGGCAGGAATAAAGTAGCTGAGCGCGAGGCAGAACTTGGGCATCGTTTCTCGGGGAAAAATGTAACCGGAAAAGAAGACGCTCGGGAGGATGGTTAGGAACGCGAGCTGCATGGCCTGAGCCTGCGTGGTGGCTTTACTGGAGATCAATATGCCTAGCGATAGCGAAACAAATAAGTACGGAAGGGAGAGGAACGCCAGGAGCAGGACGTTTCCATGAATGGGCACAAGAAAAATAAAGCGCATAAAGATCAGCAGCATGCTGAGCTCAAAGAACCCGATAAAGAGGTACGGAAGCAGCTTTCCGAGCAGCAGCCCCATCGGACGAACAGGTGTGACGAACAGTTGCTCGAGCGTCCCGCGCTCCTTTTCTCGGACGATGGAGAAAGCGGTCAGGAACGTGGTGACATTCAGCAATAGAATGGCGGTCAGGCCCGGCAGGAAGAAATTCGGAGAACGCGAATCCGGATTAAACAGGATTTTGGGCCGCATATCCACGGCGAAGTTGGAATCGCTGACGAGCACGCGGCGCAGCGATTCATCCAGGCCGATGGCGGTGGTGACGTTGATGGCTTGCCCGGCAACCGAGGAGTCCGAGCCATCGATGAGAACGAGCACCTGGGCGCTCATCGCGTGAAGCAGTTTGTCGGAATAGTCGACGGGGATTTTGATG
>Ga0181526_10002730_pt1 | contig 15024 bp, 6 predicted proteins | sample PEATcosm2014_Bin_35_FD_119750 | JGI IMG/M metagenome (GOLD analysis project Ga0181526, IMG submission 119750) | Peatland microbial communities from MTU Mesocosm Facility, Houghton, MI, USA - PEATcosm2014_Bin06_30_metaG | ecosystem: Environmental > Terrestrial > Soil > Wetlands > Peat | place...
AGCAACCAGTCCATCCAGCCACTTATGACGCTCTACAACTTCCCGAGCCCTTCGGGACTTGTCGACTTGCGAGAGCAAGATGGTGGAGCTGTCTATAGGAACTTCGCCACCAAAATTCCGGTAAGTGGACAGGATCTGCTCGAGGGATTTGCCACCGGGACTTACAAATTCATCGACAAAGACCCCGCGCTCGTCCCGGGCGTTGCGTATTACTATAGAGTTCGTGCCTACTTCGGGATCCCATCGGACTATCTCAACACCAACGTTAAAGGCATCTCCGGCGCTCCTGCTGATGCGGCGGGAGAGCTTGGGCAGATTCAATCCGCTGTCAACGCCATTGCGACCAGCACGACTCTGCTGAAGTATTCTGGTAACCGGGTTTATCTGAACTACGGCGACGGCGTCGTCATGGGGCGTACAAGCCCGGTTGTCAAGGCTATCATTCCTCAACCTTGGCCGGACGCCGCAAACTTCAATCCATACCAGAACATCAACGACGCCATCCAGACGGCCGTGTTGCTCAATTTCGATTTGCCACCGGCGCAGACAGGCGACAATGCCAATGAGCAGTCGCAAAAGACAGGATGGGGATCTATCGGCCAGATAGGTGGCCAGATGGCACCTATCAAGTCTGCCTTCAACAATTCCCAGGTCCTATTTTCTAACATCGCTTTCCAGACAACCTGCCGCCATATCGCCAACACATGCTCCAGCAACATGCCTCTGCAGCTAGTGAACACCCTGGCCAAGCAGTGGAATGCGCAGACCCAACGGAACGACGGCGGTACGGAGTCATTGTCTCAGATGGTAGACAGAGTCCTCGGCACCCCTGGCGCGCAGAGCACAAGCGCTGTCGGGAAGGCCATTCGAGCTCTGTCTCCCGTTGGGGCCAGCAACAGACCTGGACCTGAGGTCATTTGGGGTTTTCCTGCTGTCTCGGGCGGGATCACTAAGGCCAACACCGACAAGATTAACGCGTATTTGTCGATCGAGCAGACCGGACCCACGGGAAACGGCTACCAGAACGGTCAGCCTCTGACCAACAGCAATGGTGTGTACGGACCGCTACCGACTTTGTCGGTCTACATCACCAACAACTCGGGTGATCTGTCCGTGTCGGTTGACGCGCGTCAGAAACTGTCGACTTTCATCCATACCTGTCTGGCTTCGACAGCCAATGTGGGTTATTTGTCCTGGTATTCCATCACTCTTGGGGACTTCTTGTCCCCGCTTCTCGCCTTCATTTACGACTTCGAGCAGTTCCTGCTGGCGCTGCTGAAGGCTCTGAAGGCTCTGATCGCGGAGATCGAAGCAATCGTCAACACGATCATCCAGAAGATTCAACAGCTCGAGGCTGTGCTCATTACGCTCCTTCAGCTCATCGATCTGCTCAACATCACGATCAATATTTCTGTTCTCGCGTACACGAGCGGAAGTGGATCGGTGGACGACCTGGCTCAGGCATTGGTCCAATCGGGCAACCAACCCGGTACCTCTCCTTTCGGCCTCCATTCGGGAATGGTAATGACGTTCGGAGGACCCGGTGCCGGCTTCACCGCAGCTTTCAACGCCTTGCTCTTCATTCTGAGTGCCGGCAAACTCTAGTAGTGTGGAGTAGAAATGGCGTTCAATTTCTACGGAACCTTCACAATTGGACAGTGGGAAGAACTGCGCCAATTCGCGCTGATTCAGGCAACTGATATTGGCGCTCGAGTGGCCTGGCTCAATCGTGAGATCGCTACTGTCGGGACCTTCAATACGATCTACGACCCGAACACGTTCCTGCCAGTAAGTTTCACCGCGGCTGGTCCTACAAGTCATGGCGCGAAGCTGTTGCAAGCATACCGGGCTCTGGGAGGATTTCCTGAGCAGGACTTCCTCCTTCGTACCTCTGACCAACCGGTGTATCTGACCCAGGGCCCGGCCGTCAACATGAAAGACGCCTCTGGTGTTGCTCAGGGCGGGTTCTCTGACGTTTTCACCAACGGTCGGCGCTACCGTGGTAACCAGAGGTTCGACCGTGACCTCGGTTACCCAATGGAAAAGTTCAAGAAGTGGCAGTTGGAAGCCATCAAGCAGAAGCGCGAGCATCTGGAGTACAAGATCAAGCGGGCGCTGGACTACTCGGATCAGCTTCAGATCGAAAATGTGTTTCTGCAAGCGATGATCGCGCCTGCTTCGACGACTGATGTGAACGGACAAATCGCAAACCTCATCGCTCTGTTCCATCGGCCTGGCGCCATGAACATCATCGATGACGTTCTCGACATCTTCGGGTTCGGAATCGGAAGACCGGGCGATACTGCTGTCCCCAACGAGATCCAAACGATTCCGGCGACAGACTCGAGGCTCTTCTAATGAGCTACGATTTCGCACTCGAGCAGCCCTGTCCCCACCAAGTCATCCGCGAGGTCGTGGCGCTCGACAACGTATATCAGCAGACCATCCGTTTCCAACGGCCGCCGTTCGGACAGAACGTGACGCTTTACATCAATGGGCTCATCGTTCCTCCGCAGGGTTTGTACTCGACGGCGAGCCTGCCGTTCTTCAACGTAGAGCCGTACCGGATCACTCAAGGGCAGAGTGACCTGCTCTACTTCCAGACGGGACAAAACAACCCTATCTTCGTCCAGCTCAACCCCGGTTTTGCTGTCAGTGCAGCTTCTTTGGCACAGGATCTGAACAACAAGCTTCCGGGACTTTCTATCACAGCCACCGACAACACCAAGTTTCCGGGTCGTGTGGTCATGGGCACGCTCGCTCCTATCAACGGCCGGGCGTTCACTTTCGTGGACCCACGCTGGACGGACAAGACAAGTTCTCTACCGACGACGCCTCGAGTGCTGGGAGCCTACAATTCACTCGGGATCGTTCCAGGACGGGTGGTATCGGGTTACAAACTCTTCCCCGGATGGCAGTTCGCGCACGACCCTGCTTCTTCGCTCGAGTACGACCGGATCATCCAGCTCAACGAGCCTCTAAGAGGCGCTCAGCCCATAGTCCAAGCCAACTACTTCACTACGGCTGCGAACTGTCGAAGGTGCTTCGGAACCCGCATCGAATTCGACTACGGTGTTCAGAGCGGGACGTATGAGACGGTGGCCAATGCGGATCTCTTGGCCCAAGAGTTCGACAAGTTCCTGATTACATCCCTAGGCTCGCACTGGAAATGGCCTTGGCTTGGCTCGAACCTCGTCAACCGAATCGGCGGCAAGGGCACGACGGGCATCACGAACGCCGGCGCTCTTCTCACTTCCGACGTATCCACAGCCTTCGCCACGTACCAGAGCATCAAGCAGCAGCAAGATGCCAATTACCCGTTCCAGATGGTATCGGATGCTGAATATCCGGTATCCATCCAGAATATCACTGTGGCACCGGCACAAAACGATCCGACGGTCTTCCTCATCTCGGCGGGTGTAGTGACCCGAAGCCGTACTCCCGTCACTCTGACGCGGGTTATCGGGCAGCCAAATCCTCTGTCGGTCATCTCGAGCAATCCTGCCCAGAACCTTCTGTTCGCAGGCAATATCCCGTTCTTGTTCCGTTCATAGTCCTCCGACTTCTTATCCTCGTATTGTGGGTAAGCATGGCCACTGCGCCCGCCATAAACTACCCCGACAATTCCGGGACCACCACGAACCTGGTGGTCACGACGAATCTGTTCGCGCTGACTTTCACTGGATCGGTCGATTCGTCGACTATCGACGTCCAGATAAACGTCAACGGCGCCGGGTTCGTGTCAGATCCGACGCTCGTCCAGATCATTCTTCCGGACTTCTCGATCCCGAATCCAGCAAGCTATCCGGCAGGACTCCAGCTCAATCTTGGGACGAACGTCATCCAGCTTCGCGCCATCGATTTGAACGGCAGTGTCAGTGCGATTTCGACCATCACCATAACGGTGGTCACTTCGACGAACCTGCTGCAGGTCCTGTCGCCTCCCACGGGAGTGTCTCTGTACAGGCACGCAGATAGTGTCGACATCAATTGGTCCAACATCTCGCCGATCACGCCCGTCGGTTACAACGTCTACTGTTCGACCGGCTCGCAAGGCACGGGCTCTGGATATTTGAAGGTCAACCAGGATCTCATTCCGTATTCAGCAGCCATCGAGACCGATACAACCACGCTGCCGATCTACTCGGTGACCTATGATTTCACCAACCCAAATAGTCCAGGCTTCAACAGCCCGAACTTGCAAGTCACGGCAGTCACCCTCGATCCGGTGACGCAGGAACTGATCGATACGAAAGCGGTCAACTACGCTCCGCTCATCTCGGCGGCGAACTATCAGTATTCGGTATCGGTCACTGCTCTAATCCAGGTGGCGAGCTTCACTTTCAATCACAACAGGAACGATAGCATCGGTCAGGGCATCCTGAACAACGACACTTTCTCCGTCGTCGACCCGACCGATCCTCTATTCTATGTCGTGACCGCGGTCTATTTCGACTCGACGACCGGCGTCATGCAGGAAAGCCGTTTCTCAGCGGAGCTGGACGGTGCGCCTCTGCCTTTGAATACCCAAGTCCGAGGCATCCGAATCCGCGATCAAAGCAATGTTGTGCAGGACTACATCGGCGTCATTCAGCAGACAAACCCGACGCTGTCTCTCATCCCAGGAAGCACGGTCCGGGAAGTCCACATCGAGCCGTTCGGCAACGAGATCCAGAAGGCATACTTCCTCGCGGACTTCGTCTCGCGCAGTAAGTCCTTCCCGGCGCTGCTTGCAATCGACGACCCGAACCTGACGGGCACAAGCATTCCGGTCTCGCAGTCGCAGTACAAGCAAAACCTGATGACTGCGCTGACGGTCTTCGACACCTCCACGGTGCAGACGGTCATCGACTCCGCCTTCGATTCGCTCGCTCAGAACTATGGAGTGACTCGTCCAGGTCCCACGCCGGCGCAAGTCCTTCAGACTTTCTACACGACGAGTGTTCCGACGCAGGACCTCATTGTCACGCAGGGAGCCACCATCGCGTCTTCCTCGGACTCGAACGCCCCGACGTTCGTGAGCCAAGGACAGGTCACTCTCGTCGCTGCCAATGCGCAGGCTTATTACAATCCAGTCACGGCCAGGTACGAAATCCAAGCCCAGATGATCGCGACGTCTCCGGGCTCCGCGGGAAACGTTCCCGCAAATGGCCTGGACACTGTGAATTCGGGAGCCAACGGCCTATCAACCATCAACACGACTTCGGCGGACTTCGGTCAGGATCAGGGGAGCAACCTAGACGTCGCCGAACTGTCGATGAACGCTCTGTCGTCGCTCGACACGGGAACCGCCGGCGGATATCAGAGGGTCGCGTTGGCCACTCCGGGCGTCCTGCAAGTGGCCATCATCTTGTCAGGCGATCCCTTCATGGAGCGCGATTACGAGCCGCAGCTCATGAAGCACATCGGCGGAAAGGTCGATGTTTACGTCAAAGGCGAAAACCTTCGCACGGTGGTAGAGACTTTTGCCTTCCAGTTCGAGGAAGCGCAAAATGTCCGGTTCACAGTCATCGACCCGGTGAATCTCATCTTCCAGGCCCAAGACTCAAGGCTCAAGCCGAGCAACCCGATAGAGCAGATGCTCTACAACCCTTCACAGAATCTCGGCCTCTACAATTATTCGGATCTTCCGACCGCGGCCTATGACCTGACGGGCGTCGTCAATCTCAACTACAACACCATCCAGCTCTCGACGCTCATTCCGCAGCCGACGACGAACCAAGACGACTTCGTAGAAGGCGACTATCGGTTCGTCAGCAACAACCAGTTCACGGCGACGCTCCAGCCCATCGAGAGTGTCTCGTCGGTTGTCGGGCAGATCTCCGGTGCGCTCTCGTCGGACGGCGGCTACACGCTCTACGAGACTCAAGACCCTCTCATTGAGGGCGGGAGCACAATCGCCACTGACTACGTCCAGATCAACCAGATCAATAATGTGCCGTCTGGCGCTGCCATCCCCGTCAGCAACGAGCTTCACGTCCTCATCGGAGAAATCTACGAGCCTCTCGACTCGGTCGGCGTCAACACATTCACACTCAACGTGTATTCGCAAGATCGAACCATCGAGTATCTCGGTCCTTCGTCGCCGAACGCCGATTACCTCATCATTCCAGGAACGCAGACGACTCCGCTGCAAATCGTCCGTTCGAGCAACTCGACGATTCCGAACGGTTCCACGGTCTCTGTCGACTACGAGCACGACGAGAATTTCCAAGTCACGTACGTCATCAATGACGTGCTGCAGAACCTTCAGGCGCAGTACGCGATCACAAAGCACGCGACAGCCGACGTCTTGGTCAAGCGTGCGGTGCAGAACCCGCTTTCGCTCGAGGCCACGATCCAGCTCAACGCTAATGCGGATCAAGTCTCGGTCGACAGCGACATCCGCACGGCGTTGACGGTTCTGACCGACTCGAAGGCCATCGGCCAGAGCATCTACCAATCCGACGTGGCGCAGACCATCAAAGACTCCGACACAGGCGTCGATTTCATCGTGATGCCGTTCACGGAGATGACTCTTCTGAGCGGCGCCATGAGGCTTCGCGATCCAATCGCACCGGACGGCTTCTTCCTGGCGTCCCTTTCGATGGGAAACAACGCCGTCTACATCCTCCAGCAAGCACTTCCGTTCGACACGACTGACGGTGGCGGTCCGTCGACCCTTTTCCATGGTGTGTTCCAGGACAATCTGCAGATGACGCCGGCGCTCAATCTGCAATCGGTCGGAACAGCTATCGGACTCGCCTGGATTATCGGATCCGAGGGAGCCATCATCACGGGTTACTCGGATGATGCCACGCTCGTTCCTCAGTATGTCACACCCACAGCGGTTGCGGCCGCGCGTCTGGCTTTGACGGCGAACCATGTCGTCATCTCTCTCAACAACGGCATCACGCCGCCGGACAATCCGCTCAATCACACGTATTCGGCGACTTACATCGTCGCGAACGACAAGAGCGTGCAGGACATCAACACGTCGACGGTCGAGTATCTGACTCCAGGACAACTCACCTTCACCTATCGAGCATCGACGTCGTAATGGCCATCGTCCGGGTCAACCAAAACGTCTTCGAGACCGGCGAGGAATACAACAATCGTCTTCTCGCCGAAAGTCAGAGAGAATTCAATATCCTATTCTCTCTCCTGTCGTCGTATTGGCAATCGACAATTGACGGTCCGAACTACGCGCGCGAGCTGAAGGCCATGGCTATCGCCTTGGCTCGGATTCGCTTGATGCTCTCGGACATCCAGAACGACACGTACTTCTCGGCGACCCGCGGCGAGTATCTGTGGCAGGTCTTGACCGTCATGCTCTTTCCGAAGACCTTCGGGAAGAACGGCGGATCGGCGCCCACCATAGACCAGACCGATATTCAGTTCCGCGATTTTCTGCAGCAGATCGTCGCCATCTATTTCAAGGGCAGCATCACACCTTCGATTCAGAAGGCGGTCGAGCTGGTCACCGGCGGGACGGTCATTGTTCGCGAGAATTACCTCGAAGCTCGGATGCCGGCTTCCGGCCTTAATCTGTCGGATGAGTTCGGTTTCGAAGTCGACATCTTCTTGCCCTTCGTGAATGATGTCGACATCTTCACGGCCGACAAGAACATCCGACTGCTCCTGCAGATCATTCGGCCGGCTCACACGATCTACACGCTCAAGTACATCCTGCAGGACCTGTACATCGGTCAGCAGCAACCGCCGGGACCGAACGGGACTTCGCCTCAACCAAGCAAGGTGACGGATTCTTTCACGTTTCATCTATCGAACTACAGTTACGAAGACTTCCGCAAGTTTGTGCTCGGAGTCGCGGGCCTCGACACGGCTGGTTTCAAGCACGCCGTTCAAGTGATCAACGAAGACCACAGTAGCGACTTCTAACTGAAGCTCTTATTCGGCGCCCGGGTGTGGCGTCGGAACAGTTTGCCAATACCGCCCAGGGCAGTCTCGGGTTCGCGCTGAGCCCGACGTCCGACTCTATTCAAGTTTCGAACGCGAACGAATTTCCTCCTGTCGCGCAGTTCCGTGTCCGCGTCGACAACGAGCTAATGCTCGTCACTGCGGTCGCCGGGAACGTTTTCGGCGTTACGCGCGGCATCGAAAACACTGCAGCCGTTGGGCACCTGGCCGGAGCAACCGTCACGCACGTGCTGACGGCTGGATCTTTGACAGGTTTCGTCGAAGGCACTATCGGCCCGACCGGAGTCGAAGGCCCGACTGGAGAAATAGGGCCACAAGGCCCGACCGGAGCGCAGGGGCCGCAGGGCATCCAGGGGCCGCAGGGCATCCAAGGTCTTCAGGGAGTCACTGGTCCGTATGGCGGACCGACTGGCCCTCAGGGTGTGACTGGCGCTACAGGTCCTGCAGGTGCCGGCGCGACCGGTCCCATCGGTCCTATCGGAGTTCCCGGACCTACAGGCCCTCGAGGGGCGACGGGACCCTCCGGTGGCCCAGTCGGTCCTGCGGGGCCAACAGGGACAATTGGACCGGCTGGTTCTCAGGGTCTGCAAGGAATTCAAGGTATCCCTGGTATCGCTGGCCCTACAGGTCAGATCGGTCCTCAGGGTCCCACGGGCGTTCAAGGGGTCCAAGGAATTGTTGGCCCTCAAGGACCTACCGGGGCCTCAATTGTTGGACCTACTGGAGAGATCGGCCCCACCGGACCGCTCGGTCCGACCGGCCCTCAAGGTTTTGGTCCGACTGGCCCAGCTGGTCCGCAGGGTCCTACCGGACCCTTCGGCGGGCCTCCCGGACCCACGGGAGTACAAGGGGCGACGGGAATCCAGGGCCCTCTCGGTCCCACCGGCCCTCTCGGTCCCACCGGCCCCGTGGGTTCTCAAGGTCCGACTGGAGTCATGGGACCAACAGGACCTCTCGGTCCTGCAGGGCCGCAAGGGATCCAAGGAACTCCTGGTCCGATCGGCTTCACTGGAGTCCAAGGACCTACCGGCGCGCACGGGACTACAGGACCTACGGGACCTCTGGGTGCAACGGGACCTCTGGGTGCAACGGGACCTCTGGGTCCCACAGGTCCGCTTGGCCCGACAGGACCACAGGGCGTTACAGGACCTCTTGGTCCGACTGGTATTCTCGGTCCTACGGGCCCTCTCGGTCCTACGGGCCCTCAGGGAATTCCGGGCGTCACTGGAGCCACAGGACCCTTTGGCGGGCCTCCGGGTCCGACCGGTGTGCAAGGCCCCACGGGAACCGTTGGTCCTCAGGGTCCGACTGGACCGATGGGTCCTGCTGTACCGCCATATTCTCCCACGGTCACATATTCCACCAACATGACTGCGGAAGCTGGACAGATAGTACGCGTCGATCCGACGCCCAATCCGATCACAATTCTATTCCCACGAGCTTCCGTCAACTCTGGTCTGCCTATCATTGTGAAGGCGGTCGGACTCAGTGGCAACCCTGTGACTATCGCTCCATCCGGATCGGATACCATCGACGGCGGTGTCAGTGCCTCCATGACCCCTACCGGCTCTCGGACTTCATACATCTTCGTCTCGGATGGTGTGGATGATTGGATGCTAGTCGCCCAGTTCCAGTAAGGTGAGCTAATGTTTACTGGACAGCTCGGAGGCGCCGGCAGCCAGCTAGGAAGGATCGTCCTCGGTGGACCGCCGTTCCGCGGTCTTCCGTTCGGGTTCACGCCCCACGTCCTGGACTCGATGACTGTCCGGGTCCAGTTCGACGATGAGGTCACGGGCTCGGCGCTCAATCCGGCCGCATACTCGATGCTCGCGGTGAGTGGTCCACCTCCGACTTTCCTACCCACTGTCGTGTCGGTCGCTTTCTACGACGCTGACCAGAGGTCGGTCGCCCTCACACTCAACCAACCTCTGACCTTCACCGCGGTCTACGCGCTCTCCATCGTTGGGGTGGTAAATCCGTACGGCAGAGGCATCAACCCTTCCGCTGGAAACTTCCGGGCGAACGTCCCAAACCCACCACTTGCGCTCGGAGCATATCAGTCGCAGCGGGCGATGGTCGACATTTACTTCGACAGGTCCGTAGGACCAACTTCTCCGGGTGCGACGGCCAACATCGAAGCGACAGTGAGTGGCACTCCGCAGCCGATGACTCTTATCCCATGGAGCGGGTCGCTTCCTGCGAACGTTCTGCGATTCGAACTGCCGCCGGCGATGGACACGTCGACCGCCTACACCATCACGTACGCCAGCGTGATCGATGGATCCAACAACCAAGGTCCTGGACAAGTTCCTCTCACTTTGGTGCTCCAGGCACCTCAGCCCTACAATTATGCGGTCCTGAGCACTCCGCAGGTCATCGACGCTTGGGTTTCTGCCATCTCGAACGCTCCATCGGGCTACAACCGTGCGTTCATCGACGTCTATTTCAACAGCACGATGTCTCACGCAGATATCGTGAATACGGCCAACTGGACGGTGACTTCGGGAGGCAATCCTGTCTCTGTGCTCGAAGTATTCGACTGGAGCTCGGCGTTGGATGGCCGCGCGTTTTCCGCGGTGGATGGACGAACATTCTTTGCTAGAGTCGTGGTTTCGGCCACCACTGCTACGGCGTCGTATTTCGTTCAGGCGCAGGTTAGAAGCGAGGATCTAGCCGAAACCACGAATCCATCGAACTACACAGGCAGCATCACAGCGGCTCCTTTGGCTACGTCGCCTCGAGTGGTCGGGACGCTCGTGACTCCGACCCAAGCGAGTTTCCGATTCGATCAAAGTATCAACCTTCCGAGTTCTGACGCTCTGCGAGTGACTGGACCCAATGGGTCCATCACGACGAACTCCGTTCAAGTCGTGCCTTCCGTGCAGGCTCTCGTGACGTGCCTCAACGACTTGATGATGTCGTACAATCAGCACATCACGACGCCCTACGGAGCCGGCCACGTCGTGCCGGACACGGTCAATTACTTCCTGCCAACCGAGTTCCCGCTCGCATCTCTCTCGGCCGGCATTGCCGCGGTCAACCGTTTCCGTGACATCTACTACTTGCATTCCAGTTCGACGGTCTACCACAACTACGCCGATCCGGACCTCATCCTGACGCCGTACGCGACGGACCTGCCGTCCGCATTGGCGCTGGCGCAAGAACTCATCCAGTCGTTCGTCGCTCACAACGTGAACGTCGGAGTGCACAACTTCGCCGGCATCCCGCTCTTTTCGTCGAAGCTCATCGACACGCTTTCGGTCGGTCTCGGGATGCTGCAAGGCGCTCCGTACTCGCTGTCGATGCGGTCTCAGTATTTCTACATCGACGTCGGAGAAAACTCCACGGTGATGCGTTTCATGACGACCATCCCGTTTTCGGGAGTCGCCACGCCGCCGTACGTGGCTTCAGCAATTCCGAAGCCAGGGCTTCAAGACACGAACAACGGTTTCCGGTACGAGGCGGACGCCGTGGTCGTGTATTTCTCGAAACCCATCCAGCCCGCCGCTCTGACTCCGCCAGATATAGTGATCACAGGACCTACGACCATTCTGACCCAGGGATACCAGTGGGAAAACGACCGAGTGCTCAGCATCGGCGTGATCAACATGGCCACCGCGCAATACTCTCTTGATATCTTCGGAGTCACGGATCTCTTCGGCAACGACATCGTGAGTGCCTAAATGACAGTCCCGCTTTCAGCCCTGGCCTCCGTGCGAGACCGGACCTTGTTCACGGACCTGGGTCCGATAGTCAAGGCGGCGTTGCCACTGTTGACAGGCAACAATCTGATGGTGATCGGCCCGACGCAAGTGCAGATTCCGACTGCGTCGTTCGATCTGTCCTTCATCGGCAGGACAATTACCATCTCGAATACATCAAACGAGCGAAACAACGGCACCTTCTTCATTGGAGGCGTCGTCAATTCGACGACGCTGCTTCTCTCCAATGCAAGTCTGGATGCGTCGAATCCGGATGCGACACTCACCGCAGTGGTCGCGCTCGCCAACAACATCAAGGCCACGTTCAACGGTCACGTTCTCAACGGCGGTGGGGCGCCTCCATACGTCCACGGCTTCCCGGATGCGAGCGACTTCGTTTACACGCAGGATGCGGTCGATCTGCCGACCGTCAACATCCTGCTCAATCAGATCCTGGCGAATTTTCTGACTCACATCGGTCGGGTTGGAACTCCTCCGGGCGTGCACCTCCTGGCTGACGCCGTGGATGTTGTACTCCTGCCGCTAGCAACCAATCTCCCGAGCGCATACTACCTCGCCAATGCCCTACGGCAGGCGTACGAGAACCACCGCAACAGTGGGATCTATCACTGGCTCCGGGATCAGACCGACCGGATCACCGTCCCGTCTGCGCAGGTTGTATACCAGTCGGGTCCAAATATTGGTCCCTTCGATTGGGTGATCTCTGATCCTCGCATCGGAGAGATAGCAGACTCGCCGGCGGATGTGAAAGTCTTCGTCAACAATGCTGAAGTCAGTGTTGACGCAGTGTTCGGTCTTCTAGGGGCGGTCGTACTAACTAACATTCCGGCACCAACCGACACTGTTACGACGAACTACAGCTATCTCGGAAACCCACCGACGCAGTTCAAGAGGCTCAACTCTCCGGAATTCAATCTCAACCAGGCCAAAAATCTCGGTATCACAGGTCTACCTGGTCACAAGTATCGGGCTCGAGCGGCGCTAATTGATCCTGCGGATGCTTTCCCGACAGTCCGGTCGCCGATTCAGCCGGAGCAGATCGGTTGGAAGTACAAGATGTTCGAGCGCAATTATACTGCGTGCTTGAACGATCCCAATACGCTCCTGCTTAACGTCCCAACAAACCGTGTTTTCTTCCCGGTCCTGAACGACCAGGTTTTCGAGGTCATCGTCAGGTACGACCCGACGACTCTTCCGGATCAGGCAACTAACCCCTGGATTCTCGAGGGCCAAGGCACGATGAGCCTAGCGCCGGGAGGCGCCGGACTCACAATCATCGACAGCAATCCAAGTTCCGCGGCAGGAATTGAACCGCCTTTCTACACACACCCCATCGATCTGACGTTCGACAGCACAGTCTCGGCTGCCTTTCGCGTTAGCATCCAGGCAACGGTGCCGGACGGTGTCTTCACGGGTGTCGCGTTCGGCATTTCGGATGGTCAGAAAGTGGCAATCGCCGGGCTACTTCTGACCAACGCGACTAACTTGTCGTCGGCTATCGTGATGGCAAACAACATCGCGGCAGCATACTCGAGTCATCTCGTGCAGACGAACGTACACGACCCGAACGATCTCATCGATGATGTGGGTGTGGTTAACGCCACAGATCTGACATCGCTCATCATTATTCTCAATAACCTTGTTCAGGTCTACAACGCGCACCTTTCGTACGGCGGCGGCTACATCCATCTGCTGGCCGACAATGCCGATATGATCACGGCTCCTGCGGCAGTCGATCTGCCGAGTTCTCTCGTGCTTGTCAATCAGCTGTGGACCCTCTACAACACTCACCTGACCGCGCCCGGGATTCATTACAATAATGACACCGTGAATTCCACGGGCCTGATTCAGCAGATCGGTTTCTTGAACAACACCGATTACGCTGAGTTTGCGGACGCTTGGAACTGCGGTGCGGTCAACTGGTCCGAAGATGCAACTTACCGCATCTTCCGTGACGAATTCAACAACGTCTCTCTGTACACCAGCGGCGCCGTAGTCCCCGTGTGCAGTGCGACGAACGCCCAACTCCCTGCAGCATCGAGTATCGACATGAAGCTCGATCCGATGACGCAAGTCTTCTTCGGATCTATCGGACGTCGTACGACGTCGACGAGCAAATGGGCCTTCATTCGGGTCGATGTGGCCCCGATTGATGAAGATCAGATCGGCGACAATAAAGCAGTCGACTACGAGCCGACAGTTCTGCCGGAGTTGGATCCGAATGCTCCGTGGGTGACCATCGGACAGGCCGGCTTCGAAAGGCTCACGAGTCCACCAAACAAGCTGGTGCTGGATTCGACGGCCAGCGCTCCGCCAGCGGATATTGCTGCTCTCGGAATGACGACGGGCGCCTATCGCGGATTCCTGCGCCTCGAGCCCATCCTGACGCGCGTCTCGGCAAGCACCATTCAGTTCACAGCGAAAGTCGTCTTTTACACTTTCAGCTTGGATAATCAGGCGGCTGGCGTCTTCATCGACGATGACACATTCTCCACTTGGTTCGTCTTCCTGCAGGATACGCCAAGTTCCGCGCAAGTGATAGGTTCCATCGATGAACCTTTTGCTATTGCCACAAACGACACCGCCATTATTGCCATCGGCAGTTCCGAGCCCGTTACTGCCGTTTTCACTGGTCCTGCAACCACGACCGCAGAGGTTATCCCGGTCATCAACCAGGCCGTCGGATTCAGTCTTGCGTCCGCTGGAGCAGATGGCAACATCATCCTGAGCGACCAGACGCTTGGAGCGAGTTCCAAGATTCGACTAGTGGCTGGGGCTGCACTGCAGAAGCTCGGGCTTTCTCTAGGAACATACTTCGGCTTGGACTCGAATCCAGAGCCGAGCATTTCCTGGTTTGGTGAGATCACTCCCGACCAGGACACTCCACAGTGGACGGTTTTCGGAACTCAGACTTCCGAAATGCTCGGCCGCACGATGCGCATCACGGACTCGAGCACGAGCGACTTCCTGGTATACACGCTCAATAACCCTCTGTACTTGGGTCCAATTCTGAAGCCTGGGACTGATTGGAAGGTCGACGCCCGCCTCATCGTTCAATCATTCACTGCCGGGTCGGCCATCGTGTCCGGCAACAATCTGATGTTCGCCGGCGCTCTCATCAACATCGACGAAGGCCCATCCGGCAAGAACATAGAGCTGCAGTATGCGGTCGATCAATTCGGCGGCACTTACATCAACGTGCTGTCGTACAACGTCATGTCCGGGTTTCTCGATCAGCAAGCGTACTTCCCGTTCCCGTGGAACGATGGGCAAGTACACTCCATCGACGTGTTCTCGAACAAGAACGCCGGCATCGTCATTGTGCTGGCTGATAACCAGGCGCTCGGGAACTTCTCATACGCCGGTCTGAATTCAGGAGTAG
>Ga0181526_10002736_pt1 | contig 14999 bp, 10 predicted proteins | sample PEATcosm2014_Bin_35_FD_119750 | JGI IMG/M metagenome (GOLD analysis project Ga0181526, IMG submission 119750) | Peatland microbial communities from MTU Mesocosm Facility, Houghton, MI, USA - PEATcosm2014_Bin06_30_metaG | ecosystem: Environmental > Terrestrial > Soil > Wetlands > Peat | place...
GAAGCGGCCAGTGATTGGAAACTGCACTCGGACGCTTCGACAGCGCTTGTCGTTACTCCCAAAAAGAGCCGAGCAATGTAGTCTCTAGCTTGCGCTGCTGGAACGCCTTGCCGCTCCAACCAAGACGCAATCGTTTCGTTAAATGCGAAATAGGACGCAACTGTCGCAGTCGTGGCGCAGATTGCATCGAACTCGTTTTCACTTCTAACTGGAAAGACAGTGCCAACGGCAGCGAAGAGTTCGAAGGCCACCGGATCGGGTGGATAGATGGCCGTGGGGCTCAATCGTTTTGCCGCTGACGGCAATGGCACGGCCCTTACGATTCGCACAGCAGGCGCTACGAGTTCAGCCAAGGTCGGCAGCGAGAGCGCCGAGACGAGGCTGATCACGTCGTGATCAGGACGGAAACGCAATTCCGAAAGAACATCTCGCGCAGCTGAAGGCCTCACAGCGATCACGATTGTATCGGAGTGGTCGAGAACCTCCTGGTTACGGGACGCGACCGATATTCCCTGGAAGCGATTGGCGAGCTCATTCGCGATAGCAGAATTGCGAGGGGACAACCAGATGGAGTGTCCTGTAACGCCAGATGAGCTCAACCCAGTGACGATTGATGATGAGATTTCGCCAGTTCCGATGAATCCTAGTTGCATGAGTCTTCCTGTCGCTTCCAAGGGGTAACGCGCACCTATTGAGCGATCTGCAAAAGAAACCAGATTGTATTTGTCGGCATTCTATCCGACGAAAGCAGCGGCCTGACACTTGGCGCGTTGCAGCTATTCCCGAATGGTCGGCAACTCTTAGCCTGGGGATTACTTCAGGTTTGTCCACGATACGTGCATAATCGAGGAAAGGCGAGTTCCATAGCAGCGGAGCAGTTCGATTTGGTCGCGGCTTTTTTGCGTTGGGTTTTACAGTTGTTGAAGAGTGACATTATGAAACTGATTCTTGTGCCGATATTTACTTTCCTCGCCGTTTACGCGAACGCCGCCGTGCCAGCCGCTGTTCCTGGTTCTCCAATGAAAATAGGCATCGTTGGTCTGGTTCACGGTCATGTTGAGGCTTTTCTGAACGGTGGCTCGCTGACACCGGCTGGCGGTATTCTAAATCGCCCCGATGTTCAGGTCGTTGGGATTGTTGAGCCCGACCAGAAGCTTTTCGACTCGTATGCGCAGCGCCATCATTTGTCCGCGAGCTTACACTTCCGCAGCATTCAAGAAATGGTTTTGCAATCGCATCCTCGGGCAGTGCTGGTTTTCACCGCCCCTAGTGAGCACAGACGAGTGATTGAGGAGTGCGCCGCATTAGGCGTACATGTAATGGTGGAAAAGCCGCTGGCCATCAGCTACAAAGATGCGCTGGCCATTCAAGACGCGGCGAACCGCGGAAAGATCCATGTGCTCGTCAACCTGGAAACATCCTGGTACGCGAGCAACGCTGAAGCCTTCAATTTACTGAAGCAAGGTGTTTTGGGGCCAATCGTAAAGACCGTCTTTCGTGATGGCCATGCGGGACCCAAGCTGATCGGGGTTCCTCCTGAGTTTCTCTCTTTCCTCATCGATCCAAAGCAGAACGGCGCTGGAGCTCTGTTCGATTTCGGCTGCTATGGCGCGAATCTGATGACCTGGCTGATGAATGGCGAAACTCCGCTATCCGTAACAGCGGTGACCAAGCAATTGCAACCAAACCTGTATCCCCAGGTAGACGATGAAGCAGACATCATCCTCAACTACAAAGCTGCCGTTGCCGTTGTTCAGGCCTCTTGGAATTGGCCCTTCGCCCTGAAGCAGATGGATGTGTACGGCCGCACAGGTTATGCGAAGGCAATCGACGCCGAGCGCATCGAGATCCGAAAGGCGAATGAGTCCGAAGGCAGGATGCTGAAGGGAGATAGCCTCATCGCACCGTACGACGACCCTTTGCACTACCTGGCTGCAGTCCTGAATGGAGACATCGAGGAAGGAAATAGCCCATCATCGCTGAAGAACAACATGACCGTGTCCGAGATTCTGGATGCAGCACGACAGTCCGCCGAGACCGGCAAGTCAGTCAGTCTGCCGCTCACAAAGTGAACATTGGCGCCTTCGAAACAACTACAGGCCACGCCATCATGGCGGATGACGCCGGTATTTATTGGAAGGTTTGATTCATCTGCTGAAAATGGCGGTCGAGGATTGGGCGACTTCCATCTGCGCTGCCTGCAAAGGCAATTCCACCACAAAGGTTGATCCTTTGCCCGGAAGGCTTTCAACCGTAATCGATCCCCGGTGCTGCTGCACAATCCATTGAGCGATCGCAAGGCCGATGCCCGCTCCGTTTAAGTCGCGACTCCTGGCTTTGTCGACGCGATAAAAACGTTCGAAGATTTTCGACTGATCCTCGCCCGCGATCCCGATACCAGAGTCGCGGACACGAATCATCGCGGAAGAACCTCTGGTTTCAAGCTGAAGCTCAATCGTGCCCGGCGCGGGGGTGTATTTCACGGCGTTGTCGAGTAGAAGAGTCAGCAGGCGTTGGAGCGCATTGCGATCTCCGAGAACACTGACTTCGGCGCCGGTCGTCTTGCGAGAGAATGTCAAATTTCGGGTGGCCATTAATTCTTGCCACTGTTCGCCGGCTTCGCGAACGATCGTGGATAGATCGACGGAAGCGATGTGCAAGGTTTCCCGTCCCGAATCGGCGCGGGCTAGCGTCAACAATTCTTCGACCAGCACCGTACTTCTCTCCGCCTCCAGGAGAACGTGACGTAAGGCCTCGCGATACTCGCCATCGCCGCGGGATCTTCTGAGGGCGATTTCTGCTTCCGTGCGAATCAATGAAATGGGTGTGCGCAGTTCATGAGAGGCATCCGCCGTAAACTGCGTTACACGGACAAATGCATGTTCTATGCGGCCCAGCATTTCATTCAGCGTATCCGACAACCGCTGCAGTTCGTCTCCGGTGGTCAGCTTCTCCAGACGGTCGCTCAGATTGCTGGCATTGATAGTTCGCGCGGTTCGGGTGATCGCGTCCACTGGCGACAAGGCTCTTCGACTTAGCCAGAAGCCCACCGACGCAGCGGCAAACAATAATAACGGAGCAAACATCAGCAGGTAGCGTCGAAAGAGAGCCAGAGTCTGGTCAACCTGATCGATCGGGAGTCCAGTCTGCACAGTGAATACGCGGCCGTTAACGTTGATCCTCTGGCTGACAAAGCGAAGCGATCGTTCTAGTTGCTCATTGCGATAATGGGCGTGGGTCAACCTGCCGGAGGGCGCTGTCAACTCATGTTGCTTGAGAAAGTCAGCCCGAAAAATCCAAGCGCCATCGCTATCGTCATAAATTTGCAGATAGTCGCCGGAGTGCTCGAGTAAATAAGCCTCGGCAACTTCCTCCTGCAGTTTGGCGACGGTGGCGTTCTTCTTCTGAGCTTCGAGAAAGTTAGTCAGATCGTCGATTTGCCCTTTTAGTGCATCGTCGGTAATGCTGTATAAGCTCCGTCGCGCGAGGAGCCACATGCCAGCGCCGAAGATAAGCTGAGCGGCCGCGAATAGCACCAGATACCAGAGCGTAAGGCGAACCCCAATCGACCATTTCTTCATAATCAAATCTCCGCCCGCATGATGTATCCGACGCCCCTCACGGTGTGGATCAGCCGTTCGCGATCGCCGCTATCGATCTTATTGCGCAGGAGGCGCATGAAAACGTCGAGGGTATTGCTTTCGATCCCTCCCTTGTCTCCCCACACGGAGAGAATCAGCATTTTCCGAGGAACCACTCTTCCTGCATTGTTCATCAGGCGCTCGAGCAAGTTGTATTCGGTTCGTGTGAGGCTGATTGATTCGCCCGCACGGCTGACTTGGTGAGTCGCGGGATCCAGCCACAGGTCTGCAACCTGAAATGCAGAACGCTGGCCCGTGGATGCTCTTCGCTTCACGGCACGCAGCCGAAGCAGAAGCTCGCTGAAGGAAAAAGGTTTTGTCATGTAATCGTCGGCGCCCAAATCGAGGCCTTGTACGATGTCGGGGACAGAGTCTTTTGCGGTGAGCATAAGGATCGGCGTGGAGTTTTTCTGGTTGCGCATTTGGAGCGCTAGCTCGAAACCACTCATCCCGGGCATCATTACGTCCAGGATCACGACATCGAATTCCTGTTCCCGAAGTTTGCGCCAAGCCTCGTTGCCGTCGTCTGCACAGCGAACTGCGTACCCTTCTTCGGTCAGTCCTCGCCGAAGCAATTCCAGCATGCGCGGCTCATCTTCCACGACTAGCAGTCTCATCGACATGATTCGTGACCGGGATGGAAATTGACTATTAGGGTAGACCGGTAGCAGGCCGGAAAGTGCAGTCTGAAAAAAAATTAATCATTCTTTAACATCGGCTTCATTCGCCCTTCCTAGAATCGCAGCTTACGAGAGACAAGAAATCAGTTTCGGTCGGCGGAAAAACCGTTGTCCTGGACTGAGGTGGAGGCCCTTATGCGGTCAACGTTCTTTCGACCGGCAGTGGTGCTGTTCTGGTTTCTGTCATTTGGCCATTTTGCATGCGTGGCACAAGTAAACAGAGGTGTCATCGCGGGACACGTCACCGACATTACAGGCGCGGTTCTTCAAGGCGCCAGCGTCAAGCTGCCCGTGGCCGCTTTTTCCACCGTGTCCGATGAGCAAGGTGATTTCACTTTCAGCGGAATAGCGCCGGGGAGCTACGATCTTACGATTTCGTTCGTAGGTTTTTCCGACTTTACTGGCAACGTCACAGTCAAGGCCGGACAAGTGGCGCACCTGAATGCCGTTCTAGCAGTTGCGACAAAGAGCGAAGAAATTATGGTTACCGGCAACCTTCCACACGGTGAAGCCGAAGCCATCAACCGGCAGCGCACCGCCGACAATATCATCAATGTGCTGCCTTCGGACGTAATCCGAAGCTTGCCCAACGCAAATGTTGCGGATGCGGTCGGCCGCCTGCCCGGCGTAACTATGGAGCGCGACGAAGGCGAGGGAAAGTACGTGCAGATTCGCGGCACCGAGCCTCGGCTCAACAACGTCACCGTTGACGAGGTAGAAGTTCCCGCGCCGGAAGATAACGTACGCCAGGTGAAATTGGATACCATTCCTTCGGGGATTGTGGAGGCGGTGGAGGTCAACAAGACCCTGTCTGCCAATCAGGACGCGGATGCCATCGGTGGAACCGTCAATTTACGCACTAAGAGTGCAGGCGACCTGCCTACGCTGACCATCGAAGGAATTGGCGGATTCACCCCGATCGTCAATACTCGTTACGTGGGCGAAATAACCGGCACCGTCGGCCAGCGCTTCGGCGCACAGAAGCGATTTGGCGCTCTGTTTTCCGGAAGCTACGATTACAATGGCCGCGGCATCGACGACATTGAGCCGCAGCCTGATCCTGGCTTTGCGGTTCCCTATTACGACAGCATGGACCTGCGAGAATACCGCTACAAACGTACTCGTTACGGTTTTGGAGGCTCGCTCGACTACAAGCTTGGGGACGGTTCGGGAGTTTACCTTCATTATTTTTACTCCGATTTCAAAGACTATGGCGATAAATGGGTTTATACACTCAACGATGGGGGTGCTCCGCAGTTCAGCACCTCCAGTCGTTTGCCGGATTACGGAATTGGCTCTTTGGCAATTGGCGGCAAACACGTTCTCCAAGACTCATGGGTAAGCTGGGAACTGTCTGTGGCGCGATCCCGGCAGTTAGCAGCGGCGGGTAATCCTGGGGCCACGTTCTCATACCTGGGCAGCACAATCTGCAACTACGATCAAGCGGCGACGACCAACTTTCGCCTGCCGCAATTCAACCCGGCGTGCGACGCGGCCGGATCGCCGATCTTTAATCCGTCCCAATACGCTATAACCGAATTCGATGGCACTTCCGGAGCAACCTCGCAGGTGAATCTGCAAGGGGCCGTGTCCATGGCGAAGAACTATCATTTGGCTTCGCACTTCTCCACTTTTGAGTTTGGCTTCAAGGTGCGCAATGCGCACAAAGGGCAGGACGCATACTCGCCGGTCTACGACCAGGCGTTTCTTCCGAACCCGAACACTTCGTTGATGACGCAGTACCTCAGCGGATTCCACAACTCCAACTACTATTTCGGTGCCTACAATTTCGGACCGGTCACTGACTACAACAAGATCGCTGGCAATCTTAATAACCTGATCAGCCAGGGAGTTCTCTCGCTCGATGTTCCGGCCACGATCTTCGGCTCGGCCGCCAGCAACTTCGATTACACGGAACGCATTTCGGCTGGCTACGCAATGAACACCATCGAATTCGGACGCTTCCGACTGCAGACCGGATTTCGCTTGGAGGCCACGCAGTTGAACATCCTGGGCTACCTGGTTACGAACAACGCAACTTCCACGGCGTCAACCGTTACCCCGCAGCCTGCGAGCAATTGGTATTGGGATCCCTTGCCGAGCGTTCAATTGCGTTACGCTGTCACTCCGAACTCGGACATTCGTGCCGTCTACGGACGCGGAATTTCACGTCCGAACCCTTACGATTTAGTGCCCTATATCACCTTAGATAATTCCACGAACCCGATCTCTGTTGGCGTGGGCAATCCCAACCTAAAGCCGGAGCACGCCAACAGCTATGACTTGCTCTACGAGCAATATTTGAAACCGTTCGGCCTGATTCAAGCTGGTGTGTTCTACAAGCAACTCAGCGCTCCCATTTATTACCTCGACAATCCGCAGGCGTCGGGCACACCATACATGATTAACGGAGTGGTTAACCTCGATTCGATAATCAACGGTACAAACGCTAATCTTTACGGAGTCGAAGGTGCATATATTCAGCATTTGGGATTCCTGCCAGGTCCGTTAAGCGGGCTCGGAGTTTCGGCAAACTACAGTTGGACAAACTCCAGCGCGGGCCATTTGCCGCTTCGCCCGGATATCCCCAAGCTGCAGCGCCAAGCGCCGGTGACGTGGAATTTCAGTCCCACTTATGATCGAGGACGCGTCTCGGCACGCCTGGGTTTGGGCTACACCAGCGCCAGTATTTTCCAATACCAGTACACTACGGCAAACGATCCAAACAATCTGGGAACGCGAGGGCCCGCCGGCGATAACTATCTCTATGCTCATTTGCAGGTTGATGCGCAAGCCAGCTACCGCATGACGAAGAGTCTTACGGCACTCGTGCAAGGCCTCAACCTCACCAACGAAGTCTTCGGCTTCTACAATGGCAGTCCGTGGTACGTAGTTCAACGCGAGTACTACAAGCCAACTTATTCGTTTGGACTGCGCTGGGAGCCGCGCCGGGAGTACTGACGTGCTACACGCCCAGGGCATTTGCGAGGATAAATACCGACGATAAATACAAAGCGAGTTCAAAAGGAATGAAGTAATGAAAACAAAGCTGGGCAAAACTATTTTCCATGCGGCACTGCTTTTGTTTATCGCGTCAGCCGTGTGCATCGGTGCAGTACGCGCTTCCGCATCGGACAGCGGTTACACTGTGATCAAGAAAATCCCCATTCCCGGTCAGGGCAGTTGGGATTACCTGACAGTCGATGAAGGCGCCCGCCGCCTGTACGTTTCTCACGGAACCCAGGTTGAGGTGATCGACGTGGACACAGGCGCGATTGTCGGCAAAATCGAAAACACTCAGGGCGTGCACGGAATCGCCATCGCTCCGGATATTGGCCGCGGGTTCGTGAGCGACGGGCAGGCCTCGACGGTCACGATTTTCGACTTGAAGACTCTCAAGACGATCGCCGAAGTGCCCACCGGGAAAAAGCCGGACGCGATCATCTATGACCCGGCGACCTCCAGAGTTTTTGCCTTCAACGGAGGCAGTAACAGCGCTACTGTGATCGAAGGCAAGGACGGGAAAATGGCAGGCACCATCGATCTTGGAGGCGGTCCCGAATTCGCGGCCGCAGATGGCAACGGCTACGTTTACAATAACCTTGAGGACGAAAGCCTGGTTCTGAAGATCAACTCCCGCACTCTGAAAGTTGAGCAGCGCTGGCCCACGGCGCCGTGCTCCTCGCCTTCCAGCATGGCGATCGACCGGGCGAATCGCCGATTGTTTGTCGGTTGCCGCAGCAGGGTCATGGCGGTCATCAACGCGGATACTGGTCAGATCATCACAACACTTCCGATCGGCGATCACGTGGATGCGACGGCTTTCGATGCCGAAACGCGGCTGATTTTCAACTCCAACGGAGAAGGCACAGTTACCATCATTCGCCAGGAGAACCCGGACAAGTATTCTGTTGCCGAGACGGTGAAAACTTTACCCCGCGCCAAGACCTCGGCGCTCGATCCGAAAACGCATCAATTATTTCTGTCGACGGCCGAGTCAGGGCAGTTTGAAGTGCTGGTGGTGGGAAAGTAAATGAGAACCTGCCGCCAATTGGCCGTAGTTTTGGTTTTTCTCGGCTGTGCCGCCTGTACCCGCTCTCACTCGCAGATGCCGCCGGGAAACAAGCCAGTGGCCCTGCAAGCGCACGTGGAGACGCCATTCCGTTTCGTCGCTTATGGGGATTCACGATTTCATGATCCCAAAGACACAGAAGCTGCGAACCCAGTCGCACGCCAGACCCTGGTGCAGGCTATCGCCGACGTCAAACCGGCATTTATTACCTTTACTGGAGACATCGTTTACAACGGCTACGACGTGAATGACTGGAAAGTCTGGGATAGCGAGACCAGCATATGGAACGAGAAAAAAATTCCGGTTTATCCGGCGCTGGGCAATCATGATCTGCACGGCACTGAGAGCGTTGCCCTGGCAAATTATTTCCAGCGTTTTCCCGACCTTAAGAACAGTCGGTATTACTCAGTCCGCGCGGCTAACGCGCTCATGCTGGTACTCGACAGTTCGCTCGACGAAACCTCAGGGCCGCAAGGACAATGGCTGACGCAAGAGCTGGACACGTTGCCCGGAGACGTTGATTTCGTCTTCATCGTGCTGCACCATCCTCCATACACAAGCTCTTCTGACGAAAAAAAATATGGCGGAGGACACTCCGCACGCAAGCCTGAAGGCAGGCTGGCGGAAATGTTGGAAGGCCGCCAGCCACATACGACTGCCCGTTTCATCGTTCTTTCCGGCCACGTTCACAATTACGAACGCCATGAGCACGGCGGAGTCACATATTTTGTGTCAGGTGGAGCGGGAGCTCACGCCTATCCCATCGAACGGGCTCCCGGCGACCCGTTCCAGAGCAAAGAGATCAATTACCACTACCTGCTTATCGAGGTGGATCACCACCATCTGAAGATCACCATGAATCGCCTCGACCTTAGCAGCGGCAAGCCTGTCTGGACTCAACCGGACTCTATTGAAATCACCCAAGCTGTTCCGGCCGCCGCTCAAGCTGCCAGCGCCCATTGATGCAAGGTGCGGTCGCCTTTGCAATCAGCAACTCTGACAGAGTACGCTCGCGTGCCAGCAGGAGTAGCAGCAGATGTCTCCGGCATTAGATAGGGTGTGAGTTAAAGGTTCACCCATCGAGGGACTGATTTGCCGATGTCTGGCGAGAAGGGGTAGTCGCCAACCATATCCTTGAGCTGCTCAGAGTGCTGGCGCAAAGCATCTCTCAGCTCGGTCAGAATCGTCTCTGGTCAAAACCTTCCAATCTTCAAGGAACCAACTGGAAGACAACCCCCTTATTGTGAGCGCCGCCTTCAGTGGTGGTGCCGTAAAGATTGCCTTTTGTATCCTGGACCAGCGCAGCTAAGGGATCGGCTCCGTCGGTCCCGGCAAAGGTGTGCAATATGGTTTCATCACCGGAGGGGGTTACTTCAAACACTGCGCCCGGGCCGTCGGCGTCGAATTCAGTCGTGCCGTAAAGATTGCCCTTCGCGTCGCGGACCAGCCCTGCAAAGGGATACAGTCCGTCCCCGCTGTTTTGTCCAAACGGGTACAGAACCGTTTCCTTCCCGGCCTTATCCACCTCAAATACGATACCAATGCCAAACTTGCCGCCGTCGCTGGTCGTGCCATAAAGGTTCCCTGCTTCATCTCGCACCACACCGCCAATAGGATACGCACCGTCTCCGTTGGCGTCGGTGAAGCTGTACAGCACGGTTTCCTTGCCGGCGGAGCTAAGCTCGAAAACTGTGCCATCGTTTTGAGAAATGGGACCACCGAGCTGCGTGGTGCCATAGAGGTTGCCCTTCGAATCCAGAGTCAATCCCGCGCAGGGATACTCTCCGTCGGGCACGCCTTTGAAGCTATATAGAATTGTTTCCTTGCCCGCAGCGCTGAGCTTGAATACCGTGCCGAAGCCGTGCGCGCCTCCCTGCTGCGTCGTCCCATAAACGTTGCCTGCCCCGTCAACCACTACTCCGGCGATCGGATATGTGCCATCCCCGTGTTTGCTGCCAAAGCTATAGATCTCCGACTTGCCGCCTACCTTGAACACGGTTCCTCGATTCGCACTGCCACCTAACATGGTTGTGCCATACACGTTGCCATCAGCATCAAACGTTAATCCCGCACTCGGATACGCTCCATCAGTTCCCGAGAAGCTGTACAGGACCGTCAACTTCCCGGCGGAATCCACTTTGAAAACCGTCCCTAAATCGTGAGCCCCGCCCTGCTGGGCAGTACCGTAGAGATCACCATCGGGGCCGATGGCCAATCCGGCCACGGAATATGTCCCGGAAGCCTTGTCCAATGAGAAAAGGGTGGTGAAAGTCTGCGCTTGCGCCGAACTTGTCGCGAGCACTATCAGCAACAGAATCCCAGGCAGAAAGCCGGCGCCGCGCTGTGTCATTGAACGCAGGCTGCAATATTCGATTGTGCTGGCCACGATAGTTCTCCTTTCAAATTTGGGCTTCACTTGCAGCCCTATTGAACGGTAATAGCTACCGGCTTGGAAGCAATTCCGTTCGCGACAACTACGAGCTTGCTGACGCCGGTTTCCATGTCGCTCGGCACGTCGAAGTGAGTTGAAACCTTGGCATTGCCGGTCGCCACGCCCATCGTGCTGGGGTCGTGGGTTCGTGCATAGAAGACGTGGTGCGACGCGTTATTGGTAATTCGGATCAGCGGATAGTTGGTAGCCATTTGGGCGTCATCGCCATACATGGCTCCCTGCGAAAGACCGTTGAACTGCGTGCCTGAAATAACATAGCTGTCGCCGCGAGTAACCGTGTGCGGATACGCGCTGATAGCTGGCGCCCAGGATGGATCGGGGTTACCCTTCGATGTGTAGATCTCAACGTCAGACGAGCCGTCGGTGAAAAAGATCTGTCCCGTCGGCAAAACCAGCATGCTTCCCTGCTCGGTCGCATCCTTGTTAGCTCTAGGCGGTCCGGGCACTTTGGTGAATTTGGTGCCATCGAATTCGTAGAAGGTCGTGGGCGGGTTGTTGATGCCATGGTTGGTATCGCAGAGCACATTGCCATCCGGCAACAGGGCTGCGGGGGCATCGCCCATATCATTTTCGTCCGGGATATCCGGGCCGGGCACCCAATGCCCAGGCTTCATGAGGTCGGCGGGAGGATGATAGATCGACGTGTGGCCCGCCTTGGTCTTGTCGGAATTGGCTCCGGTGGCAAAGACGGTGCCATCGGGACGCAGTACGGCCGGTCCGATCTCGGCGGTGGGTGGGTCGCTTAGCAGGACGATCGTGCTTCCAGCACTGATCCATTCCCCTAATTTAGGCACGTATTTTTCGGCGTGCTTGGGTTGGAGCACGTTTTCCGTATCTACCGTCAGAACCGTGCCATCGGGAAGCAGGGTCCAGCCCTCTTCATCGTACAAGTCTTGCTTGTTCGACCCGGTAAAAGTCCAAGTCAGATTCTTTTCATCTAGCAGTGCAGCCGTAAAGGGAAAGGCGCAGCAGTTGGCCACCATAAATGTGCCGTCGGCGAGGACCACACTCTCCGCATCGCCGATGATGGTCCAGCCGGGGGGCGGATCTACATTCGTCCAAACATTAGTCAGCGGATCGTAGATCGCGCCCAGGTTCGTCCACTCCAGTTGGCCAAAGTTGTACTCTCCACCTTCGATGATTACGCGGCCGTCCGGCAACACCGCCGAGCCAAACGCAGAAGGACCGTATCCTGCTGGCAGCGAAGCCATCTGCGTCCAGGTGCCGTTGAGGTAGCTGCCATTCTGATCCGGTGTCAGGCGCCACCAGCCGCTGCCAGTATTACCATCCTGCACCAGGACTGTGCCGTCGGTGAGCAGGAGCGGAATACTGGCACCAAAGCTGGGTTGATTGTGCAAGGCATGCCAGGTTTGTGAGAGAGCTGTCACGGAGCACGCGACTAAAACAACCAGCAGAGTGCCGGCCCTTGATAGCTTCATGTTTTTGTCCTCCGGTAAAGCGCAAAAAGAAAAAAGGAGATTGAGACAAACATCATGCAGACAAAAGACCCTCGCTTGTGCCCAGGAAACTGTATTGCTGCGTGTCAGAGTCGGTCAACTCGGCTGTCTGCACGACAGATTGCGCGGCTGCATCGAGGCTCGACAACGAAGATGGGACGCCTTCGTCGGAAGCATTGATGGCAACGCTGACCGTCAAAACTAAACCTGAGGTGAAAAGAGCACGGACTTTCATTTCTTCATCCTCCCGCACATCCAGATCGAACGCGCCAGTAGCGAGAGATTCACCAGGAGACGGATGGGAGCGGACCAGCATCGCTGCAGCAATGGCAAAGCGCGCTGCGCGAAGAATTATCCGCCTCTGCCAGCAAGGCTGTCAATCGGGGGAATTCATCCGACCGTCAGGCTCGAAAAACCGTGACAGTACGCCTGGCGGGGGTGCAGCCGAATTTCTCCCGGAGCGATACTGCCCCGTTCATCAAAGCTCTGGTAGTTGGTGGTACGGCAGACGATCGCTGTTTATAAAACTGTCGAAAAGCTCTTCCTTGCCGCTAACTCAACTCTGACTTCCGGGCTTCGCATTGGCGTGGAGCAGCCTTAACATAGATATGTCCGGACTCGGAGATGCCGCAGCCTGCGGTTCTCCGGTCCGGGCACAAGTTCGTAAGCCACAACAGAACTATCGTATGGCTGTGAGAAGAGCAACCGCAGGTCCAGCTTTCTCGGCTCGAGCGATTTCCTTCTCAATTTTTCCCGGCACGAGTCTTGCCTCAACCGTGCTTCCATTCAGCCGCAGCCGCTGCAAGACAAACAAGTCGGAGTCGTAGTGTCCAAATACAACTTGTCCATGGGAAGCAGGCGTGCTGGCGTCTTCGGAGTTGAACTGAAACATCCACGATTTCCGCTTTTCATCCTGCACCACAACAATGTGTTTTTGCAGATTGACTAAGAATGTGTAGTTCCCTGCGGGAAAAACCATGTTCCCGACTGAAAAGTGAAACGGAATCGACGCGATCTCGCGGTTGGTTAGGGTATAGATCGACTGCGCGTTCCCGAGAATGCTGCAAGCGAGCAGCACTGCGACGACTAACATTAACTTTTTCAGCATGTTTTGTCTCCTGCGCGACTGGATTAGTTCAGTGCCTTTTCGGCGCCAAACGAGTCGGTTATCGCGCAAAAAACTGAACCTGCCAAGGAACGATGTCTCCTATGTGGATCGAATCTACCTAGCAGCGCAAGTCACTGAGCCTATGCTAGATGTGCTCGCATGTAGCAAAAATTTAAATCTATCCCTGCCAACCAATTAGGAGTACATTCCGTCTACACAGGTAGCAATGGAAGGCGATTATCAGAACGGCAACTCGCAGGCACTGCGGTTTGGTGTTTTCGATCTGGATTTGCGCACCCAGGAACTGCGCAAGTACGGCGCTCGGGTCAAATTACCCCCCCAATCCTTTCAGGTGCTGGAAATGTTGTTGGAGCGTCCTGGCACGCTCGTGAGCCGCGAGGAATTGCAGAAGGCCCTGTGGCCCGCCGACACCTTCGTCGATTTCGACCATGGCCTTAATAACGCAGTGAAGCGGATTCGCGCCGCCATCGGCGATTCAGCCGAAACACCGCACTGGATCGAGACACTCCCCCGGTTGGGCTATCGCTTCATTGGACCCGTCGAGATTGCCAAGAACGGCCATGCGTCCGCTCCTGCACCTGCGAACGGCGATGCTCCGGCCGCACTGCCTGCGAACGGCCACTGCGATGTCCAGACGCAAAGCATTTCCGAAGTTCGCCCAATACCATCCGCGGCTCAGAAATTAGGCAGAACTCGCTGGCGATGGAGCATCGCTTCGCTGACGCTAGTCGTGATTGCTGCTTTGCTAGGCTGGCGCTATCGGGCGCGTCGGAGCGGTGCATCGGCGGACGGTCTTCAGCTCGTTCCCTTTACTTCTTACCCCGGCTACCAGTTCGCACCAGCGTTTTCGCCCGATGGCAATCAGATCTCCTTCGCCTGGAATGGCGGCGAGAGCAGCGACCTTTTCGATCTGTACGTGAAGGTGGTTGGCACAGATACACCTGTGCAACTCACACATGAACCTTCCGGCGCGATCACTCCCGCATGGTCGCCAGACGGGCGGTTCATCGCCTTCACCCGCCTTAACCTCAGCTCGGATGCTGCCTCCGGCGTCTTCCTGATCCCTGCCGTGGGCGGACCCGAGCGCAAACTCGCTTCGCTGGGTTTCGGCAAGTCGATCTACAAAGGCGGGATTGCGTGGACTCCCGACGGTCAGTCACTCATCTATCCGGAACCTACGACCGAGCTCCAGTCCGAACTTGTCATGCTGAATATCGACACACTTCAGCGGCAGGTTATCGCCAAGCCTTCGCCGCGTTGCAGCGCCGCCGGGATGCCAGCGTTTTCTCCCGATGGCCACTGGTTCGCCTTCGCCTGCATGTTCGATTATGGTCTGGCCGCCTTGTACGTTCAGCCTTGGCCGACAGGGAGCGCGCGCGAACTCCGGGAACTCAAAGGTGACCTTGATGGACTGGCCTGGACGGCCGACGGACAAGGCCTCGTCTACTCACGCGACAACAATCTCTGGCGCATCCCCTGCAGAGGAGGCTCTGCGGAGCGTTTGTGGTTCGGGCAGGACGCATCGCATCCGACCATCGCCCGCACGGGCTCGCGGCTAGCGTTTACGC
>Ga0181526_10002737_pt1 | contig 14998 bp, 12 predicted proteins | sample PEATcosm2014_Bin_35_FD_119750 | JGI IMG/M metagenome (GOLD analysis project Ga0181526, IMG submission 119750) | Peatland microbial communities from MTU Mesocosm Facility, Houghton, MI, USA - PEATcosm2014_Bin06_30_metaG | ecosystem: Environmental > Terrestrial > Soil > Wetlands > Peat | place...
CATCTCCTCGGACGACCTCAAGGCGGCGCTGGTTCCGTTCGAGAAGATTCGCAAGGCGGTCGGCGACAAGATCGACGTCATGGTCGAGTTTCATTCGATGTGGCAATTGCTGCCCGCCATGACGATCGCCCGGGCCCTTCGGCCGTTCAATACGTTCTGGCACGAAGACCCGATCAAGATGGACAGCCTCGGCTCGCTCAAGCGTTACGCGGAGGCGTCGACCGCGCCGATCTGCGCATCGGAAACGCTGGGCGGCCGGTTCGCGTTCCGCGATCTCTTGGAAACGGGCGTCGCCGGCGTGGTCATGCTGGACCTCTCCTGGTGCGGCGGCGTCTCCGAAGCCAGGAAGATCGCCGCCATGGTCGAGGCCTGGCACCTGCCGATCGCGCCGCACGACTGCACCGGCCCGGTCGTCCTGGCGGCTTCGACCCATCTCGCGCTCAACGCGCCGAACGCCCTGGTTCAGGAGAGCGTGCGCGCCTATTACCGAACCTGGTACCGCGACCTCGTCACCGGCCTGCCCGAAGTGAGCGACGGCCAGATCAGCGTCGGCCGCGCGCCCGGGCATGGGGTGGAACTGCGGCCGGATCTCGCCAGGCAATTTACCGTCGAGACCCGCATCACGGCGCTCGGAGACCTGTGACGGCGCCCTCGACGAACTTGAAGCCGCCGTCCTGGCGACGGCCGATGGCGGCGCCGCCGGACTGGCGATAGGATGGCGGGGCCGACCTTCGCCGGGGCGAGGCGGTCGGCGCCTCCGCCCGAGGCTCGGCGCGGCGACATCCGGAGAAACGCACGATGCCGGAAGCGATGATTTACGATGGTCTGCGCACTCCCTTCGGCCGGCACGCCGGCAGTCTCGCGCCGGTGCGGCCGGACGATCTCCTCGCCGGATTGATCGCGCGGTTGCTGGCGAAGAATCGCTTTCCCCTCGAGGAGATCGAGGACGTGGTGATCGGCTGCACCAACCAGGCCGGCGAGGACGCGCGCAACGTCGCCCGTCACGCCCTGCTGCTCGCGGGCGTGCCGGAGCGCGCCGGGGGCGTCACCGTCAATCGCCTGTGCGGTTCCGGGCTCAGCGCCATCGCCGACGCCGCGCGCGCGGTTCGCTGCGGCGAGGGCGAATTTTTCGTCGCCGGCGGCGTCGAGGTGATGAGCCGGGCGCCCTTCGTCACCGCCAAGGCGACGAGCGCCTACAGTCGAGAGGTCTCGGTCTTCGACTCGACGATCGGGGCCCGCTTCCCCAATCCGAAGGTCGAGGCCGAATTCGGCGCCGACACCATGCCCGAGACCGCCGACAACCTCGCCGCCGACCTCGGCATTCGACGCGACGCCTCCGATCGTTTCGCCGTTCGATCGCAGGAGAAATACGAGGCGGCGCGCGCGAGCGGCTTCTTCAGCGGCGAAATCGCGCCGGTGGAAGTCCCGCAGGGCCGCGGCAAACCGCCGGCGATCGTCTCGGCGGACGAACATCCGCGCCCGCAAACGACCCTCGCCGCGTTGGAGAAGCTGAAGCCGTTGTTCCAAGGCGGCGTGGTCACCGCCGGCAACGCCTCGGGAATCAACGACGGCGCGGCCGCGCTGTTGATCGGATCGCGGGAGATCGGCGAACGCTTCGGCGTCCGGCCGCGCGGCCGCGTCGTCGCCGCCGCGATCGCCGGCGTCCCTCCGCGCGTCATGGGGCTCGGCCCGGTGCCGGCGGCGAAGAAGGCGCTGCAGCGCGCCGGCCTGCCGCTCGCCTCGATGGACCTCATCGAGATCAACGAGGCGTTCGCCACCCAGGTGTTGGCATGCCTCGTCGGCCTCGATCTCGCCCCCGACGACCCGCGCTTGAACCCGAATGGCGGCGCCATCGCCGTCGGCCATCCCCTCGGGGCGTCGGGCGCGCGCCTCGCTCTCACGGCGCTGCGGCAACTCGAACGGATCGACGGACGCTACGGTCTGGTGGCGATGTGCATCGGCGTCGGTCAGGGCGTCGCCGCCGTGATCGAACGCGTCAAGCTGTGATGCGGGGCCCGATGCGCGCTCGTCGCGGCGATGGACCAATGAACCGAGCTTCCACGACCTTGGGATAAAGACGATGACCGCCATCAACGCAGTGACCGACCTCGCGATCGACGGCGAGATCGCGACCATCAGGCTCGACTCGCCGCCGGTGAACGCGCTGTCGGTCGAAGTCCGGGAGGGGCTGATCGGCGCCCTTAACGCGGCCGAGGCGAACGCCGGCGTCAAGGCGATCGTGCTGATCTGCGCGGGGCGCACCTTCATCGCCGGCGCGGACATCGCGGAATTCGGCAAGCCGCCGCGCCCGCCGTTCCTGGCCGAGGCGCTCGAGCGCATCGAGAACGCCGGCAAGCCGGTCGTCGCGGCGATCCATGGGACGGCGCTGGGCGGCGGATTCGAGGTCGCGCTGACGGCGCACTACCGCGTCGCGGTCCCTTCCGCCAAGTTCGGCCTGCCGGAGATCAAGCTCGGCATCATTCCCGGCGCCGGCGGCACGCAACGCCTGCCGCGCCTCATCGGCGTCGAGAAGGCGCTCGACGTCATCCTCTCCGGCGCGCCGTTCGGCGCGCGCGACGCCAAGGAATGGGGCGTCGTCGACGCGCTCGCCGAGGAGGGCCGGTTGCACGAGGCCGCATCGGCCTTCGCGCGCGAGCTGATCGCCGCCAACGCGCCGCTTCGTAAAATTCGCGACTTGACCGCGAAGATCGACGCGGCGCGCGGCCATCCCGAGATTTTCGCCGCCGCGCGCCAGGCCTACGCCCGAAAGTATCGCGGCTTCGAGGCGTGGGAAAAGGCCATCGCCTCGGTGAGCAACGCGGTCGATCTTCCCTTCGAGGAGGGGATCGCCAGGGAGCGCGAAATGTGCCTGGCGCTGATGGCGGGCGCGCAGTCGAAAGCCCAGCGCTACGTCTTCTTCGCCGAGCGGCAGGCGGCGAAGATTCCCGACATCCCCGCGAGCGAGGCGACCCGCCCGGTTCGGGCCGTCGGCGTCGTCGGCGCCGGCACGATGGGCGGCGGCATCGCGATGAATTTTCTCAACGTCGGCATTCCCGTGACGATCCTCGAGGCGAGCCGCGAGGCGCTCGACCGCGGCTTGCAGATCATTCGCCGCAACTACGAGAACACCGCCAGGAAGGGCCGCCTGACGATGGCGGAGGTCGACCGGCGCATGGCCGATTTGACCGGCGCGCTCGATCTTTCCGCGCTCGCCGACGCGGACCTCGTGATCGAGGCGGTGTTCGAGAACATGGCGCTGAAGAAGGACGTCTTCGCCAAGCTCGACGCGATCGCCAGGCCGGGCGCGATCCTCGCCTCCAACACCTCCTATCTCGATATCGACGAGATCGCAGCGGCGACCAAGCGGCCCGAGGACGTCCTGGGGCTGCATTTCTTTTCGCCCGCCAACGTGATGCGGCTGCTGGAGATCGTGCGCGGCGCGAAGACGGCGAAGTCGGCGGTCGCCACGGCGCTGCAACTGGCGCGCGCCATCGGCAAGGTCGGCGTCGTCGTTGGCGTTTGCCACGGCTTCGTCGGCAACCGCATGCTGGCGCCGCGCCAGCGCGAAGCGATGAAACTGATCCTCGAGGGGGCGACGCCTTGGGACGTCGACCGGGTCCTGGTCGAATTCGGTCTTCCCATGGGTCCGTTCGCGATGAGCGATCTGGCCGGCCTCGACGTCGGCTGGTCGAAGGCGACGAGCGCGCGCGCCACCCTTCGCGAGATCTTGTGCGAGGAAGGGCGGCGGGGTCAGAAGACCGGCGCCGGCTTCTACGACTACGACGAGGCGCGCAACGCCAGGCCGTCGCCGCTCGTCGAGGCGATCATCCGCGATTTCGCGCTCGCCAAGGGCGTCGAGCGCCGCGCCATCGCCGACGCGGAAATCCTCGCGCGCTGCATCTATCCGATGATCAACGAGGGGGCGAGGATCCTCGACGAGGGCAAGGCGTTGCGCGCTTCCGACATCGACGTCGTCTGGATCAACGGCTACGGCTGGCCGACCTATCGCGGCGGACCGATGTTCTACGCCGACGCGATCGGCCTCGGCCGCGTGCTCGCCAAGATGCAGGAATTCCGCGCCGCGCTGGGCGACGATTTCACCCCTTCGCCGCTGCTCGAGCGCATGGCGCGCGACGGCGCCCGCTTCGTGAATTCCTAGAGGGACCTCGCCTGGCGCCGGCGCCGGCGCGCCCCAGCGGCCGATCCTCGACCAAAACCGTGGCCGGACACCAAACGTCAGTGAGGGCGACTTATTGAAGAAAGTTCTGCGAATCCAACGCCGTCATGGCCGGGACAAGCCCGGCCATGACGCGGAGGGAACGATTTTCGACAGGTCATGCTCGCTGAGATTTCGCAGGACAGCGTCGCGACCGCCGCTCGGCATTGCCGCGCCGCTCAAATATCGGCCTGGCGTCGCGTGCGCGACAATCCGATGGAACTTCCGGCCACTTCGCCAAACTCGGATTTGGCGACTTCCGGCGCGGGTTTTCGCAGCCGTGCCCGATTTTATTGTCGATCGCGCTACTTCATCGGCCATGGCGCCATCAGCCCGCCGGTTGTCCATAGCGCGTTCAGCCCTCTGTCCAAATGATAGGGATGGCCGGTTGTGCGCTCGAAAATCTCGCCGTAATTGCCGGTGGCCGCGATCACTTTGGCGGCCCAGTCGTGGGCCAGTCCGAGCGCCTGCGCGGTGGCGAAATCGTGGCCGAGGAGTCGGGTGGCCCGCATGTCCTCCCGCTCGGCGGCCTCGGCCACATTATCGTGCGTGACGCCCAGCGCCTCGGCTTCGATCAGGGCGCGGACCGTCCAATCGACGATGAGCCCGAAGGCCTGGTCGCCATAGGGATAAGCGGGAACGACCGGATCCAGCGTAAGCCTCTCGGGCAAGAGAACGAAGTCGCTGGTCTGCGCGTGGAAATTGGCGCGCGATTGCACCAGGCGCGTCTCCATCCCTGTGCCCGCGGCGCAGCGACGCACCGCCACCGCCGCATCCAGTTCGCCTTGCTCGGAATGGGCCTGTAGCCCGTACGGGATTTGCCGCTGGGTCAGCTCGTCGCGCAGCGTCCTCTCTGGCGGGCTCATGTCGAGCGCGCAGATCAATTTATCGCGGAGGCCGGCGAGGTCGGCGATGCCGCTCTCCTTCGCCACCATGATGCGCTGGGAGTCGAAGTACACAGGCGGCCCGAAGCCGACGCCGTAATGCATGGCCACCGTGGCGGACGGCGAAACGCCTACCGCCAGTTGGATCTTTCCGGCCTTCAGGGCGGCCAGCGCCTCGGGCTCGGCGGGAAAAACCTGAAGCGCCAAGCCGTCCGCGTCGCCTTGAATGGCGATGGCCACCGCGCGGCAAATCTCGCCGCCGAGGGCGGAGAGATTGCCGTGGATATCCTCGCCGTTCCAGTCATCGATGCTCTGCACCGCGCCGCAATCGAAATGATGGGACGCGCGGATGGCGGCAAGCGTTTGGGCTTGCGCCGCCGACGTCAGCGACAGGAGGCAGAGCGCAAAAACTCGGTAAACCGGGCGAGACACATCGACGATCCTCAGACGCGGTTGCCGGGGAGAAAACGGACGGAAGCCTCGGCTTCCGTCCGATCCGTGGTTATCGCGGTTCGCCGCCGAAGCCGCGCGACGGGGATGCGTCAAGGGGTCCAAGGGGGGCGAGTCGGCGTGCCGGGCGATTCGGTCGGCCGGGGGTTCACGGTGGCCGGATACGGGTCGATCGGGGCGCCGCTCTGATAGTCGGCGAGGGACTTGAAATCGGTCGGCAGGACGCCGATCGCCGCGCAAGCGCCGTTGGTGTAGCCATTGGTCGAGTAGTTCGGCGTCGCCAGATGCGGCAGCGTGCTGATCTGCTCGGCGGAGAACGTCGCGGCGGCGGCCGGGATCGGCGGCTTCCCGCCCTGCAATCGATTGTAGTCGAACGCCTCGGTGAGATCGCCGAGATCGTTTGTCGGGTCGTCGGACGGTCCGAGGTTCTTCTGGCCGAGGTTTTGCTCGCCGAGCGTCTCGGCGTTCTTTTCGTCCGGCAGCTCGGCGAGAGGCACCAGACCCTTCAGCTCGTTGATGAACTTGATCACCGAGCCGTGCTCGCTGTAACGATGCGAGATCGCGCCCGATGCGGCGTAAGGGGAAATCAGGATCGTCGGAATGCGAGGGCCGGCCGCCAGGACCGAACCGTCGGCAAGCGTGTTGCGGAACTCCGGCGAGACATGGTCGTAGAAGCCATCCGTTTCGTCGTAGGTGATGATGATGGCGCTCTTCGACCAATACGGGCTGTTGGCGATGTCGCTGATCGCCTCCGCGGCGAACGCCTCGGAGATCTGCTGATCCGAGTAAGACGGGTGATCGTCGTTGCCAATGAACGCATAGCGGACCCCGGGCGTCGGATCCAACGGAACCAAGCCATCGTTGTTGTCATAGCCGCCGCGCAGGTAGAACACGCCGCCGTCGCTCGGCAGCGTCCGACCCTCGACCGCGTTGAAGAAGTCCTTCGCGCCGTGCAGGTTGCCGTTCAAGACCTGCGGATTGTCGGCGAGATAGGCGAAATACTGCGGGCCGTTGTGATGCATGACGTAACCGCTGTTCGGGATCGGGTGGCTGGTCGGATCGGTCGGCTTACCCGGCGGCTGGTAGGGATCCGGCGCATCGAGGGAGTTGAAGCCCTGCTGATACCAGCCCCACTGCACCGGCTTGTCGAAGGCCGCGATTTCCGTGATGTCATGCTGCACGTCGAGCAGATCGGCGGCCGGGTTTGGATCGGTCGCGATGATCTTCTCGATGTCAGACCCCATGTACGACAGAGGCTGCGTCGCGAAAGTCAAATTGAGCGCCGGATTCGCGGGGCTTTCGTCGTTGGGGTTGTAGGGCGGCTTGACCAGGTTGGTGTCCAGGTTGGAGCCGGGGAACGGGCCGGGATCGCTGATGATGGGGACAAACGAGTTGGTCGTCGGCTGCCCCGGACCGGCCGTGTATTTCGCCCCCCTGACATTCGGGAACGCCGGGTCGTCGTAGGTGATCACCGCGGCCTCGCTCGGGTGCTCGGCCCATTGCGTCTGACCGGACTGGCCAGCGATGATCGCGATGGCGTTCGGGGTCGACGGACCGACGATCGTCTGATGGAAATTGTCGAAAAGAACGAAGTTCTTCGCCCAGCTCCACATGAAGGGGATCGTGTCGCAGTCGAGATGGGCGACGACGTCTTCGCCCTTCTGGTACTGCGCCAGCGTAATCGAGGTCGCCGCCACGTCGTACGGCGTCACCATGGCGCCGGAAGCGTTGGTGGTGAGCCCTTCCTGATTCATCGCGTAGCGGTCGTTGGCGGCGATCTGCGTCGCGGGATTGACATCCAGGTCGTTCGCCATGCCCTGGTGGGTGTGATCCACCGAAATCTCGTCGGCCGGATAGATCGGCACGATCTGTGCGTCGATATTGACGACGGCCTGAGGCATCAGGAACGGAGAAATCGTCTGGGCCTTCAGTTTCGTGTCGAGAAGGAGCTGTTTGAAGCTCGGCGTTTGGTTCGCGGGAGTCGAGCCCGGCGGAGCTTCGAACAGTCCGTTCGCGCCGGGGAAAGTGCCGAAGTAGTGGTCGAAAGACTCGTTTTCGTGAAAGATCACGAACACGTATTTCACCTTCTTGCTCAAAATCGCGATCTTCTGCGGCAAGGTCAGAAGAGGGTGCGGATCTTGCGGGCCGGCATAGTAGGGCGCGCCGTAGGATCCGTCCCAACCGCCTGCGAAAGCCGCGGCGCTGGACGCCATGGCGATGACGGCGAGAGCGGCGGCGGTCGATTTGCGGTACTTGTCGCGCGCCATGGCGTCCGCCGCCACCCGTGCGACCAGGGTCGGTTGGAGAAGACCGGCGCAGGCGGCCAGCGCGGTCGAGGCGCGCAGCGATGACTTCATGGCGAGGCTCCCGAGCTACGTTGCGGAAACATGCTTGGTTTCGCCATCTTGCTTACGGCGCCGGCAACGTCAATTATTATGTGTCGGGAGGAAGGGGGCGCTCGTTCGCCGGGATTTGTTTTCGTGGGCGAAGACGGCGAAGAGGACGCGGTCCATCGACGTCCCGTCCTGGAAAATTCCCATCGGCCTTGTCCGCCGCCTGACTTCACGCAATCGTCTTTCGACGGCGGCGGGGGTTCGCACGCGCTTTCGCCGAGTGGGCGATTTGTAGCGGAAGCCGGTTGGGCGTTCGTCGAGGTCGTCGCGCAGCCCGGCGACCGCTTGCGGGTATTCGGCGCCGAAGCGATCGGCGAAACGGCGCGGCGTGAGCCCCGACCTTGACGAACGCGCGGCCTCGGAGCAAGTCCTGGCGACCTCGCGAGGGCGATGGAGGACGCTTCGGCCATGGAACTCGTCGGCATGCTCGATTCGCCCTATGTGCGGCGCGTGGCGGTGGCGTTGCTGGCCGCCGGGGTTCCGTTCGCGCATCGGCCGATTTCGCTGTTCCGCCACATCGACGAATTCTCGAAGATCAATCCGCTGCTCAAGGCGCCGACCTTCGTCGCCGACGACGGGACGGCGTTGATGGATTCGGGCGTCATCCTCGACTACCTCGCTTCGGTCGCGCCGGCGGTCGCCGCGTTGACGCCGCGCGCGCCGGCGCGGCGGCTGGAGGCATGCCGCGCGACCGGGCTGGCGCTCGTCGTGATGGAGAAGGCGGTGCAGCGCCACTACGAGAGGGCGTTGCGGCCGCCCGAAAGGCGGCACGAACCCTGGATCGCGCGGGTCGAACGGCAATTGGCGGCGGGGCTCGAGGCGCTCGAACGCGAGGCGCCGGGCTCCGGCTGGATCGGCGGCGGCGGTCTCGGCGTCGCCGACATCAGCGTCGTCTGCGCCTTCGGCTTCACCCAGCCCCTGCTCGCCGACGTGGTCGACCAGGCGCGCTATCCCCGGCTCGCGGCGTTTTGCGCACGCGGCGAGGCCCTGCCGGCGTTCCGCGCGGCGCCGGCGCTCGACGGCGTGACGGCGCCGGTCGCTCCCGCCCATTGACTCGGCCGCGGCGCAGGTTCGACAAGTCGCGAAACTCTTTCGAGGCCGAAACCATGTCCGACGCGTCCCCGACCATGCGCGCGATCCTCGCGGCCCGCCCCGGCGGTCCGGAGGTCCTGGAGCTGCGCAGCCGGCCGCGCCCGGTTCCCGGCCCCGGCGAAATCCTCGTCGAGGTCGAGGCGGCGGGCGTCAACCGACCCGACGTCCTGCAGCGCCAGGGCGCCCATCCGCCGCCGCCCGGCGCCTCCGATGTCCTCGGCCTGGAAGTCGCGGGCGAAGTCGTCGCCCTCGGGCCCGGCGCTTCGCGTCACGCGCTCGGCGCGCGCGTCACGGCGCTCGTCGCCGGGGGCGGCTACGCCGAATATTGCCTCGCCGACGAAGGCCTCGCCCTGCCGATCCCTCCCGGGCTTTCCGCGGTCGAAGCGGCGGCGATCCCCGAGGCGTTCTTCACCGTCTGGACCAACGTCTTCGAGCGCGGCGCGCTGAAGGCGGGCGAGACGCTGCTCGTGCACGGGGGAAGCTCCGGCATCGGCACCACCGCCATTCAGCTCGCCAAGGCGTTCGGCGCCCGCGTCGTCGCAACGGCGGGCGCGGACGCGAAGGCAGCCGCCTGCGTGGCGCTCGGCGCCGACCGCGCGGTCAACTACCGCAGCGACGATTTCGTCGCGGCGACGCTCGCCGCGACCGACGGCCGGGGCGCCGACGTCATTCTCGACATGGTCGGCGGCGATTACGTCGCGCGCAATTACGCGGCGGCGGCGGTCGACGCGCGCATCGTGCAGATCGCGACGCTACGCGGCGCGAAGGTCGAGATCGACTTGCGCGTGATCATGGCCAAGCGCCTCCGCCACACCGGCTCGATGCTGCGCCCGCGCTCGGTCGAAGAAAAAGCCGAGATCGCCGAGGCGCTGCGCGCCGAGGTCTGGCCGCTGTTGGCCGAGGGGCGCTGCAAGCCGGTCGTCGATTCGGTCTTTCCGCTCGCCGAGGCCGCCGCCGCGCATGCGCGCATGGAGAGCTCGGCGCATGTCGGCAAGATCGTGCTGACGGTCTGAGCGGCCCGATGCCGCGCTACAAGCTGACGATCGAATACGACGGCGCGGGCTACGCGGGCTGGCAGCGCCAGGCCAACGGCGCTTCGATCCAGCAGGCGCTGGAGGAGGCGCTGTTGGCGCTGACCGGCGAGCGCCTCGTCGTCCACGGCGCGGGCCGCACCGACGCCGGCGTTCACGCGATGGGGCAGGTCGCGCATGTCGATCTCGCGCGCGACTGGCGCGGCTGGCGCCTCGGCGACGCGATCAACGCGCATCTGGCGCCGCAGCCGATCGCCGTCATCGAAGCCGAACGGGCCGCCGACGACTTCGACGCGCGCCGCCGCGCGACGATGCGCCACTACCTCTATCGCGTAGTCAATCGCCGCGCGCCGCTGACCTTCGAGCGCGGCCGCGCCTGGCAGGTGAAGCGCCAACTCGACGCCACGGCGATGCGCGAGGCGGCGCGCGCGCTTCTCGGCCGCCACGATTTCTCGACCTTTCGCGATTCGCAATGCCAGGCCAAGTCGCCGGTGCGCACGCTGGCGCGCTTCGAGGTCGCGCGGGACGGCGAGCGCGTCGATTTCGCCGTCGGCGCGCTTTCCTTCCTGCATCGGCAGGTGCGCTCGATGGTCGGCTCGCTCGTCGAGGTCGGGCTCGGCAAATGGCGCGCGGCCGATCTCGAGGCGGCGCTGGAAGCGGCCGACCGCAGCCGTTGTGGTCCGGTCGCGCCGGCCTGCGGGCTCTATCTCGCGCGCGTCGACTACGCCGCGCGTAGGGAAGAGAAATAAAGCTCCAACACCCGCTCGTAGACGCGCGACAGCGCCTCGAGGTCGGCGACGTCGACGCGCTCGTCGACGCCGTGCATGGTCGCGCCGACGAGGCCGAATTCGACGACCGGGCAGGCGTCCTTGATGAAGCGCGCGTCCGACGCGCCGCCGCTCGTCGACAGTTGCGGCCGTCGCCCGGTCACGTCCTCGATCGCCTTGGCGAGGAGATCGGTGAAGGCGCCGGGCGGCGTCACGAATGCGACCGCGTTGGTGGGATCGAAGTTCAGCGCGTAACGCGCGCCGCCCGCCGCCGCGGCGACGCGCCGTTCGATTTCGGCGCCCAAGGCGCGCGGCGTCCACAGATCGTTGAAGCGGATGTTGAAGGTTAGGCGCGCCTCGCCGGGAATGACATTGGTCGTGGGATTGCCGACGTCGACGCTGACGACTTCGAGGTTGGAGGCCTCGAAGTCCGGCGTCCCCCGGTCGAGGGCCGGCGTCTGCAGCGCGGTCAGGATCGGCGCCAGCGCGCGAATCGGATTGTCGGCGAGACGGGGATAGGCGACGTGGCCCTGCTTGCCGGAAACGACCAGCCGTCCGGTCAGCGAGCCGCGCCGGCCGTTCTTGATCGTGTCGCCGATGAGGGCGACGCTGGTCGGCTCGCCGAGCAGGCAATGGTCGAAGCGCTCGCCTCGCTCGCGCGCCCAGTCCAGGAGCTTGACCGTGCCGTTGACGGCGGGCCCCTCCTCGTCGCCGGTGACGAGAAAGCTGATCGAGCCCTTGAACGGGCCGCGCGCGACGAAGCGCAGCGCGGCGGCCGCGGCGGCGGCGAGCCCGCCCTTCATGTCGCAGGCGCCGCGGCCCCAGATCTGGCCGTCCGCGACGGCGCCGGCGAAGGGATCGAAGCGCCACTTGCCCGCCTCGCCCGGCGGCACGACGTCGGTATGGCCGGCGAAGACGAAGTTCGGCGCCCGCGCGCCGAAGCGCGCGTAGAGATTGTCGATCGTCGGCGTCCCCGACGCCGCGAACGCGACGATCTCGGCGGCGAATCCGGCCTCGGCGAGCAGGCCTCGCAGATACGGCAGAGCGCCCGCGTCGGCCGGCGTGACCGAGGGAAAGGCGATCAGCGCGCGCGCGATTTCGAGCGCGGAATTCGGCTCTGCGGCCATCAGCGGCCTGCACGTTCTGGCGTCAGCGGCCCCCTCTCCCCGCTTGCGGGGAGAGGGCGGGGGTGAGGGGCCGGGTCGTCGGCGGCGACGTTGCGGCTCATCGCCCGGCCCCTCATCCTAGCCTTCTCCCCGCAAGCGGGGAGAAGGGACGCCGCGCGGCGTTTCGATTTGCGTCGATCCATCGGCGACACGCTCTGGAGGCCCCTATCGCGGCCGCATTTCGCGCACCAGCGCGGCCCACGCCAGCACGACGTCGTAGATCGGCGGCTCGGCGTTCGACAGCAAGGTCCACAAGCCGGGAAGCTGGCTGCGCTTCAGCGCCTTGACCAGCACGCGCCCGTCCGCGAGGCCGCACACGCACATGCGCCCGACCAGATCGTCGCCGGGCTCCTCGCGCACGTCGTCGTAGAACACCAGCCAACTGTCGAACAGCGCGCCGAGCGAATGCCCGCGGATCTGCACCGCGACGGTTTTCGCGCTCGCCGCGTCGGGCGCCGGCACTTCGTCGAACGGGCCCTGGCCGTCGGCGTAGAAATGGGCGACGGCGCCGGCGCCGACATAGCCGACGAGCGGCACCTTGCCGCCGAGCGACGGCGCCCGGCCGCCGCCGACGAGCCGCGGCGGTTCGACGCCGAGATAGGCGGCGGCGACCGCGATTTCGTCGGCGCGCAGGCGGCGCGAGCCGTTGAGAAGGTCGGTGACGGCCGAGGGCGAACGCCCGAGCGCCTTGGCCAGGCCGCTGCGGGTCTTGCCGGTTTCCTTGAGGGCGCTGCGAATCCAATCGACGGTCATGCGCTATTTATTCTGCTTTTCAGAATGGGCGCAATCATGAAAATCAGAAATATTTCTTGACAGGTCGTCGTGATGTTCAGAAAATGAGAACAAAGAGCGAACATCGGCGCGGCCGCCCGCCCCGCCCTTCGCCCTTCCGACCAGGGGAGACATCGCCGATGCAGGCCCGCCAGCGCCGCCGCCCGCCCAGGACCAAGACCGAGCGCCAAGAAGCGGTCGCCGCCTGCGCCGGGCATCTTCGCGATCTCAGGCGCGCCCATGGCCGCCCGCCCGCCGACGTCGAGCTGAAGAGCGTCGCCATCCCGCAGCGCCTCGCCGGCCCGCCCGTCGCCTCGTACTGCACCTCTCCGGCCCAACTCTGCGCGGAGCTCGCGCAATGACCGCGCGAGCCGGGGCGAGGCGGTCGAGGGCCAAGGGCCAGCCGGAGGCGGAGCGCCTCGACGCGACGCCGGAGCGCCTCGCCAGGGCCGCCGAGAGCGGCCAGACCGCCGAACGCGGCGCCGATCGGCTGCGCCGCCTCCTCGATCCCTTCGACGTGATGCGCTCGACCCGCGCGCTCGCGCCGCACGATCCCCGGCTCAACGACATTCGCTGGCTGATCGGCGAGGCGCTGCGGCGCCTGCACGGCCGAGCCCAATTCGACGCCTTGCGCGCGGTCGCGCTCGAAACAGTCGGTTCGAAGGGGTTCGGCCCGCGCTCCGGCCTGCCGGCGAGCGAGGTCGCGCTGCACGCGCGCGACAAGCTACGGGCGGCCGAGGAGCGCGCCGGAGAAGCCGCCTGGCCGATCGTCGCGCGCATCGTCATCGAGGGCGCCGGCGTTCGCGACTGCCGCGCCTTCGTGCCCGAAATCGTCACCCCCTGGCGCGCCGACGCGGTCGTCGCCGACCGCCTGCGCGTCGCCCTCGACCGGCTCGGCGACCTGCTCGGGGTGACGGCGGGGCGGCGATGAGCGCGGCAGGGCGGCGCGGCCGACGCGTCGGCTCGCCGGCGTTCGCCCGGACGCCAGACCGTAACAAAGCGGGGCGCGCGAGATCGCCCCGCGCGCAATAGTTTCGCGCCGGCGCCGCGGCGAGCGGCCGCAAGAACTTGAACAGGGTAAATATTGCCGCATGGTAAACTCGGAATCGATCGCGGCGGAGCGGCGTTGCGCGCCGGTCGGCGCGTGAATACGATGGCTCCGAGCGGCGTGAGCCCGGGCGGCGATGATTTATTCACTTCGAGTTCATGCGGCCTGTGCAGGATAGCGCCGTTGGGTGAATGAAGGAGGATCGCATGTCCACACGCGTTTTGACCGGCGGAGCCGTGGCGGCTCTGGCGGGCGCCGCGATGCTGGCGATTTCGGCGGGTTCGGCTTCGGCCTTCACGCTGTCATCGCCCTCGCTGGAGCAGCCGATGGCGTCGTCGAACATCGACCACGTCTGGTGGGATCGTTGGGGCCGCTGGCACCCGAATTACTGGGGCTACGGCTGGGGCTATCGCCCCTATTGGCGCCCCTATTGGGGCTATGGCCATTGCTGGCGCGGCTATTGGGGCCACCTGCACTGCAACTAGCGACAAAGCGCCTTCCCGGCCCGGCGACATCCTGTTGAGCCGGGCCCGCCGAGCAACGCCGCGGAAGCGCCCAGCGCTTTCGCGGCTTGCGTTTCCGCGCGTCGCCGAACGAAGCGGCCTCAGCCCTGCATCTTCGCCATCAACGCGTCGGAAATCTCGAAATTGGCGGTGACGTTCTGCACGTCGTCGTTCTCTTCGAGCGCGCCGATCAAGCGCAGAATCTTCTCGCCCGCTTCGTCGTCGACCGCGACCGTCGCCTGCGGGCGCCAGACGAGCGAGGCCTTGCGCGGCTCGCCGAACCTGGCCTCGAGCGCCTTTTGCGCCTCGCGCAACGCCTCGACGGCGGTGATCACCTCGTGTTCTTCCGCTCCGGAGACGACGTCGTCCGCGCCCGCCTCGATCGCCGCTTCGAGCATCGCGTCGTCGGTGGCGACCTTGCGGTCGAACGCGATCGATCCGACGCGATCGAACAGGAACGAGACCGCGCCGGTCTCGGCGAGCGCGCCGCCCGCCTTGGCGAAATTCGAGCGAACCTCGCCTGCCGTCCGGTTGCGGTTGTCGGTCAGCGCCTCGATCAGCAGCGCCACCCCACCGGGACCGTACCCCTCGTAGAGCACCGTTTCGAACTGCTCGGCGTCGACACCCTCGCCGGTGCCCTTCTGAATCGCCCGCTCGATGTTGTCCTTCGGCATCGA
>Ga0181526_10002738_pt1 | contig 14997 bp, 6 predicted proteins | sample PEATcosm2014_Bin_35_FD_119750 | JGI IMG/M metagenome (GOLD analysis project Ga0181526, IMG submission 119750) | Peatland microbial communities from MTU Mesocosm Facility, Houghton, MI, USA - PEATcosm2014_Bin06_30_metaG | ecosystem: Environmental > Terrestrial > Soil > Wetlands > Peat | place...
CCCATGGCAATTCGTTGGGACAAACTGACCGTTAAGGCACAGGAGGCGATGCAGCGGGCGAACGACCTCGCCAGCGAGCACGGCAATCCGGAGCTGCAGCCGGTCCACATTCTGGCCGCGCTGATCGAAGACCGCGAAGGCATCGTTCCTCCGCTTCTGGAGCGCGTTGGACTGCACACGGCAACGGTGCAGGCCGAGGCCATGCGCGAGATCGAGAAGCTGCCGAAAGTCTCCGGCAGCGGCGCCACGCAGGCGCATCTCTCCGACGCCGCGTCGCAGATGCTGGAGAACGCCTTCAAAGAGGCGGCCAACTTCAAGGATGACTACGTTTCTACCGAGCACATGTTGCTTGGCATTACCAAGCTGAAGCGCGACCCGGCCAAGGAGATCCTGGCCAAAGCGGGCGCGACCTACGACAACATCCTGCGTGCACTAACCGCAGTTCGCGGCAATCAGAAGGTCACCGACCAGAATCCCGAGGCGAAGTACCAGGCGCTGGAGCGCTACGCCAAGGACCTGACGGAGCTGGCGCGCAAAGGCAAGCTCGATCCGGTCATCGGCCGCGACGAAGAAGTGCGCCGCGTGGTCCAGGTACTGTCGCGCCGGACCAAGAATAACCCAGTGCTCATAGGCGAGCCGGGCGTTGGCAAGACCGCCATCGTGGAAGGCCTGGCGCAGCGCATCATCTCGGGTGACGTTCCCGAACAGCTCAAGAACAAGCGCGTCGTCTCGCTCGACCTCGGCGCGATGCTGGCGGGCGCGAAGTATCGCGGCGAGTTTGAAGACCGCCTCAAGGCAGTGCTGAAGGAGATCGAGCAATCGCAGGGGCAGATTGTTCTCTTCATTGATGAGCTGCACACGCTGGTCGGCGCGGGAGCTGCCGAAGGCGCGATAGATGCCTCGAACATGCTGAAGCCGGCCCTGGCGCGTGGCGAGTTGCGCGCCATTGGCGCGACCACGCTCAACGAGTATCGCAAGTACATCGAGAAGGACGCAGCGCTGGAGCGCCGCTTCCAGATCGTTTTCGTCGGCGAGCCTAACGTGGAAGACACCATCGCGATCTTGCGCGGGCTGCGCGAGAAGTACGAGGTTCATCACGGCGTTCGCATCAAGGACTCGGCGATCGTCGCCGCGGCGACGCTGTCGCACCGCTACATCTCCGATCGCTTCCTTCCCGACAAAGCAATTGACCTGATCGACGAAGCCGCGGCATCGCTGCGCATCCAGATCGATTCCATGCCGACCGAGATTGACCAACTCGAGCGCCGCGCGACCCAGCTCGAGATCGAGCGCCAGGCACTTAAGCGCGAAGACGATCCCAACTCGCGCGAGCGGCTTGCTGCGGTAGAGAAAGAGCTGGCGCACATCAAGGAAGAAGCCAATGCTCTGAAGGCGCGCTGGCAGCAGGAGAAGGAAGCTATCGCCAAAGTGCGCGAGCTGAAGGAGCGCATCGAGCGCGTGAAGCTCGAGGAGCAGGAAGCCACGCGCAAAGGCGACTACAACCGCGCCGCGCAAATCAAGTACGGCGAGCTGCCCCAGTTTGAAGCCGAGGTCAAAAAGCTCAGCGCGGCCATGGACGGCAAGCAGTCGCGCATGTTGAAAGAAGAGGTGGACGAGGAAGACGTCGCCAAGATCGTCAGCAAGTGGACCGGAATTCCAGTGTCGAGGATGCTGGAAGGCGAAGTGAAAAAACTGGTGACGATGGAAGACCGTCTGCGCCAGCGCGTTGTCGGCCAGGATGAAGCCATCACGCGCGTCTCCAATGCGATTCGGCGTTCACGCGCGGGCCTGAGCGATCCACGGCGGCCGATCGGCTCGTTCATCTTCCTCGGGCCAACCGGTGTGGGCAAAACCGAACTGGCGCGAGCGCTGGCCGAATTCCTGTTCGACGATGAGCACGCCATGATTCGCATCGACATGTCGGAATACATGGAGAAGCACTCCGTCTCGCGGCTCATCGGCGCGCCTCCCGGCTACATCGGCTACGACGAGGGTGGACAGTTGACCGAAGCTGTGCGGCGGCGTCCGTATGCCGTCGTGCTCTTCGACGAAATCGAGAAAGCGCATCCCGACGTGTTCAACGTATTCCTGCAGATCATGGATGACGGCCGCCTAACCGACGGCAAAGGCCGCCACGTCGATTTCAAGAACACGATTCTCATCATGACCTCGAACATCGGGGCAAGCTATTTGCAGGACCTCAGCTCGCGCTCGGCGCAGCAATTGGCCGAAGCGCACGAGCACGTGATGGAAGCCTTGCGTGCCAGCTTCAAGCCTGAGTTCCTAAACCGGGTGGACGACATCATCATCTTCAACCCGCTGGGCAAGGAGCAGCTCACGAAGATCGTGGACCTGCGGCTGGAAGACCTGCGCAAGCTGCTGGCCGACCGCAAGATCAGCCTGGAGCTCACGAACGCCGCCAAGGAACTAGTCTTCACCGAAGGCTACGACCCGAACTACGGAGCGCGTCCGCTGAAGCGGGCCATCCAGCGGTTGATTCAGGACCCGCTGGCGCTGAAGATCCTCGACGGTGACGTGCTGCACGGCGACCACATAGTCGTGGACGTGGACAAAAAGGAACGCAAGCTGACCTTCAAGGTCGCCAAGCGCGTAGGCGAACCGGAGCCGGCAGCGGCAAAGAAGTGATCTACTGCAGGGCTATAGCTTCAGCGTCTTAAGATACTCCAGGAAATCCGCGCCCAGGTCGTCGCGCTTGAGGGCGAACTCGACGGTGGCCTTCAGGAAGCCGAGCTTGTCGCCTGTGTCGTAGCGCTTGCCTTCAAAGATGTAGCCGTAGATTTTTTCTTTCTTCAAGAGCTGCCGCAGGCCGTCGGTGAGCTGCAACTCGCCGCCCGATCCCAGGTCGGTTGAGGCAAGCGCCTCGAAGATCGCCGGCGTCAGAATGTAGCGCCCAATGATGGCCAAATTCGAAGGCGCTTCCTCGGGCTTTGGCTTCTCGACAAGGTGCTGCACTTCGAAGAGCCGGCCGTTCCACTTCCCAGGCACGGGCTTGGCATCAAGCACGCCGTAAGCCGAAATCCCTGGGCCTTCTATGACCTGCGCCGCCAGCACCGAGCACCCGGTGTCGTTGTAAACGTCGATCATCTGCTTGAGGCAGGGGACTTCGGAATCGATGATGTCGTCGGCGAGGATGACCGCGAACGGTTCATCGCCGACCAGTTCGCGTGCCATCAGGACTGCACGACCGAGACCCAGGGCTTCTTTCTGCCGGACGTAGGCGATGTGGATCATGTCGGAGATTTGGCGGACGGTGGCGAGCAGGTCGGTCTTGCCCCGCTCTTCCAGCATCTTCTCCAGCTCGTAGCTGACGTCGAAGTGGTCTTCAATCGCGGCCTTGCCACGGCCGGTGACGACAAGAATTTGGTCGCAACCCGAAGCTAGCGCCTCTTCGACGCCGTATTGAATGATGGGCTTGTCAACCAATGGCAGCATCTCCTTCGGCTGCGCCTTGGTGACCGGCAGAAAACGCGTGCCCAGTCCGGCAGCGGGAAAAACCGCCTTGCAAACCTCTCGTTTCATGAGTTCTCTCATCAGCGTTCAGGGATAGAAGCAGAGAAAGTACACCGTATCACGACTGGATTTTACGTCACGACCTGCGGCTCGCCCGCCAGTTGCTCCAGCAAGGACTTCAGACGCGTCAGCACGTGCTCGGGCTGCTTCTCCTTCAGCGAGAATTTCAGGATGCCCGCAGGCGTGAACTTGCTGTCCGGCTCGTCGGCGACGAAGCGCGCCAGCCGCTCCGGATCGACCGCAGCCTTCTCAGTGAAGCGAATGCTGACGGCTTCACGGCGGCGCTCGATCTGGGCCACGCCGATGCGCTGCGACAAGAGCTTCAGGGCAGCGTATTCCAGCAGATTGTTCACCGCCGGAGGAGGCGTACCATAGCGGTCGCCCAGCTCGGCGGCAACATCGGCGAGTTGCGATTCCGACTCGACGGCCGCCACGCGCTTGTACATGCGCAGGCGCTGATTTTCTTCGCCGATGTAATCCGCGGGGATGCGGATGTTCAAGCCGAGGTTCAACTGCGTTTCGGGCACTTCTTCGCGCAGTTCGCCCTTGAGCTCTCGCACGGTGCGTTCCAGCATGGTGGTGTACAGCTCAAAGCCGACAGCTTCGATGTGCCCGCTCTGCTGGCCGCCCAGCAAATTTCCTGCGCCGCGTAGCTCGAGATCAAGCGCGGCAATCTTGAATCCAGCGCCCAGGTCGCTGAATTCCTTGAGCGCGGCCAAACGGCGCCGCGCAAGGTCGGTCAGATCACGGTCCGGCGGAATCAGCAGATACGCATACGCTCGGCGATCAGAGCGGCCAACCCGTCCGCGCAATTGGTACAGCTCCGACAACCCGTGCCGGTCGGCGCGGTTGATGATGATGGTGTTGCAGAGCGGAATATCGAGCCCGTTCTCGATGATGGTGGTCGCGACCAGGATATCGGCCTCGTGCCGCATGAAAGCGAGCATGATGCTTTCCAGTTCGCTCTCCTTCATCTGGCCGTGTCCGACGAGAATGCGCGCCTTGGGCGACATCTCGCGGATCTTGTCAGCAATCTCGTAGATGCTCTCAACTCGATTGTGCACAAAGTAAACCTGGCCGCCGCGCTCCAACTCCTTCTCGATAGCCGAGCGTAGCAGCTTCTCATCCCACGCAGCCACGACGGTTTGGATGGCCATGCGGTCTTTGGGAGGCGTCTCGATAACGCTCATGTCGCGCAAACCCAGCAGCGACATGTGCAAAGTACGCGGAATGGGCGTGGCCGACATGGTGAGCACATCCACTTCCCTGCGAAGCTGCTTGAGCCGTTCCTTGTGACGGACGCCGAAGCGCTGCTCTTCGTCCACAATCACCAGCCCCAGGTCGCTGAACCTGACGTCCTTCGATAGCACACGATGCGTGCCGATGACGATGTCTACTTCGCCGGATTCGAGCTTCGCAATCGTTTCCTTCTGCTGCCTGGGCGTGCGGAAGCGGCTCAGCATCTCGATCTTTATTGGAAAGGCGGCGAGGCGCTGCCGGAAGGTGTTGTAGTGCTGGAAGGCGAGCACGGTGGTCGGCGCCAGCACCGCGACCTGGCGATTGTCGCTGACCGCCTTGAATGCCGCGCGCATGCCGACTTCCGTCTTGCCGTAGCCGACATCGCCACACAGCAGGCGGTCCATGGGCGTACCCGATTCCATGTCACGCTTGACGTCAAGAATCGCGCTCATCTGGTCTTCGGTCTCGCTAAACTCGAAAGCATCCTCGAACTCACGCTGCCATTCGGTATCCGATGCAAACGCGTGGCCTGCGGCGGTCTTGCGCGCGGCATAGAGCTTCAGCAGCTCTTCCGCCATGTCTTTCATGGCCTTCTTCACACGCGCTTTGGTTTTCTGCCACTGCTGGGTGCCCAGCCGGTTCAGGACTGGCGTGACGCCCTCTGACGAGCGATACTTCTGGACCAGGTCGAGGCGCGTCAACGGAACGTAAAGCCGCGCGCCTTCTGCGTATGCCAGCACCATGAACTCGACGGTGCCGCCGTCCTCCTGCGGCACCTCCTTTAACCCCTGGTACTGGCCGATGCCGTGTTCGACGTGCACGACGTAATCGCCGACGGCGAGATCTCGAAAGTCAGAAAGGAACGCTGAGACCTTGGACCTCTGGCGTTGCGGATGCGCGAGCGAAACTTCCGGCTCATCGAACAGATCGCGCGCGCCAAAGAGCACCAGGTTCGCCTCGGGCAGCGCAACTCCTTCGGGCACGTAGGCCTTCACGATGGTGGTCGCGGCGACGTCTTCCTCGAAATAGGTTGACTCCTCGACGTACACTTCACTGCCCGGCTTGGGCGTGCGACTGCCAATGCGAAATGACAGGTTGTATTCGTTAAAGACGTCGGCCAGCCGCTCGACCTCGCCGGTGCTTGAAACGGCGAAGATAACGCGCTTGCCCTCGCGCGTAAGCCGGCTGACTTCCTCCGTCATCGCCGCAACCGAGCCGTGGAAGCGGGTTGTGGGCTGCGTCTGCAACGTGAGATGTTCGCCCGCGTCCGTGCTTTCAATGCCCAGTTGCTCGACGGTGATTGTGGTTAGCCGCTCCAGGCGCGTGCGCCATTCCTCGGGGGTGAGATAAAGATCCTCTGGGCGGACCAGATTGCCGATTAGGCTGCGCTCGTGTGCTTCGGTGACTCTGCTCCACCAGGCGTCGTGAGTTCCTTCGAGCGCGTCGGGCTCGTCCAGCAGCAGAACCGCTCCCGGCAGCAGGTCGGAGATGCTCTCTTTCGAGTCGACGATCGGGGCATATAACTCCCATCCGGGAAAAACCGCTACGCCAGCTGCGCGCACGGTCGCCTCAATGATTCCCTTCTCGCCTACCAGCCGACCTCCGACCAGCCGCCCGTTGATGGCTGCCAGCGTTTCTTCCTGCACCGGCGTTTCGGTCAGTGGCAGCAGTACAACCTCCTCTGTGCTCGCCGCCGAGCGCTGCGTTGCAGGATCGAACTTGCGAATGGACTCGACTTCGTCACCGAACAACTCGATCCTGACGGGGCGGTCAAGCTCCGGCGGGTACGCATCGAGCAGGCCGCCGCGATGGGCGAACTCGCCGGGCATTTCCACGACGTCCACCTGGCTGTAGCCTACAATGCGTAGGTGCTCGACCAATTGCACAGGATCGAACATCTCGCCGCGACGCACCACCATGGCCAGGCCGGAATAGAAGCTGGCATCTCGCAAACGCATCGCGGTTGCGGCTATCGGCATGATCGCGACACTGGCGGCGCCGGTGGCGATCTTCCAGAGAGCGGTGGCGCGGGCCTCTTGGATCTCGGGATGCGGGGAAAGATTCTCGAAGGGCAGCACGTCATAGGCTGGTAAGCCAACGACCTGTTCGGGAGAGAGCGCGCCGGTCAACTCTCCCAACGAACGCACTACCGGCAGCAATTCATCCAGTGCGCGGTTATCGGAGACTGTAGCGATGAGCGGCCGCCCGCTGGCGCGTTGCAGCAGACTAAAGAACAGAGCTTTGCCGGTAGGAGTGAGTCCGGAGATACGAATCCGTCCCGCGCCGCCCTTTACCCGGGTCACTGCACGCACAAAGGCGGAAGACTTTTCTACGTCCGCAAAGAGTTCGCGGACGAACGGCAGGATCATCGCTTGTTCAGTTTACCAGCGAATTATCTTTACCACGGAGGACACCCGGCTTTCCTCAAAACTCCAAATGCAGCCGCAGACCCGGGACCGTCACTGGACCGCGTACCTTGTTGTAGCCCGGATTGTTGACGTGCTGAAAGTCGAAGGCGGCGAAGACTCCCCGCCAGACATGGGCCGTATAGAACGCTTCTTCGATGGTCTCGCGACCGTACGTGAGCCCGCCATCGCCCAGGAGGAATCCCAGACCGCCGTTGGCCAGATAAGCCGCATGCGCCGCCGAGATGCCGCTCGACACAAACGCCGCGCCGGTTCGGTCGAGGCTGCGATGCCAGCGCGTGCCTTTCACGTACACACCTATTTCCACTCCTTCGTTATCTTCGGTGTAGGCGAACGACTCATGCTTGCCTTCGTTCCATCCCCATCGCCCGAAGGCCCAGATGTCAGGTGAGACTTCCTGCTCGAAATTGAACCCGAAGCCATACTTGACCGTTCCTTGTACCCGAGTCGCCACAACGTCGGGCGTTGAAGTTATGTGCTCCAGATACTGCTGGATCGCCACTTCATAATTACCCATGTTGGCGTGATTGACGTAGTTGAGGATTCGTATGGTCGTGTCCCTGTTCTTCAGCAGCTTCGGCCGCAGCTCCAGCTCGATATTCTCAGCACGTGCGCGCGCAACGTCGGCGTCGAGGTTAGGGCCGTTTGCAACTTTCGGCATCAGGACTTCCGCAAAACGCAGCCCCCAATTGCGGTCCTCGTAATCCAATATCGCTCCGATGGTGTATCCGCGAGTATCGGCAGCGTAGTCCCAGGCCCCATTGTTGGCGATCACCCAGTTCAGAAACTGATAGTGACTGTCGGCGCCGCCGACGTTGAGATCGAAGAAGTCAGCCAGCGAGAACTTTCCAAAGCGGATGTCCAGCCGCCGTACGGGAACCTGGGTTGCCAAGGACAACGCGGTCCGTTCCACCTCCATCTTCTCTTTCGACAGCGGAATAATCTGCTGGACCATCAGACGCGCGATATAGGGCTGGGCGCCGAGGCTGGGGTTACGGACCACATCCAGATTGGTGAAACCGGCGAGTCCGAGCGCGCCGCTTATGCCTCCCCACCCGGCCTCTTCCACATCCAGATAGGCTATGGTATTGGGGGTGAACTCGTAACCGCTGAAGAAGGTCAGCACCCGCGAGGTGGCATGTTCGGCATAATTCTTCAAACTATTGGTTCCGCTGTACTGGGCGTAGAAGTCGCCGTGCGCCTGAAAGACAAAGTTGGCCTGCCCCGAAAACCACCATTTCGAAGTGTTCGAGTGTTCGAAGAAGGTGGCCTTAGGATCTGGGACGGGCGGTTGCTCGGGGGCAGGTTGATCCTGGGCTAAAGCGGGTGCCAGCGATAGAACAACACCCGCCACAACTGGCGACACTATGCGCGCCAGCTTGCGAAAGCAACATAACCGGATTGTTGCGAGAACCGGCAAATGTACTCACACAGCTCTTCCGGTCGACCCCAGGGTCGATCCCAGTAGAAGTCAAGCCGAGCTATCTTAGAGCCTGATTATTTCAGATTGATGAACAAGACGGCAGGGGAGGCATGGGCGAGCTTCTCTAAATTTCAAGCACTGGCGTCACAACCCGGGCCAAGGGGCGCTGGCTGGTTACCCTGCCACCGAATTGTTACGAAAGTACAGTTACCCGACCTGTACCTTCGTAATCTTGACAGCGCGCCATTTGGCGGTAGGCTGGTAGTTGGGGCGCTTGGTGGTATTCGTGTCCCACACCCGCCCCAGGGCGAGGTGCATCGCTCTTTGACAATGTAAGCGAACAAGCTCTAGGGGAAACGAGCCCGAAGACGGTTCCGTAAGTCCTTTAAAAGGAATATTATGCGATAAGTCTTTGTGGCTCAAGAAGTTGCATCAAAATGTCGGACGATGGCGGTATAAGTCATTTGTTTTTAAGAGTATCGATAAGAGGGGAGGTGTAGGGGTAGCACGCGACTCTGCAAGCTGTGCTACGGCTTTCGACCCGGCCCTGTCTTTATGTTGTTGCGATCCGCTCGACGCGCTCCTCAAACCCGCTGGGTTGAACGCGAGTGAAAACACTTAGGCTTACGGTGACCGCAACGTTGACGCAGAGAGCGACAAAGCCGGCGTTCAGGCCGAGGAATGGGTCGTGCTTGCTCAGCAAGAGGAATGCTGTTATGCCAACTCCAACCACAAGCCCGGCGAAGACCCCTGCTATGGTGACACGCCTCCAGAACAGGCCAAGAACAACTCCGGGAAAGAACTGGGCGATCCCGGCGTAAGCCAGAAGCAGCAACTGCACCAGCGTGGTTGAGCTGTGCATGGCGAAATACAGGGCAATGCCGGTGACTACCACGACCATGACCTTGGCCAGCTTCGTTACCTCGTTGTCCCTCATCGACGGGCGGAATAGCAGGGCGAAGTTCTTGGCGAACAGCGTGGCCGCAGTGAGAATCAGGATGGCGGCGGGAACCATGGCAGTGAGAGCACCCGCCCCGCCGACAAAGCCGAGGAACCACGCTGGAAACGTCTGGCGCACCATGGTCAACAAAGCGAGATCGCCGTTCTTGAGGCCGGGCAGGACCAGGATCGCCGTGTATCCGACAAAAAGAAGCAAAGGCAGGGTAATGCCATAAAGAGGCATGATGACAGCATTACGGCGCAAGGTGTCGCCGCTTTTGGCCGTGAAAACAGAGCCAAAGGTGTGCGGCCACATGTAGAAGCCCAGCGAAGTAAGCAGGACTGTCGAGATGTACCAGGCGTGACCCATATTGACCGTGCTGCCCGGCATGGTGAGATGCGTCGGCTTGGTCTGCGCCAGCAACTTGAACATCGGGCCAATTCCGCCAAAGTAGTGGTATGGAATTCCTATGCCGATGGAGAACGCGGCAATCAACATCAACGCGTCCTTCAGCACGCTGACCCAGGCCACCGATCGAATGCCGCTCGACAAGACGAATCCGGCCACGATGACAAAGGCAATCGTCATTGCCAATGGCCTCGAAATCGCCTGGAAGCTCGCCACCTCCACGATGATGCCCAGGCCCGTAAGTTGCAGTTGCAGGTACGGGATGATGAACACCACACCGACTACGGCCACCACGGCAGCCAGGTATTTGCTGCCATAGCGTTGGAGGAAGAAGTCGGATTGGGTGTGCAGCGTAAACCTTCGCCCGACTTCCCAAATCTCCGGCAGGATGAAGAAGGACACGACGTAAGCCAGGGTCAGGTAGCCGAGGACATACAGGGTGGGTCCGCCGCGAGAGTATGCCCAGCCGCTGGCTCCGAGGAAGGCGAATGTCGTGTAAATCTCCCCCGCCATGAGGAGCCAGACGAAGACGAGACCAAATCCTCTACCCGCGACGGTCCACTGTTCCAGATTCATCTTTCGGCGCACTCCGGCAGACAGGCCTGTAATGGCGCCCAGCAGAATGATGCCGAAGATGATTGCCATCGCGATGATGCTTGGCTTCATTCTGCATCACCGTTTCTATAGCGAGGAGGTACTTCAGGCTGACGCGAGGTTTGCAGGCGATATGCCACCCACAGGCAGGCACTGGTGAGCGGAATCCATAACATCAGCCAGAAGAGATTGAATGGGAGGCCAAGCACCATGGGGTGAACCCGGTCCCACAGCGGCACCGAAAAGCACACGGCCACAAAGGGAATACATGCGAGCAGTAAAGCCGCTAAAGTTGGTTTTCTCATGTCGGGATCAATCCGCCAGCGAACTGCGTCTGAACTGCCTCCTTACTGGGTCGGAGGCTCTGCTTGCTGGCCTAGCAGCGTCGCAACAATCGCCTCAAAGTGCAAGCGAAAGAGGATGATAGCGCCCATCGAGAAATCTATCGCAAATTGATCATCTTTGCAGGCGGGCTGGCAATCTAATGATCTAGGATTCTTATATATCTACATAGAGAGGGCTGTGCGTTTCGCATGCACCAGCATAACCATCAACCTGAGACCGAAGTCATGATTGAAAAAGGACATCTTAAGAAACGATATATATTTGCGAGCGATTTTGATCAGACGCTGAGCTTCAACGACTCCGGCTACGTTCTAGCTGAGCTGCTCGGAATTTCGGAAGCGGAATTCCAGCGCAAGGCCACGGGCATGGCCAAGCTAAACCTCGTCCAACAGGGAGGTGAACTCGCCTATCTGCTGCTGCACGATCCCGAATTTCGCAAGGTGCGCCCGAAGCACCTTTATGAGGCGGGCAAGCGCGTACGTCTGAAGCCGAACATTGATGCGCTTTACCGTTACTTGTCCGAGGAGGTGGAAGACTACCACTTCGACTTCTACGTCATCTCCGCGGGACCAGTGGAAGTAATCCGCTCGGCGTTGGAGGGCATCATTCCCGCCGATCACATTTACGGTACGGAGTTCGAGTACAACGCGCATGGAGAGATCGAGCGGATTGTCCAGGTGACCGCCGGTTACGGCAAGGTCGCCGTCGTCGACCAGTTACTGGAGAACCTGAAAATCGGCCCCGATCGCATTGTGTACGTGGGCGACGGTAGCTCTGACATTCACGTCATGTTGCACATCAACCGGCGTGACGGCTTCACCATTGCCGTCTCCGAAAACAAATATCTGGCTCCGATCGCCAAGCGCTCGGTTATCAGCGATAGTGCGCTATCGATTCTTATCCCTATCCTCGAAGAAGTTGTGGGCTGGAACCCGCCCCGCATTCGCGAACTTTTCGAATCCAAGGGCCTGATCATTCAGCAGTGGGACAAAGTTCAGACCGACATGCTCACCATTGTTCCCGTCAGCGCTCCTGCGGAGGAGCACTCGGTGGTTGTGATCGAGGAGCCTGCGTAAGTCCTGCTGCGTCCGGCGATAGCAATAAATTTTGTCGGCGATGACTGGCGGTCCCGTCATTGGGATCTCCGTTACCATGACCTGTTCCAGCCCCGACCGTACGGTGTCCTGGAGCTTGTCGTTCGATAGAAGATACCCGCCGGGTTTCAACATGGCGGCAACATTGACTCGGGCCAGCGACTGTTCAAACCCTCCATAGTAAAGAAAAATGTTGGTGCCGATGATGAGGTCGAAGCGGTCACCCGGCGGCAGGTTCAGGCGCTGGAACACGATGTTCATGTCGACCGGTGTGACCCGGTGCACCACAGCCGGACGGATCTTCACGGCCCGCGTTTCAAAGCCCGGAGCGGCTTCCGGGACCGGAATCGGCGCAACTGGCTCTCCAATTTTCGCCCCCAGACTCCGCCAGTACTGGACGAACTTTCCGCGAAACTCATCGGTCCATCGTCCGTCGGCGTACCACGGGAGCTGCACCGTGTAAGGACGTCCGAGAGCGGCGTTCTTTCTTGCCGCCTCGATGTGCAGATTTACGCGCGAGCTGATGTCCAACGTGTATAGTTCTACGTTCTCCGGATTCGCCAGGCCGAGACGAAACAATGAGTCCAGAACTGCGAAGGGCTGGACCGTCTGCGGTGGGTAGAAATCTAATCCCGCTTGCTTGTTCGCAAAGTCGAGACCGGGGCCGACAACCGCCACGCGTCGAATGCTGCCTGGTTTCAACATGCCCTTGTCGAGCATTCGTTTCAGTTGTTCGTCCACGTCATAGTCAGGCCAGAGGTTGGTATCCAGCGAGATGCCCCGGTTCTGGAACATCTGGTCGCGGTTCAGCTTCGCCTGCTCCTGCGCCTGCAGATACTCCTTGCGCATTCGGGCCAGGTTGGCCAGCAGGTAGGCTTTGAGCTGCTTGCGTCCGGCTGGTGAGTTCAGCGAGAAGCCTTTCTTCTCGACGAAGGCTCGCATCTCGATCAGGCCCTGGTTCCCATTAGGCGCGGCAAGGGCCTTGATGAGGTCATTGGCGCGTTTCTCCGCGAACGAGTTCACCAGGCTGCTTTGCCCGTAGCGCACCAGATACTCATCGTCGATCCGGTATTCCTTGGTGAAGGTCACCCCGAAACGGAGCAGATTTGTTAGTGTGTCTTCCTCACCCGCTTCCAAACGCTGCCGGATCTCTGCATCGTTCTTTTGCAGCCACGCTTGCCAGTCTTTCGAGCTGACACCCGGGCCCGGGCGCGCAGAATCGCCGGCGCCCATTTTTTGCAGCACTGGCTTAGCGGATTCAAGCGACATGAACTCAGGCGTCTGCGTGAGCAGCACTGCCGCGTAAACGGAGGCGGAGAGCAGAATCAGCGTTGCAAGGAAGAGAAGTAGGAGGTTTCGGGGATTCAGTCTGCGCCGGTGGTCAAAGCTCGTTCCAGCTTCGAGGGAATTCTCGCCGTATTCCGAGTCTTGCCCAATGGCACATCCGCTCTTGGAAATTGGTTCGCCCATGATAGCCTAGCCCACTTGTCGTGCCCCTGAAGCACCTGCGGGAAGATATCTATACGCCGGTTAAGAGCATATTCAGTTCCAAACCCCGTTCTTGCAATGCGCTAAGAACTAAAATAGTTAGCCGATCTAGGCAGGGGCGGAAAGACCACAGCAGCGAGAAATGCCCCGGCGTGCGGGAAAAAGCGCGAAGGAGTTTGGGGGCTTACGATGTTGCTTCCGCATTTCTCAGAATCTTCGCCTCAGCGGCGGCCGAGAAAAGCTTCTAACTTCTCGACTTCGCGATGTGCCAGATCGAGATAGTGCCGGGCGCGGTCGGTGTCGGCGTTGTCCATCGCCTGCTTGGCTTTCGCTAGGTCATTTCGCATGTTGGCCCGGTCGGCGACCACGTCGCCGCGCAAGCCATAGCCACTGGCGTGCATTTGCTGTTCCAGGGTATCCACGCCGCTTTCAGCAGCCGCAGCTCGGCTGTCCAGTTGGTCCGTCTCCTTTTCCAGTTCGTCTAGCAACTTCTTCTGTGCGAGCGCCGCAGCAGCCTGATCTTGCGCCTGTGAATCCGGAGCCGCGCCACCAGGCGCCAGGGACGGTGAGGCGTTCGTGGCTGTGCGCTTGCGCGCCGGACTTCCGGCAGCTGTCTCCTGCGTCGGTGCCGATGGAACACTTATTGCGTTCGGCGGAACAGCGCCCGGAGGAGGCAGTTGCGGAATAGGAGTGCTGGCCTGCGGTGGATTAGTTGAGGCTGTGGAAGAACTTTGCGAAGCGGTGCTGGTTGGCACGGCCGCCGCGCTAGGAACGCTGGTCTCTCGCGGCTGTCGGGACTTATAGATCCAAGCTCCTGCCAGCACTGCCAAGAGAACCACAGCTGCAATCGCCAGCAGGATTCCTCGGCCGCCCTTTGCTGGTGCGTGCACGTTCTCTGCTGGCGGTGATGGAATCACCGGTCGACTTACTGGAGCGCTCGGACCTGCCATTGTCGGCGCCGCAGTCATCGTCGCGGTCGCCTCAGGCGCCTGTTGCGGCAACGACGCTCGAACCTGCGCCAATGCATTGCGGAAGGCATCGGCCGTCTGGAAGCGTTGTACCGGGTCTTTGGCGACGGACATCATGATCAGGTCACTGACTGTTTTCGGCAGGGTTGGCTGAATCTCGATAGGAGGACGCGGCGTCTCCTTCACGTGCGCTTCCATGATCGAATAGCCGGTGGTTGCGCGGAACATGCGCTGCCCTGTCACCATCTGGTAAAGGGACACACCAACCGAATACAAGTCTGAGCGTTCGTCTGTAGGCTCTGACTTCACCTGTTCAGGAGACATGAAGTCCAGAGAGCCGACGGTAGTGCCGGTAATGGTGAGGCCGATTTCGTTGCCCGAGCGCGCCAGCCCGAAATCCATCAGCTTCACGACCCCCTGCGGAGTGAGCATCATGTTTCCGGGCTTGATATCGCGATGGATCACGTGCTTGCCCTGCGCGTAGCTCAGAGCGGCCAGCACCTGGTCGATGTAGTTCAAGGCTTCGGCGGTAGAGAATGGC
>Ga0181526_10002743_pt1 | contig 14989 bp, 13 predicted proteins | sample PEATcosm2014_Bin_35_FD_119750 | JGI IMG/M metagenome (GOLD analysis project Ga0181526, IMG submission 119750) | Peatland microbial communities from MTU Mesocosm Facility, Houghton, MI, USA - PEATcosm2014_Bin06_30_metaG | ecosystem: Environmental > Terrestrial > Soil > Wetlands > Peat | place...
ACTGACGATTTTGAATTCGATGGATTATCCGCGATTGCAGGCAGCGCGATAGCGAACGCCGCAGCGAGCATTGCAGCCTTGTTCCACATCACGAGATCCCTCCTTGTTGCGCGCAGCGCACACTCTGACCGCGCAAGCCGATAGTGCGCTCATACAGCCGCCCTCGTAAAGATTGCGATTACCCGGGTCGAGAGATTCCAGTGATCATTGGGCTATTTGAGAGCATGGGCGCATGGATTGAAGACCATCGTGTATGCCGCCAGAAGTGTTTGAATCAGCAGCGCCGCCAGCCTTCCATTCAAGGCAGGTTTCGGCGAAGTCACTTTGAGCAAGCGGCATCGGAGCCGCAATTTCCTTGGATTCTCCCGACAAAGCGCTCGTGAACTCGCCTGCATCAACCGCCGGCGTCGAGCTGCTCGCGCCGCACTCTTCTTTTACGGATCAAGAGATCGAGCATCTCTTTGAGGCCGACTCGGCGCTGCTGCGCGAGAACCCCTACGCGCTCGCAGCTCCCAAAACACCATGCGCGCGAGGAGGTCGGACTGGCTTTGCTCCGCGCGGGACTATTGGCCGGACAGCCATCGCGCCGCAGAGCCCTACCAGCACGTCTGGTACGTGAAGGTGCTGCAGTTCCAGCATTCGGCAGCGATGCCTCGAACGGTCGGATAGCCACCCGCCAGCAGCGGCTCAGCGATGGGGAGACCCCAATCCGTTGCGCTCGAGCTCCAACTGATTGACGACGCGCGTCACTCCGGGCATGCGACCGGCGATGTCCCTGGCGCGGTAGATGGCCTGGGTACTCCAGACGTAGCCGCTCAGCGTGACCACCCCGCCCGTGACTTGTACATGGACGTGCTTGAAGTAATACACCGGATCGGCATTCAACGCGTCGTAGATCTGCCTGGCAGTTGGGGATCCGGACTGCGCCCCATTCACAACGCTCGCCGGCGTTTTATCGGCTCCCGCCACGCTGGCCCACAATATCAACAGCAGCGCCGCACCGACCGACTTGGGTTTCATACCAACACTCCTTACTGCAGATGTTGCTGCCCAATGCCCTTTCATAGAAGCGACATCCAGGTAATTTCCCCTTTCTTCAGTCGCACGTCCACCGGGTCGCTAAGCCTCGGTGTGGCCGACTGATATGCGACTCTGAGTCTTGGGAATATGCAGAGCCCGGGACCAGACGCGAGCCGCGCCTAATCAAGTGGCCAAGGCATGTCCTTGACCAGCGTGATCGCCGGTGGGGCTGTTGGGATTTGCCGCGGCGAGCGTTCATCGACGGCCCGCCACCATGGCGTTACCTCATGCTCGTGTGCGGGCTCTACAGGCTCACCAAGTCGAGGCATCAGAAGCCGCACGTTTTTTTTGGGAGCGACGCTGAGCAGGGATTCCACCGGCTGGTCCCAATCATGAGTAGCCAGCGCAAAAGTGCCCCAATGAATGGGCAGAAATGTGCCACCGCCCAATAACGTCAGCGCCTGGAGCGCGTTCTCAGGGCCCAGGTGAATATCGCCCCATGCGGGGTGGTAGCCGCCTACTTCCAGCATGATGAGATCAAACGGCCCCATCCGCTCGCGGATTGTCGCGTACTCCGTCGTCAAGCCGGTATCGCCACTGAAAAATACCGCATGACGAGAAGATCGGATGAGCAACGATGACCAGAGCGTGGCGTTGCGATCGCGAAGGCTCCGCCCCGAGAAGTGTTGAGACGGCGCGGCGGTCACGGAAAGATCCGCGCTCTTTACTCGGTGGCTCTCCCACCAGTCCAGCTCGACGATGCGCTCCGGAGGCACGCCCCAGGCTTCCAGATGTGCGCCGACACCCAGCGAGGTGACGAATGGCACATCTAACTTCGCCAGCTCGCGAATCGTCGGATAGTCGAGATGATCGTAGTGGTCGTGAGACACTACTACGAGGTCGATCGGCGGCAGTGATGACAATGCGACCGGCACTGGCTGGAAGCGCTTCGGGCCGATCAGTCGCGACGGCGACGCGCGCGGTCCCCACACGGGATCCGTCAACACGCGGTATCCATCAATTTCGATCAGCACGGTGGAGTGACCCAGCCAGGTCACTCGCAGCCCCGTACCCGGTGCCTTGGACCACGCAGCGCGGGGACTGACGGAGGGAAGCTGCCGAAGAGGAACACGGCGTTCGCCTCCGCACAGAAAGTCCGACAATGAGGGCATCTGCGATGCAGGATCGCGTAACCCCGGCAAAATTGGGTGAATGTTGCGAAAGCCCTGGCCGGCCCAGCGGGCGGAGGACTTCATGCGCTCGAGCCGCAGTCCGTCCGGCCGTTTACCCAGAGATCTCATGCACACTCCTCAGCTATTGCTATGCGGTAGGAGAGCGTCTTCGACATTACCTCAGCCATTGGCACCGTTTTTGCACTCTATCAACTGATGTTGGACTGATCGGAGAACGCCGATCGGCGGTCACACGTGAAACGCGAATGGATTCAAGGATCCGAAACACATGTTAAGGCATCCGATACCCGTCCAGCGGCCCCAATTGCCTTGGTTGGTGCGATTCACCCGCCACAATTTCGTCGCTGCCCGCGTGCTGAGCGGCAAGATCTGGCCGCTTAGCGTCAGGATCTGGTCGCGGACAACGGCTGTACCGAGGCCAATCATTGCGCTCTCCTCGATGCGGCACAGCCGCCTCGTACCCACGGCGCCACCGAATAAAGCCTGAGTGCGGCGCTGATCGAGATTACCCAGCAGCAGGGCGTTGCCGATCACGGCTATGGAAGTATCCCGCGCGCACTATGATTGCCGAACATGAGCTCCGACCTGGAAGCTAACGAACCAGACGCAGCCGGCTCTAGTTTCGAACCCTGCGCCGTTGATCCGCCACGGTGCGGCTGTCTGCGCGCCGAAACTGGTAGCCCTCACGAATCCACAAAGCCGCCGGCAGCGCCGTAAAATCGGCGACCAGAGCGAGGACGAACGCCGATGAGGTGACGATGCCGAATTCGCGCATGGGTGGCAGGTTCGAAAGCGCAAGCGCCAGAAACCCACTCGCATTGATAAGGGTCGCAAACAAAATCGGGCGGCCTGCAATCAACAGAGCGTATCTCAGAGCACCACTGGTCGTACCGGTCGACTGCCCCTCCTTGAAGTGATAGAAGAAGTGAATCTGATCGTTCTCGGTGGTACCCAACACGGTCGAGGCAATGAGAATCGTTGCAATGTTGAGCGGGATACTCGTCAGTCGCATGACTAGGAATGCCGACAGAATGGCAAAGAAGGACGGAATCATCGTCATCAGTCGAGCCGAGGGGCTTCGAAACACCAACAAGAAGACCAGATAGATGAGAGTTGCGGTGAGCGCAAAGCTCTCGGTCAGCGTGGGAAGCAGGCGCTCGGTGATCTCCGCGCCGAGGACGCCCTTGCCTACAATCTCGCCGTGCACGGTACGTAGCGCCGGCTCGCGCGCCTGGGCCGCCGTCCAAGCCTGCTCGACAAATCTGTGCATCGCGCCGACAGGGCCAAAAAGCTTCGCCCGTCCACGGATACTGAGCCTTACGTCGGCGAGATTCTTTACATCGACATACGCGCGCGCTGCAGGCTGGGTCAGGATAATCTGCTCGAGATCTCCGGCAAGTTTTGGCCAGGCGGAGGCCGCGCTCGGCAGTTGATCGGATCCATTCTCGATGTAGCGCGCCCAACGCAGGGCCGAGGTCGGTCCGTCCACCGCGGTGATGCGCGGATCAGTCTCAAGTTGCCGGGTGAATTCTTCCAGTGCGTGCAGAAAGTCCGCGTCCAATGCATGGCCGGGCGCGGTATGCAGCCAAAGCTCCACGACATCAAGTCCATTGGACTGTTCGAAATACCGCGTGTCCTGCGCCACGCGCTCCGCCGGGTTGACGTATGTCAGTACGTCCGTCTGCAGTTCCATCGGCGCGACCATACCCGGGACACCAAACAAGGCCACCGCACCGGATATCATCATCGCAACGGCGCCGGTGACGATCAGCCAGCGGTAGCGACGGCTCGCAGGAACCAGCATCTCGAGGAACCCGAGAAACCACTTCCCCACGGGAACTTTCGCGGAACGAATCGGCGTGCGCAGCAGCGACTGCAGAGCCGGAAACAGCGTGAAACACCCGACCCACGCCACGATGAGCCCGCTCGCGGTCCACAGGCCCATCTCGCGCACGGGACGAATGTTCGAGATCGCAAGCGCGCCGAAGCCGACTGCGGCCGCGAACATCGAGGCGGTGCACGGTAGCAATTTATTCGCCAGAACACGCGCATGGTGCTCCAGGAGCGTCGGAGAGCCGTCTGGTTCGATATACCGTGAATGCAAATACACCAGCGTTGAAGTTGTGGTTACCAGCACCGTCAGCGGAACAATGGTCGATATCACGGTGTGCGACCAGCCGAAAAGATCTGCCAGCCCCATCGCAATCGACAGCAGCGCGCCGAGCGTGAGAACAATAGCCCCGAGCGCGCGCCAGGAGCGGTACACGATCAGCACCAGCGTCAGCAGGAAACAGCCGAACAAGGGCATGAAGTGTACGGTCGCGGCGCCGGTCTGTTGCTCCAGCCACGCATCGAGCCATGGAGATCCGACCCGCCGGACAGTCGTGAGGGGGCCACCGGAGCTCTCGAGAGGCAGCACCTGTGAATCGATCGCCTGCAATGCACGGTTGCGCTCAGCCGGCGAATTTGTGTGCAGCTCGAGCGCAATGCCGAAGTAATGATCACCCTGAAGGCCGGCGCGACGGAACAGGGGCGTTCCGGCTGCGAAGGCGCGCAGGCGCAGCGCCTCGGCAGCATCGATCTCCTGCGCTGCGGCCCCGTGACGGTAGAAGTCCATGAGGCTATGAGCCTCGACATGCGGAATTGCCGCCAGCGCCCGCTCGAGTCGGTCGGCGACGCGCAGAGCGTCGAGACTGAAAGGCTCAGGGCCTTCGAGCATGATGAGCGCCTGCTCGCCCTCGGGAAACAGACGCTCAAATGCGAGCGTCGCGCGCGCGACCGGATCGCTGGCTACGATCAGACGCTCAATCGAGGGATCATCCGGCACCCGCATGGCGCCGTAGATGCCCACCGCGGTCAGCACGGCGAATGCGAGCACGATCGCAACCCGTGCCCGTAGTACGCGCAGGAAAATTTCGACGATCTTGGATGAGACCAGCATCTTTTGGACGCAAGCGCTCTCTCGAGGTTACAGGCGCTGAAGGCCGAACAATGATAGTGTAAACACATGAGCGCGCTGTTATCAGCTGCCATTGCAACGTTGGTTTTTTGCGCACCCGGATACCCCGGCGTTGCGGGCGACGCGCAGCCCTTTCTGGATCAATTCGTGAGCAGTGCCGTGGTATCGGCCGGCTGGCCTGCGGGAAGTCTCGCCGGCATCTACGATCCGACCGAAGCAGGTGGCCTCGCGAAACTGGGCGGCCCCGATGCGGTCCTCGCCTTCGTTCCGTATCCCTTCTTCGTCGAGCACGCGGCCCAGCTGCACCTGACGCCCCTCGCACAGGCGGATGTGGCCGGCATCGGTACACAGCAGCGGTGGAGCTTGGTCGTAAAAAAGGGCCGTGTAACCGGTCCGGCGTCGCTGGCAGACCTCACGATCCTGAGCGTTGCGGGCTATGCTCCCGATTTTGTACGGCGCGTCGCGCTGCAGGGCTGGGAGTTCCCGGCAGAGGTGAAGATCGAGCCGACAGCGCAAATTCTCAGCGCCCTGAGAAGAGCGGCCGCCGGGGAGCCGATTGCCGCATTGCTCGATCAGACCCAAGCAGCAGCGCTCCCGAGCTTGCCCTTCGCCTCCGAGCTCGAGGTGGTCAGGGAGTCGGCACAACTGCCGGTTGCCGTCGTGGCAGTCATCGACTCCCGGCTATCTGCTTCCCGAGCGCGCGCCTTGCAGCAGGGCCTGCTCAAGATGGGGCACGTCGCCGGCGGCGCCGACTCGTTGCGAGCGCTGCAGTTGAATGGCTTCGTTCCACCCCAACTGCCCACCTATACAGCGGCGCCATGAAGAGACGGGTCTGCTGCGGCCTGCTGATGCTGGCCGCTGCCGCGTGCACGACGACGCCGCGACCAGCCGTGCAGAACCCGGAACCCACTTCGATGGCCGAGCTCGCCATGGCGATCGAGGCAGATGCTCAGCGGAGCGACCATGAGTCTGATCCGGCTATCCGACGCGCGCTGGCGGCGGAGGCAAGTCGGCACGCGGACGCCTGCACTGCGCGGGAACCGCAGGCAGTAGGTTGCATCTATGGGCGCGCAATTGCGCTCGGACTCGAGGCGCGGGCATACCCCCTGCGCGCAGGAGAGCTCTTGAAAAGCATGCTTGCGGATCTGGCGCGCGCCGAGTCCACCGATCCCAACTACGACGAAGCAGGACCCGCCCGGGTTCAAGCCCTTATCTTGCTTCGTGCGCCAGGATGGCCTTTGGGGCCCGGTGACCCCGCGGCCGGCTTGGACGCCGCGGGTCGCGCAGTGAAACTACAGCCTCGTTATCCCCCGAACGTGCTGGCCCTGGCGGAGGCGTTGGCAAAGTCGGGAGACGCAATGGGTGCCCAGGAGGCCTATTCACGCGCTCGCGATGCCGCGCTCGCCTTTCCAGAGGCCGCAGATCGGGATGATTGGCTGCGTCAAGCCAACGAGGGCCTGCAGCGCCGACAGTAGCTCGCCCGGTGCGCATGCGATGGACCGTCGCCTACTGTGCGTCGTCTGGCAACAGGCCCGTGCCCGCTCCCGCCGCGGCGATGGCTTCATGCAGCGTCGCAAAAATCCGAGTTTCTCCAAGGGTCGCCGTGATGCGATGCCGGTCCATATCGGACCGCAGGTAGGGGTTGACTCGCCCGAATATCATGCTGACCTTTTGACGCGTTAGATCTTCAAGCAGTTCACGGACGCCTTGCGCGGCGGAGTAATCGAGATCAGTGATCGCCGCGGCATCGACGATGAACCAGCGTACCGGCGTTGGCGCGTGCGCGACGAGTGAGCGCACCTCATCAGTAAACAGGTTTTGGTTCGCATAAAACAAATCCGCATCGAATCGGTAGACGATCAGTCCGGGCTCGGTCACTTTGCCCATGGTGATGGGAATCGGCGTCCATCGACCCGTGGAATCCGGAGCGAGCATCATCGTATGCGGGCGATAGCTATGGCGCACGTGCCTGAAGAGTGACAGAGCGATCGCCAGCAGGATGCCTTGCTCGACGCCGACTGCGACAACGGTCACCGCCGTGACGAGGGCGAGATCGAACTCCCCGGGACTTTCACGCCGTATGTCACGCAGTTTCCTCAGATCGATCATTCCGATCGCAATCGTGAAAACAATGGCTGCCAGCACGCAGCGCGGAAGATATTGCAGCGGGCCGGTAAGGACCAGAAGCACCACCAGCACGACCCCTGCCAGTACCAGCTGTGCAACCTGACTGCGCGCGCCCGCCTGTTCTGCCATCGCGGTCTGCGTCGGACTTCCATTGACGACGAACGTCCCGGTCAACGCAGCGGCGAAGTTCGCCGCCGATAGCCCGAGTATGTCAGCGTCTTCATCGACGCCCTCGCGATAACGCAGCGCGAACTCCCTGGCCGTCGCAGCACTTTGCGCGATGATCATCACGAAGCACGAACCGGACACCGACAGCAATGCGAGGATCTGGCTCCAGCTCACGTCAGGCAGTCGGAGCGCAGGCAGGCCCCCTGGCACCGGACCGATGATCGCGATGCCTCGACCCGCGAAGTCGAACGCGGAGCTCGCCGCGATCGAACCTGCGACTGCGAGCAACGACGTGGGCAGTCGCGGGACATAGCGATGGCTGAGAAGGATTGCGAATGTAACCGACGTGGACAGAGCCAGCGTTGGACCATTACTGTGCGCAAGGCCCTGCATGATTTCCCAAGCCCGAACGAGCGAGTTGCGCGCGGTCACGCCCAGCCCACACATGTCGCTCAGCATCGCGATGCCAACCTGAACTCCAACTCCGGCGATAAACCCGGCCAACACCGTGCGCGAAAGAAAATCGGCCAGGAAGCCCAGCTTGAAAATGCGCGCCACCAGAAGAAACGCGGCCGTCAGCAGCGCCACCATGCTGACGAGCGCCATGTACTGCTCGCTCCCAGACACCGCCATGTGGGACAGCGAGCTGGAGAAGATGGCTGCCGTGGCGGAGTCCGCAGCCACGACCAGATGGCGCGATGATCCGAAGACGGAGAACGCAACCAGTGGCAACAGCACCGTGTAGAGTCCGGTAACGACTGGCATAGCGGCGATGCGGGCGTATCCGAGTACTTGTGGAATGTTGACCGAGGCAACATTCACGCCCGCCAGCAGGTCGCGCACTACTCCACCGCGGGTGGACGGCCGAAGTCCCCCGAAGAACCTCAGTGGCATCGCTTCTGCTCGCAAGCGATCATGGCGCGGCGAGCCCGGATGCTGACATCGCGCTAGCTCGTCTGCAGTACTTGCGCCGTGAGCTCGGGCAGAGAATCGGCGTTTATTTTCAGCATACGCAACAAGTGTAATACATTAATTGGCTTCTTTGGTCTTGATTGATCTCCACGTGCCAGCTGTCTCCCTCTCACTCTAGTCACCGCATACGGGAAGACGAACCGCTACAGCAAGACCCCTTGGTGAGGCGGATAAGTAATTTGAAATCCTCGTACCTGTGCGAAGCTCGTGAGGCTGTGCGACCGATAACTGCTCTCCGATAAAATCTCTATGACCGGCACGCCACGCACATTGAGTGCGTCGGCCACCAGAGAGCGGTGGCATCTCCACGGCACCGCTTCGGCACACATGATGGCAACCCGCGTGGTGCGGCTCATCTGAATGAGCGCCTCAAGTGCATCGCGAAACGCGTCGGTCTGCATATAGTCGGCATACCCGCGAAAATTCACGTTCCGCCAGCCTGTGTTGGGAGAGTCTTTGCGGGCGCGTCGCAGGCCGCCCAGCGCCGGCATCGGGACGTATTCGAGATGCTCTGCCGCCAGGCTGCTGGCTAAAGCGGTATCGTTGAATTGGGGATTATGCCTGGAGCGGGGGATCGTTCGGATGTCCACGAGGCGTTCGACACCGTATATTTGCAGCAGCGCCAAGAAGCGCTCGATGGCCAACGTCGAATGCCCGAGCGTAAACACGGCGCCTTCCGGCCAATGCGTCGTCTGCGGGGGAGTCTGTCCGCTCATAGCCACTGCGAGGTGTACGTTACCGTGGAGAGATTATCGGACCGTACACGATCTTGCACGGGGTCGTTGCGGGGCGGCAAGCGGCTTGAAGCTCCTCCGCGCCTCATCGACGCCAGTCACACGGCATCAGAGCTGGAACGGTAATGTATTCGTCAACTCGCGTCGGGGCAGATCGATCGTGAACACGCACCCTTTTCCGGGAACATCGCGCACGGTCAACACTCCTTGATTGACTTCGACGCCGCGCCGACAGATGGTCAACCCGAGTCCGAGTCCAGTCTTGTCCGAGCCAATCTGCCTGAATGGGGCGAACATGTGTTCGGCTTCGCCCGGCGGCAGGCCGCCGCAATTATCCTCGACATCAATGAAAATGCGATTCGCGGTTGCGTACGCGTTCAATTGCACTTCGGTGTGGGGCGCCGTGAATTTGAATGCATTCTGTAGCAAGTTGCCGACGGATGCTGCGAGCATGTCCCGATCGACGTCCAAGGCAAGTCGCGGATCGACGGCGGCGACCGTTAATACACAGCTACGCGCCTGTGCTTCCAGATTGGCGAACACTTCGATGCCAGCAATGAAGTCAGCAAGACTGATCAGTTGTTTTCGAACGGGGATGGCCGCACCCAGTCTCACATCGGCGAGTGATCGATCGATGAGATTATTCAACCCCACCAAACAGCGATCCAGCACCTCGCCAGTCGGTCCGGACAGGCCTACGTGACCGGTTCTGATGACGCTCATGGCAAGCGAGGCTGTGGTGATCAGATTGCGCAACTCGTGCGCGAAGACACCCAATCGCTCGTGGAAGGCATCGGCGCCTCGATCTGTCACCATCTGTTCGCGTTCATAGGCGAATTCCGTAACGGAGTCGGCGATGGCATTGTCCAGACAGCGATTGAGCGTTCGAAACTCGTCCACCTGAATGGGTACATGGTCTTCACACGCCAGATCGGTGACGGCCTGGCACACATCGCCATAGTCGTGAACGACCCGGTCAACCGTATACCCGTGCTGCAACAGCTCGTAGCCGTGACGCCGAGCGGTTATGCCGATCTCGGAAAACACCGAAGCCCCCCCGCCCGGCGGTCCGGACACTCTGCGGCTGCGCATGGGTTCGGAGGTCTGCTCCAATTGCAGTGTTCTTATCACTTGATCGAGGAAGCTCGCTACACCGTAAGCCAGCTGCCCATCGGTCGGCCTCGGACCAGCCCGAAGCGCGGCCTTCGCCTGGCAGCGCTCGATTAACTTCTTGCGGTTACTGCTTAGATACTCGTGTAACAGAACGCTGGCCTATACAGATATCTATGGATCCATCTTCGGCGGCAGTTCATTGCTTTACAGGCACGGCTATACAATTCGGTGTGAGTCCCTCAGGTCACATAGCCACCCAGTTGATTATGTCACCCACCGCAAGAAATATCTGTACGGTATCGCACACACTTTTCAGAAACTTCTCGGCAGTCTGGCACCAAGCTTAGCAATGTTTCCTCGTTTGTATGACTGGCTCAGGGAACGCGTTCTACGTTCGAATCGTCAGGCCGCAATCGACGCCGGGGCGGGCAGCCAGTGGCTCTCGGCAGCATTTCGAGAACCCCGGTCCACCGCCTCTCGCATCCTGAGACAGCGCGAGTTGGCGTACCGACTTTACTTGCCGGCCGGAATCGGTAAAGCAGATCGTCTGCCCTTACTGGTCATGCTTCACGGCTGCCGCCAGAGCGCGGTCGAGTTCGCTGCAGGTACCCGCATGAACGCGGAAGCGGAACGGCACTTCTGCGCGGTGCTCTATCCTGAACAGACCACAAGATTCAATTCACAACGCTGCTGGAACTGGTTTGAGCCCGAATCTCTCATCGGCCAAGGCGAAGCGGGCCTGATAGTGCACACCGTACGCCATGTCATGGACCTTTATCCGCTCGATGCGGCCCGAGTGTACGTCGCCGGCTTATCCGCCGGCGGCGCGATGGCGGCTGTTCTGTCCGCTACACACGATGACCTGTTTGCCGCCTGCGCGATTCACTCGGGCGTCATGTTTCGCGCGGCGACCACCGCGCTTGAGGCTATCCAGGTGATGCGGCGCGGCACCGGCGAGCCGGTGAGTCGGCCGCCAAAAGGGACCCTCCATCAGCAGCTGCCTCGTTCACGGCTGGTTCCCACACTGATCATCCACGGCAGCAGCGATCCAACGGTCAACCCGGTCAATGCGAAACAGCTTGCCGAACAAGTCCGGTCTCTGGCGGAGCATTTATATTCAGGCGACACTGCGTTGACGCTACGAGATGAGCAACAACTCGAGAGCGGAGGTCGCCACTATCGCCAGCAGGACATGACCTTTGGCCAGACAGTGCTGCTCCGTAGCATCCTGGTCGATGGCCTTGGGCACGCCTGGAGCGGTGGCGATGCGCATCACAATTTCTTTGACTCGGCGGGACCGGATGCGAGTCGGCTCATCGTTGAATTTCTACTGTCACATCGATTGCCCGTGGTGCGCGGCGCCGGGTCTGCCACATGAAGGCATCGGTCAATGCCTCCGATGCACCCCAACCCTTCGGGCTCATAGCGGTGCGATATGGAAGATCCGCTCCGCGTTTCCGTGGTAGAGCTTGTGTCGCTGCGCGTCCGTGACCGGCGCCGAATCCATGAATTGGACCGCCGGCTTCATGGGCTGATAGGGGTAGTCGATCGCCCACAGCACATTGTCAATCCCCAGGCGCTTGATCGAATAGTCAAGCGCCAATGGGTCCTCGACGCCACTGGTCGTAATGACGAAGTTGCGACGAAGGTACTCTTCCATCGACAACCGCGTCTTCGGCGCACGGCCGATCCCTTGCGCCCTGCTATTCATGAACGTGATACGCCAGATCCAGAATGGAATCGCCTCGCCCATGTGTCCGATACAGATCCTGAGCTTTGGAAAGCGATCGAACACGCCGGCCGCCATCATGCGCACGACGTGCGTACCGACCTCCACGCCGTAACCCCACATTGCCGAGTCCATGGCGTAGTCTTGCAGCGGGCCCTTCAGACCGTCGGATGCCGCGCGCGGGTGGATGTAGATGCAGGCATCCAGACCCTCCGCCGCTTCGAGCACCGGCCAATATTTCGGGTCGTCGAGATATTCGCCGTAGGTGTGGCTGTTCAGAATGAACCCGTTGAGCTTCAACGTGCGGATGGCACGCTCCATCTCCTTGGCTGCCCGCTTCGGACTCTGTGGAGCAAACGAAGCCAATCCCGCGAATCGGGTCGGGCGCTTGCTGCAGATCTCAGCCATACGGTCGTTTGCAAGGGCGGCCAGTTCGCTAGCAGTGTCAGCGTCGAACATCTGGACACCCGGCGCCGTCAGTGATAGCAGGTGCATGTCGATGCCGAGTTCATCCATTTCCCTCAGGCGGCGATTTTCGGTATCGAGTAAACCGTCCAGGAAATTCAGGGCACCATAGCCCGATTGCCGGTTACTGGTATCGTAGATCCCGGTCAGCAGGAGCTTGTCGAGGCTCGAACTCGGTCCGCGCGCCACATCGCCAAGAGCTGCGGCCACCTCGGGAATCGACCATGCCTCCTCGGTTGCAATCCTCCTCATCTTGCCGATCATGATTCGACTCCTACGACTGGTCCTGAGACCATTGAAACGACGCCCGGCGGCGCAACCACAATGCTGTGGCCACGGCGACGGCCAGCGGAAGCACCGGCAGCGCGAATAGTTGCCTCGCCTCTTTCATACCGAGGACAACCGCCAGCGAGCCAACGAGAGGTCCTGCGATCGAGCCAAGCCGGCCAATGCCCAGCGCCCAACCTAGGCCGCTGCTGCGAATATCCGGTGTGTAACTCACACCGCCCGCGCCGTTGATGGCATTCTGTGTCCCCGTCACGAAGAACCCGGCGCCCACCACTCCCGCGACTAGAAGAGCCGTCGAGCTTGCTGCCTCGACCAGAAATACCATCGTGACACAGGCAAGTCCGGCAAAGATGGCCACGACATCCCAGCCCCGGCGTCTCAGGCAAAGGCTGGCCGTGATTCCGCCCATGACCCCGCCTCCATGATAGGCAGCCCCGATCAGCGCGGCGCGACTGGCCGAAAAGCCGCTCTGATTGAGCAGCAGCGGAATCCATCCGCTCAGCAGGTAGACGCACATGAGAATGGCCGCGAACGTCAGCCATATGGCCGATGTCTGAAGTGCCAGTTCATGGTGGAATAGTACGCCCGGTCCGGGAAGCCAGCTGTGCAAGGCCGGTCGCCCCGCGCGCTGCGCTCGAGCTGCCAGGAAGGCGGGTGATTCAGGCAATATGAGCAGCAGCAGAGCGACGATCAATAGCGGCAGCACGCCGCCTACTAAGAATATGGACTGCCAGCCAAATTGCACCAGCAGAATCGAGGCAGCCAGTCCCGCAAAGACGCCGCCGAGCGTGATGCCGATTCCGATGAATCCCGCCGCGGTCGCTTCGCTGCCCCGGCTCGCGAGCTCGCTGGTGAGCGCCAAGGCGTTGGGCAGCACGCCGCCCAAGCCAAGGCCGATCAGAAATCTTACGAGAACCAGTTCCTGCAGCGTCGTGGCCGAGGCCGCAACCAGCGAGCACAGCCCGTACGCCATGCAGCCAGCGATGATGAGACGCTTTCTGCCCACACGATCGCCGAGTGGCCCGATGAGCGCTGCTCCCAGCAACACGCCCACTAGACTTGAGCTCAATAGCGGGCCGATCTGCGCCTTCGTTATCCCCAAGGACCGTACGATCGCCGGCGCCGCGAAATTCGCGGCTTGTAAATCATAGCCCTCGGAAACCAGCGCCAGGAGTAAACCAAAGGTTGAAACCCAGGTTCTGCGCCCGATTGCATCTTTATTCTTGTCGACCAGATCGGTCTCGACCATCTTGCGCGCGGCTATTCGACACGATTAAAGCGGACAATACCCCGAATCGGGATGCAATTCCCACAACCTGCTTCAGGCTTCGCTGACTGCGCTGCGCTTAGCCGCGCGCCTGATTCTCGTGAGCGTTGGACTACGCCGCTCGCGCTGCCACAGGCTTTGCCGGGATTGCCTCTTGCGTGACTGCCTGTACTTCGAGCAGCTCATCGAACAGCGCGCGAAAATGCACCACCGCTTGGCGCAGTTCCTCGGTGTCCGCTACGCCGCGCTCATCACGCACCGCGATGGCCTGGGCTGCCCGGTAGGACGCAACGATAGTCGGATGATCAACCGAGATGTCCGCCGACCGGCGTTCAAAATCGCCCATGGGGTAACCACGCTTGAGCATCAGCTCACGGACCAGTTGATCCGCCTGCGCGACGGCCCCCTTCGGATTGTCGATAAAGCGACCCTGTAGCTCGTTCCAAGCCTGGCTGAACCGAGCGGCGTCCGCGGGAGTCAATGTCGTGAGCGTAAGCCGGTCGACACGTTCCTCCCGCGCTCTTAGATCCGATTCCGCCTTCGTTCGCCCTCCAAGCGCATCGACGGTTCGACCGTACTCGGGACCGAAGTGCTGCTGGAGCCTGCGCGATTGCTTGCGCCGCTTCGCGACCAGCCATGCCACCAGCGCGAGTGCCGCCAGCACGATGACGCCGCCCAGAACAAATAGCCATTGTGTGGGAATCGTATTCATAGGAAGCTCCTGCTAACTGATTGATCTGGCACCACGGCCAAAGACGACCGAGGCAACCGAAGAGAACTGGCCAGCGCCGGGCCGCTGGCTGAATCCGCAGCTACAATGAGGTGCTATCAGTGGGCCGTCTGCTCGCTGGCGCACAGATCGAGCGGGCGGCCAGCAGTATGGTTTGAACTCAGAATCCAGAATCCTCCAGCGAACACTGCTCGCAGCCCGAAAATTTTTCGGCGGCCTCAGGA
>Ga0181526_10002744_pt1 | contig 14983 bp, 11 predicted proteins | sample PEATcosm2014_Bin_35_FD_119750 | JGI IMG/M metagenome (GOLD analysis project Ga0181526, IMG submission 119750) | Peatland microbial communities from MTU Mesocosm Facility, Houghton, MI, USA - PEATcosm2014_Bin06_30_metaG | ecosystem: Environmental > Terrestrial > Soil > Wetlands > Peat | place...
CCCCCGAGATGCCGGTAGGCCGCGACGCGGTAGTCTCCCTCGAAGGCGCCCTATGGCGAGCCCAGCGCCTAGCCGAATCTGCGGCGCCTTCCCAAACCTGATGTAATCAGATAGCTCGGGTGCCCCATCCTTCCCGTCCTTTGCGAAAGGTGGGAAACGACGAACCCCAAAACACACAAACTGCGTCTGCCCCGCAGGCCGTTTGCAGAGAATAACTCTCCTTCGGCGCACAATAAAACAAATCAACGAGCAGCCCTCACCGGCGGCTGGCTTCAATTGGAGGCCCCCTCTGAATAAAACAAACGTATTTTTGACTGTGAAGCTGTGGAGCTATACATAAAACATTCAAAATAAATCACTTATAGAGGAGCTTCTCACGGAATCACAGATCCATGACTTCGCTGAAGCTGCGAAGCCTTGGTTAACCTGCTCATAATCAATGGCTTTCAAAAGCCCATCTCACAGAAACACCGAAGTCGGTGCTCGATCCGGATCTCGCTGTCAACCTGTCTATGGGTTTCCCACGAAGCCCGGAAACCTACTCATTCAGGAACGCAACCGACTGCAAGGAGCTGATCTCAAATGGCTTGCGGCATCGAACATTCGCGCAGCCGAGCTTCTCGTCGCGCCGCACCATATACGACTGCGCCTTGGCGAACTTGGCCCGGTCGCGCTCGTCGGCGCCGCGCGGCAGTTGTGCCCGCTTGCGCCTCACCACCCAGGTGACCTTGTACTCACCCTCCTGCCCGCACTTTGGGCAGATCAGGGTGTGCGTGCGCAGCTCGGTCGTCTCATTGAAAAAATCCCGCTCTTCCATCGCTCTCCATCCCGATGACAAGATTCGCCGCCGGGAGGGCGAAACCCGCTCGCCGGCGAACCTCACGAATCTGCGGAGGGGCTTTCGCTCCGGCACGATTTACTCCATACTCATCCTTAAGAGGAAGGAACGCAAGCAGCGGCCATGACGAAGCGCAAGCCAGGAAAGTTCTCTGCCGCCAAGGCGGTCAAGGCCAACGCGAGAGAGCGAGTGGGCCAGCCCAAACCGGCCCGCGTCCTCTCCACCGAACCACGGACCGGCCGCGCCGCCAAACACAAACCCAAGCTCGATGAGATCATTCGAAAGGAGGAGTAGCAAAAGCATGGCCAAAGCAATCGGCGTAGGTGGAGTTTTTTTGAAGGCGCAGGATCCGAAGGCACTCTCTGCCTGGTACTCGACCCATTTTGGAATCAACTCGGGAGGAGAATCCTATCTTTTCTTCGACGGACCGGAGTCGGCCGGCATGACCGTCTTCTCCCACTTTCCCCAGACCACAGCCTACTTCGGCGACGGAGCCCAGAGCTATATGGTCAACCTCCGCGTCGACGACCTGGACCAGCTTCTGGCCCAACTGGCTGCAGCCGGGGTGCGCATCGACCCCAAGCGCGAGGAACTGAGTTACGGGCGATTCGCCTGGATCTGGGACCCGGAGGGCAACCGGGTCGAGCTCTGGCAACCCCTGCCCTGATTACTAAACCTGACAGCGAAGGCATCTCTTCCAGGTCAAACCGGCTCCCAAGAGCTTTCCGGGCCGCTGACGCGGCGATGCCTCGCGGAGTATCACCGGAAAGAGGCCAAAAACGGTCATTTGGAGCATTTCTTGGTTTAAGAATCGTGTTGTCTAACGCTGTCTTGCGCCGCGTCTTGCACGCATCGGACAAATGTCTTGCGCTGGTAAGACAACCGCAAGACAGCCGTCGTGCCAGCGTCGAAAGCCCGTCAGGCGAAGTCGTGAGGTAAGACAAGGCCCACCGGCTCGGTTTCTATAGGAGCCGGGCACCGATCGGTGCTGCAAATGTCTCGCAACGTCCTGTAAGGCCTCTACAAACTGGCAGACAGCCGAAGACCTGCCCGCTTGAGCGTAAGGCAGCGAAGGACGGTGGCTCGGTCAGATCGAGATGGCTTTCCGGGACTGTGGGAGGTTGTCTTGAATCGATCCTGAGGGATTCGTAGGAGATTCGGTTCTTGCGGGGGGCGACTTGAGTCCGCGCGTCCTGAAGGCTCACGGACTCAAGCGAAAAAAACGGCGCTCTTAGGAGTGGCTGAACTTCCGGCGCATCACCACGGCTAGGCCAAGAAGTCCGGTGCCAAAGAGGATCAGACTGCCAGGTTCAGGGGCGTCCGTTTCCTGCACCTCGACGCCGAATTCTACACCCATGTGCTGAGGGCCGCCAAAGTCTGAGCCCCCTGTGTAGATGATTCCCGCGTCCGTGACCAAGCTGACTCCCAGGTCATCCGGGGGGAGCTTTGTAGGAGCTACGCCGGTCACGGTCAGCAGCACTTCCAACGTGCAGCTACCGCCGCTAGCGCCGTTAACGCTCTTCTTCAGGGTCTCGTATGCAAAGCAGTTCCCACTTGAGTTTCCTGAACCGTCATTGTCGAAGGAGACACCGGTAACCACGTCGCCCGGGTTCCCTTCGTCATACGCAGACGAGAGGCTCCCCAAGCTGAGAATCTCTACCCCGTAAGTATTGTTGTTCGTGAGCTGAATGGGTATGGCGACCACCGATCCCCCGTCCGCGGGATACTGCGTTATCACCGGGGTGTTGAGATGAGTCACGCCAAGCGGATCTGCCAACCCAGACTGGGTGCCAAGCAGGAGTGCAACGGCGGCGGTCACGGTGGCGGTGGAAACTAAGCGCAGAGGTCTTTTCATGGGTGCAACCCTTTCAAGGCACATGGACAACCGTTAACCTGACGCGGTTACTCCGCTCAACGGAGACTTTGTCGGTTACCGGGAAACTGGGGATGCTTATTTCAGTGCAATTTAGATTCCATTAACAGTGTATGAAAACAAAGATCTTACCTTAACTGAGCTGCAGGGAGATGCAATTTCTTGCGTCTTTTGCGGTACTTATCTGCCATCTACTGTCTGGTTTTTTTAAGGGTGCTGGAGGCTGTAGGGGCCTGGCAGGATGGGTTCAGCGGGCTTATCGGTCGGCTCGGGATTGCTGTGGACGTTGGTGCGATTGGAGAAGATACGGAACTGCACCACCAGGTCCAGCAGGACCGGAACGGGTTTGCCGTCTTTGAGCGCAGGCTCAAAGCTCGCTTTTCGGATTGCTTCGACGGCGTTCTCGTCCAGGCCAAATCCAATGGGCCGGCCGACGGCGATCTCCTGTGCCTTGCCGTCGGCGCCGACGACAGTGTGGTAAAGAGCCATGCCAGCAACGCCATTAGCCTGTGCATATTCGTTTGAATCCGGCTCGAACTTGGTCAGCAGTTGCGCCTTTTTGTCCACGGTATTCTGGCGCAGGACGGCTGGGTCTTTGGGCCGGTAGTCGGATTTGGCTGCCACAGCCTCGTAGTACAGTTTCCAGAACTCGGGCATGGCGGCCACCATCCGCTCATCCAGCCCTTGGGCAAAGATGTTGCTGAGCGCGTCCTTAAGCAGCTTTGTGGCGTGCAGAGGAGAGGTGGTTGTGGTCACACTCTGGGGATCTCCGGGTTGTTCGGCCACGGGCACCGCAGCGATTGAGGCCTTCAGTTGGTCGGCTTCGCTGATCTCGGCAGGCGCGGCGGCCTGTCCAGGCGGTGAGACCGAGGTCTCGCCCTTCTTGCTTTTCTCTTTGCCTGTCTTTACTTCCTTCTTTTTCTTGGGGTTGACGACGATCTCCCGGTCGACGGTGATGATCACCGTTTTCTTTTTTTGGGTGATCCTCACCCGGTCATAGGCCTTCGATAAATCCTCAGAGGCAAGCTGGCCGCCGAAGTGCAGCCCATATCGGATACCTTCCAGCTCTACCTTATGTTTTGTGAGGTGTGTCTTACTGATCTCAATGGCGCTGAGCGTATAGGAGCCCTGGGGCGAGCTCCCGATAATGTGGCCATGCTCGTCGAATTTGAGTGAGTTGTCCAGGTAGCCGCCGCGCAGGTAGAGCGTCTTGCCGACAAGCATCTGTCTCAGCTCTTCTTCGCTGATGCCGCTCGGCAGGGATTTTTCTGAGGCCTTCGACTCCTCCAGAGCGGCCTGCGCCGGCGGTGTGGCTGGCGTTACAGCAGGAGCCGCCGCGGGAGCAGTTGGCAAGGCAACGTCTGGCGAGGCCGCTGGAGCCAGTTCGACCGGAGCGGGCGGCTTCTGGCTGTCGCCGGCTTGTGCTGCCGGCGTCGCAGGTTGTTGAGCTGCCGCAGGTTGCGCTGGCTGTGGAGGCTCCTGAGCGCCCGCGGAATCAACAGCCGCCAGCGCGAGAGCGGCGCCGCAGGCGAGCGCGCCGAGCCGAATCGAAGCCGCCAGAGAAGAAAAATGATGACGGAAGGTAGCCACAAACATGGGGGGAAACCCTGAGCGACACTTTAACAGCATTTCCAGTTTCATGGCGAATAGAAACGCAACTGTATTCTTAGCCGCTTTGCTTACCGGTGGCCCGGGCGCGTTTCAACCTCCATAGAATACGGCGAAAGACTCCCAAGATCCGACGCGTGTCGTGCGCGGAGAGGTTAAGCCGCCGCAGCAGCAGGCGCAGATCGTGGTCGTTGGCCGGCTGCATCGCCGGAGGAGAGTAGCCGGCAGCATTCATCGTCTCCTCAACCAACCCGGCCAGCAGTTCCAGAGCCTCAGAGGTCGCCGCGGGCTGAGAACGTGACAGCGGGCCAGCCTCCGCCTCCGGAAGGCGCGCGGCAAGCTCGTAAAGGCAGACCGCTGCCGCCTGTCCCAGATTCATCGAAGGTTGCTCGGGATCTGTTGGTATCTCAACCAGGAGATGGCAATAAGAGAGATCTTCCCGCGTTAGCCCATGTTTTTCCGAGCCAAAAACGAGCGCAATGTGGCCGCCCCGGTCCAGTTCTTCTCTGAGCAGCGGAGCCAAATGAGGCAAAGCAACGACCAGCTGCTCGGGCTTGCGATAGGTCAGCGTCCCGGTACCCACCACCAGCGTGCAATGGGCGACAGCTTCGGCAAGAGATGCTGATTCCAAAGCATTTGTGAGCAGATCTGGCGCGCCGACCGCTGACCTGGCCTCGCGCCATACCGGGGCGAAAGGGGCCACTACAGACAGCCGCTTGAAGCCAAAGTTGGCCATGGCTCGCGCCACCGCTCCCATATTGAGGGGATTGCGCGGCGACACCAGCACCACTTCGAAGTGATCGCGTTGGAATTCATGGAGCAAGAAAACATTGTAGAGCGGCTAGGAACTCCCCGGTTTTGATGGAAACTCGGGCCCCTTTGCTGTAGAGTGGACGGCAATGAGCACAGACCATTCTGGCAGTCTTGAAGAGCAGGTCGGCGAGCTGCGTTCGCGGGTGCGTCGGCTTGAAGATGCGCTTAGCCGTCAGGGCATTCTCTCGCCGGAGTTTCAGTCTCCGGCGCCGTCAGCCTCGGCGACCGCCGCACAAACCAACCCACCTCCGGTTGCGTGGACGGCAGAGATCGCGCGTAGAGCGAAGGCAGGTGAAGCAGGGATGCCTCTAGCGCCGGTCGGCGCACCGCAGGCGACGAGGCCATTGCCGCCGATTGCCGCGCCAAATCTTGGCTACCATGAGGCGGCCTTGGGGGTTGATGGGCGCACACTCGAGAGCCGGATCGGTTCGCACTGGTTTAATCGCATCGGCATTCTTGCGGTGCTGATTGCCGTGGCCTGGTTTCTGAAGTGGGCCATTGACAATCACTGGATTGGCCCGCTAGGGCGCGTGTTGATCGGTCTCGTCGCAGGCGCGGCGATCACTGTCTGGTCCGAACGATTTCGCAGCCGCGGCTATGCGATCTTCTCCTACGGGCTCAAGGCTGTCGGCAGCGGAACACTCTACCTGTCGCTTTGGGCGGCATTCTCGCTCTATCATCTGATGCCCGCGGGCGCGGCCTTCGCGGCGATGATCGCGGTCACGGCGTTCAACGGATATATGGCCTGGGCGCAGGATGCGGAGTTGCTGGGCCTCTATGCCATCGTGGGCGCGATCAGCACGCCGATCCTTGTGTCGACGGGTGAGAATCACGAGATCACGCTCTTTACCTATCTACTAGTGCTGGACCTTGCGGTGCTTGTCCTGGTTGCGCTGCGCCCATGGTCGCGGCTGCTCTTTGCGGCCTATCTCGGCTCAGTCGTGCTCTTCGCGGGCTGGTGGTTCGACTATTACTCGGAATCTCAGTTTGGGTGGACGACATTTTTCGTGACTTGTTTCTTCCTCATCTTTGCGTTCGCTCCGCGTTTGATCCGCGTGGATCTGGAAGATGGCGCGCCTCACTCGGCATGGGACAACCTGGCGCTGGTTTTGTTGCCAATCGCCAATGCCGCCCTGGGATTCCTCACCTATTACGCTCTCTTTGATTGGTTCAAGAGCGATTGGGCATATGCCTGGCTGGCGGTCGGCTTTGCTGCGTTCTATCTGTTGCTACTTCGTTTGCCCGCCACGGCAGGGTTGCGTGAGAGTACTGCATTGCTGTCGTCTCTGCATCTCACCGCGGCGGTTGTTTTCCTGACGATTGCGATCCCTCTCAAGGCACACGACCGCTGGCTTACTACAGGCTGGCTGGTTGAGGGCGCGGCTTTGCTATGGGTGGCACGCCGGACCCGGTTGCTGCTGCTGCGCGTCCTGGCTTTGCTGTGCCTTGTGCTCGGATTCTTTGCGCTGGTGACAATCAATCCGCCCGCGTTCACTACGCCGATCTTCAACGAGCGCTTCGCGAGTTACTGCGTGGGAATCGCAGTCTTTGCATTGGCCGCGTGGATTGCGTTCAGAGCGAAGGATGAGAGTGAGTCGCAAGATTCGGGAGCCGGCCCAGGAACCTGGCCGATGATTGCAGCGGCTGCCGTGCTCACGGTTAATTTCCTGATTTTGCTAGCGATTGGCTGGGAGATTCACAGTTATTGGTGGGTGCTGCGCTGGGCCGGCGATGTAAGACGCTGGGAAGACTATCAGATGTACGCGCAGTTTACCTACTCGGCTTGGTTCATGGCATTCGGCGCACTCCTGCTCTGCGTGGGCTTCTGGCGGCGCTCGGCCTTTCTGCGCTGGCAGGCGCTGGTACTGCTGGCGGTGACGATCGGCAAGGTCTTTCTCGCCGACATGAGCCAGCTAAGCCAGGGATACCGGATTCTCAGCTTTCTCGGGCTTGGCGCGTTGCTGCTTGCCGTCAGCTTTGTCTATCAGCGCGATTGGCTCAACCTGCGCGCAGGGAGCGGTGAAAGACATGAAGCTTAGCGCCGGATTCCTCCTCTTTGCCCTCGTTGCCGCAACTCCCGAGGTGAGGTACTTTCAGTACCAGCGGGCCATCCCGAAATCATCCGGGCAAAGCTGCTTCGTGCTTGATCCAGGCATCTTTCCCCATGCCGCGCCGCAACTCGCCGATCTTCGGCTTTTTCGCGATGGAGTCGAGACGCCATTCGTAATTCGCACCGATGCTCCGGCAGGGGCGGTGGAGAAGCCAATTGCGCCGATGAACCTCGGCAGCCGCGGGGGCAAGACCGTTTTCGACGCCGCGATGCCCGATGGCCACTACAGCGACATCGAGCTTGCGGTGACGGGACAAAACTTCATCGCGACGGTCACGGTCTCCGGGAGCCAAGCGGAGACAGGCAGCGCCGTGACGAAGATTGGCATGTTCACAATCTTCGATCTGACCAACCAAAGACTCGGCCGCAGCACGGTTCTTCATCTACCAGAGTCGGACTTCCGGTACCTGCACTTCAGCGTCGCGGGTCCGATCGCTCCGGAGAATGTCACTGGGATTTCGGTGGTCCGCCTGCCCGCAAGCCAGCCGAAGTACAAAACCGTCGCCGAGTCGTCGCAGCTCGTGCAGAAGGGCCGCACCACTCTAGTTGAATTCACCGTGCCCGCCCATCTTCCCGTTGAGCGGATCGCCTTCACGCCAGGCGCGGAACCGGCCCTCTTCAGTCGCGACGTGAGCGTCAGCGTTGAACCGGTTTCTCCAGCGAAGGCCGAGGTCGACTTGCCGCCAGCGCAGCCGGTTACATCGAGTGGGAATATCTTGCGGGTTCACAAGATCGACAATGGCCGCCGGATCGATGAAGAGCGCCTTGTGATCGACGCTCCGTTCACAGACTTCAGCACGCCGTCCAAGTGGACGATCACTATCGAAAACGGGGATGACGCACCTCTGAAGCTGGGGTCGGTTCGGCTGGAGATGCTGGAGCGGAGCCTCTGCTTTGAGGCGGATGGCAACGGCAGTTATACGCTCTACTACGGTGACCCGGCGCTGGAGGCACCGCGCTACGACTACGCGCAACTCTTTGCGGCACAGGCCAACGCATCTCAGATCGAGGCAGGGGCGGAAGCGTTGAATTCCGCATATCAACCGCGTCCCGACGATCGTCCATTCACAGAGAAGCATCCGGTCCTATTGTCGGTGGCCCTTGGGGCAGTGATCGTGCTGCTGGGAGCGATTGCGCTGCGATCCGCAAAGCGGCCCAGGCAGTCTCCCGAATAGGAAGAGGCTGCATTGATCCACTTGCAGCCGGATTGCAACAAACCTGGGCAGAAGAAACTGTTTCTGTCGCTATCATCCTGCGCTGAAGGGAAGCTGACCGCAGATGCCGAGCGAGTTCTCGCTGGTCAAATGGTACATGGATTGCGTCACTGACTCTGGAGATGCGGTAATCCTCTACTGCGCCGATATTCGCTGGCGCGGAATCCACGCAACGTACAGCAGCGTTCTCACTGCCCATGCCGGCTTGACCGAAACTTGTTCTTCGATGGCTTCTTACAGGCTCTCTTCGACGAGCGACGAGATTCAGGTCGAGTTTCCGCGGCTGCGTGTCTCAGGAAACTGGCAGACCGATGCAGAGCCGGTTGAGCGCATAGTCTACGAGAACTCCGCTGGGCGAGTACATTGGAACTGTCTTCAACCAAGATCGGTGGTGCATTTTCGGGCCGGAGATCGCGAGTTTGCCGGTCTGGGCTATGCCGAGTGCCTGACTTTGACCCTGCCGCCATGGCAACTCCCAATGCGCGAACTGCGCTGGGGACGCTTTGTTTCGCCGAGCGACTCGCTTGCATGGGTAGAGTGGAAGGGTGACTACTCGACCAGTTTCGCAATCCACAACGGCGAAGCCTGCGACATGTTGTCAGCCTCCGACTCTGAGATCGAAATTCGCAACGCTCACTTGCGTATGGAGGAGAGCATCTCTCTTCGCGCCGGACGAGTGGGATCTACCGTTCTTCCCGGAGCGCCTGCATTGAGAAAAGTCTTTCCGCGCTCACTCTTCAACATCGACGAGCAGAAGTGGCGGAGCCGCGGTGCCTTCACCGCAAGCGATCATGGCAGTCATGGATGGGTGATTCACGAGGTGGTTCATTGGAAAGTCTGATTCGCTCTTATCTTCCCAAGGTCTTTTACGGATCGCTCTTCGCGGCAATTCTTCCGCTCGCGCTTGTGATCTGGGCATACGGCACAAGAGACGTCGTGCATCTTCCGGTCCTGCACTCGGTGCTTTGGGGTTCGATGCTGACTGCGTTTGGCGCTTCGATCACGATAGCGGGAATGCTCTCGCTCTGGCGCACCGGCGGCGGATTGCCCATGAACGCATTTCCCCCGGTTCGATTCGTCGAGAACGGAATCTACAGCCTCGTTCCGCATCCAATCTATGGCGGATTTGTGATTGCTTGCGCCGGCGCGGCCCTTATTTTTGGCTCGGCGAGTGGCATGTGGCTGGTAACTCCTGGAGTGGCCCTGGCCAGTGCCGCGCTGGTGCTGGGTTACGAAATGCCCGATTTGCGGAGACGCTTCGGAGCGCGCAACTTCTCATTGTGGCTGCCGAGGGACCAGCCCAGCGCACCGTCGTTGCTGGAGCGATTTCGGGTCTACGCCGTGGTTTTGCTTCCCTGGCTGGCGATCTTTGAGCTGATCTGGCATATCGGCAGGCCCGCGGATGCAGTAACGACGTTTCTGCCCTTCGAGAACCGACTGCCGGTTTTTGAAAAAACTGAGCTCTTCTACGCGAGCACCTACCTCGTAGTGTTGTTGGCGCCCGTGCTCATCGGCTCGGGAGGCGCACTGAGGCGCTTTGCGCAGCGCGGACTGATCGCAATGGCGCTGATCTTTCCGCTGTATCTGCTGTTGCCGTTCTTTGTTCCGCCGCGCCCTTTTTATTCAACGACCATGATTGGCCAGTTGCTTTCGTGGGAGAGAACTCCCTGCTCGGGAGTCGCCGCCTTTCCCTCGTTTCATGTTGTGTGGGCGCTGATTACCGCCTCTGCCATGGGTGAGGACGGACACTTAAGGAAGTACGCGTGGTGGACGTGGGCAGCGCTGGTCGCTCTCAGCTGCGTGACCACGGGGATGCACTCGATCGCCGATGTGCTGGCCGGAATTGTCGCTTATCTCTTAGTGATCCGCATGAAGGAGATCTGGTTAGCGATCCTGCGGGCTGCCGAGTGCATCGCCAACTCTTGGAAGGAGTGGCGGATTGGGCCATTGAGGATCATCAATCACGGCGGCTATGCGGCGGTCGCGGCCCTGGTGGGGATGTGCATCATTGGCGCGATGCTCGGCCCATCCGGCGAGTGGATCGCAGTCAGCATCTTTCTTTGTTCAACGGTAGGAGCGGCGCTGTGGGCGCAATGGGTCGAGGGTTCGCCGGCGCTGCTGCGGCCGATGGGCTTCTATGGAGGAATGCTTGGCGCGGCCATCGGCGCACTTCCCGCGCTTTTTACTCCATTGAGTTTATGGGTAGTTTTTGCAGCCATCTGTGTGGCTGCGCCCTGGATTCAGGGTATGGGCAGGCTCCGATGCCTGGTTCAAGGCTGTTGCCACGGGCGCGCAGCCCAGACCGAGCCGGGGCTTCACTACACCCATCCCCGCACGCGTGTCTGCCGGCTGGCGCATCTTACGGGAATGCCCATTCATGCGACCCAGGTCTATTCGATCTTATGCAACGCGGTGGCCGGCGCCGCCCTGCTTCGTCTCCTCCAGTTGCACTCTTCCGCAACGTTTATTTGCGGTATTTATCTTTTGTTGTCGGGGGCTGGACGCTTCGTCGAGGAGGCGTATCGCGGCGAGCCGCAGACTCTGAACGTCTACGGGTTGCATCTCTACCAGTGGATCGCGATTCTGACCGTCGTAGCCGGGGCGGTATTGACCTCGGTCCACGGCCCGGCTATGCCGCACGGCTTCGATTGGCGCATCAGCTCGACGTTGATAGCAATCGGATGCGGCGCGGTGGCATGGTTTGTTACGGGCATGGACTTTCCAGAGTCGTCGCGTCGTTTTGCCCGGCTGACATGAGAATTGTGCGAGTTTGCGATTAGTGCTGTCCCGGCGATGCTCCGCTGCATCCATTCCTGAGAGGTTTGCGCGGTAACATCGGTGCCGCGTCGAAGCCTTGGCGTTGGTCTTCATTCGGCAGGACAGGGCTGTTGCATGGCTCAAGTTTCTCCGCTTCCGCTTCAGTTGGGTTGCGCCGCTGGATGCCGATCTGTTGTTCCGGATTGAGCGGCTGGATGAATGGGAATCTCCAGCGTTCCTGCTTTTCCGGTGTTCCAGTCATAGACCCCGGTGACTAGATAGACATCGGTGTTGGGAAGATCGATCTCCAAGTGTGCCGGAATGCCTGACTTTTGAATCGCGGCGTAATTATCCGGCTTCAGATTCATCATCTGGGTTCCGCCCATCCAATTCACGGCGTTGCCATCACGATCGTATGCGAGCAGACCGATTTGAATCTTGCCAGAGTGCGTTTCCTGCGGCGATGCCTGCAGTTGCACGTCCGTCCAGCGGATCATGAAGTCCACGCTGTAGCGCGTAACCGGGCCGGTAAGGCTGGGATTCTTCCCGGCGCGAGTTGCGTTCGGCTCAGGTTGAGGGCTGGCGGGGACGACGCGCACGCCGTAGATCAGTTGAGTAGCGCCGGGCAGGCCATGCAGCAGCAGCGGGCGCAATGGATCGGACTCCGGCTTGGGCTCGCCCGCCGTCGCGCTATCCGCGTTATAGCCGCGGCGGTACGACAGCTTGTATTTGCCTTGATTGAGCTTGATTTCGATGCGGCGATACTGGCCGTCCATCTGCTTGTTGGTGGGCGTGTAGACCAGCGTGTAGTAGTGCGATCCGTCGTTGATCGCGCGAGTCATCGCCGCATTCAGGTCATTGGTGTTGTAGTAGGCTTTGCCGCCGGTATCGGTGGCAAGGCGCTCCATGGCCGTGATTCGCATCGCGCGGATGTCGTTCTCCCCGCCAGACCCCGCTATGCCGTTGAGAGTCGCGCCGCCGACACTGGCGCCGCTGACGTAGGGGCTGCCGCCCCCGGCACTGGCGCTGTCGCCCTCCATCCAATGGTCGTTCATCATGCCTTCTGCTCCGATTGGATAGACAGCAACCTTGGAAACCGTGAGCAGGTCGGCGGTCTTTTTCACCTCGCCAACGTACACCCGCGCGTTGTTCATTGCATCTTTTTGCTCTGGGGAGGGAAAGACGTTCACTGGAAACGCGCTGGCAAACCAGATCAGGTTTTTCCGCCCTGGGACGCCGCCCAAATACCGGGCCAGATATTGCAGCGCCTCCAGCGTCATGGATGTTCGGCGAGCGTATTGGAAGTTGGCAACTTCCGCTTGCGCCTCCTCGATCGCCCCAATCCCGGCTGTCATACGCCCATTACTCATCATCACCATGGTGGTAATCCGATCCTTGTCGGCTTGTGCGTCCCCGCTCGATCGCGACGAGGAGTCTTTCCCCGGCAAGACTCCGGTCTTCTTGTCGTTCAAAGCAGCGGTCAGAACCGAGGTATCGGTTGTGAACCCTTGCACGAAGCGCAGCTTGGAGCCCAAGGCGAAGATCGCACAGCGCGTGCCGGGCGACATGTTCTTGAGAAAATTAAGGATCTGCTCGTGAACATAAACCTGATCCGGCTTTTCGGTATTCAGAGTGTCGAGCAGCAGCACGTTCACCGCATCGCTCTCCGGCGCCGGCGGGACGTTGGTGTAGACGTTTGGGGGCATCTCGGGCATCGCCGGCAGCGCGCCTGGAGGCAGTGTCTTTGCCGTGTGCTCCTCAAAGAAATCGATCGTTTGCGGCTTGCCGTCCTCGATCACCTGAAAGTCCTGCTGATGCAGACCGGCGATCGGCTGCTCGCCCTTGGTTACGACTACGTCCACAATTACGGCTCGCACATTTTCCTTCAATAACGGAACCGGTGCCTGCGCGCTGGACGCGGCGGTTTGTGCGCGAAGAGACGCCACCCAGCAAGAAACCGATACCAGCGAAAGAAGAGAGAGATGGCGCAGGCGCAAGGAGTCCTCCATTAACCGAGTCTGTGGATTTGACGAATTTCAGCCGCTTCTTCTTTGACACTTCGATTCTAGTCTCGGTTAGGCCGGATGAGTCGATATCTCCCTTCGCGGCGACTTGCATGGAACGACGGTAGCGGCCTGTTGGCCAAATGTTCTAGTTTCAAGGGATGGTCTGGACCAACCCAGCCGAGACGGCGCTGAATGCCCTGAGTACCGCGCCCCTGGTGCGCTTCTCGGTGCTGGCGCTCAGTTCGATCTTCTTTCTGGTCGATCCCTTTGCGGCGATCCCGTCTTTTCTGGCGATTACCGAGAGCGCCGATCCGGCGCGGCGCAAACGGATGGCGCGTAAAGGCGCGCTGACCTGCTTCATTGTGCTCACGAGCTTTGCCGTCGGCGGACAGTTGATCTTTCGTCTGTTTGGAATCACGCTGCCGGCCTTTGAAATCGCGGGTGGAATGATCCTGCTGCTGATCGGACTGGATATGCTACAGGCCAAGCGTTCGCCGACCCAGGAGGCTCACGGCGACGCCGAGGAGGCAACAGCCAAGGAAGACGCCGGAATCGTGCCGCTGGGCATCCCGATGCTGGCAGGGCCGGGAGCGATCTCGTCGGTCATGGTGCTGGTGGGGCAGGCGCCCAGCTTCTGGCACTGGCAGATGGGCGCGATTCTCGGCTCGATCGCGGTGACCAGCCTGGTCAGCTATTGGGTTCTGGCCGGGGCTGGCCGCGTCCGCCAAGTGATGGGCGAGACGGGAATCCGGGTTCTGGTGCGAGTCATGGGCCTGCTGCTGGTGGCCCTGGCCATGCAGTACTTCGTGAACGGGTTGACGGATCTCGGGCTCATTGCACGACAGTAACGGGCGTTTCCCACAGAAATGGCGGCTTTCCACAGGAGGTGGGCTTGCATTTCGACCCGGGTGTTGCTATTCTGACGGAGTTGCAACAAAGCGACGCCGGTGTGGTCTGCGCTTTGCTTGCAAACCTGAGTGGCATGTGCTACTCTTGGAGAGTTGCAAAAGAGAAGTGAAGCCTCCCGGTGGCCGACAGGCCTGCCCCGTTGAGGGAAGTGGGAAGCAAGTTGTGATGCTAGTTCGTTGGGTCAGGTGAGGCAAGAGCCCCTGAAACTCTGTAGGGAATCCCTCAGAGGACAAACCAGAACAAGCCATTGCAAAACCCAGGAGAAGACTCCTGTGAGCCCTAGCGGCTCAGTTGGTGATGTTTGATATTTTGCGCTGCGCGATGTTTCTGAACGGGAGAGAACCCGGTCGGGCCGATCGAGATTCGTATGCGAGGAAGACCCGCTAACAGTGAGTTGGAGCGGCCTTGGCGAAATGAGATTTGTGGCTTGACATGGCAAGGGATCTCCGATATGTTTGGAGGGTTCGCGCAAAAACGCCGATGAACGCTGTTAGACGCGGAATTGGCCAGCGCAACAAGTTCGAGGACAACCTGGTGTAATAGCCGGGCCTCGATCCAAAAAGGGCGCCGCTCAGGCGGAGGGCTCTCAAGGATCTTTGACAATTAGGTTGAACATGCCAGTTATGAGAAGAGATCGAGTTTGGCTTGATCATTCTCACGAAATAAGCATCGCGCCTTTCGAGCGCGCGATGCCGCCGAACCTCACCGACCTCCGTCGGTGTGGGAGAGGCAAAACAGTTTCAAACGAGAGTTTGATCCTGGCTCAGAATCAACGCTGGCGGCGTGCCTAACACATGCAAGTCGAACGAGAAAGTGGTAGCAATACCATGAGTAAAGTGGCGCACGGGTGAGTAA
>Ga0181526_10002745_pt1 | contig 14983 bp, 9 predicted proteins | sample PEATcosm2014_Bin_35_FD_119750 | JGI IMG/M metagenome (GOLD analysis project Ga0181526, IMG submission 119750) | Peatland microbial communities from MTU Mesocosm Facility, Houghton, MI, USA - PEATcosm2014_Bin06_30_metaG | ecosystem: Environmental > Terrestrial > Soil > Wetlands > Peat | place...
CGATCAGCCGCTCGCTTCGCCCATCCCCATAAACGTCCGCGGTATCAATAAAATTGACGCCGCAATCAATCGCTTTGTTCAGCGCCGCCAGCGATTCCTCGTCCGATACCGTGCCCCAAGCGCCCCCAATGGCCCATGCCCCAAAACTCACCTCCGAAACCCTGTACGGCGTCCGTCCCAGCACACGGTAATGCATTGTTGTGTCCCTTCCGCCTAGCCAAAAGTAACACCAGACGCTTGTACTGCTGGACTGTTTCGCACGACTACCTGAATTCTTCCTCTCAGTCCATCGGCAACACTGATTCTTAAACATTGTCCGGCAATATTGTGCTGAAATGCTAGCTATTGCAGATGAAGTCTCCAAACAAGGCGGAAGACCAGGCACTGGGATGCTTACTTGGCGGCGCCCTTGGTGATGCCTGGGGTGGCCCATGGGAAGGCCACAAAGGTCCCGTGCACTTTGAAATACCTCTCTCGTCAAAGGTGTCCGACGATACGCAACTAACGCTGGCAACTTGCGAGTCAATCGTAGGACAAGGTCGCGTTGACCCAGAGGACATCGCGGCTCATTTCGCAACTTGGTTTGTGCAAGGGCGTGTCTCTGGAATTGGGTCTAGCACGCTCAAGGCTATGCGCGATTTGTCCGCAGGAGTGCATTGGGCGCTGGCGGGCAGTCGCGGTGAGTACGCTGCTGGCTGCGGCGCTGCGATGCGGATTGCTCCGTTGGCGTTTGTTCTTGATCCCACACAAGAAGACCACCGCACGCTAATCCGCGACGTCTGTCGAATCACTCATCACAACGACGAGGCTTATATTGGTGCGCTGGCGATCCTGTTCGCAATCCGTTCCGTTTTGATAGGCACGTGGTCGCTAAAGCACACTTTCCTGAGCATCGCAGCCGGCGCTCTGCCAGATTCTGCAGTTCGCGACCGCATCGAGGAACTCATTCAACTCCAATTGCCACCCTCAGAGGTTGCCTTGCGATTCGGTGCCAGCGGATACGTCGTGAACGTTGTTCCTCTCGCCCTGCTCTGCGCCCAATACATCACAGAGGAACCCCTAACCGCCGTGCTAGCTCGATCGATTCGGGTCGGCGGTGATACAGACACGGTCGCGTCACTCACGGGGCAAATCGCCGGTACCGTCATCGGCGCCGCGGGCATCCCCGAGGAATTCCTTGCCGGGATTGAGGAGCGAGAGGAAATTTCTCGTATCGCCGGAGAGTTCGCTAGGTTTGCTGGTACGCGGATGAAATAAAATCGACAACCCCAAATCGCTCCTTAATAACGAACTCTCAAGAGGCCATGGGATTAGTGGACGACTTGACACAAAAAACGCCCGGGCTCATCACCCGGGCGTCTCGCCTTACTGAAAACTAACAACTGAAAACTGACAACTAGTAAATATCGTACTGCTCCCAATGCAAGGTAGCATCCGACTGAATAATGATGTGCTTGTGCGCGTTCTGCTCAAGCTCATCGATCAAAATGGACTCGCGCGTCTTCAACGCCTTGGCAATTTCCGGATGCACGCGCAGGGTAAGGTTCGGCCCTTCGTGTTCCGCCGTAGCCATCTTGCGCGCTTCCGACTGGATTTCGTAGCACAATGTGGGGATGGACTTCACCATGCCCGACCCCGTGCAGTACGGGCAAGGCTGGCACAGCACGCGTTCCAACGCCTGCTTGGTGCGTTTGCGCGTGATGCACACGAGTCCAAACTCGTTGAACGAGAGTGCCTTCGACGGTGCCTTGTCCTGTTCCAGCGACGATTGCAGCGCCATCAGCACCTTCTCGCGGTTCCGCCGCTCTTCCATGTCAATGAAGTCCACCACAATGATTCCGCCCAGGTCGCGCAAGCGAATCTGCCGCACGATCTCCTTCACGGCTTCCAGGTTGGTCTTCACAATCGTGTCTTCCAGGCGCGTCGAGCCCTTGCCCACGAATTTGCCCGTGTTCACGTCAATGGCCACCAGCGCTTCGGTATGGTTGATAACGATGTAGCCGCCGGACTTCAGCCACACTTTGGCGCGCAGCGCCTTGTCCAACTCATGCTGGATGCCGAACTCCTCGAAGATCGGCTGCTCCTTCGTATAGAGCTTGACCTTGCTGACGAGCTTCGGCTGGAAGCGGCTGACGAACTCCACTACCTTGCCGTACTCTTCTTCGTTGTCAATCCAAATGCCCGTGAAATCGTCGCTCACGTAATCGCGCAGGATGCGTTCCACAAGGTTCAAGTCGCGGTGCAGCAGCGCCGGCGCCTTTCGGTCGTCGTGCTTTTGCTTGATCTCGTTCCACGTTCTGCCCAGAAATTCAATGTCCGTGCGAATTTCATCGTCCGTGGCGCCGCCTGCCGCTGTCCGTACGATGAAGCCACCGGGATAGCTGCCACGTGCCTCGCCAACCAATCGGCGAAGCCGCGAGCGATTTTCCGCGCTGGCAATCTTGCGGGACACGCCGATATGGTCAATCGTCGGCATGTACACCAGGAAACGTCCCGGCAGAGCCACGTGGCTGGTGATACGCGCGCCCTTTTTGCCCAGGGGTTCCTTGGCAATCTGGACCACGATGTCCTGCCCCGCCTTCAGCATTTCGGAGATGAGTTGCGGACGCCGCTGCGGTGCGTGCCCGCTGTGCCCGCGATGAGGACCGCCATGTGGGCGCCGCTCAAATCGCCCGCGGCCCCGATCTCCTCCGCGGTCTCCTCCCCGATCACTTCCACGATCACTTCCCCGGTCGCCACGATCTCCGCCGCGATCCCGGCGCCCGTCGTGCCGTCCACGGGGTCCTCGGTCATCCCGGCCGCGTCCGCCGCGCATCGGCCGTTGAAAGCGCGAACGCGGATTGCTTCCGATGCGCGCCGAATCACGCCGCATAAATTGCTCGGGCGGTGCGTTCGGGTTGCGCGGGCTGCGCGTTTCGCCCGGCAGCAGCACAACGTCTTCCTCGATAATCGTCTCGCTGGATGGGGCTTGAACCGCTGTGGACTCGAACCGTTCTTCCTCGCGGGGTTCTCCAACCTCTCCGCGATCGAAAGCGGCCTTCGCCGCTTCGATTACCTCCTGATGCTCTTCTTCTTGACGGTCTTCGCGATCTTCTTGCGCTTCCCGTTCGTCCTGTTCTTCCTCGGTTTCCTCTTCGCCTTGTTCGGGCTCGTAGTGCTCGGTTTCTTCCGCAAGCTCCTCCTCGGTTAGGTGATCTTCGGCGTCATGCGCTTCTTCGTGGCTATCCTGGTGAAGAGCCTCATGAAGGTTGCCGTGCCGCCCATTACCTTCGTCGTCGAATACCGGGCCGCCCACGTGCGAATCCGCTTCGGCTCGTGCCTGGGTCTCTTCGTGCTTGGCTTCCACAAGCCGTGAAGAAAGCGCGGAGAGTTCCTCTTCGCTGAGGCCGGAAGTCTCGCTGTGATGCGCTTCCGCGTGCGTTTCCTCGTGATGCTCATCTTGTTGCTCTTCCGCATGCGCTGTTTCCTGCTCCGCAGTTCCCGCAGCGGCCGCTGCTTCTTCCGGCTGCGCTTCACCACCACCGGCTGCTTCACCTTCGGATTCGGTGTCCGCTAATACCCAGTGTGGCAAACTCCCGGAGAAACGCCGCGGCACGCCGGAATTCGGCTGCATGCCCACTGCCGGACGCCCTTGCTGCTCTGTGAAATCTGGCTGACGCTCCTCGGGCTCGTGATCGCCCAGCGGTTCGACGGGCGTCGGCACCGGTCGCCCGCGATATTTCGCCAGCGATTCGCCCGGCAGCACGATATCGTCTTCTCGCCGTTCCACCGGCGCGCTTGGGCCGCGATCCACCGGGCCACGGTCATTCGGCCGCCGGCTGTCAAAGCCGCGCGAATCGCGCTCCCCTTGCGGTGAAGCGTACTTCGATGGCGGCAGATTGCGCCCACCCTGGCCGTGAGGACGTCCACCGCGATCCCGGTCGCCTCCTCCGCTTCCGCCACGGCGCCGTCCCCAGCGTCCGCCGCGCCCGCGGCCTCGTCCACGATCGCCGCCTCGATCCGCTCCGCGATCTCCACCACGGTCCTGCCCCGGTCCGCGATCGTTTCCGACGCGCGGCGGGTAATTCCGTGTGGGATTGTAAGAGGGAGCAAAATTCTGCGGTGCGGAAGCGTTCGAATCCGGCTGGCGTTCTTCCAGTTCCGGAGCTTCCGGCTCTGGCGCGAATTCTTCGCCGCGCGGTTCATCTATGGTGTTGCCGGGCTCCACGCCGTGAGCAGACTCGTGCCCGCGATACTCGTCGCTGCGCCTGGGCGCTTCGTAACCGCCGCGCTCCTGCCGTTCTTCTTCCTGGTGCACCTCTTCGTGCACACTGGCCGCCGCCGCGAGCGTTTCCCCGGGCAGTACTTCAATAGGCGGCTCACCCGCAGCCGCAAGCGCGGGCGCCGGTGCATCTCCGTGACCCTGGCCGTGATCGTAGTCTTCGAGGTTTTCGAAAACGTCGCTTACATACAGGAACGCATCTCCATCCAGGCCGATATCCACGAATGCGGATTGCATGCCCGGCAGGACGCGTGTGACTTTTCCTTTGTAGATGCTGCCGACGAGCGCAAATTCTTTCTCGCGCTCAATGTAGATCTCGACTAGCTGTCCTTCTTCCAAAATGGCGACACGTCGCTCGTGCGAGCTCGCCGATATAACCAATTCTTTCGACATGAAAACTCCTTGGGATGCACCGCCGCTGGAACCTCTCGTTCGGGGGTCCAAGGCAGGGCGCCGCCCAGACGCAAGTCTGGACACGCGGGCGACAACTGTAGGGTTGCGGCATTGCGTTCGTAGCGGGAGGGAAGGGCCGCACTGCGGCTCTCGTACTTCAACCTTCTGCTAACGAGGCTAGGCCGTTGCCGGAATCTTCCCGGGGTAACGGCGGACGATGCTTTCCTCACTCTTCAAATTCCTTCTTGTTAAGCAACCCCGGCTTCACTCAGGGTTGCCGGTCCGGCGCACCCTCCCTGAACTGAGGTGATGCGCTCGGGACTGGCTATGGCTTAGTTGACGAACCGGCGCAGCCGGACATTCATTACCAGGCCTATTGCCAGAAATACAAACAACGTGGCCGACCCTCCGTAGGACATCAACGGCAATGGAATACCTGTTACTGGCATTGCCCCGATGACCATGGCCACATTCACTAAGACGTGAAAACCCAACGCCGCTGCTACGCCCATGACCAGAAACATTCCCGCGCGGTCCTTCGCCCGCTGGGCGTTCTGCACTAAACGCAACAACAACGCCATGTACAGCCCCAAAGCAAGCAGCACGCCTTTGAATCCCTGTTCTTCCGCCCAGGCCGACATGATGAAGTCGGAGTACCGGACCGGAATATACCCAAGTTGATTCTGGCTGCCGTTGCCGAAACCTTTCCCCCAGAATCCGCCAGAGCCCACGGCGATCTTCGATTGCAAGACCTGGTAGCCGGAGCCTTTCGCGTCTTCCTCGGGATGTAAGAACGATGTGACCCTTTCCTTCTGGTACGGCTTCATGAAATGCCACCCGACGGGCAGCATCATGACGCCGATCAATACAATTGCCGCAGCGTGCTTCCATTGCAGCCCTGCCAGAAATGCGCCGACGACCAACATGGGCATCAGCACAAGAGCTGTTCCCAAATCGGGCTGCTTCAAAATTAACGCCAACGGCAGTCCCACGATTAACCCTGCTTTGATTAAATCCTGCAGGGAGAGCTCATCCGTGCGCACTTCCGCAAAGAAGCGCGCCAACACTATGATTATAATCAATTTGACCAATTCTGACACCTGGAGAAATTCCCCCAGGATGGGGATCCACCTTTTCGCGCCGAACCGCGTATGACCCACCAATAAAACCGCCAATAAAGCCACTATTCCTATAATGTACAAAACCGGCGCCTGGTCCATGATCAGGTGATAATCCACCCGCGACAACGCGAACATCAGCACCACTCCCACCACCAGCCAGCGAATCTGTTTCGTGTGCATCCCCACCAACGCGCTTCCGTGCGTCGCCGAATAAATCTCGATCACCCCCAACGCGCAGATCGCCGCCAGGATGGCCACCAGCCACCAGTCGTAATCGCGTGTTCCGGGTGCGTCCTTCATTCTCTTTTTCCCAGCAGATCCTTCAATTGGCGTGCGGCTTCTTTGGCAAACCTGCCGCCAGAACCGCGGTGGACTGATCCGGCTTGCTCACGGCCTTCGGTTCTTCGGCAACTTCCGTCGGTGTTCCATTCGCGAACTTGTGCTGCTGATAATCCGCCTTGTAATCTCCCTGGCCTTTCTTCGCCTTCTTGTCGTAATACGCCTTAACGATATCTCGCGCCATCGGGCCAGAGGCTAGCGCTCCATGTTCGCCACCTTCCACCAGCGCGCTCACAACGATCTCCGGATTCCGTCTGGGTGCGTAACCCACGAACCACGCATTATCCTTGTTCTGGCTCAAGCTCTTCCCCAGTTTGCTTCGTTCGTTATTACTCATCACTTGCGCGCTGCCAGACTTGCCGCAAAATTCGATCCCTTGCAATTTCACGGCGCCACCTGTTCCGCCTTCATTCACCACGCCGTACATCCCCTGCGTCACTTGCTCCACGGTATCTTCCGCCAGATCCACGCGAACTTCTCCCACATTTGGCGCGTCCTTCAGCAGGTGCGGTTGCTTGAAAATTCCGCCGGAGGCCACTCCGCCGACCATATAAGCAAGTTGCAAAGGTGTTGCCGTCACCGCTCCTTGTCCAATGGCAACGGAAATCGTCGAGCCGGGATACCACTTGTGATGGAACACCCGCTGCACCCACTCCTCTGAGGGCACCAACCCGGGCTCCTCCGAAGGCAGGTCAATTCCCGTCTTAGAGCCCAGCCCCAGCATTTTCGCGTATTTCGAAATGCGATCGATGCCCAATCGCATGCCAACGTTATAGAAGAATACGTCGCAGGAATGCACGATCGCGGAATGGATTCCAACCTCGCCGTGGCCGCCCTTGCCGTAGATGTGGCACTTGAACATGCGCCCATAGAAATTTGCGTATCCGGGGCAGTACGCTGTGAAATTTTCTGGCGGTACCTTCGTTTCCAACATCGCCGTTGCCATGACGATCTTGAATACGGAACCCGGTGCAAGTTGCGCCTGCGTCACCCGGTTCATCAGCGGGTGGTCTTCATCTTCATTCAGCCGTTGCCATTCTTCCTTGGAAACGCGGATGGCAAAATCGTTCGGGTCCGGCGCTGGACGGCTCACAAACGCCAGCACTTCTCCCGTGCGCGGATCGAGCGCCACAATCGCGCCCTTCTTGCCCTCCATCGCTTTTTCCGCAACGTCTTGCAGATCGTAATCAATCGTCAACTGAATCTGCTTGCCCGGAATCGCCTCCTGCTGCGTGAGGCGCATTTCTTTCATCTCTTTGCCCACGCTGTTCACGACCACCCGCCGCATCCCGTCCGTGCCCACCAGCAGATCGTTGTACTGCCGTTCCAATCCGCTCTTCCCCGCGAAGTCGCCCGGCCGCAGCTTTCCGTTGCTCGCTTCGATCTGCTGCTCACTCACTTCGCCCACATACCCGCTGGCATGCGACATGAATCCGCCCGGCAAGTATCTCCGCCGGTGCACCATCAGCATTTCCAGCAGCGGTATGTCTGCGCGATGCGATTCGATGAACGCCACGTCCGCCGGTGTCGCTTCCGGTTTGATCACAATCGGCTGGAATTTCGGCAGTTTCTCGGTATTGTTCAGCTGCTCCTTCAAATCATCCAGCGAGAGCCCCAGCCCATCCGCAATCGCAGGTAAGTTCTTTTCCACGGCCGCGGCATCATCGCGCAGCAGCAGCACGCTGAACGACGGGTAGTTATCCACCAGCACGCGCCCATCGCGGTCCAGCATGCGTCCTCGCGGTGCAATTATGGGAATTGAGCGCACACGATTGCGCTCCGCCAGTTGCCCGTATTTATCCGCATCGATGACTTGGAGTTTCCAGAACCCGAGGAGTAGCAACGTGATCATGCCCACGATCACGTAGGAGGCTGCCGCCAGCCTTACTTGCGGCAATCGATTGTCATTGCGAAACCAGTACGACACGCCGAACCTGCGCGCGAGCGTTCTTTTCTTCAGGGCTGAGCGGCGCCCGCTCGCGCAATCTCTCTTTTGGCAGCGAAGAAGCTCTTATCGTCCGTTCAACGAGGCCCGCCAAAGCCTCCCTTGACCCGGTGCATCTCTCCCGTCGCCACGCAACCTCCGGATTCATCATCTTCCGGAAGTCTATTCAAAAGTAGCACTTGCACACTGGGGGCGCAACCCGTTCCAAAGGGCAGGTGGCGCGTCATACAACGGGTCAGGTCGCCATCAGGCAAAGCGGCCCTTTCCACTCCACTTTCTAATGAATCGATTTTATCAATGGGAAATTGTGTTTTTTTTTGTTTTTCGCTCCCGCTGCTCCCTCGTATAATAGTAGGTTCGTTGCCCTTCGGGAGGCCCCCTTGAGTCGAGTCCTGTTCCGTTCCACTTATTTTCGCTGGCTCCTGCCAGTACTAGCCCTAGTCCTCATTCTCGTAGTTTCTTTCGGGGTGATGCGTTTGCGCTCCGCCTCCCCCATCGTAGATCGCTCCGCCCTGCAGACGGTCACCGTGCAATCCGGTCCTATGGTCTGCCGCGTCGAGGGCCTCGGCTCCCTGGTTCCCGAAGACGTTCGCTGGCTCACCGCGCGCACCGATGGCCACGTCGACCAGATCTATCTCCGCCCCGGCGCTCATGTGAAGACCGATACCATCATCATGCAGCTCAGCAATCCCGACCTCGATCGCCAGCTTACCGATGCGGAACTGGCCATGAAAAAGTCCGAAGCGGAACTCGCCAATCTTCGCGTGCAGTTGCAGGCGCAATTGCTAAATGAAAAAGCCGTTGCAGCTCAGCTCGAGGAGAGCGTGACGGAAGCCAAGTTGCAAGCCGATCGCGATGATGCCCTCTTCAAATTGCAGGTTGGCGCTTCCATCAATTCCAAGATTTCCCGTGCGCGCGCCGATTCCCTGAATACCCGTCTGCAAATCGAAAACGAAAAGCTCGGCTTCGCCGAAGAAGCCCGCCAGGCTCAGCTCACCGCCAAACAAGCCGAAGTTTCCCAAATGCAGGCGCTTTATTCTCTGCGTCAGGAGCAGAAAGAAGCCCTCCTTGTGCGCGCAGGTATGGACGGCGTGCTCGAGGAAGTTTCCACCGGCATCGGCCAGCAAGTCGGCCCCGGCTCAATTCTGGCGCGCGTTACCAACTCTTCCCGATTGATGGCGCGGATTCACATTCCTGAAGCGCAGGCCAGCACGATCGAGCTGAATCAGCTCGCGTCCATCACGCTTTCCGATCATGCCTACGCCGGGCACGTTGTGCACATTGATCCCAACGTGCAGAACGGCACCGTCAGCATTGACCTGAAATTTGCCGGGCCGCAGCCCCGCGAAGCGCGCTCTGATCTTTCCGCTACTGGCTCCATTGAAGTGGAACGAATTCCCCACACGACGTACGTGAAATGGCCGTTGCAGGCGCATGCCGATGCGCCCGTTTCTCTTTTCCGCATTTCTTCCGATGGCAAGGCCGCGCAGCGCGTCGAAGTCACTCTCGGCCGCTGCTCCAGCGACAGCGTGCAGATTGCCGATGGCCTGCTCCCCGGAGACAACATCATCGTCTCCGATATGTCCGCCTGGCGCCGTTACGATAACTTACAACTCAAGTAGCGCAAGTCATCCTTCTCATGGATGCTTCTGTAACAGCAGCGCCCAATCCAACCAGCCGGGAGCGTCGGGCGAAGTCCACGTTGCCCCCTCAGCGCTCGGCAGCGAAATCGTTTCTCCCGTGTTCGCGTTGAACCATTTCGCGTCATACATTCCAGGTTCGAGCTTGACCGCGACCTTCCCTCCCTTGGGAAGATACACGGCGTACACTTCTCCCGGCTTCGCGAGACAATAGGCATCATTGTTAACGAGTTCGTCGTGCGGCTCCGTCTTCCACCACTCGAAGCTCGTCAAGAAATCCACCATGTGCTCGTACCCTTTGAACATCACCATGGAATCGTCGCCGCGTCCATTGATCCAGCCACCGCCCGTGTTCGGCCAGATGTTCGTGCCGCGACGACAAGTTTCTCCTGCCGTTCCGTACGCACCTGCCATGGCAATGTCCCACGCCGTCCTGCGCAGCGTATCGGCAGAGTCTCCCGGCGGCGCGGGTGCCCACTGCGGGTAGTGGTCCTCGTACCCATACTCTTCGTTGGTCTGCGGAATAATCCGGCCTGTTTTTAATTGGATTTGCCGTTGTTCCAGCATCAGCGCATGTTGCCGCCTCGACCATTCTTGGATCGAAGTGAAACCCATCCAATCCGACGCACGATCCTGGTGCTCGATATGGACCGGATGGCTGGAAGCCAGGTGTTTGTACGGATCCCACGATTCGATCAACGTCCCTGTCTCGTGCGCCCATTTTTCATCGCGGAAGCTGTCCAGGTCATCTCCCAGGTCGTAGGTAAGGTTCGAGAAAGCGCTCAGCCGCGCCACGACGTAGCGGATGTACCTGCGCTCATCCTCGCTGCCCGCGGGCACGTGGTCATCGTGAGTGGCAATATCCAAAACCGCGGAAATAATCATGTCGTGCTCGCGCGCATAACGCAGCATGCGTTCCCACTTCTGCCAGTACGCCACGTTGTGGCGCGTATAGTCGGTTCCGGGGTTCTCGAAGCTCTGGGGTGACTTCACAACCCAAGGATGCAATAGCATGGTGAAATTCTAGCCGGTCATCACCGGTTCTCCCCAAGTCATGGTTGTTGTGCCCGCAATCAGCACGCGCATGCGGTTGATCTTCAGCTTATGGAGCCGGTCAATACTGTCTTGAATAGTCTTTTCATCGCGCCAGCCCACCAGCCAGTAGGCCGTCGTGCCGTTGAAGAAGTAGTGCTCTCCCGTGCCTTCCCAAATGAAATGCCAGGGGTACTGGCGATCCACGCGAATCGGGCCGCGCCGGTGGCCATCCGTCGCGTGAAACTTCCCCGAAAATGTTTTCTCAAAATCGCCCTGCCGGTATGCAACGGTGTAGGTATACTCGCCCGGCGTCGCGGGCATGAAGCGGATGCGGTAAACGCTGCCATCCGCCGAATCGCAGAAGCCTTCAACTGCGATTTGTTCTTTTGCCCCGGACTTCTGGAACGTTCCCCGGAGCGCAGCATCCATGAATGGATTGTGTGCGTCGGGCGTGCTGACGTTTACCGTCACTTCGATGAAATCATAGGCTCCCACGCTTTCGCTCGATTGCGAAAACGAAACCTCTTTCGTCGCCGCCATCAAACCCGGCGCCAGTACAAAAATGAGGCCAAGAATTCCTTTTTTCATTGTGCGGTTGAACATTCTTCCCCCTTGAATCGCAGAATGGGATGACCATCACAGCGATGCGCAGGCGGTTCTTGCACCCCGGCCCGTTATGTCCAAAGCGAAGCAACTCGAATTTCCAATTTGGACTTCGGGCGAGTGCTTCGCGCGTATGCCAAGCATACTTCGATTCTCTTGGCCGGAGAACCCGTTCCCTCAGTAAAGCTCGTTCAGTCCCTTGTCAGAAGAGCAGAAGCGCGCCCGGCGCATGGCTCATTGCAACACCTGGTTCTTTTGCATTTCGTGCTTTCCCCTTGAATCAACTACAATTTCTTAGTTCTCCATGGCCTCTCTTTCAGATAAACCGTTGCGGCTCGCGCTCATTGGCATGTCGGGCGCGGGAAAATCCTTTTGGACCAAACATCTCGCGGCCCTGGGCTTCCCCGCAATTTCCTGCGACGATCAGATCGAAGCGCGCCTCGCTTCCGACCTTCAGGCAGGCGGTTTCAGTGGCATCAGCGGCATGGCAGCCTGGATGGGTTGGCCAGACCGCTCCACCTACGCCGAACGCGAATCGCAATACTTGGCCGAAGAGACCGCGACGCTCGACGAGGTCCTTACCGGCCTCGAAAAAAATCCCCACAGCGAACTCATTCTGGATACCACCGGCAGCGTAATCTATTGCGGCAACCATCTCTTGCGCCGGCTCCGTCGCCAAATGGCCATCGTATATCTCGCGGCCTCCGCGGACGAACAGCAGCTTTTGATCCGCCGCTACCTGGAAGATCCGAAGCCCGTTTTGTGGCGTGGCGCGTTTCAGCCGAAACCCGGTGAAGATCCGCCCGATACCGTGGCGCGTTGCTATCCGGCTTTGATCGCTGCGCGCCGTCAGAGCTATGAAGCCCTGGCCCACTGCACCGTTCCCGTTGCCGGTTTGCGGGAACTCTCTGTTGATAACGACAAAAACGACGCATCCCCCGGTGAACGATTTCTGGAAAAAATCCGGGAACAGCTTGTGCGCCGGAAATAGCCGGGCCGCTACGAAACTGAAATGAGATACCGCAGCACTTCCGGCAATGCACCACTCACCTCTTTGCGAGGCGCAACCCTCCGTGGCCTTGCGCCCGATGGCGGACTCTATCTTCCCGTCGAAATCGCCCGCCACACTCCCGAAGAGCTCGAAGAGTTTCGCCGTCTGCCTTTCACGGAAGTTTGCTTTCGCGTGGTGCGTCCATTCGCCACTCCAGACGTGCCCGAAGAAGTCCTCTGGCAAATCGTCGCCGAAGCCATCAATTTTCCCGTGAAGCTCGTCTCACTCTCTCCGGCGCTGCACATCCTGGAGCTGTTTCACGGCCCCACGCTGGCTTTCAAGGATTTCGGCGCGCGCTTCATGGCCCGCCTGATGGGCTATTTCGTGCGCGGCGAAGATCGCCAACTCACCGTCCTCGTGGCCACTTCGGGCGATACCGGCAGCGCCGTCGCCCATGGCTTTCTCCGCGTGCCCGGCATCCGAGTCGTAATTCTTTATCCCTCCAAACGCATCAGCGAAGCCCAGGAAAAACAGTTCACCACGCTCGGCGAAAATATCACCGCGCTCGAAGTTTCCGGCACCTTTGACGATTGCCAGCGCCTCGTCAAGCAGGCCTTCGCCGACGAAGCCCTCAACCAGCGCGCTTTCCTCACTTCCGCCAACTCGATCAACGTCGCGCGCCTCCTGCCGCAGATGTTCTATCACGTTGCCGCCTACCGCCAATTGCCGGTGGCCAGCGTCCCCCTGATCGTGTCCGTGCCCAGCGGCAATTTCGGCAATCTCACCGCGGGTCTCTTCGCCAAGCGCCTCGGCCTGCCGGTTTCCAGATTCATTGCCGCCACTAATGCCAATGACGCGGTCCCGCGCTATTTGCTGAATGGGGAATACAAGCCCAACGAGGCCGTTGCCACATACTCAAATGCCATGGACGTCGGCAATCCCAACAATTTCCCACGTCTCTTGGATTTATGCCGCAACCGCCTGGAAAATGTCCGCAAGGAAATTTGGGGACAGAGCGCCACCGACGAACAAACTCTGGAGCAAATGCACAACGTCTGGGACCGCTTTCGATATATCAGTGACCCACACACCGCGGTCGGCATCCACGCTTGGGAAGCCTACCGCAAGGCACATCCCGAGCCGTCCCAGGGGTTGGTGCTGGCCACCGCGCATCCCGCCAAGTTCGCCGAAATCGTCCAGAAGGGAATTGGCATAGCCCCGCCGCTCCCCTCCCGCCTCGCCGAATACCTCAACCGCCCCAAGCTCTCTCTCCCCATGACCACCAGCTACGACCACTTTAAGCAATTCCTTCTCGCGCACTGACGCGGAGCACCCATCTTACTTTTCATGTTCTGATTCCATATGCTGTTTCCAAAGCAGCGGCAACAATTGCTTGATCGACCAGCAGCCCTGAGTGTTCCACACGCATTCAACGTGGACATCGAATGCATTCCTCACATCCTCAACATTAGCGTCCGGCGTGAAGACTAGAGAGATGTCTGTTGTCGGCTTATTCCCCGGCACTCTTCCTCTAAAACCTCGGGTCACTTCGTCGCCACGCGCGGATCCGAAATCGCTCAGAAAGTCCGCACGATCACCTCCGAATACTGCGACACTCACAACGTCGTTGGCTGGGAATTCCCCGTTTTGTACCCCCAAGACGTACAGGCACCGGGAAACTGTGCCACCACGAATCTCTACAAAGGCAGCGAACGCTAGGTATCGATGGCCGAGCTTGTAAATTGCCTCGAACAGCCGCGGAAAACGGTAGTTCAGTTTTTCTTGTAACCTGGCAATCATTCCGCCCGGCCAATTCCGTACTTGCATTCCATAACATGCATGAGCGCTACATTGGATGTGCGGTACTCCGTAGATCAAGAAGTCCGACGGGGTGCCCGGTTTGAACTCAGGCAACAGGGCGACGACTTCCGCCTGACTCGTCTTATCAAGCTGTATCTGTCCCATCCGGCTTAAGACCGACCGAACTTTCTGCGCAAAGAAATAAGATTGCAGCCGAAACGCTGCCGCAGTGACGAGAGTGATGGAAGCAAACAGCAACAAAACAGAGAGAATTCGACGAAAGGCGACCGATTTGGGGAGTCTGGCAGGCACCTGGGTGATAATAACTCTCCAAGTCTATTAGACCCCAAGCGGAGCCAATAAGTGCCAGGTTTTCTTGGCATGATTCACAAGCGGGAACACTACTCGCAGAATTAGGACGATCTCCGCAGCCGGTCCAGCAGCAAAAACAGCGGCACGCCCAGCACCGCATTCACTCCCGCCGCCATCGCCAGATGCATGTTGAACCACGGCTCCGGTTCCGCCAGCAGAACTCGCCTCGTCAACACCAGCACCGCCTGGTGCAGCACGAAAAACGCCACCGTCAACGAAAACCGCGCCAGGGGATGTTCCGTATCCAGCCGCGCACCAATCGAAGACGCCAGGTACCCCACCACGGTCTTCGCAATTCCGTAAAGTCCCAGCGGCACGGTCGGCCCGCTCAAGCTGTCCTGCAGCAACCCAATCGTCATGCCCAGCAGCAGACCCGTCGAAGGGTTGCGCCGGCTCAACCCAAAATAAATCGTCACCAGCAGCGGCAGGTCCAGAATATCCAGCTTCGGCAAATGTACGGGAAACATTGCTTGCAGCGTCAGC
>Ga0181526_10002750_pt1 | contig 14956 bp, 11 predicted proteins | sample PEATcosm2014_Bin_35_FD_119750 | JGI IMG/M metagenome (GOLD analysis project Ga0181526, IMG submission 119750) | Peatland microbial communities from MTU Mesocosm Facility, Houghton, MI, USA - PEATcosm2014_Bin06_30_metaG | ecosystem: Environmental > Terrestrial > Soil > Wetlands > Peat | place...
CACTTCTCGTCGAACAGCCGGGCGCCGTACGAGTTCGCCATGGCGTCGAGGAACGCCATGTTCTCGCCCCAGCCCGCCTTGCCGCGCAGGCAGATGCCGTAGACCTCGGCCGACTTGTCGGTGAGCTTCTTGGCGGCGTCGATGACGAAATCCCAGGTCGGCTGCTCGGGCATCGTCAGGCCGGCCTTGGCGAACAGATCCTTGCGGTACATCACCATCGAGCTCTCGCCGTAGAACGGCGCGGCGTAGAGCGTGCCGTCGACCGAGAGCGCTGCGCGGATCTTGGGCAGCAGATCGTTGACGTCGTAGCCGGCGCCGAGCTTGTCGAGAGGGATGAGCCATTTCTGCTTGGCCCAGATCGGCACCTCGTAGGTGCCGATCGTCAGCACGTCGAACTGCCCGCCCTTGGTGGCGATGTCGGTGGTGACGCGCTGGCGCAGCACGTTCTCCTCGAGCGTCACCCATTTGACCGTGATGTCGGGGTTCTTGGCGGTGAAGTCGGCGGTCAGACCCTGCATCCGGATCATGTCGCCGTTGTTCACCGTCGCGATGGTCAGGGTGGTTTCCGCCAGCGACGGGGTCGCTGCCAGCAATGCCAGCGAGCCGATCAAGGCGCCGAACGACGTCCTCATGGTCTCCTCCCTTGTTGCCGAGCATATGATCTTTTATTGAGCATATGTTCACACCGTTGGGAAAGGCTGTCAACGAGATTCGCGCACGCCAAGGTAGCCCGGATGGGGGGTTTGCGCCGGTCTACGGCGGCGATGGCGAAATCCGGATTGTGGACGCCGCGAACCACGGCGCCCGAGCATGCCGATCGGCCCGACCCGGATTTCGCTGCGCTGCATCCGGCTACGGGAGCAAAGCCCGGGCGGTGGCCTCGTCGGTGATCAGGCCCGACAGCAGGCGGCCGGTGAGCGCGGCGCGCATCGCCGGCAGCTTGGGCCGCCCCAGCGCGGCACCGACGGTCAGCGCCTCGGCGGCGACGCGATGCGGCACGCTGGTGACCCGCCGGTTGCTGCCGCCGTCGATGATCCGGCCGTCGCGGTCGAACGCCCAGCCGATGATCTCGCCGATGGCGCCGAGGCGCATGAGCTCGAGCAGCTCCTCGCGGTCGAGGAAGCCGTCGATCAGCAGCTGCGCGCCCTGGTCGACTTGGCCGATGCCGACCAGGCGCAGGTCGGCCTTCTCGGCGATGGCGCGGACCCGGGCCACCGGATCGATCCGGAGCAGCTGCTCGCGTTCCGCCTCCGAGGCGGCGAACACCGGCAGCGGCATCGGATAGTGGCGGGCCCTGGTCAGGTCGGCGAAGCGCGCGACCGCATCGAACAGGCTGGCCGAGCCGTCGGGCGAGATGTTGCCGACCAGCGACACGATCCGGTGGTTGGGGCAGTCCATGGCGGGAATCTGCTCCACCGCCGCCCGCATCGCACGGCCGGTGCCCATCCCGAGGATCGCCGGCCTGCTGGCCCGCAGGATCGATTCGAGCAGGGCAGCGGCGCGCTCGGCGATGCCGGCGACCGCGGTCGGCGCCGCCGGATCGGTCGGTACCACCTCGCAGTAGCGCAGCTCGAAGGCGTCGGTGAGCCGCGCCGCCAACTCCATGCAGGCGGCGATCGGATGCTCCAGACGGAAGGTGATCAGGCGCTCGGCGAGACTGAGCGAGACCAGGCGTTGCGCAGTCGGGCGGGAGACCGCGAGCGCCTTGGCGATCTCGTCCTGGGTCTTGCCGGCGATGAAATAGAGCCAGCCGGCGCGCGCGGCATCGTCGAGGCGCGAGCGGTCGCTGTCGGATGCTCTCATGAACCGCGCGCGCCCCACCTGCCGGCGTCAGCCCTGTGATCGTAAGGTCCACGATATGATCATATGACGGCGTCATGAGCAATCGTTCTGATGCAACCTAAATGCGCACAGCTCTGGGCGCGCACCCAACGGGTCGATGCACGCCCTGTCAGCCTGAGGGCGTCCCGATCGGAGCCGGTCGGGACGTGCCAACCATCATCGCGGTTCCTGGTGGAAAGTTGCTCGAATTGGGCATCCATGATGGAGTTCACGGAATCGCGTCAGCCGGGCTGACGACGCGCGCGGAACGCGGCCGATGGATGAGCCGGCGCATTCGAGACATTCTGCGGCGCGGATCGTGACGTTGATGGTCCGGGCGACGGCCGCCGTCGTCGCCGCCGCGGCGATCGCGGTCCTCGCCCTTCCTGGTTGGTCCGATGCCATGGCGCGGGGTGGCGGCGGCGGGGCGCGCGGCCACTTCGGAATGTTCGGCGCGCACCTGGGCGGCGCCGGCTTTCACGATATCGGCCGCCACGATGGCGGTCGTCACGGACCTTCGGACTTCGGACGCGACCGCGGAATGTCGCACGAGCACGAGCGAGGGCCGCACAGGCTGTCGGGCTTCCGACGAGATCGAAGGGACTCGTTCAACGGCGGCGAATGGCACCGACGATCGGGCTTCGGCGGCGACGAGAAGAGGTCGCACCACATGGACGGCCAGTGGCATACCGAGTGAGGATGCACGCGGCGCTTCAGTGCCCGACGAGCGGGCACCCACCATCGGCCAGCGGCCGGAAGGCCTGATTCGCGGGAATCTTCGAGACGACCTCGAGGTAGTCCCAGTCTCCGGTCGACTCGGCGGGCGACTTCACCTCCAGCAGATACATCGGGTGCACCTTGCGGCCGTCCGCCCGGATCAGGCCCCGGCCAAACAGCGGATCGTCGGTCGGCATGTCCTTCATGGCGGCGACCACGGCGCGGCCGTCCTCGGGCGAGCCGACGCGGTCGACGGCTTTCAGGTAATGCAGCACGCCCGCATAGACGCCGGCATGCATGTCGTTGGGCATCATCCGCTTGGCGTGCCGCTCGCGGAAACGCCGCGACCATGCCCGGGTGTCATCGTTGAGGTCCCAGTAGAACGGCGCCACCGACTGCAGGCCCTGTGACGCCGAAAGCCCGAGCGCCGGTATGTTGGTGACGCCGAAGATCAGACTGACCAGCTTCTGCCTGGTGCCGAGCCCGAACTCGGCAGCCTGCTTGAGCGAATTGGTCACGTCGCCGCCGGCATTGGCGAAGGCGACGATGTCGGCGCCGGACGCCTGAGCCTGGAGCAGGAACGAGGCGAAGTCGCTGGTCCCGATCGGATGACGGACCGCGCCGACGACCTTGCCGCCGCCGGCTGCGACCTCTTCGCTCGCCTGTTTCTCGAGGTCGTGACCGAACGCGTAGTCGGCCGTGACGAAGAACCAGCTCTTGGCGCCCCGCGTCTGGATCGCGCGGACGACCGAGTGGCCGTAGGACCAGGTGTCATAGGTCCAGTGCACGGTGTTGGGCGAGCATTTGGCGCCGGTCAGCAGCGCCGAGCCGGCTCCGGAGGCGATCATGACCTTGTTCTTGTCGCGCACGATGTCGCTGACCGCGAACGCCACCGCCGAGTTCGGCACGTCGACAACGACATCGACGCCCTCGAGGTCGATCCACTGGCGCGCGATGCCGGCTCCGATGTCCGGCTTGTTCTGGTGATCGGCGGACAGCACCTCGACCTTGCGCTTGCCGCTCCCGGCGTAGTCCTCGACCGCCATCTGTGCGGCGAGGACCGAGCCCGCCCCCTGAAAATCCGCGTAGACGCTGGACATGTCGTTGATCACGCCGATGCGCAGCACGCCGTTCTTCTCGGCCGCCGCCGGGAGAATCGACAGCGCGGTCGCGAGTGCGACGATGCCGGCACGGTATCTCATGGCTCTGCTCCGTGGAAAAGCTCCGCCGCGCTGTCCTGCCCGATCCGGCGTCTGCGCTCAATGCCCGAGACTGAGTGCGAGCGAGAGAGCCCCCACCAGGATCAGGCTGACCGCCCAGGTCGCGTCGAGATTGAACCAGCTCCGCGACACCAGCTCGAGACCGAGGTACCGGTAGACCAGCCAGGCGCAACACCCGCCCGCCGCGATCATCGCGACGGAGTGGACGGCGGAGACCAGGACCGCCATGGCGAGATCTGCGTCGATGAGGGTGCCGGCCGCCTCGTGGCCGCCGTCGAGGCCGGTGGTGCGGCACAGCCCGAGATAGATCGGCACCAGCATCAGTCCGGCGCCGTGCGCGATCGCCACCGCGAACGACCACAGCCCCAGTTGCGTCGGCGGTATCCGCGCCAGCGCCCGCGGATGGCGCCGGTTGATCAGGCGGAAGACGCCGAACCCGATGACCACGAGGCTGGCGCCGATGCGGATCGGCCGCTGCCATTCGACGAGGGCGATCAGCAGCGCGAAGGGCAGGAGCACCAGGAGGATCGCCAGCAGATGGCCGACCGTCAGCGGCCACAGCGCCGCCACCAGCGCCCGCGAGCTTCTCTCCATGAGCCCCGCCGAAAGGGCGAGCGGCCATCCCATCGCCGGGTTCATCCCGTGATAGAGGCCGCTCGCCACGACGGCCAGCCACAGCCCGGCGGGCGTCCAGTCCGCTCCGCTCAAGCTCAGACCGAGGGATAGCAGAACGAATCGGTCGAGCAGTCGCCGCCCTCGAGCCGGATCTGGTGCGCCCGGTATCCGTCGGGAAAGCGCACCCAGTAGTCCTTTGCCAGTTCGAGGCCGCCGCCGGGGCCCGCGTTGGCCATCACCTCGACGCCCGGCACGCCGTCGGGATAGAACTGGTTGTCCCATGTCGAGTACAGCGAATTGGTCCAGTAGACCCGCCTGCCGTCGCGGCTGATCTCCACCATCTGCGGACCGCCGGCGAACGGCTTGCCGTTCGCGTGCGGCGTGCGACGGGCGATGCCGCCGACGTGGACCGAACCCGCCAGCTTCGGCTTCATCGGGTCGGTGACGTCGTACTGGCGCATCTCGCCAGTTCCCCAGCACGCCACGTAGAGGAACCGGTCGTCCATGGAGAGGTCGATGTCGGTCACCAGCGGCGGCACCGCGCCGAACCCCTGCAGCAACGGCGGCAGCTTCTCCTTGGGCGCCGGCTCCGGCGGGATCGTCGCGGTCTTCTCGATGCGGAATTTCTCGCCGTCGCGCCACCACGTCCAGATCGAGCCTTCGAGGTTCGTGGTGTCGACCACGACGCCGAGGAAGCCGTGCTCGCGGATCGGATCGTGCGCGGGCCGCACCTCGAGCGCCATCTGGTGGTTGGCGCCGAGATCGATGGTCTGCACGTTGCGCCGGGCCCGCAGATCCCAGAAGTGGATCCGATGGCCATACTTGTTCGACAGCAGGTCCTCCGCCACGATCCCGTTCTCGAACTGCGGCGGCAGCCCCCATTCGCTGGTCACCATGTAGTCGCGCGGCAGGTTCCACCAGAAGTCATAGTGCAGGGTCTGCGGCCCGCGATCGATCTCCCAGCGTCCGAGGATGTCGAAGGTTTCGCAGTCCATGATGAAGACGCCGGGCGGCCCGTCGGTGCCGTCCTTGCCGCCGCCGCCCAGCGTGCTGATGTAGATCCCTTCCGGCCCGCAATGGACGGTGTGCGGCCGCGAGTACCCGGTCTTCCGGAACACCTCCTCGGGCTCGATGATCTTGTGAATCTTCGCCTTGGTGGGATCGGGCTTGGTGTCGATCACGTAGATGCGCGAGGACCGGATCCCGGGGATAATCAGGTAGCGCCGCTCCAGGAACGCGTGGCCGGTCAGCGGCGACAATGCCGACGAGCAGGCGTTCCAGCCGAAATGGTGGAACTCGTCTCCCTTGTGCGGCATCGTCACCGTGTGGACGACCTGGCTGAAGGTCGGCGAGCCGGGCTTGACATCGATCACCGCGAGCGCGTCGGGCTTCGCGAAGTCCGGGCTGAGCAGCAAGGTGTAGGCGAAGCTCTCCGGCGGCGCTTCCATCGCGAGCCTGGGCGACGCATGGAAGGTCGGATCGGGCCTCATCGTCATCGTCGTGCTCCCTGGTCGTCGCGGGCTATTTGAGGGCGGCGACGCCCACCTGCGAGATCACGTCGTCCTGCGATCCGGTGCCGCCGCTCACCCCGATGGCGCCGATCAGCTTGCCGTCGACGATCAGCGGATTGCCGCCACGCGCCGCAATCACGTCGTCGAGCGTCGCCAGATAGGAATAGTAGGGGCCGCGGCCGAGCAGCGTCTCGAATACCAGGGTGGGTCGGCGAAATCGCGCGGAGGTGCGCGCCTTGCGCTGGGAGACCGATATCGACCCGTACTGGCAATTGTCCATCCGCTCGAAATAGACCAGGTCGCCGGACGGGGCGACCACCGCGATGCAGAGCTTCCAGTTCCGCTTCGTCGCCTCGGCGACCGCGGCCCCGGCGACCTTCTTGGCCGTCTCGATATTGATCGGCTCGCCATACGGGATGTCCAGCGGCATCACGTCCGGCACGTTGTCGTTGGGGTTGTTAGGGTTCGGCGGTACCTGCGCAAAGGCGCCCGAGCTCGCCATCGCGGCGATGCCTACGACCGCCGCGATCATCGTCAAGCGATGCATTCATCCCTCCCATGGATGTGCCGATGGCCGGCACGTTGGCTTCCCTGCCGACGCGGTGCGGGATCCGGCCGCCTCGACCGACGGTCCCCGGATGTGCTCTGCAACGGCGATGACGATAGCAGACGACCGGGCCGCGAGGAAGCCGCGGGTCGCGCGCGGACGGCCACCGCAGTGGGCCGCTCGCCCCGGCGGCGGCGGCGCTGACCTCGAGCCCCTTCTCCGGCGGCCGACACCGTCCCCGCGAGGCGCCCGGCCGTCCGCCTCCACTCGGTCGCGGCGGCGGCGATCCCGAGAGCATCGTCGCGCGCTGATCTTCATGTCGCGCGGCCGCGGCCATTGCGGCTCCCGGCAGCCGGACGGTCCGGATCGCCTGCATTCCATATGTAATTTCCCGTAGGCGCATCGCTTCAGCAATTCGTATGCAAGTATTTGTCCTTATTTATTTGATCATCAAATAATAGGCGATGAAAACAACGGTCCCTTCATCATACAATTTAAGCGCATTTTAGAGCGTCGAAGATAGCTTGCCCGCGCAATCAGACGCTCGGCGGACAGGATCGCTACTCGACGTGACCACGGCAGGAGAGCAGCAAACAATGGACAGGTTGTTCGAGGGGGCGGCCTCCGATCGATGCGACGCGGCGCCGCACCAGACGCGCCCCAGGATACTGCTGGTCGAGGACAACTATGCCAATCGCGACGTGCTGACCCGCCGGCTGCAGCGCCACGGCTTCGACGTTTGCGTCGCGGTCGACGGCCCGAGCGGCGTGACGCTGGCGTACGAGGAGAATCCCGATGTCATCCTCATGGATGTCGCGCTCGGTGCCATGGATGGATGGCAGGCCACCCGCCTGATCAAGTCGAGGCCGGAGACCGCCCACATCCCCATCATCGCCCTCACCGCCCACGCGCTCGCGACCGATCGCGACAAGAGCGTGGAGGTGGGCTGCGCGGATTTCGACACCAAGCCGGTCGATCTCTCGCGGCTCATTCGCAAGATACGAGCCTGCCTGGTGCAGCCGGCGGCGGCGCAATGAGGCGCCCGCGCCGGCCCGCACCGAACACCTGAACGAAGAGCCGCCCGCAGTGGCTGGTTCCAGTCCAACGTCCGAGAAACAGGGAGCTTGACGATGTCACACTACGACTGCGCCGCCGACCCGGTGGAAGCGCTCACCGGGAGCATGCGCGACTTCCGCGAATTACGCGGCACCGATCTGATCGCCCGTGTCGAGCCGTTCTACCATTGGCAGGACCAGCGGCGTCAGCACGGATTGTGGCCCTACTCGAAGTCGACCACGGAGGCGCCGGGCGCCGTCTGTGCCGCCAAGGACGATGCCGGTTCGAGCTTCAAGGGCATCAACTTCTCGTCGCAGGACTATCTCGGCCTGTCGTCCGACCCGGAGATCAAGGAGACGGCGAAGTCCGTCATCGACGAATACGGCGTTCACAGCGCCGGCTCGTCGGCATTGTCCGGCAATACCAGATATTCCCTGGCGCTCGAGGAGAACATCTCGCGGTTTCTCGGGCTGGAGCACACGGTGCTCTATCCGACCGGCTGGGCTGCCGGCTACGGGGTGATCAAGGGTCTGGTCGGAAAGAACGATCACGTGGTGATGGACGGCCTGTCCCATGCGTGCCTGCAGGAGGGCGCCTCATCGGCGACCGCCAACGTGCACCTGCACGGCCACCTCAACCTCGAGTCCGCCCGCCGCCATCTTCGCCGGATTCGCAACAGGGATGCCGAGAACGCCATCCTCGTCGTGACCGAGAGCCTGTTCTCGATGGACTCCGACACGCCGGATCTCGCCGGCCTGCAGAACCTGTGTCGCGAATTCGACGCCACGCTGCTGGTCGACGTGGCGCACGATATCGGCTGCATCGGCGAGGGCGGCCGCGGCTTCATCGGCAAGCAGGGCATGTGGGGCAAGATCGACATCGTGATGGGAAGCTTCTCCAAGACCTTCGCGTCCAACGGCGGCTTCGTGTCCTGCAATTCGCCGGCGGTCCGGCAGTACCTGAAATTCTACGGCTGCTCGGCGACGTTCTCGAACGCGCTCTCTCCGGTCCAGGCGGCGATCGTCGGCAAGGCGTTCGACATCGTGCAGTCGGACCGCGGCCGCGATCTGCGCTGGATGCTCATGAAGCGCATCGGGCAGCTCAGAGCCGCGTTCTCCAACGCCGGTCTTGAGCTCATCGGCAACCCCTCGGCCATCGTTCCGGTGGTCGTCGGCGACGAAGCCCTGGCGCGCATGGTCAGCCGCAAGCTGCCCGAGCTCGGTCTGGTCGCCAACCTGGTCGAGTATCCGGCCGTGGCCAAGGGCAATGCCCGCTTCCGCTTCCAGGTCATGCCGACCCACACGCGCGAGCATGTCGAGCAGGCCGTCTCGATCTTCCGCGCCGCGGTGGACGCGGTCCTGCCCGACTATGAGCGCTATCGCGGGCATCCCGCCGGCGAAGATCACGTTGAGCGCCTGGCCGTCGTGGCATAGCTGGGATCGACGGCCCGGGAGGAACATGCGGGGTCCCGCAATTCAATCTTAAGGGATCTTCGTCATGCTGGCTTCGGGGTGTGCGGTGCCTGCGCTGGCAGGCGGTTGCTCGTGGTCTGTCACCGGCTCGAGCGCCTTCACCGGATCATCCTCCGGGTCGGCGCGGAGCGGAGTGCCGACTGTGGATCGTGAACGACGCCTGGGAGCCGTCTGCTCGGAACCCGCGAAGCGGCCTCGGGCTGCATCGCGTGCGCCGGGCACCGCCACGCGGTCCGCCCACGGCTGCGTCATTCGCCAAGCCGTCCCCCACGGCAGGAAGGGCCACCCATGAACCGCAACGCGAGCCCCGCTACCAAGCTCGAGAGTCCGTCTCCGCCGATCGAAGCGGGCGGCGCCGCGGCCGGGGACGTGACCAGCCCGCAAGCCCGGCTGCTGATCGTCGATGACATCGCCGACAATCGTGCCGTTCTGGGACGGCGCTTCCGGCGTTGCGGATTCCACGTCACCGAGGCCGACGGCGGCCGTCGCGCGCTCGAGCTGATCCGGCAACAGCCCTTCGACCTCGTGCTCCTCGACGTCATGATGCCCGACGTGGGCGGGATCGAGGTGCTCAAGGGAATCCGCGAGCAGCATTCGGAGCTGATGCTTCCGGTCATCATGGTCACGGCGAAGTCGCAGAGCGAGGACATCGTTCAGGCGCTCGCGCTCGGCGCCAACGACTACGTCACCAAGCCGGTGGACTTCGCCGTCGCCCTGGCGCGGGCCAATACCCAGCTCGGACGCAAGCGGGCCGAAGAAGCGATCCGGGCAGCCAACGCGGCGCTCAGCCAGGTGAACGAGGAGCTCGAGCGGCGCGTCGACGAGCGCACGGCCAAGCTCTTCGAGGCCAACCGGCAGCTCGAATTGGAAATGATCCATCGGGAAAGGTCGCAGGCCAAGATCCGATACCTGGCCCACTACGATGCCTTGACGGGTCTGCCCAACCGCGTTCTGTTTCGCGAGCAGCTCGAGGAGGCCTTCGCCCGATCCAAGCAGTCCGGCGAAACCCTTGCCATCCTCTTTCTCGACCTCGACGGCTTCAAGTCGGTCAACGACACGCTGGGCCATTCCATCGGCGATGCCCTGCTCAAGTCGATCGCCGACCGGCTGCGCGACAGCCTGGGCGAAACCGACAGGATCGCCCGCCTGGGCGGCGACGAATTCGCCGTCGTGCAGGTCTCGGGGGAGCAGCCGGCGAGCGCGGCGGCGCTCGGGGCCAAGCTCATCGAGCTGGCGAGCAGATCCTGCGTCATCGACGGTCATCAGCTGGAGATCGGCGCGAGCGTCGGCATCGCGGTTTCGATCGGCGGCAACGTGGATCCCGAGCAGCTCCTCAAGAGCGCCGATCTCGCGATGTACAGCGCCAAGGCCGACGGACGCGGACGATATCGATTTTTCCAGCCCGAGATGGACGCGGCCGCCAGGGCGCGCCGCTCGCTCGAGATGGACCTGCGTGCGGCCCTCGGCCGCGGACAGATCGATCTGTTCTATCAGCCGCTGGTGAACCTGAAGACCAGTCAGGTGTGCGGATTCGAGGCGTTGATGCGCTGGAAGCATCCGGAGCGCGGGTACGTCTCGCCGGCCGAGTTCGTTCCGGCTTCGGAAGAGGTGGGGCTGATCGTTCAGCTCGGCGAATGGGCGCTGCGGCGCGCCTGCGCCGATGCGGCGACCTGGCCCGGCAACATCAAGGTCGCGGTGAATCTCTCGCCGGTCCAGTTCAAGAGCGGCAAGATCGTGCCGACGGTGATGAGCGCCCTGGCCGCCTCCGGTCTGTCGGCCAACCGGCTGGAGCTGGAGATCACCGAATCGGTCCTGATGGAGCGGAGCGAGGCCAACCTCGCCGTGCTGCAACAGCTGCGCGATCTCGGCGTCCGCATCTGCATGGATGACTTCGGAACCGGGTATTCGAGCCTCAGCTACCTGCGGAGCTTCCGCTTCGACAAGATCAAGATCGACCAGTCGTTCATCGGCGACCTCACCAAGCGTGAGGAAAGTCTGGCGATCATGCGGGCGATTGCCGGGCTCGGCATCAGCTTCGGCGTGTCGACCACGGCCGAGGGTGTGGAGACGCCGGAGCAGCTCGGCTGGGTACGAACCGAAGGCTGCACCGAGGCGCAGGGCTTCCTGTTCAGCTCGGCGCGGCCCGCGGCCGAAATACCGGCCCTCATCGCCTTCCTGAACCAGGCCGACAGCCCGGCCGGCGGCTGATCGTCCTTGCCGTCGGACATGGGCTGTGGATGGTCCCCCGGTGTGACCCGATCAGCGAATTGGTTGGCCCCTCGCGCGCGCCGGCCTAGTGACCGCGGGATGCAGAGCTTGCTGGAGCGGCGGCAGCCGTAGCTGCCTCCTGGCACAAAATGGTGTCATGTAGCCTGGCTGGAGCCATCAGGGCGTTACGCCCGTCTTCGACGGGCTGTGGCGTAATCCGCGGCAGGCGGTGCCACATCGCGCGGCCGTTCCCGCATTCCGCTGGGCTCCATGCCGGCTACATCCGCAGTCCTGTCCGCAGCACGTCGGCATTGCGCCGCGCCCGGCTGATCTCCTCGTGAACTCGGCGCCCATCGATCGCCGGACGCTATGACGAGCGTGCCGCACATCTGATAGGAACTTCAAATCCACCGCACTACAGTAGCCGGCGAGCCGGGCGACCGCAGCACGCTGCGGCACATCTCACGCCGCGGCGGGGCAGGTCGCGGCGGCGTCGGTCGCCGTCGGGTGCGCCTCCGAGGGGTAGAGGTCCTTGACGTGCTGCAGCAGCGCCGCCCGGTCGAGCGGCTTGAGCAGGTGCGCGTCGGCGCCGAGCGCGAGGCCCTTCGCGAAGTCGTCGTCGGCCGTCAGCAGGATGACCTTGCACCCGCGGGTCCTGGGGTCCTCCTTGATCGATTTCAGCGCCTGCCAGCCGCTTCCGGGCACCTGCATTCCGACGTCGAGAATGATGACGCCGTGCGTCATCTCCCTGGCGTGGGCGAGGCCGTCGGTCAATTCCGAGCACAGGACCGAGGCAAATCCTTCTTTCGCCAGCGTCCGCTCGACCAGGCCCAGCATCGACCGATCGTCGTCGATCACCAGAATGGGGCTGCGCGGGAAGTGCCCGTCGGCCAGGGCCGGGGCGTCGACCTGCACCAGCTGCGTCTCCGGACGTGCCGCATTGGCGAGCCGTGAGGGGATCTCGATCGTGAAGCACGCGCCGTGGCCGAGCACGCTCTCCACCAGCAGGTTGCCCTCCATGAGCCGGCAAAGCCGCTGGCTCAGCGGCAGTCCGAGCCCGGCGTCGTGCCCGTAGTTGCTCGAGGTCTCGTGATCGCTGCTGCTGAAGGTCTCGAACAGGCTGCCGATTTGCTCCGGGGCGATCCCGGGTCCGGTGTCGCGGACCGAGACGACGACGAGGCCGCCTCCGCTCGAGGCGCTCAGCGTGACGCAGCCGTCCCTGGTGAATTTCGTGGCGTTGCTCAGCAGATTGTCCAGCGTCTGCCGCAGCTTCGTCGCGTCGATGATGACGTCTCCCAGCTCGCTAGGCCGATCGACGCGGAATTCGTTGCCGTTCTCTTCGATCGGCGTCCGCCACGCCGCAACCGCCTCGTCGATGAAGTCGCCGAGCGAGATTTGCCTGAGATGGAGTTCCATCTTGCCGGCCTCGAGCTTGGAGAGATCGAGCAGATCGCTGACCAGCTCGAGCAGCTTGTAGCCGGCCCCCTTGATGGATTGCAGATCGGCGGCCTTCTGCTCGCCGGCCGGAGTATCCTCCAGCATCATCTCGCTGTAGCCGATGATGGCATTGAGCGGGTTCCGTAGTTCGTGGCTCATCTTGGCGAGGAATTCCGACTTCGCGAGCGTCGCGCGTTCCACCTGCTCGGTCGCCATGCGGAGCTCGCGCTCGGTCTCGCGATGCCGCTTGACCTCCTGCTCGAGCTCGGACTGGGACGACACGATGTTGCTGTAGTACAGCGCCATCATCGAGACGTACATGCCGGCGCAGAACGTGGACACGATGCCCAGCCCGACGAGCTTGCGCAACGGGATGGTCTCGGGGAAGCCCAGCGAGCTGTAGATGAAGTAGAACGCGATCAGATTGGCGACGATCAGCAGCGAAACGATGATCCGGGTCCGCGCCGTCGGCAGGTAGAAGAAGGCGAGAAGCGGCACGGTGATCAGCCACGGCAATATCGGAGAGCTGATCCCGCCGTATTGGTAGACGCCCCAGAGAATGCAGAACAGCAGGTTCTCGATGGAGATCAGGGCGAGCGGCACGTAGAGGCCGGTCACCCGGAGCACGATGGTGAACGGCCAGAATAGCGTGATGGCGCCGAAGAACGTCCACCACGCCATGTCGGCGCGCCCGGTGACGAAGAGCACGTAGATCGAGATCGTGTGCCCGAGAAACGGACCGAACAAATGGCTGAACAGGAACATCCGCGCGCTCTGGGCCACTTCGGCGTTCGCCTTCACGCTCGCCGGAATGAACCAGTCGACGAACGACAGCATGTGCTTGGAGGCGGTTTGCAGGCGCGTGGTCATGAGAATCACCGATTGAGTCGATTGGCGGATGGGTCCGTCGAGGGCGTGCGTGCGGCTCTAGGCGGCAATCGCCCGCGGCTCGGTTGAGGCCGCCGGTTGGATGATGGCGGGAATTCGCACCGTGAAGGTCGACCCCTGACCGACCCGGCTTTCCACCGTCAGCTCGCCGTGCATCAGCTCGCACAGCTGTCGGCTGAGCGCGAGCCCGAGGCCCGTTCCGCCGTACGTGCTGGCCGTCGAGGCATCCGCCTGGCTGAAGTTGGCGAACAGCCCTTCGAGTGCGGCCGGGGAAATGCCGACGCCGGTGTCCCGGACCGCGACGACGATGCTGTCGCCGGCGGGATCGAGCACCCGGCTCACGCGCAGCGTGACCTTGCCGTTGCGGGTGAACTTGCCGGCATTGCTCAGCAGGTTGATGACGACCTGACGCAGCCGCGTTTCGTCGGTCGAGGCGACGCCGACGTCGTCGGCGACCGCGACGATGAGCTCGTTGCCGTTGAACGTCACCAGGTTGCGGCACGTCGCGACGACGTCCTCGATCATCGTGCTGACCTCGAAGCGTTGAATCGTCAGGTCGATGTCGTCGGAGTCGATCTTGGGGATGTGGAGAACGTCGGCCACCAGCGACAGCAGGTGCCGGCCGGCGCGGTTGATCGTCTTGAGGTCCGTTATCGACGTATTGTCACCGCTCTGCTCGGCATCGTCGAGCAGGATTTCGCTGTAGCCGATGACGGCGTTGAGCGGGGTGCGCAGCTGGTGGCTCATCTTGGCCAGGAAGACCGCCTTCGCCTCGTTGGCGCGGTCGGCCTGCTCCTTGGTTTTTCGCATCCTGGCGGCGGTGACGAGATGCCGGTCCACCTCCTGCCGCAGACCGGATTCGGCGGTGATGACGCTCGCATAGTAGACCGCCATCATCGAGGTGTAGAGCGTGGCGGCGCACACCGAAACCACGCCGACGGTGGACAGGGCGGCGACCGGCACCAGCTCCGGGAAGGCTCCGGTGATCGCGTAGGCGGCGCAGAAGCCGATGAGATTGACCGCGAAGATGCCGAGCACGACGAACGGACGCTCCGCGAGGTAGAAGAAGCCGAGCAGCAGCGCGGTCAGGAACCACGGCAGGAACGGTGAGCTCACGCCGCCGTAGAAGAACGAGCCGAAGACGCTGACGAAGGTCAGGTCGCACACCGAGAACAGCGCGACCCAGCTCAGCCGCTTCGTCAGCTTCATCGCGAACGGCAGCATCGGGAAGGCGAAGCACAGCGAGCAGACCGTCCAGTACGGAATGCCGGGATTCGGATCGGCCTGATAGAGGTAGGTCAGGATGAGGACGGCCAGGCACGGACCCAGCAGGTGGGTGATGGCGAAGATGCGCGCCCGCCACAGCGTCGCGGTGTCGGTACGCAGCTCCTCGGGAACGAACCAGTCGATGGCGTCGAACAGCAGTTGTTGGTTCAACATTTTCGCTCCCCGAGTGCGTCCGCG
>Ga0181526_10002751_pt1 | contig 14953 bp, 15 predicted proteins | sample PEATcosm2014_Bin_35_FD_119750 | JGI IMG/M metagenome (GOLD analysis project Ga0181526, IMG submission 119750) | Peatland microbial communities from MTU Mesocosm Facility, Houghton, MI, USA - PEATcosm2014_Bin06_30_metaG | ecosystem: Environmental > Terrestrial > Soil > Wetlands > Peat | place...
CAAATCGGTGGGAGCCTCGACGCTGCCGGAAACCCTAGAGACGGTTACGTCATGCGCGGCGGCAGAATGTTCGAGAGTAAATACCTCTGCACCTTCGATCTTTTCTCCTCGATTCCTACCTTGGATGAAAGCAAGACCGTAACGCAGGAGGTATTCCAGTGGAACGTGGCGATGAACACCTCGTCCAAGTCCCGTCTCTTCCGCCATGGCCACAGGCTCACCGCTCCCAAATTCGGCCTGACGGAGCGGCACATTCTGACCCTGGAACGGATAGGGCTTCAAGCGGAGGAGGCGCTGGGAAGAAGCAGCATTGCGGATCAATTCGATCCCTCGTTCTTTGAGACGGACTTCTGGTTCATGTGGTGTACGACCTTCGCCTTTCAGCCCTGGCACAGCGCGATTGAATTCAAGCGCTACCTGGATCGCTTCACGCATATGATCTGCGGCTTCAACACGCTTAAGGGGATTATGCGAACTGTCTACAACCAGTACGACTCGATGGTGCGGCCACTCCAGAAGTGGCTTGTGGATCGCGGCGTAAACTTCGAACTCAATACACGCGTTGTCGACCTTGAACTCCGCGACGACTCCGAGGGGTACGCAGTGCGGCACATACTCTGCCGAAGCGGCGATTCTCTTCGGGAGATCGAGGTAGGCGAGGACGACAAAGTGATCGTGACGTTGGGATCCATGGTGGAAGGCTCCAGCCTGGGCTCGATGGATTCGGCGCCTGTGCTGAAGGACAAATCCGACGGCGGCGGCTGGAAGCTGTGGGAAAACATCGCCCTCGGTCAGCCGCAGTTCGGATACCCAACCAACTTCACCGAGCACGTTCAACAGTCGAAGTGGGTATCCTTTACTACGACTCTCCACGACCCAACCTTCTTCCACCTTGTTCGGGATCGCACCGGCAACGTTCCGGGAGAAGGAGGCCTCATCACCTTTCCAGACTCCGGCTGGCTGGCGTCGATCGTGCTGCCTCATCAGCCGCATTTCATCGGGCAGCCTGCGGATGTCCAGGTCTTCTGGGGCTATGGCCTGTTTGTCGATGTGCCGGGAAACTTTGTGAAGAAGCAAATGTCGTCATGCACGGGCCGTGAAATCATGCAGGAGATCATGGGGCACCTGGCCATAGAGTCCCATGCAAAGAAGATACTTGAATCTTCGATCTGCATTCCCTGCATGATGCCCTTCATCACCAGTCAGTTTCTATGCCGGGGAACGGGCGATCGCCCTCAGGTGAGACCGGAAGGCTCGAAGAATCTTGCCTTTGCTGGACAATTCTGCGAGCTCCCGGACGATGTGGTGTTCACCGTCGAGTATTCGATCCGTTCCGCGCAAATGGCAGTGTACTCGTTGCTCGGGCTGGAGCGAACACCACCGCCTGTTTACAAAGGTCAAGACAGCCCTCGCATACTGCTCGAGGCTTTTCGGATGCTGCACGAACAATCAGCTTGAGAAGTTTCTGCTCCACGATTTGCTCTGAGCCTTGCGGAAGCGGTTCCGTGGAACGAAGGGATAAGGCCGTTGAAAGGGACTCTCAAACTCGCCTTCAAGCTGCTCGTCAACGACACGGCCAAGTTCACGGCATTGCTGATGGGCATCACGTTTGCCGTCTTTTTGATGATGTTCGTAACTTCGATGTTTGTCGGCGTGCTGAATCACGCCTCCGCAACGGTCATCAATATCGGCTCCACGATTTGGGTTATGGATCCTGCCGTGCAGACGGTGGCCAACACGGTCGGAATGCCGGACTACGTCCTGGATGCGGTCCGAAGCATGCAGGGAGTCAAGTATGCCGTGCCTCTCTATTCGGGAGGAGGTCTGGCCAAGCTCTCCGACGGATCCTATCAATCGGTCAGCATCATCGGACTGGACGACACAAGCCTGCTGGGCAGGCCTGAACTCGTCGAAGGAAAGATCGAAGACATTTATGCGCAGAGCGGATTCATCGCGGTGCGCGACGCGGAGTTTTCCAAGCTTGGGAATCCTCACATCGGGTCGGAGTTCGAGTTGAACGACAATCGCGGAGTCATCGTAGGTATCGCCAAAGTAAATACCTCCGGCCTTTATGGAACTCCGACCCTGTATACAACCTACGAGAGAGCCGCGCAGTATCTTCCCAATCCGCGCTACACCATCTCCTACGTGCTCGTGGAACCGAAGAGTCTCTCCGATGTGCAGAGAATCAAGCAACAGGTGCAGGCGCTCGGATATCTGGCGCTGACCAAAGAGGAGTTCATGCAGAGAACCGCCGATTTCTTCGTATACAAGACCGGCGGAGGGACCAACATGCTGATCATGGTCTTGATCAGTTTTACCGTCGGTCTGTCCATCTCGGGTCAAACCTTCTACACGTTCATCCTCGAGAATCTCGAGCGGTTCGGAGCGCTGAAAGCCATCGGCGCAAGAAGCCGCGATCTGGTCGCCATGATCCTGTTCCAGGCCACATTTGCATCGTTTACTGGTTACGGCCTGGGGGTTGGGCTGTCGGTGCTCTCGATCTGGCTGGCAAGGGCAAGACTTCCCAGCTACGCCGCCATGCTCTCATTCGGGAATCTCGCGATCGGATTTGTCATGGTGGCGATCATTGCCGGGATCTCAAGTTATGTGGGAATCCGCAGAGTCTTGCGGATCGATCCATTCGAAATCTTCAGAGGTTGACATGCCGCGCATAGCCATTCAAGCGAAGGGTCTGGTCAAGTGGTTCGGCGAAGGGGAAGCCAGGACAGCCGCGCTGAAGAAGGTTGACCTCGAAGCCTATTTCGGCGAGATGGTTTACATCGTGGGTCCGTCCGGCAGCGGAAAGACTACGTTGCTCAGCGTTCTATCCGGCATCCTGAAGCCGAATGAGGGCAGCGTCGAGGTGGAGGATGTCGATATCTGGAGGCTGGACGCCGATAGTTTGGCCGACTTTCGTCTCGCAAAGATCGGGTTTGTATTTCAGGACTTCCATCTATTCCCGCGTCTGACCACGGCCGAAAACGCGGCCATCCCGCTCATCCTGAAGGAGAAAGACTGGGACGAGTCCATCCGCGAAGCGGCCGGCTACCTGGAGATAGTCGGCCTGAAAGGACGAGCGGGTATTCCGCCCGTAAAGTTGAGCGGAGGCGAACAGCAACGAGTGGCCATTGCGCGAGCGATGATCAGCAAGCCCGACATTCTGATTATGGACGAGCCCACCGCTTCGCTGGACGGCGATACGGGAAACGCAATTCTGAGTTTTGTTCGCAAGAATGTTCTCGATGAGAATCGCTGCGTGGTGGTTGTCACGCACGATAGCAGAATCTACGAGTTTGCAACCCGGATTCTGCAAATGGAAGATGGGCGACTGACCCCGACCACAGAAAAGAGCGCGAAATGAAGCACAAACTCATCTTTGGAATTTCGCTCGCCGGCATCCTGGCAGGAGCCGCGACCGCCATATTCTTCAGTATCAAGACGCCGGCCTTGCCTGCTGCGTTCAGCCCAGCCTCCAACCCATACAAAGCCGCGATCTACGCCGAAGGCATTGTGGAGAGCGCGCAGAGCAGCGGCGAGAACATCAACATGTATCCCGAGGTTGCAGGCACGGTGAAAGAGATTCTCGTCACCGAGGGTCAGCAAGTCAAGGCTGGGGATGTATTGCTTCGCCTTGACGATTCGATTCAACGAGCGACGGCGGAGCAGCAGAGTTCACAGGCAGCGGCAGCAAGGGCACTGCTGAGCGAGTTGAAGGCAGAGCCGAGGAAGGAGACGCTCGATGTCGCGGCCGCGCAGGTGGTTTCCGCTGAAGCTGCATTGGTCACAGCTCAGGATACTTATCAGAAAGATATAACCGCTTACCAGATGGACCCTCGCTCCGTGAGCAAAGATGCGTTGGACAGCGCAGCCAACGCCGTCGCGGTTGCAAACGCGAATCTCGACGTCGCCCGTAAACAATACGATTTGACGAAGGCGGGAGCCTGGGTCTACGACATTCAGAATCAGGAACGGCAAACCAAGGCGCTGGAACAGGCCCATGCGGCCTCCAGCGCGCTGCTGGCCAAGTACACCCTGCGCGCGCCGCAGGATGGCGTCGTGCTCTCCATCAACACCATCGCCGGAAACTACGCATCCCCGCAGGGCGGTTACGACGCATACACGCAGGGCCCGGACCCGGTTATAACATTGGGATCCTCTCCGGCCAAGCTGAACGTGCGCTGTTATGTGGACGAGATTCTCGTCCCGCGCCTGCCTTCGGGATCAAGCATGAAGGCGCAAATGTCCGTTCGCGGGTCGAATGTCAAAATCCCGATGGAGTTCGTTCGGGTGCAACCGTATGTCTCTCCAAAGATCGAGCTATCCGACCAGCGCCAGGAGCGAGTGGATGTCAGGGTGCTGCCCGTGATCTTCAGAATTGAGAAGCCAGCCAATGTAAATCTCTATCCGGGGGAACTGGTCGATGTGTACATCGGTGAATGAACGCAAAGCCCGCCTTGGCCGGCCTCTTGTGCCGATTGCGTTGCTGGTGGTCTGTCTCCTCTTGGCTGGGTGCGCCGTTGGCCCCAGATATGTGCGTCCAGCGGTTCAAACTGCGCCGGCTTATAAGGAGCTTCCACAGCCGGCCGCAAGTGAATCGAATACCTGGCAGACGGCGCAACCGAACGATGGCGCCCATCGAGGAAGGTGGTGGAAGGCATTCAACGATCCCCAGTTGGATGAACTGGAAGAGAAGGCGAGTCTCTCCAACCAGCAGATCGTGGCCGCGGCGGACAACTTCCTTGCGGCGCGAGCCTTGGTCAGGCAAGCTCGATCCCAGTACCTTCCGACTCTCGCCACCAACCCGAGCGTCGTCCGGTCGCGCCCGTCGCCCGCGCAGTTCAGCGGACTGCTGGCGAGTAGCTCTTCATCCTCCGGAATAGCGGTCCAATCGTATACCGACTATTCGCTGCCTTTCGACGCCTCATGGGAGCCTGATTTCTGGGGGCGCGTCAGGAGCATTGTGAAGGCGAGTAGCTACGCCGCGCAGGCCAGCGCCGCCGATCTTGAAAACGTCCGCCTGAGCATACAGGCGGAGCTTGCCGTCGATTACTATGAGCTTCGCGCGCAGGATTCCATGAAGGAGCTGTTCGATTCCACGGTCGTCGCCTACCAGGAGACGCTGGATCTAACTCGCAGCCAATACATGGCCGGCCTAAGCTCCGATGAAGCGGTTGCGCAAGCCGAGGCTCAACTCAAGGCGGCACAGGCGCAGGATACAAACCTGGGAGTCCTGCGCGCCCAGTATGAGCACGTGATCGCCGTTCTGATTGGTCAATCCCCATCGGCATTCTCACTGCCGGCGAACGATTCTGAAGCAGGAATCCCCGCGATTCCGGTGGGGATTCCGTCGGAGCTTCTCGAACGCCGCCCGGACATTGCCTCCGCGGAGCGGGCGGTTGCACAGGCGAATGCGGAGATCGGAGTGGCCAAAGCCGCCTACTTCCCGTCTGTCCTGCTGAGCGCCGCGGGAGGTTTCGGAAATTCGTCGGTATCGAGCTGGTTGACTTGGCCAAGCCGCTTCTGGTCGGTTGGTCCGAGCGTTGCCGAGACGATCTTCGATGCGGGTCTCCGCAAAGCTTCCGTGCAGCAATATCGCGCGACCTATGACCAAACCGTAGCTAACTACCAGCAGACCGTACTCACGGCGTTTCAACAGGTCGAGGACAATCTAGCATCGTTGAGAATCCTGCGGCAGGATATCGATGAGCAGAACGCGGCAACAGAAGCGGCCGCGAGGGCCCGTCACGAAGCGACCGTCCGGTACAAGGCGGGACTCGATCCCTACCTGAACGTAATCGCGGCCCAGACTGCTCTTCTGAACGATCAGCAGACGGCTGTCACGTATCGAATGGAGCGAATGGTAGCGGAGATCCAACTCATGAAGGCGCTTGGAGGCGGATGGGACGCCTCACAACTGCCATCCTCCAGGAATATGGAAAAAGGACAGTGATGAAATTCAGTGTGCTGGCGCTTGACTACGATGGGACCATCGCACGCGACGGCGTGCTGGACCCCGAGGTCAAGGCCGCAATCATGGAGGTGCGCGCGCGCGGGATTGTTACCGTTCTGGTTACGGGCCGCATTCTTGCCGACCTGAAGCAGGCTGCGGGAGGGCTCGAGTTTGTCGACGCGGTCGTAGCGGAGAATGGCGCAGTGCTCGCATTCCCGAACGGTCACACCAGACTGATCGGGCAACTCCCCCCTCAGGTCTTTCTCGACGAACTCCGCCGCCGGGCGATTGAATTCAGACTGGGCCAGTGCATCGTGGATACGGATGCCGGTTCGGCGCAGCAGATACTGGAACTTATCAGGCAGCTCGAGTTGCCGCTGGTGCTGTTGTTCAACCACAGCCGGCTCATGGTTCTTCCGCAGGCGATCAGCAAGGGTACCGGCTTGCGGGAGGCGCTGAACGCATTTCGTCTCTCGGCCCACAACGCAATTGGAATTGGGGACGCAGAGAATGACCATGACCTACTCGAAGTTTGCGAGGTTGGCGTCGCCGTGAGCTGGGGTAGCACGGCGCTTCAGAAGAAGGCGGACGAAGTTCTAATTGGTGACGGTCCGTGCGCTGTGGCCGGATACATCCGGCGGGCTGCGCAAGAGATGAGGTTGGCTCGGGATCGCAACGGCCGCCATCGAATCACCTTTGGCACGGAAAAGAATGGAGCCCCGCTCACAGTAGCTATCCAGGGACGCAACATTCTGGTTGTCGGTGAGCCGGAATCCGGCAAGTCCTGGGCCACCGGGTTGGCATGCGAACAGATGATCCTCCAAGGCTATAGTGTCTGCGTGATCGATCCCGAAGGCGATTACGGCTCGCTGGAATCCCTGCCCGGCGTGGTGGTATTGGGACGCGCCGATCCGCTGCCCGACATACCCGACGTGGCTCGCGCTCTCCGGCACTTCGACCTGAGCGTTGTCGTCGACTTATCCCGCGCACCATACGAAGAAAAGGTGCGTTATCTCCAGGAACTACTGCCGATGCTGGTTGCTCTCCGGCAAACCACCGGCTTGCCGCATAGGATAGTCGTGGATGAGGCACATTACTTCCTTCATCAGCTCAACGTGAAGGAACTGCTGGATTTTGAGTTAGGAGCATACACAGTCGTCACCTATCGTCCGTCCGACCTGCCTCCCGATCTTCTTAAAGGCATTGAAGTGGTCGTTGCCAAACGCTTGACGCAACCGCAAGAGGTGCGGGCGTTGCTCACGATGATGAAGGACAGAAAGGTCGAGCCCCAATGGACAGCCACTCTGGAAAAGCTCGCCAACAACGAAGGCGCTCTCTTGCCTGGGAGCGAGGAGGCTGAGGATAAACTGCGGCAGTTCAAGCTATTGCCTCGATTGACGGAGCATGTGCGGCACAAGACGAAGTACTTCGATCTCCAACTGGGCCCAGGCGGGGAATTCGTATTTACGGATCACGGAAGAACGATTGGGCAGCCTGCCCGATCGTTGAAAGAGTTTGTATTCCTGCTGAGGAGCATGCCACCTACTTCTCTGGGCGAACATGCACGCCGGGGGGATTTCTCTCGATGGATTGCGGATGTGTTCCACGATCATCGCCTGGCTTCCGACGTTCGAAGAATCGAACAGCGGTATAGACTCGGCGATCTGGGCGATGTACGTGAATCGATGGCGGCGCTCATCCAGGAGCGCTACAGCTTCTCGTCCGACATGGCATTGTGATCTCCGAACCGGCGTCTGGCCAATGACTCATAACTTCTTGGCAAGCTCGCGCTCCTTGCGGCGCTTCCTGGCCCGATACCACAGGAAGTAGACCAGTGCGCCGATGCCAGTCATCACTCCTATCGCGATCAGGAGATACACGAGCGACCGGTAGTTCCGCGAGAAGAAGCCGATCATTTGGTGGCCATAGATCCTGCCCAGCCAAGCCTCGGCAAAAAAGCGCGCGGCCCGCCCCGCGATCAGCGCAGGCAGGAACTTCTTGCGTGGATACTGCATTACTCCGGCTGTCAGCAGGACTGTTGTGAAAGGAAACGGCGGCGGGAGAAGAGCGCCGGCCAGCACTGTGATGCTTCCAAATTTCTCGAAGGCTTTGTAAATGAGCCCGGCGCGCGCCTTCCCCACTTTTCTTTCAAGTGTTTGCTGGCCGCCTTTTTTCGAGAGCCGGTAGGTAAGATAGCCGCCAAGCACTTCCCCGAGCGTGGTCATGAAGGCGTAATAGGCCCACCATTCGGGGCGGTGCGCCGCAAGCAGGATGACGCATACATCCGCGCTTCCCGGCGGAGCAGAGACAAAAGGGGTATTGTCAGAGAGACCGAGCAAGATCAGCCCAGGCCCGCCCAGGCCGTGGATCCATTTCCACACCGAGTCCGACACCACAAGATGAGAGAGGAAGGTCACGGGGAGATGATACTCATTTTCCGAAGAAATAAACCGTGACCGGGCACACGTCTACCACTTAGGGAAGCTTCGTGTGCCCAGCCTACGATTAATCCCGGCTTCAAATGAAATCCGCCAGCCAATGGCCAATGCTGCAATGCCTGTCAGCTCACGCGGTCACAGGCAAAGGCGCTTTCCTTCGGAGCCAGCGCTAGTTTATCCGGCCGACACGCAATCGCTAAGCTGCCGCGCTGGTGAGATAGTTGAGCCGGATCAGGTTTTTCACCTTCGAAACGCCAGGCGCCGCCCAGGCCACATGCTCTGCCTCTTCGCGCTCTGCCCAGGATCGTACAGTGCCCGTCAGAGTCACGGTTCCATGATCGACCTGCGCGTTGATAGAGCGTGCGTCCAACATGGCGCTGCGCTGGAAGGCGGCGTCGATCTTGGTCTTCACTGCCATGGGTGTTACAGCCGGAGTAACGTCGATTTCGTTTGAAATCCCCTTGACTCCAATCAGGCCGCGCACAGCCAGTTCGGCGTTCGACCTCTGATACTCCGAGTCGACCTTTCCCTGCAGAGTTAGCCACCCGCGCTCCACTACGACCTTGACGCGGCCGGCCGGTATTGAAACGGTCCACTGCAAGGCGCTTTCGGCTGCCCGCGCGATCTCCGCGTCGGTCCGCTCGGTGGAATTCGGCAGCTCCACTTCGAGTTCCTCTGCCAGGGCATTCACGCCGAATACCCGCTTGGCTGCCCGCTCCGCTGCCCATTTCTCAAAATAGCTGTCCACGGTGCCGGTCAAAGTTACCACACCGTCCTTGACGGCCACCCCGATCTTTGTAGCATGAGTAAGACCGGGCTCCCATTTGAGTTCGTCCTGCACACTTCTTTGCACATCCGAGTCGTTCATCGTTCCATTCCTCCTTCTTGGTGGTCCAGTGGGTTCGTTTCACGTTCCATCCGGCGGTGCGAAAACCTGCAACGCGGCGTTCGGTGCGTTCTTTCGCCGCTTCGGCGGCGACACATTCCTCGCCGGCAATCCAGCCTACGACTTGGTCTCGCTCAGCTTGTCCGGCTCGGCCTTCGGCAAGCTCAGTTCCAGCACTCCATCCTTCACTGAGCTTTTCGTCTTCTTCGCAACAACTGCGGCGGGAAGGTCCACGGCACGCAGAATCCGATCCGAGCAGGCTTCGGCGTAGATGGTTTTCTTGCCGTTGGATTGCTTTGTTGTTTCCCGTTTGCCGGCAATCGTCACGCGGCGCGGTTCCACGTCGATCTGCAAGTCCTTCTCCTTGAAGCCCGGCACATCCGCGCGAACGGTAAAGGCCCCGGGCGATTCAGAGACTTCAATGTGCAGGGGATGGAAGAACTCCGCTTCGGCCCTGAGCCAATTGTCCAGGTCGTGACCGGCATGCCCTCCGTTTCCCTCGAAAACCTCAAAGGCGCGACTGGCAATAAGATCATGGAGATCGGGTACATTTTCAATGAGCTGAGGGAATTCGTCTTCTTCGAAGACTATTTCCGGTTCGGGTAGAATCGCTATTGCTGATGCGGGCATCTTTTCCTCCTTGGCCCATTGAAGGGCTTGAGCGTTGTCTGCGAAACCAGCTTGAATGGCCGGCTCCGCTGTGACGAAGACAGTTCCTAAGCTCTCTTGGCCGGGTTACTGTGCTCCATTTGCGCGGTTTCAAATTCGCACTTCCTGCGCAGTCAACCTAGTCCGGTTGACAGGTGCATCCGCTTTGTCAATTCGCGGGTCATCGAAAGGTACTGTCGGCATTCAGCCAAAAATGGCGGTCTGTTCAGGCCACATCCTGTCAAATAGCAATGCGCATGCCATATCTAACCTGTTGAAAACGTATTTGCTGGCCAATCCGGTGATCGCGATTCCCTCGTGAATTCGCGATCTTCGCGAAGAATTGACTGCTCCATGCAAGAAGGGTCTGATGGGGTAAAGAACTACGGTGCGGTGTCGACCGAAGCCCTTCTGGGGTTGTCACGAATTTCGCGGATTTGCGAAGAGTTTGCGATTCAGCAATGAAAACGCCCTAGCGATTTCAATCGCTTGCCGATTGGCGGGTGAAGTGCAGTGAAGAATGGTGCAAGACAAATCTCTTCTTGAAAGATTTACCAATCGAAAATCGCGCCTTTCCCGAAGATGCCTTGCAGCAAGAATCCCGGAAACACGGCTTCTCGCTATGCGGCAAATTGCGGACTCTGACAGGGAGAGACTGCGGCGGCAGCCGGTTTTCTAAGACGCGGAAGTGAGTTAGGAGAGGACAATGAATCCGGCTATGCTTCACGTGCTTTCGATCGGGCCTGCGGAGCGGTGCAACACAGTCCGCAATACGTTCTTGCAGCGGGGCAGTTTCCGGCTCTCAGTGGCGATGAGCTATCGCGAGTTGTTCGATATTCCAAGGCAGGAGAGCTTTGAGGTTGCGATCATTCACCAATTACCATCCCTGCGCGAGTTCAGCGAATCCAGCGCATATGTTCGCCGGACCTGGCCCTGCGCGAAGATTGTGGTGATTTGTGCGGATGCTGAAGTTCTGGACGATCCTTTGTACGACGACTGGGTTGCTCCCAATCATTCTCCGGATGTGCTGATGGCTACCATTGAGCGGCTCACTGTTTGCGGCGGGAAGAGGAGACAAAGAGCGCTGAGGCATCAGCAAGCGGCTTACCAAGATTTCCCATATTCAAAGGAGCGGCGCCAGGCCGTAGAGAGATAGACAATGGCCACTGTCGAGGCTCGCAAGGTCATTGTTGCCCCCGCAGATGCCAAGGCAACAAACGCGCATTATTCGTGGGAGAGGAGGGCTCATTATGAACATCATCCAGGATGCAGCGACCATGCACAAATGCGCTAACGAGCCGTGTGAGTGCCTGGTTCCGCTTACGGAGGAGTATTGCAGCGCCTACTGTTCAGACGCTGACGACGTAGATGGAACAGATCTGATTTGCGACTGCGGGCACGACAGTTGCGCGCTCAATGAACGCCTGGATTATCCACAGCTGCTAACGACGGAGAAGGCATTGCGGGAATCGGCAAGGCGGCCGGATCGCTCCGCTGGACTGCCCCAGGGCAAATCGCGGAGTTTCGCAAATTAGCGAAGGAATCGCGACCTGTGATTCTTCCGCTCAAGCGTTTTCAAGGGTTTAAGTGTGGCCTTCGCATTGCAGTGAGACAGGATGTAGTTTTCAACAACTGTCATTCGGTAAACCCGATACGACACACGAGGAGAAATGGCATGAGCATCGAAACGATGGAAGTAAATGCAACAAAGCACGCAATCCACGACAAGCTTGAATCCCAGATCAAGACCGCTGAGGCAGAGCTTGCCACATTGAAAGCACGGGCCACGGCCGCGAAGGCCAACGCCGAAATCAAGGCTATCGCAGAACTGGCGGTGCAAAAGGCGGAGATCCACCAAAAGCTGCAGGAGTTGAAGAATTTGGGCACGGACCGTTGGGAGCAGGCGAAAGCCGATCTCGTTCTCCGGATCGCGGCCTTCGAGAATGCGGTCAAGGGAATCGAAGCGAAGGTGAAGGCACACCGAAACACGTAGGCGCCGGAGTCTCCGCGTCATGAGAGCTGGTCGTCTGCCGTGTTGGCCGCACAGGGCGAGGACATGTACGTAACTCTTTCGAGCCGGGATGGTCCTCGCCCGCGCGGCGGGTTGGAGAACAGGGAGCTCACGTTGAGTTCCCACACGAATGGGAGGCCGTGTACGCCTCTCATCTCACGAACAAAAATGAGGAGAAAAGTCATGGCACACAGTACAACAAGCATTTTCAAGGAAGTTACAGGGGCATCCACAGGATGGGCGGTCGTAATGATCCTTCTGGGAGTGGTGGCATTCGTCCTTCCCCTTGCATCGGGCATCGCGGTCTCCGAACTGGTTGCCTGGATCATCGTCTTCGGAGGATTGGCATACCTGGCATCGGCATTCGCAGGCCGGAATGCTGGAGCCTTCATCTGGCGAATGCTGATAGGGATCGTCTACGTTGGCGGCGGCGGCTATCTGGCATTCCATTCTGGAATTGCATTGGAGTCGCTCACACTCGCAATGGCGGTGATCTTCGTGCTGGAGGGTGCGCTGGAGATTGCCATGTTCTTCCAGTTCCGCCGCTTTTCAGGCTCTGGATGGGTTCTCTTTGACGCCATCGTCACGCTCCTGCTGGCATACCTGATTCTGCGTCCCTGGCCGGCGAGTTCAACATGGGCCATCGGAATCATCCTGGGCATCAACCTCATCCTTAGCGGCTTCATCGTGCTGATGTATTCGCTAGTAGCGCGCAGAGCCCTGGAGGCGCTTTGATCCTCACCCGCGCGGTGGGTTTGCAGACCACGGCGCTAACGGTTGACTCGCCATCAAGAAAAAGGCTGCACGTGCCTCTTATGGGACAAAACAGCAATGAGGAGGAACCATCATGGAACATCGCACTACAAACGCATTCAAGGAAATAACGGGGGCATCCGCGGCATGGGCGCTCATCATGATCGTCCTGGGATTGCTGGCTGTATTCATTCCCATTGCGGCGGGTATCGGCATCGCTCTTCTGGTCTCGTGGATTATCGTGTGGGGCGGCTTCACCTACATTGCATTTGCGTTCTCCGGCCGGGACGCCGGGGCTTTTGCCTGGCGATTGGCGATCGGGATCGTCTACGTTGCCGGCGGCGGCTATCTGCTGTTTCACCCGCAAATCGCCCTGGCGTCCCTCACCCTGGCCATGGCGGTGCTCTTCCTCGTGGAAGGCGTGGTCGAGACTGCCATGTTTTTCCAGTTCCGCGGCGGCGCGGGGTCGGCATGGATTCTCGTTGACGCCATCGCCACGCTTCTTCTGGCATACCTGATCTGGCGCCCGTGGCCGTCCAGCTCGGCGTGGGCCATCGGAACGATCCTGGGTATCAACCTTATTCTCAGCGGCCTCACCTGGGTCATGTGCTCATTAGCGGCCCGCAAAGGACTGGAGGCGATGAGCCGATGAGCGGGAATCTTCTCATGCTCGCATTTGAGCTGCAACTCTGCCTGATTGCGGCCGCAACGCTCGCCAATTTGAAGAACGAGCAGAAGGCGGCTGCGGTTCAACGCGATGGAAGAAGGCCGGTTGCAATGCTGGACCGCATCCGATGTGCGGCGCCCAGGCAATGCTACTCGTGCAATTCCAAGCTTACGAACTGAAAGGAACGGGATCATGGACTCGCACACTTTGAGGCAGCATGAATGTAAAGGCAGTGCCGCTTCGCTCGCCATCGGCAATGAGCGGGCTTTAGTGCAAAAGGCCCTAGCCGGAGATGCAGATTCGCTGGAGCTTCTCTTCGCTCCGCACATGAGCAGGCTTTATCGTGTTGCGCTAGTCATGCTTCGCAACAAGGAAGATGCGGAGGATGCGCTGCAGAATGGCCTGTGCAATGCGTACACATGCCTGCGTTCCTTTCAGGGCCGGTCGTCGTTCTCGACCTGGCTGACACGCATCGTCGTGAATTCGGCCCTCATGACTCTTCGCCTGAGAAGGTCACATCCCGAATCTTCCCTCGACGAGATTCTGGAAGATCGGCCGAAGTGGGTGGCGCACACCGCCGCCGACAAGAGGCCCAACCCGGAACAAGTCTATGCACTGGTTGAACTCAACGCACTTATCGAAGACGAGATGCGCAACCTCTCGCCGTCCGAAAGAGCTGCATTTCGATGCTTTTCGCTAAGAGGTCTTTCGATCAGGGAGTCATGCCAGGCTCTAGGCACTCCGGCAGCCACCTTCAAGTCACGGATTTTTCGCTCACGGCGCAAGCTGGCGCACGGGTTGCAACATTCGCTTGGCAAAGCTTGAGGTACATTATTCGAAAGGGAGATCTGTCGATGTTGCCCAATCCCGATGAAGCCGCCGCCGCTGCCGGCCTGAGTGCCGAGGAAGCTCAGGCGCGGCTCGCCCAGTTCGGGCCAAATGAACCTACTGCGACGGCGCACTACTCGCCGGTTGCCGATCTCCTGCACATGTTCATGAACCCGCTGACGCTGATCCTGCTTTTTGCCGCGGGGGCATCGGCATTTCTGGGCGATGCGGTCGATGCGGGCATCATTGGCGCCATTGTTCTGCTGAGCGCGGCAATGGACTTCAGCCAGACCTATCGCTCGCAGCGGGCCGTCGAGCGGCTCCACGATCGAGTGGCCCCTACGGCAACCGTCCAGCGCGACGGCGCCTGGCAAGAGATCCGGCGACGCGATGTGGTCCCCGGAGATCTGGTCCGGCTTTCCGCAGGAGATATGGTTCCCGCGGACGCGCACCTTCTGGCTGCGCGCGATTTGTATGTGCAGCAGGCGGCGCTGACGGGCGAGTCGCTTCCAACCGCGAAAGCGGCAACCTCGGAGCCGGCCTCGACTAAAGCCGATGCGTCCAATATGGTTTTTCTGGGCACATCAGTGGTGAGCGGAACGGCAACCGCGGAGGTCGTCGCAACGGGCCCACGCACTGCCTTTGGCGACATCGCGGCTCGCCTCGCCGCGCGCCCCGAAGAGACGGCCTTCGATCGGGGCTTGCGGGATTTCAGCCACCTTCTGGCGGCAACAGTCTTCTTTCTCGTGCTCTTCCTGATTGCCGTCGG